>Ga0210394_10001572_pt1 | contig 35792 bp, 38 predicted proteins | sample IncBWC12MmetaG_FD_160121 | JGI IMG/M metagenome (GOLD analysis project Ga0210394, IMG submission 160121) | Forest soil microbial communities from Barre Woods Harvard Forest LTER site, Petersham, Massachusetts, United States - Inc-BW-C-12-M | ecosystem: Environmental > Terrestrial > Soil >... | reverse complement strand
AAACGCGAACGCATGGGTGCGACAAATCGAAATGAACGAACGAAAACGAAACAACCTCTTCAAAATCATCACGTCCCTGGAGCAAACACATGCGTAGAAATACGAGTGGCCTCAAGAAAAGTGCGCGACTGCGCAGCGAACAAGCAATGGAGCGCGCTCCTGCAGCGTTGCACCGGATGAATGCTTCTGACCGGGACATTAACTTTCGAACGGTGGCTTCCGAAGCGAAGGTCTCGACGGTGTGGTTGTATGGTCAGGAGAAGTTGCGCATTCGTATCATGCGTTCACGTAAAAGGACGAGTCGCATGGCTTCTCCCACGTCCGCCTCTCAAGATCGCGAGCGTCTCTCCAGACAGAACATCGTGGCAACACTTCGGCTTCGTATTAAGGCACTTGAAGAGAAGAACAGAGAACTGACTGCACTTCTGGAACTTGCTCACGGCAAGCTTGCCTTGGCAAGCGAAAACAGCGCCTCAGTATGAACCGGATTTTGACCGATTCGCATGAGCGATCCACGTAACTTCTCCTCGCTGGCCGAATGCAACGCAGCCGCCCAGGAATCTCGCTTTCCAGTGCGACTGCTTAGGCTTCGTTATTGGGGTTGGATGGCGTTGCGCACCGCCGAAGACGGCGAATTCGTTACCGTGCAATCCAACGATTCCGATGCTCGCGTATCCGAACACCACCTTCGTTGATGTACAGGACGGCCACGATCACGTTAGAGTCGCTACCAACGGCTCAAAAATCCGGATCGATGTCGTAATGAAGAAAACGTCCACGTCGCGGTCCCACTCTCCACCGTTAAGGATGTCGCCGACCAACTAGCCGCCGACGCCCTGGCGTATAGACCGGCGTCACTGCGGCTATCTCCTAGCTGCCAAAAACTATTTCTTTTTCGCTCTAGGAACGTGATACTGGCGAGCCCATTGCGCACGTAACGCGGCTGCCTTCTGGCGGGGCGTGAGCGGAGCTGTTGTTGTCAAATTGTTGGTAATCCGCGTTGAACTCCGTGGCGCCACGCTCGTCGTACTTGCGGCGTTCCCCTCGCAACCCGCATCGTCGGCATCACACGGAACTAACAGCACAAGGTGACCGAGATCGTCGTCGTCGGTAGGAGTAACGCCGACGGGGTCCGCTGCTACAAGAATTTCCCCGCGATCGTTAATGTTGATGGCTCTTGTTAATTGCCAACCTGAGCCGGGAGCAATCAGCGTATTTAAATCCAACATCGGCCCGCCTTCTTCCCATACGAACGCGTGCAAGGCGTTGAAGCAATCCGTTGACTTACCCACGACCTGTCCGCGGGCATTCAGGCCAAGACTGCGGCTACAGAGATCGCCGTCGACTGTGCCGAGATCGTGTATCTTGCCGTTCGTCCAGTAAACTGCGTGGCGAATCTGACTGTCGGGAAGGTCCGCAGAACCAACGACGACGCCGGCGTCGTTGAGCCATATCGCCTCCGAATTGTCGCCGCCCAAAGTTCCCAGGTCGGTCATGGCGCCGTCCTCCCAAAAGAACGCGTGGGAAATCGCATCGCCCGCCAGATTCGATTGGCCGATGACTTGACCTCGATTGTTCGCACATTGCCCGCCCACACTTAGCGTGCCGCCCAAGTTACCGAGGTCCGTCATTTTCCCCCTCTTCCAGAGAAACGGGTCGATTGTGGGAATTCCCGTAGCAGCATTCGGCGTGAAACTCGTGTAGGAGGCTCCCACAACTACATCGTGAGGTTGACCGCTGCAACTGGCGCCGGGAATAGTGTCCGGACCACCCAAACTGCCGATATCTTGAATCACGCCGTCCTGCCAGAGAAACGTGCGGAGCTGTACACCGAGGCCGAAAATGGAAAATGGGTCGGCTACTCCGGTGTCTGAGATTCCAGTAACCTGCCCACTGTCATTGACATGAATTCCGATCACAAAACTATGACCGCCTAGCGTTCCGAGGTCAGTGATTTCATTGCCCTTCCAGAGAACAGCCCGAAATTCCGTAGAACCCAACACCGGATCGATGACACCGTTCAATGACTGTCCGGTGACCCAACCTCGCGAATTGATGGAACCGCCCGCGCTGCTGTTCATCCTCGAATCGAGTGCTCCGAGATCAGTCATCACGCCGTCTTTCCAACGAAAGGCGTGAGCGGCGAAACAGGATGGGTCAAAACAAAGATTTGGCGCGTTCGGGTCCGGAACAGAAGTGTCGGCGTATGAGCCAACGATTCCGGAGTTGTTCAGTAGTTGGAAGCCATCACCATTAATTGAACCGTAGCTATGCGGGCCGCCAAGCGTTCCCAGGTCGAAGAGTTTGTAATGCTGATGCGGCGAAGGCACTTGCGCCGCCGCTCCGCTACCCATCAGCACAGTAATCGAACTCAGTGCCAACACCAATCCTACTTGAGTCGCAAAAATGTTCTTCCTCATGGAATCTCCTTCTGTCTTGTAACCGGGGTACTTGCAGTCGAGGCTGACATTGCACCCTGCGTTGGAAGAAGCACAATGCACTGGGCCTGATTTAACTCTGAACCAGAGCAGGTAGGTAAGTAATTCGTGGGGAATGCGTTAGCTGGATTTCTGCAGGCGGCTGCGCCAGCCCGCCACAAGTCACCTGCTTATAGTCAGACACGGAGTTCGTGGACAAAGCCGATTTTGGGCAGTAGACTCCTGCCACATCAACCTAATGGAACTAGTTCCCCAACGACACGTGCGCTTTGGTCCCTTCGAACTGTACCTACGATCGGGCGAACTTTGCAAGGGGCCACGAAAGGTCATTCTTCAAGAGCAGCCCCTCCAGATTCTAAAGATGTTGGTGGCGAGTTCCGGTGACCTGGTCACGCATGAAGAGATCCGCAAAAGATTGTGGCCGAATGACACTGTGGTTGAATACGACCACAGTATCCACACCGCCATCAAGAAGTTGCGTCAGGCGCTCGGCGATTCAGCGGAACGCCCCAAATACGTCGAAACAGTGCCACGGCGCGGTTATAGATTGATCGTGCCGGTGAAGAAGTCCACAGGACAACTGCCCGATGTATTGAATCCAGAAGCCCAAACGGAAAATCGTCCGACCGCCGCCCTGGATGTGAACATAAGTGGCAAAAGGGTCTCTCACTACCGCGTCCTAGAGGCACTCGGCGGCGGCGGTATGGGGCTTGTTTACAAGGCAGAGGACATCAAGCTGGGCCGCCGGGTCGCCCTGAAGTTTCTTCCTCCCGAACTGACTAAAGACTCTCTAGCTCTCGGGCGCTTCGAACGCGAAGCGCGGGCGGCCTCAGCCCTCGACCACCCCAATATTTGTGCCGTTTACGAGTTCGGTGAGTATGAGGGTCAACCTTTTATCGTGATGCAGCTCTTGGACGGGCAAACACTTCGAGAATTAATTGAAAACGCAGTAGTAGACGTCAAAAGGCCGCCATCAGGCGTCTCGAAGATTTCGCTACCGTACAAAACCACGCTTGATCTCGCTATCCAGATTGCCAGCGGGCTCAACGCTGCCCATGAGAAAGGCATCATTCATCGCGACATTAAGCCAGCGAACATTTTCATCACGAACCGCGGCGAAGCCAAGATATTGGATTTCGGTGTGGCAAAGGTATTGGACGGTTCAGACTTCCCGCACGAGGCAGGTTCCATCGGTGATGCGAAACTGCCTCCTAGGGAACGTGATCTTAGCCTAACCCGGACCGGGATTGCTTTGGGAACCGCCTCCTACATGTCTCCCGAACAGATTCGCGGGGAAAAGCTAGATGCCCGAACCGACCTGTTTTCATTTGGCCTGCTGCTCTATGAAATGGCAACGGGCCAGCAAGCATTCGCCGGTGAGACCGCAGAGTCAGTCCGCGCTGCGATCCTGCACCGCACCCCGATTTCGGCGCGCGAATTAAGCCCTCAGCTTCCACCAAAGCTTGCAGAGATCATACACAAAGCACTGGAGAAGGATCGTGACCGGCGTTATCAAAGCGTCGTTGAGATGCATGCTGACCTCGAGCGATTGAAAGAGATCGAAGAGTTGAATTTCCACAGGATTCGATGGCAATTTGTGGCAGGCATAATCTTGGCCTTTTGTTCGGCAGCAGGTCTTCTATACCGTGTGGGATGGCGGCCAAAAGCCTCTCCGCCCCAACTAAGACTGCGCCAACTGACGTCCAATTCCAGCGAGAACCCAGTACGCAGCGGCGCCATCTCGCCCGACGGTACGTACTTGGCATTCAGCGATACGAGAGGGATCCACATTAAAGCCCTTTCCACAGACGAATCGCAAACAGTCCCCCAACCGGAGGAGGCACTCAAAAATCAGCAGGCCAACTGGGAAGTTGTTCGCTGGTTCCCGGATGGTACCCGGTTTCTCGCTCAATTAATTCCGCCGCCGGAACGTTATTCGGGGGTGGTGCGATCGAGCATATGGTCTGTCTCGCTTCTGGGAGGTCTACCCCGCAAATTGCGGGATGATGGCATCGTCGGGTCGATTTCCCCTGATGGCTCCTTTGTTGCCATCCTATCGAATTGGGAAAAAGTTGGCCCTCGCGAGGTTTGGCTAATGGGCCCCGAAGGAGAGCAGGCTAGAAAGCTTTGGGAGGTGGACGCAAATTCCGCTGTTGTTGACGTGCAGTGGTCACCGGACGGACGGCAACTGGCTTACATCAAGATAGGCACGGACGCCATCGAAATGCGCGACTTGAACGGTGGCTCTGCAAAGACGATGCTTTCGCTTGCCGGACAGGATACACACGATTTCCTGTGGCTCGCAGATGGGCGCATTTTGTATGCGATTTCGGAGTCTGGTCATAACGCAAATACATGCAATTACTGGGAATTTCGGCCGGATCCGCGCACTGGCGAACCCATGGAAAAACCAACACGAGTAACAAATTGGGCTGGAGCCTGCGTAGCTTCCGCGAGCGTGACGGCAGATGGAAAGCGGTTGGCCTTCTTGCAGTGGGATGGCCAGACGAGCGTGCACGTCGCTGACCTCGATTCTGATGCGACGCATCTCTCCAATCCACGGCGTCTTACTTTGAGCGAAAACTGGAGTGCGCCCTCTGGCTGGTCGGCCGATAGCAAGGCGGTTGTCTTTTTGTCCGCGCGCGAAGGTCATTCGGGAGTATTCAGTAAGACGATTGACGGAGATATGGAGCTGCCTATTGTGGGGGGACGAGAGCCAATAGTGGGGGCTCGCGTCAGCCCGGATGGCAGGTCAATCCTCTACATGATTCCACCAGAGAAGGGGCAGGCTCTCGCGCCAACCAATGTTATGCGCAGCCCGATGGATGGAGGGCCTCCACAGTTTATGTTTGCGGCAAGGTGGTCGCCGCAACTCGTGACAGGCTCGAACTTTTATGGAGCTCTCTCTTGCTCCAGGGTCCCGGCGAATGTGTGCGTGGTCGCGGAGCAGAGCCAAGCACTCGATCACCTCATCTTTACCGCATTCGATGTTCTACGGGGCCGCGGTCGAGAGCTCGCTCAATTTGAAATCGATCCGACCGCTAATTATGTTTGGGATCTTTCACCTGATGGGACCTACATCGCAATCCTCAAGACATCCGAAGGAGCAATTTCCCTGTTGTCCCTCATGGGTCTGCCTCGCAGAAACTTACTTGTGAAGGGTTGGGAGAATCTCGATGCAGTGAATTGGGAGAACAATTGCAAAGGGCTTCTTGTATCAAGTCGCGTCCAGAACGCCTCCGTCCTCATGCGCGTCGATTTATTGGGAAACTCGCACGTTCTGTGGAAGCAGGAAGGAGGTTTGTTCACCTTCGCGACTCCTTCCCCTAATGGTCGCCATCTGGCGATGCTCGGTTGGAGTATGAATAGCAACATTTGGATGATGGAAAACTTCTAGAAGCAGCGACAGTTGTGAATCAAACTGCGCCAAACCTTGTTCTATGGGAAGCGCGCACTTAAAGACGGCTTGCACGTTGACACGATGTTCTGGCGCGCTCGATAAGCTCTAACGTCATCCGACTGCAATCGAGGATCGTACCCTGTCGAATTTCCGGCAAAACACATCCTACTTTGGCGACTGATCCTTACCTAGCCATTTCAGGGCTTGCTGCCCTGCCGATTACAACTATGGCTCATCGTGGTGAAGAACTCCAAACTTGCGATTGTGACTCGCCATCATGGAATGAAATCGGGTCGTCGCTTCGGAGGGGGACAGCTTGACTGCGTTCGCTGTTGCCGGTGCCTGAGCGATTTCCTCCGTGCGAGCTGGAGCTTCGGTCACCGCTTCCACAGGTTCATAGTCGCATCCTTTGATGTCAGGATGATCCTGATCGCAGGGGATCAACACGTAAGCGTGTGCGTCGCAGCTATCGCCATTGGGACAACCGGGCGCGTGCCCTAGGCCGACGATCTCTCCGCGATCATTAATCCAATCGGCAACTGTCAGTTGCAAATCAGTGCCGGCAGAAATGAGCGTATTCAAATCAACACCAGGTTCACCGTTCTCCCACAGAACCGCGTGCGTGAATGGATTGCACTCGGCGTTCTGCGAGCCACCCGCGATCTGGCCTTTTGCGTTGATGTTATAAGCAAAGCTGCAGGGATCGGCCCCGACGGTGCCGAGGTCCGTCATCACTCCATTTCTCCACAAAAACGCGTGTTTAACCAGATCCCCTGAGAAATAGGAATAGCCTACGACGTCTCCCGCATCGTTAATTCCTGAGGCTTGAGAGTAGCGGCCCCCAAAGCTCCCGAGATCAGAGAGCTTTTCTCCATCCCAGAGAAAAGGATGTTTGATCAGGTCGCCGGGCAAAGTCATTACGCCAACGACTTGTCCTCGGTTATTGAGGGCATTGGCGATCCCGGGCGCTCCCAAAGGACTGTTTGTACCTCCGAGATTGCCCAGATCCTTCATTGCACCGTTCTCCCAGAGGAAAGCATCGATCTGCGGTGTCCCCGTTTTGGCGTCCGCTATGACATCGCTGGTATAAGACGCTCCCGCGATTTGACCACGGTCGTTCACGTACATCGCCCAGCTGTCCGGCCCACCTAACGTTCCCAAGTCATGCATTTTTCCGTTCTGCCACAGGAACGCACGGCGTGGAATTCTGGATTTCCTGTGGCCGGATCGGTCAGGCTGGTCTCGGAGACACCAGCGATTTGCCCGCGCTGATTGATCTGTGCGGCAAAACTGAAGTTCCCGCCGGGAAGAGTGCTCAGGTCTTTCAGACTGCCTTCTTTCCGCACGAACGCGTGGGCGATGAAGCAGTCAGGATTCTGTATCGGGTTGTAGCAAGCGGGCTCGGGGGTAAGAATGGAGGTATCGGCACCCCCAACGACCGTTCCGGCAGTGTTGATGACGGCGTAGCTTGGCTCGCCGCTGATAAAGCTCTGAGGCCCGCCGAACGTACCCAAATCCACAAACTTGTAATGATGGTGCTTGGCCGTCTGTTCCTGCGCCGGCGTCCTGGCGACTATCACCAGGGCGCAAGTCAAGGCTATCGGAACGAGCCACCGCATAGTTCTTAGATTCATGTTGCTCTCCTCTAGGCGTCGCCGGGCGGCTAAGGGCGAACCCTTGAGTTCTTACAAGGCATCCTTAGTCGCAATCGCTGGGGATGACGTGTGTAATTGGCAAACTAGCTTTAGTTCCGCGGCGAGGCAATGACTGGCCTATTTGTATTGCGTTAGTTCCGTCTTAGCGTGCAACCCACTCAGAACCGGGATGTTATGAGTGGCTCGTCAGGGGGAAGATTGCGAGGATTCCGGCTGGCGCCAAATGTTAGACTCGCTCAAACTACATTTCCGGTAATCTATGGCCATACCGCAACCGCCCTCGCCTATGATTCGCTTTGGTTCCTTTGAACTGGATGTCGCAGCGGCTAAACTTCGCAAGAACGGCACGCTGATCAAGCTGCAGCCCCAGCCGCTGAAGGTCCTCTTCCTTCTCATTCAACACGCCGGTCAAGTCGTCACGCGTGAGGAAATACAGCGATGCCTCTGGAGCGACTCCACCTTTGTCGATTTCGAGCGTGGCATCAATTTCTCGATTAACCAAATCCGAGGCGCTCTAGCGGACAATGCTGACAGGCCACGCTACATAGAGACTCTACCGCGGCGCGGATACCGCTTTGTCGCCGAGGTCGCACACCAACACTCAGTGAAAGAAGGTCCCGCTGCGGGTGTTCCCGTCGCGGCGAATGATCCAGGATCTGCGGGGGGAAAAGGCGGCAATGCGTCGTCTGCCACCGAATCATTTGTTCATGTGTTACCCAGGGTCACCGGTACGACAGGATGGAGGAGGTGGAGATTAATCCTGGCCGGAACGACCGCAGCCATCGGAATCTTAACCTTTGCTGGCCTTGTTACCTATCGCGCGGTTTTCCGCGGGCCGAGAATGAGCTTTGAAAACCTGCAGATCAGCAAACTAACGGACGACGGTAAAGCAGCGCAAGTGGCCATTTCTCCCGATGGGCGCTACCTCGCATACGCGGTACGGGGTGCCCCGGAATCCGGTTTACGCCTCCGGCACGTAGACACTCGTAGCGATGTGCCGATCCTGCTTCCAGATAGTGACCGCCAGAGTTTTCTGGGGCTCACATTTTCTCCCGACGGCAATTTCATCTATTACGTCCAATCCAGTAAAAAAATTGCGATCTACAACTATCTATTCAAAGTGCCGGTGCTGGGCGGTGCGCCTCTCCTCTTGGGTAAACTTGCGGACACCGCTGTGACCTTTTCACCTGACGGCCAGCGGTTTGCTTACACACAAGGCAGCGGAGACCGCAACATTATTGAAGTGCACATCGCCAACGCCGATGGAACCGCCGATCGGTCGCTTGCCACCATCCTAGACGGAGCATCCGATTTCCAACCTGGCCCCGCTTGGTCGCCGGATGGAAAGACTATTGCCGTGCCCGTGCTGCTGCGTGGAGAAAAAGTCCGTTTATAGTGGCCGACGTATCGGTCGCTGACGGCAGGGTCCGTGAACTTTACTCTGACCTGCATGAGATTGGCCGAGTAGTTTGGCTGGCGCGTGGTGACGCCCTGGTTGCAGCCGTTCTCGATCAAACCGGACGCGGGCAGTTGTGGGCGATTTCCTATCCACAAGGGAAAACGGTGCGACTGACCAACGATCTTGAGCACTATCAGGACGGCATCGACGTTACCCGCGACGGTAAGAATGTAGTGGCAATCACGACAAGGTTGGTTTCTAACGTCTGGGTGCTACCGGACGCCGACGCATCGAGAGCCCGCCAGATCACATCGACCCCGGCGAGCGTCATACGGGTGGCGTCAATGTCCCTCGGACACGTTCTCGGTGGCAGCGAGGACGGCGGAATTTGGCTTATAAAGACCGACGGAAGCGAGCCTTCGCCACTTACAGCAAGTCGCAATACGTATTCTCCGACGCCATGCGGCGGCTCTATCGTATTCAATTCTCTACACGATGGAACAATCTATCTCGTACGAGTCGATGCCGATGGCTTGAAACCCACGACCTTGTTCCATGGGGACATTGGCCCTCCAACCTGTTCGAACGATGGACACCAAATATTTTTTACCAGCACAGTCAAATCTTACGCCATCCTGCGCGTATCGTCCCAGGGTGGAGAAACCGCAGAGATTGTCAGGAGTCCGGGATACCAAATCATGCCGCATCTAGCCATTTCCCCGAATGGGAAGCTATTAGCCTATGCGTATGACGACGCTCTCCCCTCGATAGGCAGCACTTTGGCCATTATCCCGGCCAGTGGGGGCGCAACTTTGAGGATCTTTAAAGTTCCTAGTGATATCCATAGATTGCGCTGGTCTCATGATGGACAGAGGTTGCAATTCCTCCTCACCAGAAGCGGCGCAACAAATATTTGGGAACAATCGATAGGAGGCGGCGAGCCCAAACAGTTCACCAAATTCACATCGGGTCGTATCTTCGATTTTGACTGGTCTACAGACGGAAAGGAGTTGGTGCTGACGCGCGGCGACACCAGCAGTGATGTGGTCCTCTTCAGTCGTCTCCGTTGATTCAACGCCCCTGAATTCTGAATTGAGCTTTCGCCTGAACCTACCTCTAGCCTTGCCTAGAATGAGGTCCGTCAACCAAATCAATAACGACAAATTCGTTCCACTTGCTACCATCGTTGCGTTCATTTTTGTAGTCTCCTTTTCTCAGATTCTTTCTGCGTTTAATACTCGTCGGGCAGCAAGAGCGTGGTCACCGAGCGCTCTGATTCGGTGATAATCCACAACTTGTCGCCAGCGTGCGTGCGGTAGGCGCTCAAGAGCCGGAACCCGTGCTCTAGGCTGTAGTCGTTTTCCTTGCGGTCGCGTCGGACAGATCGGCCCACTCGCGGTTGACGTGGCGCGTGAGGAACTCGCTCGGCTGTTGTCCTGCCTTCTTGAGCGCGGCCAAAGCGCCCGGTGTTGCGACGATGTGGCCGAGTTCGAAAGCAGGTTGTTTGCTGAGCTGTTGCATGGGGAAAACTCCTTTCGTTGGTTTCGTTTTTTGCTTCCTAGAGGCACCGCAGAGAGCGGTGCATCAAAAGCAAATGCCCTTCCTGGCGGGGCGAGGCGCGTGGCCGTCCGCGGTGTCAAGGCCGCGCAGTTTGCGTTTATCGGAGCGAAGCGGGAGAAGAAGCGGGCGGTCCAGGCGCAGGTTTTCAGCAGTTAAGGGCAAAGCGGAGATTCAGTAGTTATAGCGTTACGTCGTTTGATTGATAGGCGTGTTCGGCTGGATGCGTCAGAGAGTAGAACCATCGGCGGGACACTGCTTGATACTGAAACGGCAAGCCCGCCACGAGAAAATGATTGCGAGTCCTTCCAGATGGCTCGGCTTTCGGACGAAGTGCGAAGGGATTGCTGACCTACTTCGGAGTCATTAACTAGAAGCCATCTCATAAATGCTTCAAGAGGATAACGAGGCAGCCGAGTTGCAGCCTGCCGAGGAAGTTGCTTTCGTGATGTTCCCAACGGCTGACCAGTCGGCGGAAGTTGTGGAGCCAAGGCGCGAGAACGTATCAACTGCAAGGCTCTCGTTCAGGTCCGGTCCACACTTATGATAACTTTCAATTGACCGGCGCCGCTGGACGCGGCTTCGGTATGAACGGATGCTTTCCAATTACCCCACGTGCCACTCGAAATTACCCATTGGCTCGTGCTTTCGTCGTCGCTCCTCGTGTTAACTCGGCTCCAGTGATCCCGATTTGCTACGGTATCACTGAGCGCGGCCATGACATCATGAACGGACTGCTTAGTTTCAACCGACCACTCACTGTGCCAAAACTGACGGGAGGTGTCGTACCGCACCGGCCGGGCATGCAGTTGGAACCTCAGTTGCACGAATGTATTCAACATGGGCATATCTCCAAGCTGTGCCCGAACGAACTGGCCGCTGGGCTCCCAGTTGTATTCTGTGTTTACGGCCACGAACTGTGACTCCCCTCTCCCAAACACTCGATCAATAATGTGCAGCGCGCCATCGATGCCGGACGATAGCCCGGCCGTAGTGATAATCTTACCGTTATCCACGAACCGTTGGTCTGCCACGACTTTTGTTCGTGGCGCCGCTGTCTTCAGCAGATCAATGAATCCTGCTGTTGTGGTCGCGGTTTGCCCATCGAGGACTCCAGCTTGCGCCAATATAAATGCGCCATTGCACACGGACATTACATAATGTGCATCCCTGGCTTCTTCCTGCACCCCACGAAGCGCCTTCGGGTTGGCCATTTGGCTTCCGACGCCCGGCCCACCCACACGGCTGCTGCCACCTCCCGGCACGACCAGTATTTCCGCCCTGGGAGAATTCTCGAAGGTATAGCGCGGGTTAACGCGCATACCCCCCGATGTCGTGATGGGATCCAGTTTCTCCGAGACTGTGAATACATCGAATTCCGAATCGAGGATTTCCCATGGCCCCGCGTAATCGATGATCTGTACGCCGTCGAAGATCAATATGGCGGCGTGCTCTCTAGAACTGGGAGGCTTAGCGAGGTTTTGAGGGGGAGTTTGCGCCCACGGGCAGGGGAGCGTCGCTAGCAGAAGGAAGGCTAAGGTTATGTTTTGCAGTGACTTGCTCATGATAGACACCCCTGTCCCGTCAGCTTTCTACGTCTCATTAGACGCCATAAGGGACTTTTGTGCGCCACCACTCTCGTCGTGAGTTTCCTGGTTTTGCAAGAGCGCGTATGTCTGATTTTTCGATCAGAGAATGAAGGATTGCCAATTTTTAGAACTCTCTTCAAGCGGCTAGCGATAGACCAAACTGGTATACGCGCGTGGTGCGATCCGGTCCCCGGAATCGAACTGGCTGGGCAAGCTCTGAACAAGGTGCAGTCGCCTTGATGCCCAAAAACCAGTGGAGGCTGGTACAACTCAGTGATTGCAGGCGACTTCCTGGTGCAAATTCTGGAGACCCGAATTCATATGTTTTTGGGCGGGCTGCGAACAGCCCAGCGAAGGGTGCCTTTATTCGCGCATCCCGACTCTGCTGTCTCGGGCGATGATGTTTCCGCGGCGATGATGAAGGGCTAACGAATCCGGTACGCCCAGGAACGGCAACCCCGGATGGTGCACATTTTCGCTGAGCAATCGGGGTCATTCGGCTGCTTCTGGCAGAGCGTACTCAGAACACACGATCCGATTTCCTGCATACTCGACCTCAACGACAGTATTGGTCAGATCCCGTGCGCCGACATGTTCGAGCGCCGCGCTGAAGAGTTCTCGCTGACGAGCAGGCGTCACGCTGGGAACAATAATGATCACTTCGGCATGCAACGGTTCCTGTCCGTGAAGAGCTAGAAAATCGGAACGGTTGTTGGTGACGGGTGACGAATGTGTAGTCCTGTGCGCGGATGGTGGCCATGAGTTGCCAGTCTTTCGAACTGCCGAGCCCGAGATAATTGACATGATCTGCCAGGTGACCCGCTGCGTGTGCTAGTTCGGCCAAGGATGTGTGTAGGCATTCATCGATCAAAAGCTTCACTGTCACCCCACAAGGGCGCGGCCAGGCCGGGTTGCACGAATCGGTTTTCGTTTCGCCCAGGGGCGAAATGCCGGACGGCCTCGGCGCGGGAAGGCTCGCACGTAAAGCGGAGCGAGCTCGACCTTCTCGCGATCCAGAGCTGGGTAGCCGGCGAGAATCTCCTCTGGTGTCGCTCCTTGGCTCAACATATCGGCAATGAGGTCGACTGGAATACGAGTCCCGCGATAGACAGGCGTACCACGCATTGTCTCGGGGTCGGAAACGATCATGCCCTCTGCACGCTCGAGTTTCCGCAGATCCAGGTCGAGTTCCAGCCGCACTGACTTCACTTGAATCACCACGGCTGAACCCTCCGTAAGAACTACGGCGTCAATTTCGGGAGACGATTCAATCTGCTTGGCGATCGCTCGGCGAGAGGCCAGCGGCAAGAGTCGCACACCTTCCGCTTCGAGGCGTAGATACAGTACTTGCCCGCGGCTGAGCATTCGTTGGACGGAACGGCCGGTGCGAAGCCGTCGCGGGCGAATGAGGCGACGTTCGATAAGCTTATGAACGGCGGGAAGCGGCAGATTCGCAACTGCCGAAGCCTGTGCCGGAGTATATTCTGTAGTGTCCATTCCCTTATTCTACCCCAAAGAGGACAGAATTAACAGTGTCAGATCCAGCAGCGTGTGGAGCGGCGCACTCACAATGAGTGTTGCTGCACCTTCCTTAACGACAACCGCCTCAATTGAACCTGCGGATCGGGTCTATCTGGCTCAGTTACCCCAAACACGGACCAAACCATTGTGGCCCTGGGGCGGGGGAGCGGGAATTGCGGTGTTGGTGCTGCTGTGTGTTCCGCGCAAACGGGCCCGCGCCGTTATGGCGCTTGGCCTGATCTGGGTTCTTAGTTTCACGGTGAGTTGCGGTGGAGGGGGTGGCGGGGGAGGGAGCGGTACGCCGCCGGTCGCGACGAGTACACAACTTACCGTTTCGAGCACAAAGGTAGCGGCGAACGGATCGATTTCTGTCAGCGCTACAGTGAGCGGAGGAACGCCCGACGGAAGCGTCCAGTTCTTCGTCGATGGGATTGGAATCGGAGGCTTGGCTCCGGTGACCAACGGAACGACAGGCAACATCACGGTAACGGCAGCCAGTGCGCCGGCGTTCCTGCCCGTTGTGGGAACGCATTCCGTCAGTGCACGCTACCTCGGGAGCACGACCACCCAGGCATCGCAATCGGGAACGTCGAGCGTTACGGTTACGGGGACAACAACCTTGGCCATAACGGGAACCGCTCCAACGACGACCGCTAACGGAAACATCAGCCTAACCATCAATTGAACGCGAGGTTTCGGCAAGGTTGCATGACTTCCCCACGAGGACGCCAACACCGAAGCGACTGCACACTTTCAATTCCCCTGAACTGCGATATAATTGATGTTGCTATGCTTTCTGAAAAACCACTCCTGACCGCCTCGGTCAAGCGTTACTCTCTCGACGCGATCGACGTGGAGAGTGACGGGGAACTTGACGCCCTCACCGCTCAGGTCCTTGCTGCGGGCAACAAGATCGCCGATTCGGAACGCGCGGAGATGATTCGCAAAGGTATCATCGACGAGCATGGCAACCTCCTGAAGACCGAACTCCCCGAAGATATGCGTAAGGACGCAGACAGAGACTTCGGGGGATAACTTGGCGCGACCGCGAATGGTCATCGTTGCCGGTCCTCCCGGCAGCGGCAAGACAACTCGTTTCCCAGTAGCTGAATTCGGCGTCGATTCCTTCAATGCTGATTACCGCGCCGCGCAACTGAATGCCGGTTCCTTTCGGGGTATCTCGAAAGAAATCCGCTCCCTGGTGAACGTCGAGTTTCAAAAGTGGATTTTGGACCATATCTCCGCGCGGAAAAGCTTTGCCCTCGAAACAACGCTTCGCAGTCAGGTTACGTTTGAGCAGGCGCAGCTGGCCCGGGATCACGGCTTCTGGACTTCAATGTATTACGTGACGCCTGGCAGCGTTGAAGAATGCATCAAACGCATCAAGGCCCGCGCTTACCGTGGGGGACACTCCGCGTCCGAGAGTGTTGTTCGCGACATCTTCCAAAAGAGCCTGCATCATCTTGTGACAGCCCTGGATTTTGGTGACGGTGGAATTAACCGCGTGGAGATCTACGACAATTCCGCGGACCTCGCCGACGAGAAAAACGTGCAGCGAATAATGAGCATGCGCCAAGGCCGCGTGACATCTCTCGCCAGCAACGTTCCTAGTTGGCTTGAGCACTTGCTAAAGGGTACGAAATTCGAGATCCCTGCGCTGCGCGAATTCTTGCAGCTTCGGGCCAACCGTCGCAGCCACGATCTCGGCCGCTAGTGACTTCTGTGCGTTCTTTGGCCCGCACTCGCCAGACGCCTGAAGGAGAATCTATTACACTTCAGTTCATTCGCCGGGGCCGGGGGGACTGCACAATGTATGTGTGCTTCACGACGACGAGGCTCGCGCACGTGAGATCGTGCGAGAAATCATCGACGATCAACCGCCAAGCTGATCGGCACGATGCTTCGGCGCGCATGGTAATCCTACATCTCGCTATTGAACATGTTGGGCGCGGCCGTTTCTAAATTTGTAGGGGCGGTGGGGATCGAACCCAACACGGGGAGAAACTCACGAATCGGCGCAACTGATTGCCCACGAACCATCCGCCGGTCAAGTAAATGTCAAAGGATGGGGCACTTCTCGATAGCGGATTTGGCGCGCATCAAATCCATATGTTTTGGAGCAGGCTAGAAACAGTCCGCTGTGCAGTTCCTTTGCTGATTCCTGTTTCCTCCGTGATTTCGCGCCATGAGTGGCCCTGTGAGCGCAAATGGGCAATTTTTGAGGCGTCCACGATCTTTCTTGGACGGCCGAGCCGCTTTCTCCGACTGCGGGCGCGGGCCAGGCCGGCTCGTACGCGTTCGCTGAGTCGGATTCTTTCCTGCTTCGCGATCGTGGCGAGAATGGAGATCACCGCATCCTTGAAGATCCCGCAGGAATCGAAGTACGGCTCGGTGAAACTGCGATAGCCGACGCCGGCCCCAGTCAATCGGTTGAGATGAGTGAGGGTTTCGAGGACGCCTTCGCGGGTGAAGCGATCGAGAGACCAAAACAAGAGCAGATCAAAACGGCGATGCGCGGCATCGCGGAGCATTTCCTGGAACTCAATGCGGTCACGGTTAGCGCCAGACTCATGGTCGGCGTATTCGCAGGAGATCGTCCAACCCTGCCTTACGGCGAACTCGCGGAGTTGCGCGAGTTGGTTTTCGACTTCCTGGCCTTTATCTCGGGTGCTCACACGTCCATAGATCGCGACCCGCGTGGCAGGGATCGGTTCAGCCATCGCATCCCCCAACCCAGATTGCTTTGGTTAGGAGCGCGCTCGCGCTGAGAACTGCGCGCGTCCACGATGCGAGCCATCGAGTTAGGCTGGATCCAGTCCGGCACGCAAGGCAGGCGCCCTGGGCCGGGACTTCGCTTGTGGGGAGCAAGAAATGAGCTATACGATTTGCCGTCATGAAATCGTAATACCAATCGTGCGAAATGGTGACAAGATGTTGATTATCGGTGATGAAAGAAGGAACAGGTAGCTGCGCAAGGATAATCATAACTCACTGACTTTCCTCTGGTTTGCGCTTACTCCGGCAAGTTTTAGTTAAATAGGATTAAATTGGTTCTATGGCTACGAACCAGAAGGTCGGGAGTTCGAGTCCCCCCGGGCGCGCCACCTATTCCTTCTTTTTCTTTCACTTACGGACGACCGCTTCCTGCGAAATCTCGGCAGCGGGAGGAACGTCATGGAAACGTCCTATAAAAAGGAATGTCAAGAGACATTTTTCTCCGCCGGCTCGGTGCCGACACTTTTTTGTCTCGGCATTCAGCCCAACCATTTGAACGTGCACTCGCGATCGGCGAGTGGTCTTGCTCAGGCGACGTAGTTTCGTGCTTCGTTTCGTCACACGAAACTGTAAGATCTCTCTTCCTTCCTGTGGTTCCATTACACTGTCGTGACGGCGCCGATTCGTTTCTTGAAACTGCCAAGCATAACGATTGCAGAATTGCCAACCATGGTCCTATCTGAGACTCGTGGCCTATAGCTTTGTTCGGTCGTGCGAGGGGGCATAGGGTAATACCGGAGACTCCCGTGTTTGAAGTCCACGGTGGTCTGAACGTTTTCATGGATACTCTCCCTCGATCCCGAGCGTCTCAAGGTCGATTGGCCAACCGTTAGGGATGATGATCCCCAGGATGGAACGGACCTCCGCCAGAGGCGCTCAAGCTGCTTGTTGTTTCAAATGTTGGGGGTCGAAACGTGCTCCTTTCTTCCATTAACGGTTGCAGTTGGGGCGGAAGCGCAATCAAGGAGGATATCCTCGCTGCTTGCAGCCTTCGCTTGGAGTTCGGGAGCCGCGTTCGCAGCACTCGAATTAGAGAGGTCCAAGTGATTTTAGCCAAAGCACAACCGTCATTCAATTAGTTGTCTCCAGGATTCGCCAAACCCATCCTGTGAATCAGATCGATGACCTCAACCGACACGGAGGGTCATCCTTCCGGATGGCGACTTTTCCACTTCCGTAGAGCCGGAATCCCTTTCGATGCCAGGCGGTGACGGTCTCGGGCTTAGAGATGAGCAATGCTGATCGCCAGCCACTCCAGAATCGTGAGAGCCATACCCATAGGAATCGATCCGCGAGATTCAAGACCAAAACTGCGATAGCGGTTTAGTCTAAACAGCATTATTGATTAGCGGCATGCGCGGGCGTGCCCATGCTGCTTTTGCTCAGTTCTTCGCCAACGGCATTCCGCGTTACTTATCTGAGTCCCGAGCGGCCCGAGGCGTTTCAAGCGAGCGACAACAAACCGCATACTAATCTAGGTTTTTTAGGCAGGCTAGAAACAGTCCGCTGTGCAGTTCCTTTGTGCTTCCGATGGGATGCTTTCGGGTGGTTGGCCGCCCAATGTGAGAGAAAGGCTATTCCCTCGGTTATTCTACGTCGACGTACACCTTGTTGGTAACCGAGTTTACTGTCACTGCAGAAGGATTCGTGCCGACTGGGACTGTGGCGAATCGCCGACTCTCAGCGCGCAACGCGAGCCCGATACGGCCGGCTGAATATCAATGACCGTAGTTCGCAGGGAATGGCGATTCGTATCAGCCCGGCTGTCGATTTGGACGCGGCATAGATCGCCATCGCGTGGCCGTGTCCCCAAGCCAAAGGCTTTCTTGAGCCAAGTCACGATGGTCATGAGTATCACAACTCCAAAATTACATTTCAGATTCTAATGTTTTTGATGCCCACTACTGAAGTCAAGTGAACCCGCACAATAGTTTTCGAGATGTTGTCGCCGACACCTGTACCGGCCCTCCCAGATTACAAAAGGTAGGGCACTAGGGCGGCCGTCCGCTGAGCGTAGGACGCATACTTCTCTCCGAACTGGGAACGCATCCATTCTTCCTCGATGCGGAGCTTGGCCCAGAGCGCGAGAAATACCAAGGCCAAAGCGACCAGTCCGCGCACCTGGGCGAGGGCAATTGCCGTACCAAGAAATCCCATCAGAATGCCCGTGTAAATGGGGTGACGGATCACAGCGTAGGGGCCGGAAGTGATCAACTCGTGGTCCTCCTTAATGGTGACGGAGCGGCTCCAGTTTCTGCCAAGGTGCTCGCGTGCCCAGACAGAAAAAAGAAGGCCGAAAAACGCCACGGCGGCTCCCAGCCAGAAGGGCCATAGGCCCTGCTCCCAGAACTGGAGGTAAAGCCATGGCAGCGGGATGTTAGGAAACGCGAGCAGGACAATCGCGATCAGGAACATACAGACGCGCAGAATCCGCGAAGCGGACGGCTCAAGACGCCGGGTCGTTTTCGTGTTGCCCGCTTTGATCTGCCAGTACACAAAGAAAGCAATCCAGATCGCAGTGAAGAACGATTTGTAGAACCAGAGCATCCGCGGACTCCTTTGTGAATGTTGAAGTGTTCTTGACCATGGTGGCTGATACGTTCTGAATCACACTGAATTTCATAAGTCACTGTCCAGGGGTCTAGGGTTCATTTCGCTATCTTAACAGTGGGAACACCGCTTCGATTCTCGGTTCCCGAAGCCACAGCCCAACCCAACTGAGTACGCCGACGTACACCGGGAAAAGTGTATGCGTCACAAGGGGATTTTCGAGCCGCAGATTCGTGGCTACCGCGCCGCCCAGATACCCGGTAAGTAAAATCGCACCCAACACTGAGGTAGCAGGAACGAGATAGAGTGCCGTACAAACCAGCAGAATGGTACCGACCATCGAAGCCAGATGGATCGGCCAACCCGTTCGCACAAAGGCATCGATGACCGGCTTGGGCTTTGCGAATTTGCCGCCAGCATCGAAGAGCATGAACGCCGCTGTAAGCCCGCAGGTGGTCCAGCCCGTCCAAATTCGCCCGGTGGAACTTCCCATTCCAGATAGTGCAAGCCACATCGCTTCAGTTGTCGATTGCATATAAAACCTTTCCCGATAATCCTTCTTTTTCGTAAAACTTTACATCTTCTAACCACTAAGTTCACTTCACTTTCGTAATGGCAAGAGAGCGCGAAGGCGCGGCTCGCGCAGATACAGGCCCAGCCAAACCAGTACCCGAAGACCATGGCGAAAGCGCAAACGCCAGCGGCTCGACAACTTCCGCTCTGCTACTTCGTCCGCCCCTTGAACGCGGCGTAGATCGCCATGGCGTGGCCGTGTCCCAGACCGAAATCCCGCTTCAACCAGGCCACAATGACGCTGGCTTTTACACCGGGCTGCAGCAGACCCTCTTTCTCGGCGAGTTTCTTAAACTCTTCCGGTGTCTTGCCTGTCTTCGCTTTGATGCTGTCTATGTACGCTTGGAATGACATCAGACGTTCTCCTTATTCATTCGGCCTTTAAGAGAATGGATTCCAAACGTTTGTCCCGGAGCACCAATGAAGCCCACGCCATAACGCCGAACAGCATGGGAAAGACCATGTTGAAGAGTGGAGTACCGGCGCGCACATTACTCGCAACCGCCCCACCGAGGTAGGCAGTGAGCAAAATCGCGCCCACAACTGCGGTGCGCGGTATCAGATACAAGACAGTGCAGACCACCAGCGTTACGCCTATACCGACGATGGTAGATTCCGGATACCCGAGCCGGGCGGTGGCCTCAATTACAAAGGGCGGCTTGAAAAGCTTCATGCCTCCGTCCATAAGCAAAAACAGGACGGACGGCGCGGTCAGAATGCGGCTTGCCCAGATTCGCCGGAGTGAAACGCCTGTGCTTTCGCTTCTCATAACGTTTGCCTCTATCTGTGATGAAATGCTAGGTGCGTTCATGGAATTTCTCCTTCAAACGTTAGACTTCAACGCCGATGAAAACTCATCGCTGGTCACCACAAAAATTTGCGGCTATCGAATGTCTAGGAAATCAGGGGCCAAGAATCAACGGCAGACCGAACCGGGGAAACAGGGCCTCGGTGTCCATGAACGAGTTGACGCCCACGATTCGGTCACTGCATAGTTCGAGAACGATCAGAGCCCAAGCCTTGTGTCCGCCTTCGGGGTTCGGGCGATATTGAGCGAAGGCCGGCCAACCGCAGGCCGCCGTGGGACCCAGGCGGGAACCCCGGCATCCGCTCCCCAGACCCAGCATCCAGGTTCGAATTTCTGCGGGACCCTGCAACCATAGCGAATAAGGGGGCATGCAAAACGTAACATCGTCGCGCATTAAGGCTGCAAGTCCGTCCACGTCGTATTGCTCGAATGCGGCAACGTAGCGGTTAAGCATCTCCTGTTGCGCCTCAGAGAGTTCTCCCGGTTCCACCTCGTTGTCTCGTGCGAGTGTCGCGCGCGCGCGTTGGAGGGCGCTGTTCACCGAGGCAACCGAGGTTTCCAGCATTTCCGCAACTTCCGCTGCAGAGTATTCCAGTACTTCCATGAGCAAGAGCACGGCGCGCTGTTTTGGCGCGAGATTCTGCAGCGCCGCGACGAACGCCAGCCGAACGCTTTGCCGCAAGATGGCCCGTTGGGCAGGATTAGCCTCCTGTGGGAGCACTTGTGCGTCGAGGATTGGTTCGATCCAGTCGGTGCTGGGACGTTGGATAAGCGCATCCATCGATGGCGATCCCGAAGAAGGTGAACCTTCCTCAATTGGACGTCCGCGCCGCCCTCTGTCTTTCAGCTCGTCCAGACAGACATTGGTGGCGATCCGGTACAGCCAGGTCTTTATTGATGCTCGACCGGCGAACTGGTCCCGGCTGCGCCACGCGCGAATCAACGTTTCCTGTACGGCGTCGTCTGCATCAAAGGCCGAACCCAACATCCTGTAGCAGTGCCCTGTTAGAGCGGGGCGGTGAGCCTCGATGTCAGTGAGTTCCGTCATTTTCCTCCTCTTCCACGCGGTGGTGAGATCGGAACCGAGTTAGGCAGCATGGCCCGGGCGGCTCGCCTGAATTGTGCGGAAAAACAGCTCGCGGTCCGGGCGGGCAGCCGCAATCGGCCAGCCTGCACTAATACCTCCGTCCACCACGAGGTTGTGTCCTGTCACGAAACGCGATGCATCGCTGGCCAGGAACAGCGCTGTTTGCGCGATATCGTCGACGCGCCCGACATACTGCAACGGCTGCCACCGGGGAACGACCGAAGAAATTGCGGCCTCGGCATATTCCGGGTGGTCGTCCGCCTCGTCGGGTTGCATGCCCATGTATTTCCCAAAAGCTCCGGTAGCAATCATCCCTGGCGAGATGCTGTTCACGCGAATTCCTTTTTCACCCAGCTCCATAGCTGCGCAGCGAGTTAGGTGAATCGAAGCTGCCTTGGCGGCCGAATAGTAGTGTCCGCCCAGCCCGGCACGGATTCCGTTGACGCTCGCAACGTTTATGATGCTGCCCGTTCCTTGTACGGCCATCACGCGTGCCGCATATTTCATCCCCGCAAGGACAGCACGCAGGTGCACGGCTACGACTGCATCGAACTGCTCCAAATCAGCATCGGCAATGACAGCGTATTGCGAACTTCTCCCGGCGTTGTTCATCAGGCAATCGAGTCGGCCGAAGCGGTCCAGGGCATGGTCAATCATCCCCTTGACGTCGTCTTCGACGGAAACGTCTGTCCGTATGAAGCTCGCGGCATCGCCGAGCTTTCGCGCGAGCGCTTCTCCTCTGTCTTGGCGCCGGCCGACAATGACGACCTTGGCCCCTTCCGCGACGAAAACTTCGGCGGTGCGTGCGCCAATGCCGCTTGTGCTTCCCGTAATGACTGCAACCTTGCCTTCCAAAGTTCTCATTTGCTTCCGATCTGCATCAGTCTCGTGGGACATGCAATTGAATTCGGGCGCCACGCAGCTATTAGAACTGACAGCCACGGCTTGACTTAAAGCCCCTGACATCAATATCTAATGCAGAAAGAATTCCGTCCATGACCTCTGAGGTCATGAAACGACCCGGTTGGTAGAGTCCCTATAAATAGCTCAGTCAGAGTTCAGGAGGTCAACACAGCACGTGTGGTTTCGTCCGCAGGAAAAAAGCTTTCAATACGCAATTCCTGCGTGGCAACATCCTGCGCCGTTCCGAACGTCGTAACAGCAGAAAACAAACGCAGTGTGGAATTGTTCCACCTGTAGTTGATGGTCAAGAACGGTGGAGGGGCGCCATCCACATCCAACATGCGCCAGCGGCTTGGCACGTTCGGATAGCTGAGCAACTCCTCGAGGAAACCCTTCATCGTGTCGTCCAACGGGTTGGCTAGAACTTCGCGATGCACCCGTTGAATGATTCGTGCTGCGACGCTCTCCCAGTTTTCGATAAATGGCCGCAGCCCGTTCGGGTGAAATACGAGACGGACTCCATTGCGAGGGGTTACAGAGTCGCACCCCGGAAAGAGAGCAAAAAAGCGCTTTGCACCCGAATTAGTCTTCAGCATGTTCCAATATCGGTCCACGATAAGCACGGGATAGGGCTCAAGTTGGGCCATGAAAAGTTCCACCGCATGACTCGCCGCGCTTGCCTCCTGTCTGTCGACGCCGCTGTGAGGATAAAGCGGTGCGTAGCCCGCAGTAACCAGCAGAGCATTGCGTTCGCGCAGTGGAATCTGCAGAGCCTCGGCAAGACGCAGGACCATCTCCCGGCTCGGCTGGGCGCGGCCCGTCTCGACGCAGCTCAGATGACGAGTCGAGATATCTGCATCTAGCGCCAGGTCCAATTGGCTAAGGTGCCGAACCGCGCGCCAGCGACGCAGCAGAACGCCAAAGTTTGTATTAGTCATTGTAGTCGCGGTTAGGAAAAGCGCGGATCACTGCCTGATTATATGAGAAATTTTCTTCGAAAGACTAACATACAACATTTATTTTATTTGAGTACAACTCCAGTTTTGCACCAGTCCGTTGCGACGGAGGTCGCGAGAAGCGGCGTCTTTCGCTATCAGTCTCCGGGAGAGCGGAGTTCTAGCGTAACTCGCGCGAACGAAAAAAACGCAAACCTTCATCGCCTTTCTCGCGCTAATTTTGCGATGAAGTTCGGTTCCCATGTCCTGCCGCCATCCTGCAAGATTGCTTGTTCAAAACGGTGCGAATCGGCGTGATGTCGGACCAGACTCTGCCGTGTACTAGCTTTCGTGCATATAAAGAACGCTCAATCCACCTAAGATCAAACCAGCGCATCTAATTTCTGGGGCCTACTACAGGTTAGCGCCAAAAGAAGTTTCGTGACAAACGAAAGAGGTCGAACATGTGGTCGATTCCCGTCTTGCTATGCGTAATCGTCTTAGGTGCCCTCGGTGCATCCTTCTGGGTCTGGACGCAGAGGAAGAACCACTCGACGGACATTTCTCGCCTTCAAACGGGCCGTACTGACGAGATTGACCGCTTACAGCGGATTCATTCTGATGAGCTCTCGGCGTCTAGAAACGGAACATGCCAGAGTGATTTCGCTCTTGCAAACGACAACTGAGACGCGGCTTCGGGTCGGATCCTTTCGCAGGAGCGACTGGGCGGGCTGCACCATCGTTACAATCGAGCGGCCTAGTTCGGATCGACTTTCCGCCGGTCCTTATATATAGGTGTATATACGTGCTACGCGCGCTCGGGTTCGTGCCCTCCAGAGTCTTCATGCTGTATCGAAGCGATAATTATATTCAGATCTACTCCGCCAAGAACCACCTTGTTTTTGGTCTCGGCTCAAGTTTTGGCGCACCACAGCAATGAATTACTTGACTCACCAAGGCGCTTAGCGCGCGGCCACCCAGCGAATCCCGACGTCGGCGGCCGAGCGGACGCGGTCGATCAGTTGCGCGGCATGATGTTGGATATGGCGGATATTGACGAACTGGTGCTCCAGCTTGGACATGCGATACCAACTGAAGCCACTTTCGGTGCCGTCGAGATCCAACGCGTCGACGGCGTCATCGATCATCCGATCGCAGAACTCCCAGTACTCGAGCACCTGCGCTTGCGTGTACGGCTCACCCGCGATGCCGTCGCCCTCGCCGCGATGCTGTTCCCACAGCCTAAACGCAGCTTCGTCGCGCTGAAGATACAGGTGTGCAAAGAACAGCGCGTGATACGACACTTGCCAGAACTTATTCTTGTGGTTGGTGCCCAACCACTCCTCGGGCGGGCAGCGCAGGATGGCTTCGCGGAGCATCGCCAGCGACGCGTGGTACTGGCTTTTCAGCACGGCTCGAAGCATCGGATGCGTGTGGTTCACCGGCTCGATTGTACATCGAGGCTGCCTTCGCAGGCACCTGTCAGCTACGGTCACGAATCGCGATCGTCGGATCGGGCGCGACCATGGGGATCGAACCCAACACCAGGAGAAAACTCACGAATCGGCGTAATTGATTGCCCACAAACCGGCCGCCCGTCAGGTAAAAGTCAGAGAATGAGGCACTTCTCGATAGCGGATTTGGCGCGCACAAATCATACATTTTTGGGCAGCCTAGAAACGGTCCGCTGTGCAGTTCCTTTGCTGATTCCTGTTTCCTTCGTGATTTCTCGCCATGAGTGACCTGTGAGCGCAAATGGTGTATTGCTAGGCGATGGGATCGATCCTACCACCAGTCTTCGGCGTGGGCGATGCGGGGGATGGGGGGCCGTCAAGGTAGGACCAGAAAGCTACCCTGTTCGTCGGACTCCCAAACGCGACTTGCGAAAAAAGTCCCATCTCCGTAAGGCAAGCGGATTTCATCGCCTCGTTTCACTCAGGACTGCGCCATCAGCCTCAATCCTTCTCCTTCGGGATCGATGCGCACTTCGCAGGGCGTGTCGAAATACATGTTTGCCCGGTGTTCAGCCGTGTATGTAGCCCAATGCGGCAGGCCGTCGTGATTAGGATTCCCGGTTCGGGCAAAGTTCACCCAGGCAGTACTGATCTGCTTCGATAGAACGAATGCCTCGGGAGTGCCCCCGCTGTAGTGGTCGCAAATTTCAGCATTGTCGAACGTGAACGCGATTTCACAAGCGTGGAATGGGCCGGGACGGTTGTCCAATACTGGAGTCTGCCACGAGAAGACATAAGAATACGCGGGCGCGGCGCCCAAGGCAGCCTTCCTTATGGCCTGTTCGAACGCAGGGCGGCGAACTTGAGAGGAGGCAGCGATTGTGGCATAGAGTTCAAATGGAGTCGCCTTAGGATAATCGCGCCGGTAGGCGTCGATAATCGCGTTGCTGCGGTCGCCAAATTCTTCCTTAACCAATCGGTTAAGTTCCTCCACTTTCATTGCACCAACATCGGGACGGTCTAGCCCACTCACGAACTCGTGAAGATTCGTGCCGGTGATTAGCGGAACGTCCGCAGACATTTCTGGAGCTCCTGGATCGAATGGATGACGAGGCAGTATGAGGCCGTCTACTGTCGGCCCCCAATCGTATTCGCCGTACACTCTGCGAAGGGAAGATTTGGGCCGAGGCATTTTCTTCATGGCTTCCGCCGCGGCGCCCGAAAGCTTATCAACAGGGATTAGCTGCAGTTCGCTCACCTGCGATTTGGATAAACTCAGCTCTGCGACCACCAACTCAGCCAGCCGCCCCGAGTAATCAGGAGAGAGCGATTTAAGAAAGGGTCCGCTCTGCACAATCGCACGGTGAAACAAACCTTTGGCCGCCGGCATCGCCATGAGGGCAATAACTTTTCCACCGCCCCCCGACTGACCAAAAATGGTTACGCTGCCCGGGTCGCCCCCGAAAGTTGCGATGTTATCGCGAACCCACTCTAGGACAGCCACAAGGTCAAGCATGCCAACGTTGGCGGAGCTGGCATATTCTTCCCCTCCCAAGTGTGCAAGGTTGAGATAGCCATACACGTTCAGCCGATGATTGTGAGTCACTACCACTGCACCATGATTGCGGACGAGACTCTCGCCGTCATAGGAAAGAAGATCATGCCCGCTGCCGGTGGAAAATCCTCCGCCGTGCATGTAGACCATGACTGGGCGCTTATGCGACGCATTGATCTCCGGCGTCCATAAATTCACACGCAGGCAGTCCTCGCCGGGAACCGTGGCGGCCGCTCCGCGATGCAGCACGAACGCATCTTCATCGGAGTTCGCCAGGTTTTTCCCGTCAGTATTAAAATGCGCAGAGTCCTGGTTCGGGCACACACGTCCATATTGCAGGGCGTTCCGGATTCCCTTCCAGGGTTCAGGCTTGACTGGCGGCATGAAGCGCCTGGCGCCAGCGGTGGAGGCACCATAGGGCACACCTTTGAAAATGTACACCCCGTTCCGCTTGAAGCCGCGGATTTTCCCAGCAATTGTTTCGGCGACCGTTGCCGTGTCAGAGGCAATGACCGTGCCGCGTGCGTAACTGCTTGCTGTGAGTTTTGTTTTCGGAGGGGCTCCCCGCGGGGGCTGTGCAATCGCGGTTGCGGGTAAGATGACCGAACCGGCTAACCCTGCTCCCATGGTTGCCAGGCCGCCGATGAAGGAACGCCGTCCCTTGGAAGCAGGCGCTGACTCGTGATTTAGCTTTTTCCGAACGTGGGGATATTTCATCGAACGCCTCCAGAGGCTCATGCTTCGCCCATCCTTTTTTCCGACCACCGCAACCTAAATCGGATCGAGCCCCAGGCTGGACGAGCCGGTAGAGCAACGCGTGTGCCGCACCGAAAATGGGCTGGATCCGCAAGTTTCGAATTTTATAGCATCAATTGGCCTCCGTTTACTTCGATGGTGTGGCCGACTACATAGCTGGCGGCATCGGAGGCCAGAAAAGCGATCACTTTCGCGCATTCGATGGGCGTGCCGACGCGCCCGAGGGGAATTATGGCAACGAAATTGCGCATCATTTCCGGCGTCGAGAACACTTCGTGAAAGGGAGTGTCGATTACGCCGGGAGAGATGGCGTTCACGCGCACGCCGTGCGGAGCAAGTTCCTTGGCCAGTGATTTGGTATATGTGATCAGTCCACCTTTCGCCGCGGCGTATGGACCGGCGCCCGGTCCTCCGCCATTTCGTCCGGCGATGGAGACCACGTTGATGATCGCGCCTCTCCTGCGCTCGATCATGGATGAAACCACGGCGTGTGAGCAGAGTGCAGCGCTGGTGAGGTTGAGATTGAGGATCTCGTTCCACGTCGCTTCATCCAGCTCCACCGCTTTCATGCGGTGCAACAGCGAGCCTGCGTTGTTGACCAGAACATCGATGGGCCCAAGCTGCTCAGTCACGTCCTTCATCATCGACTGAATGTCAGCGTCTTTCCGCATATCAGCCTGGATTGAGATTGCCTTCCCGCCGGCATCGCCAATTCGACGTTGAACCTGAGCAGCGCCTTCGCGATTGCTGTGATATCCAATCGCGACCTTCGCTCCCAGTTCAGCAAACAGCGAAGCCGTTGCCGCACCTATGCCCGATGATGCGCCGGTAATCAATGCAACTTTCCCGGTTAGATTCAGATAATTTTTCATATCAGTATGGTATCTTCGCTTCCTCCAAAGTTATCCGGCGGAGCAACGGCGGCTGTGTGAGCCGTGGCAGCGAGAACTCCGGCGGACTTCAAGATGACGCCGGCTACGATCAGGCTTTTCCTCGACAGATTGACACTCCAGCCACGCGCAATCAAGAAACCTGAAAACCAGCCTCCGATAAGACGACCGCCACCTGGGGAAAAGTGCGGATGGGCCGCAACTCACCCAGAAGGAGCCACAGAATCGTCACACAGATCAGCGGCAGCAACCCGAAGCCGATGAATACTGGTGTGTACGAATAGTGGTCCACCACCCATCCGGTGATCAGCGTGAAAAGCATTCCGCCGAATCCGGAGCCCATACTTGCGAGCCCATAGACGGAAGCGACGGCGTTTTTGGGAAATACGTCGCCTGGCAGAGCCAGCATGTTCGCGAGGCTGCCGGTATAACCGAGCATCGCCATAGAAACGAGCGCGATCGCAAGCCAGGCCTGTTGCACCAGGACAACGCCGATTGCGAAGGTCATTAACGCCGCAAAGAACGTGACCGCGCCCTTACGCGCCACCGTCACGGACGCGCCGCGCCGCAGCAGCCAGGCGGAAAGTCCGCCGCCCAGAAAATTCCCCGCGCCGGCCACCGCGAACGGAATCCACGAATACTTGCCGATGGCCGCCATGTCGAATCCGCGCGCCCGTTTCAGATATTCTGGAAACCAGAAGATGTAGAAGTACCACACCGGGTCCAGGAAGATCTTCGATAACGTAAATGCGAGGACAACGCGCGTGCGCACGAGTACGCGGGCGGGAATCGGCGGCGCTTCGAATTCGGCTGCGGCCGCGTGCGGTGTACGATAGGCTGGCAGCCACAAGACAAGCCAGATTAGTCCCACCGCGCCGACTGCGACAAACGCCGTCGGCCATCCGTAGCGCAGCAGAATCCAAGCGACGATGGGCGGAGCCAGGATCGCGCCTACCGCCGACCCGCTGTTGAAGATCCCGGACGCCAGCGCGCGCTCGCGCTCGGGAAACCACTCGGTCGCCACTTTGACTCCCGCGGGCCAGTTGCCGGCTTCGCCGATCCCTAGCAGAAACCGAAATATCCCGAGGCTCAGCCCACCCGTTGCGAAGGCGTGCAAGAGCGCTGCCACCGACCACCACAACATGCACAGCGCGTATCCGAGCTTTGTACCCAACCGATCGATCATCATCCCACAGGTGCCGTTGCTGAGTGTGTAGGCCAGCAAAAATGCGAACACGACGCGCGAATATTCCACGTTGCTCAGGTGGAACTGCTCGCGAAGCACGGGCGCCGCCACCGAAAGCGTTTGGCGATCAAGATAGTTAATGACCGTCGCCCAGAAGGCGAACGAGATCATCAGCCAGCGTCGTGGGGAGGGTTGCAATCGAGATCACCTGCCACCTGAGTGCCTCCGTTTCGGCTCAGCCGGCCCGAGCGGGGGCCGCCCGTCGCCAAATGCTTCGCGGTCTTTGCGATTCGGGCCCGCAGATCCGGAAACCCTCCGGCAGGATTGGCGCTCAATCAAGCGCACGCCGATGACCCGGTGTTCCGGTTCGCGAATGCCATCTTTCGCGATCATGTTCAGTAACATCTCGATGGCAGCTTTGCCGATCTCGTACTTCGGCTGATCGATGGTAGTCAAGGGGGGGCTCGTGATCTGAGATATTTCCACGTTGTCGAAACCAATGATCGAGAGGTCGTCGGGAATGCGAATGCCCTTTTCGATAGCGGTGCGAATGCATCCAAAGGCAAGCACATCGTTTCCCGCAAAAATGGCCGTAATTCCTCGATCAGGCCCTAACAGTTGATTGGCCGATTCGTAGCCGCCTGCGAACGTGTGTTCCCCATAGATGACATCCGGTTCCGGGAGGCCCCTATCGTGAAAGGCCTTGAGGAATCCCGTCGCGCGATCGGTTAAGTTGCCGTGTGCTCGCGGTCCGCTGATGTGGCCGACCTTGGTGTGTCCAAGATCGATCAGGTAGTTCCCGGCAATCTGGCCGCCCTCGAGATTGTCTCCTAACACGGAGGAGAAACGCCGATAAACCGAACTGCGATTCAGCAGCACGATCGGCACGCCGGCAGCCCACAATTGATCTTGCTGAGCACGGCTCAATACTGCCACTGAGTTCATTACGATACCGTCGACCCGCTTCGCCAAAAGCGACTCGAAGTAGTCCATCTGCTTCCCGGCTTGCAAGTCGCTGTTGCAGAGGACCAGGTCACGACCTGCGCGATGCGCGGCGTCCTCTGCACCGCGGGCAACTTCGGCGAAGAATGGGTTTCGGATATCACTTACGACCAGACCAATGGTCTGCGACCGTCCGGTCACCAAACCGCGCGCCACCTGGTTGATCCGATAATTCAGCCGGGTAGCGACCTCCAGCACGTGCTTGCGGGTCTCGTGGTTTACGCCGTAAACGTTGTTGAGAGCCCTCGAGACCGTAGAGGTATTGACGCCCGATTCCCGCGCAACGTCTTTGATCGTGACTGGCATGGAATTATTGCAATCGTTTCCGATTATCCATAGCGAAACGCGCTTTGTCAAACGCAACGTGATCGGCTCGCCGCGAATCTCGACGCCGGCGGCGGGAGGGAAGCTAAGCACTTCCTGCGCATAATGAGCGCATTATACGCGGGGAAAGTGAAGGCGGGCTACCGAAGAATTTTCTTGACACTCTCCCAACCCCCGTGGTAGCGTCCCGGATTATTTCGGAAACGTTTGCAATCGCAAACGACGGGGTGGCGTATGCGTTTCAGATTGACCTGGGTACTCGGGGCGATGTTGGCTCTGAGCTTGCCCGGTTTCGCTCAAACGTTCGGGCAAGTTACAGGCGTAGTCACGGATCCCAGCGGCAGCATCATACTGGGCGCCACGGTAACCGCAATTAACTCCCAGACGAATGTTGCACGCACGACCACTACGAACAGCGCCGGGAATTATGCTTTTCCCGCGCTCCAGCCGGGCGTTTACAACGTAAGAGCGGAGATGCAGGGCTTTCAGGTCGAGGTCCGCGAAGGTGTGGAACTACAGGTCGAGCAGATTGCGCGCATTGACTTTCACCTGCGCATCGGAGCAGTCACACAAACCGTGGAAGTGGCGGGTGGCGCTCCACTGCTTACTACCGAAAGCGCAACCGTGGGAACCGTCATCGACAATGACCGCATTGTTGGGCTGCCTCTGAACGGGCGCAGCTTCACCCAGCTGATCGCTCTTAGCCCCAACGTCTCCTACAACAGCGTCGCCAATGGGGGCCAAGCCAGCGCTCGCCAGGGCGGCGATCGATCTACGCAGGAGATCTTTGTCGCCGGCGCGCGCCGCGAGTACATGAATTTTACGCTCGACGGCGTGGAAAATACCGATCCCGGCTTCAACACCTACGCCGTTCTTCCCTCCATTGACGCCTTGCAGGAATTCAAGGTGGAAGCCGGCGTTTACCCGGCCGAATTTGGGCATTATCAGATTCAGGTAAACGTGTCCACTCTCAGCGGAACCAATCAATTCCACGGTACGCTGTTCGATTTCGTGCGGAACGACGCTTTTGACGCACTCCCTTATAATTTCACCTCCAAGCCGTTGACCTCCTCGCCGTTCAAGTGGAACCAGTATGGCTACACATTGGGCGGACCGATCTGGATCCCCAAGATCGTCAACGGCAGAAACCGGCTGTTCTTCATGTCCAACTACGAAGGCTTCAACCTGCGACAGACGACCCAGACGGTTTACACGACATTCCCAGCCGCATTCCGAACCGGTGACTTCTCCTCAGTGTTGGCGACCCACGTCATCACCGATCCGACGACCGGCATGCCGTTCCCCGGCAATATCATTCCCCCGGGCCGTCTGGACACGATCGCCAAAGGGTTCCTGCAGTACTTTCCCGCGCCCAACATCCCGCAAGCAGGCCTGTCCAACAACTACCTCGCGTCGGACAACATCACGGAAAACAAATGGCAGATAACCGAGCGCGTGGACTTTGTGCAAAGCGCGAAATCAAGTTGGTTTGCCCGTTTTAGCATGCAGAATGAAAACGGGATAATGCCGGCTCTAGCTAAGAACGGCATGAGCCTGGTCACCAATCCCAAGCAGACGGCGTTCGGTAACACGTTCGCTCTGTCGCCGACCATTCTAAACGAATTCCGTTTCGGCTTTCTGAACTTCTACAATAACTTTGCGCCCGAGCTGGCAGGCATAACGAACGTCAACACGCAGTTGAATCTTCCGGGCCTCTTGAGCAGCCCGGCGTCCCCGGCCTGGGGCGTTCCCAACGTCACCCTGGCAGATGGCTTTAGCGGTTTTGGCAACAACACGGACGGTCCTTACACGACCTCGGATCACATCTTACAGGTGGTGGACAATATCTCCTGGACCCACAGGAACCACTCGTTCAAGGTCGGCGCCGAGGTTGACCGCACAGATTTCAACGAAACTGGGAACCAATACGCCCGCGCGCAATATAACTTCTTGAATAAAGCCACCGGATATAGTCCTGCCGACTTCATGCTCGGTTATGTCAACAGCACGGTAGACGCCGTCGCCCTGGCGGTCGCGCGGTTCCGTATAACGAGCCAGTTCTATTACATCCAGGATACCTGGAAGATCCGGCCCAACGTCACCATCAGCTACGGCGTGCGCTACGAATTTGTGCCGGCCTGGAGTGACAGAGCGCCTCTGGTCAATGTTTGGTTCCCCGCCGGCTTCAACCTCCAGGGCGACCCCCTCGGTCTCCATCCACAGCCAGTGGACACACGACCCTGCATTATCGAAAACGGAACAGGCAATTTTAATGGTGGCAATGTTGTCTTTCCCACGGTCGCTCAGGGGGGCGTTTGCCAGGCCCGCGATGGGCGGCTGGGTCCCAATCTCGTCCAGTCGGATCAGAGGGATTTCGCTCCGCGCTTTGGGGTTGCGTGGAGTCCCACAAGCCACTGGACGGTCCGCGTGGGCGCGGGCGTTTTCTACACACAAGACACCGGCAATCCCGTGTTCGACATGTCGCGCAGTCTTTCCGGTAAATTCCAGGTTACCGAGACCAATAACAACCTCACGTTCGAAAACCCCTTCGCCGCCAACGGGGTGGCGAACGCCTGCGGCGTCTCCTCTCCGAAGGTGTGTGTCCCTACACCCACCCTAGTCAGCACCTATTACGGCCGCCAGACGCCCTATGTGGAAGAGTACGAAATGAATGTCCAACGGCAGTTTGGCAGCAACATGGCCCTCGAAGTTGGTTACCTCGGAACGCAAGGCCATCACCTGCCACGTTATATATATTTTAACGCTGCGGCGCCCGGACCGGGCTCACAACTCAGCCGCGAAGCCTGGCCGAACTTCAACAATACCGTGGAGAACATTGGTATTGTGAACTCCAACTACAACGCGCTCTCCGCTAAACTCACGCGGCGCATGTCCAGCGGCCTTACCTTCCTGCTCGGCTATACGTACTCGAAGTCGATCGACGACGGCAGCGGGCTGCGCACACTCGGCACCGATCAGATCGGTGCTCAGAATTCGTATTGCATCCCGTGCGAGCGTGGCCTGTCGATCTTCGACCAGAGACACCGCTTTGTGGCTTCGACCATTTACCAATTGCCAATCGGAAAGGGCCACACCTACATCAATCACGGCGTGGCCGGCACGTTCATCGGCGGGTGGGATATCGGGATGATCTATTCCATGGCCTCCGGTTCCCCTGTCAACATCGGTGACGGCACATGTCGATCCAATATTGGTGCCAGCTGCATGGACCGGCCGAATGCGGTGCCAGGCGTGTCATCCCGGCTCAGCAATCCCAGTCCAGCGGAGTGGTTTAATGTGCAGGCCTTTGCGCTGCAACCGCAATACACTTTCGGAGACTTGGGACGGAACACGGTGATCGGCCCGCGCTTGTTCAGTGTCGATACCACCCTCGATAAGGATTTTAGATTCACCGAACGATTAAACTTGCAGCTGCGGCTTGATGTTTTCAATCTCTTCAACCATCCCAACTTTGGCAGCCCGAACAACGGTTTGGTTGGCGACCATCTGGATGCCAACGGTGTGCCGATCCCAGGCAGCGGCAACTTCGGCACGATTACCAGCCTCAACCCTGGCGTAAGCATGCGACAGTTGCAGCTTAGCGTTAAAGTCATATTCTGATACGCGAGGTGAGGTCGCGACACTGAGCGATGGCAAAAATCACGAGAAGGTCCCTGGCATCGTCATTATTTGTTTTGCCGGCCGCATGGGCTTGGCAGGCACGGGCCCAGATGCCTCCGGCGGACGATCTGACCACCATAGACAGCGACGGAACGGCGCACATCAAACGCGCCGTTCCCGTCCCCAAAACCATCTCTCCCGAAGCTTATGCCCTGATGACAAGCGGGAAAAGATGGTTACCCGAGGCCGGAACGCAGGAAGCGGCGGACCTCGCCGAGAAGTTACACGCCACTTATCCGGTTGAAATCACCGAAACAACTTTGGCCGGAGTCGCGACCAAGTTTGTTATCCCAAAACACGCCGCGGCTCACAAGCAAGACCGCGTTCTGATCTGTCTGCATGGCGGAGGCTTTACCTCCGATTCCGGGTCGACCCTCGAAGGCACCACCATCGCAGCGCTGACCGGCATCAAGGTGATCGCGGTTGAGTATCGCCTGGCTCCGGAGTATCCGTTTCCCGCGGCAGTGGACGATACCGTCGCGGTATATCGGCAGGCTCTCAAGCAGTATGCGCCGAAGAGGATCGGCGTTTATGGTACGTCCGCAGGTGCTGTACTGGCGGCTCAGATGGCGGTTGCGTCGCGGAGGCTCGGTCTCCCTTTGCCTGCTGTTTTGGGCTTCTTCTCCGGTTATGTCGATCTCGCGCGCTACGGAGACTCCAGGTTTCTATACGGCACGAACGGCTTCACAAACTTCAGTTCGATGCTGCCTGCCCTGAAGGGCTTGGGAATGGTCCCATACGTCGGCGGCCACGACCGCCAGGATCCCGTGCTTTCGCCCATGTATGCGGATCTGAAGGGATTCCCGCCGACTCTTTGCATGACTTCGACGCGCGATCACTGCCTCAGTGGCACCGTCGATTTTCATCGAGCATTGTTGAGGGCAGGCGTAGATGCCCGTTTGATGGTCTTTGACGCCATGCCGCACGCCTTTTGGTATTTGTTCGACCTGCCGGAATCCAGGGAAGCGCTGGAAGCGCAGGCGAGCTTCCTCGATCGTCGTCTAGGCTGACACATATTCAAAAGACTGAGAGGTCCATATGATCGAAACAATAGAAGCGATGCTGAATAAGTTCGAGTGCGGCAAACTGACCCGCCGGCAACTCGTCCTTTCCCTTGCGGCGGTGGCGGCTGGCGCGCAGTCGGCGGCGAAGGACGAGGGCTTCCGTGCTGTAAGCATAAACCACATTACAGTGAAAGTTCCCGACCTTCACCGCACCTCGAACTTTTATCAGGAGTTCTTCGAAATGCCGCTGAAGCAGCATTCGGAAAAAACTCACATCTTGGGAGTCGGCGATTGCTTCTTTGGCATTGAGCAAGGCGACAGTCAGGCCGCCAGAGTTGATCACTTCGACTTCGGAATTGCGGGCTTCGACGCCGACGCCGTGCGCGCAAAACTAAAGAAGCTCAATTTGAAATTCGACGGTAGTAATTCGAAGGAGTCCTTCAAATTTTATGATCCGGACGGTTTCCTGGTTCAAGTGAACGCACCGGACTACGTCGGTCATGTGGGCTGAGACACACCGGCAAATTCCTCGTTGTTATGTTGCTCGCTCTCCATTCTTCCCGCGTTTATATGAATAAATCATCGTGTTTGTGTGCGAATCGACACCTACTTCCAACTCTAGCAACTTGCCGCGCCTTACCCGGCTATGGGCGTGTACCAGAACGGAACTAGAAGGGAAAGGTATAAAACTGAATATACTCCAATCTAGCGCCAGGGCCAGACTGGCGGTATGACTCATGAACCCTCTTT
>Ga0210394_10001571_pt1 | contig 35821 bp, 48 predicted proteins | sample IncBWC12MmetaG_FD_160121 | JGI IMG/M metagenome (GOLD analysis project Ga0210394, IMG submission 160121) | Forest soil microbial communities from Barre Woods Harvard Forest LTER site, Petersham, Massachusetts, United States - Inc-BW-C-12-M | ecosystem: Environmental > Terrestrial > Soil >... | reverse complement strand
GCGGGGAGAACGAATTGTAGACCGCGATCAAAGAATTGTTGCAGTCATTGATCGCGGTCGCAATCTCTGCAATCCATGCTCCATCCTGAGTGCCAGGTCCGAAATTAACATCGCTGCCGTAGATCGAGGAATAGGACGCCTGAAGGGAGGCGAGGATCTGCGCGAACGTTGGCGCGACCGGACCTTGAGGCGTGATTTGGACCGCGAGACTCGTCATCAGATCGTCACTGGCCCTAAGGGAATCGGTTCCTGACTATACTGCGTTTGGATCAGCACGCTAGGCGGAATGACGAGCTGTCGTGTCTGCGGAGTGAACTGGCTGGAGTAATTGATCAGCTCCGTGACCCCCGGCACGCCAAGGATCGCCTGTCGGATCACGAGATCGTAGAGCGACTTGGTGCCAGTTCCGATCACCTCCGTCGCATACGGCACGCCGGCAGTCACATCGAGAAACCACTCGCCCTGCATCAGCCGCAAGGTGGTCAGCACAAGCTGCCGCACGCATGCGCTTGAGTTGACCAGGAAGTCGGCTGTCGAAAGTCCGAACAGCATGTCGCCATTCGCATCCTGGGTTCGCACTCTCATGTCAGGAGCACCTTTTTGATCGATCCGCCGATATTGGCATAAAGACCAATCGTGTTGTTCACGGTGTCCGAGATGACCACCGTCGTGCCAGGAATGGGAATATTTGTTGAAGATGGAGCACCAGCGCTCTGCTGAATGCCGAAAGCCGGACCGGCACCCGTCGTGTAACTGGACGTCGAATCAATGAAAATACCACTGCCAGGAATATAAGAAGATGTGTTGTTTCCAGAGGCGTCAGTGAAGTTGGCGTATTGTTTCAAGTTTAGCTGCGGTCCCGTGACTGTCGCCGCGCTGGCATCAAAGGTCGCAAGCATGGTGCAATTGGACCAACTGCTTCCTAATAGAAAATCACCACTAAACACAGGCGACCCGGTGAACGTGAGCGCCACAGGGCCGATCGTCAATTGTGAGAAGCCACTATACTGAGCAAAGTAGCTCGGCAGGGAGCCGTTGACATTGCAACTATCAATTCCGGCACCAAGGCTGACGTTCGCATAATTCTGTGCGGATATGCCGCCCTGGCCATTGGCAAGATTGAAATTCAAGTAGCCGAGGGTCACGGTTGACCCGGATGCGCTCAAACATGTGCTGCCGGATACGGTCCCGTCCAATGTGAAGCCGTATATGCTGAGACTTCCGTTGAACCCGGAGGCCGTGATAGGCGCACCACTCGATGGCTTGATGATGCAGTTAGCTTGAGCCGCTATGTCCCCGGTGATCGCGAGCGAAAAATTGTACCCCGGCATCGCGTTAAGAGTGACACTTTCCGCCAGCGTTCCATCAGCGACAATGATCGCTGTGGCGCAGAAGAATTGATAATAATTTTTTGTAAGGTAGTTGATGGCGTACTGAAGATGCTGCCAAGCCGTCCCGCTAGTGAGACCGTTGTTGGTGTCATTACCCGCGACCGGATCAACATAGAATGTCGTGTTGGCGGTTAGGAGAGTGAGGCCGGTTCCCCTGAAAACAGCCGGGTCTACTGCCGCATAGGCTCCGCACCAATCCGCGTCATGGACCTTGATCCACTCCGATCTCGTTGATGAATCTGTTGCCTCTACCGAGTAGGATTCTGGAGCGATGCGCTGGCAAGTGAGATTCCCCGAAGTCCCGCGAGCAAAGAAGCAATTGGAGCACTGTCCGCCGGGAGGCTGCGGTACGCCTGGCGTATAGACGCCTGGATCCGTCGCCGAGTAATTCCCGCACCATTGCGTGTCATCAACCGGAAGCCATGACGCCTGCTCGGTTGAAAGATCGTTCGACAGGCTCGTGGGCGAGTTCCGGTTACAGGTGAAGCTGCCTGTGCTCCCGCGCACGAAGAAGCAATTGCTGCACTGAGCGACCATTTAGGTTCCTGCCACCGGAGAGCTGGTTTGAGCGCCGCCGGCCGTGACGCCAGTGTGCTTGTGCGTCCGTACATTGACCTGATCCGCGCCGCCGAATCCGGCTATCACGTCGCCGCTAACATGCAGACTTCCCGTGAGGTTTATTCCTCCCGGTGCCACGATGTTGATGATCTGACCGTTCGCGATCTCGAAGTATGTCGTCCCATCGAAGCTGCGGAACTGGCACGTGCTCGTGCTGATGCTTGGTGCCACGTTTGGCACTGAATTGACACCGGGGATAAAGAACCCATCCGAGCGGTCATGGATGCGGATCTCTGCCTGCGGCTGGATTCCTCCGTTCTGCCACCACGCATCAATGCACCGATCCGCAAAGACGAGAATCCCCTCATCGCCGGCAGTGAGCGGAAACGTAAGCAAGCCCTTGCTGTTGCCAGGAAACACAACCGGGCAGTCCGGGCTCACCGCCATGTTGACCAACTGGCTAGAACCATCCGCCGCGAATATCTTGACCTGAAGCGTTGGCTGCACATCGCAGATGCGCTTTGCCGCATTGAACGTGCCTGACACGATGCCAGGCAGGCAGGACCAGTGATCAGCGTCCGCTTGCCGGATCGCGGCGCGGATCTGCACAAGGGGATTGTGGAAACGCTCCCTGGCGTCCATTCATTCAGAACCCTTGCGTACCTGCGTCCGTGGTCGACCCGGCGCTGCCATCGAGGCTCAGCGCGATGCAATGCGAGTACCACGGATTGCCGCGAATGTCCCCCTCGTGCTCGACCACCAGCACCTTGTAGATACCATCCGCGTTCGTGGTCGCCAGGATGTTGCTCTGCCAATCCGTGTATTTCGGAAACCCCGCACCCTGGTTGACGATGTTCGTGGCCAGAATGCTCTTGTTGTTGATCCGCACTCGTGCGCCGGTTTTGATGTTTGGATTGATCAGGCACGTGAAGTGAATGCCGTCTGGCTCCTGCGTCGGAACGCCTATAAGCCCGGTTTGCGAGGTGAGAACAACGGCCTGCCCCGGATCGACGTCAGAGAACTTGCGGAACCGGATCTCTCCATTCTGCACTGACCACGTGGTGCCCGTCGAATTGGCCAGGTCGGTCATTCGATCCTGCGTCATGCCGTAGAGCACCTTGCCGCGCGGCAGTGTCCCGCCCGTGCTCTGCAAAGCGTTCATGTCCTGCGCATTGATCGTGCCGCCGTTAGCCTGGACGGAGTTCTGGATCGCCTGCGCCTGTGCCTGTGCGCTCGTCTGGCTGGCGCGCAGAGTTTGCTCCAGGTTTGCGAACCGAAAAACGAGATCGAGATCGGACGCGTAAATCTCCACGAAACTGTTGATCGCATCCTCGCGACCGGCCTTCACCATCTTGATCCAGCCTTGGAAGATCACGCCATAGGGGCCGTTCTCGTACCCGGCCTGCAACGTGACCTTCTGAAACTCCGTTCGCACGCTTCTGGCCGTTGTGTCACTGAGATTGTAGATCTTGATGATCCCGGTAGGCGGCGCATCCACATCCGCAGCGAAGGTGCGGAATTGGATCTTCATCTGCGACAGGTCGAGCCCGCCCTGCTGCGCTTCCGGTCCTTGCTGACCTGGCTTTGAACTCGACTTGTAAACTGCGAGTCCGATCTTGCGGAGATAAAGATCGCTCATGGGTTCGTTGCGAAGTAAAGATGCCCGGTGCTGCCAAGTGACGTGAACGACGGAACAACAGTCGGATCAAAGTCGCTCTGGCACAATAGCGCCCCGCCGATCCCCAGATAGCCGAACTGAGAGAGCAGATCAGCCCCCGTGATTAGAGGCACGGCTGTGAGGATCGCTTTCCCGAACTGATCTTCAATGTCCACCAGCCAGCATGGATTCGGCAGCCCCCCGCCATAGACCGTGTTGTTGTAGTAGAAATTCAGCGTGTATGTCACGCCCGCGAGCGAGATCGTCGTGGTCCTGGCATATGGCTTCGTGGGGATCTCGTTGATGGTGGTCATGAAACGTCAGGAGATCAAAAATGCTGGCGTTTTGCCGTCGCCTTTCACGTTCTCTACGCGGCCAACCTCGGCAGTATCAGGTATGGCCCACGATTCCCATTCCCTAGCACGGCGAAGAACAGGCATGTCGTCCGGCACGCCTTCAAGTGCCCTGCGGAGTTCAGCAACAGTCATAGGAAGTCTCCATTTATGAACTTGGTACAGAGAAGGAACCCGATTGTAGCCCATTATTCGATCCTACCGGGATCTGTATCTGCGTCCCTGTGGGCGGCGCTCCGGTTGAGGATGCCCCATCCTGCGTCGGCGGTGCCTGCTGCTGGTTTTGCATGTTTGAGGAATTGACGGTCACGATCTGCGTCTGCGCGATCAGAATCTCCTTGCATTCAACCGTCATGAAAAGCGCCTGCTCTGTCTTTTCATCCGTCACGACAGAAACCCGTGCCGCCAGCATGTTCTGATACTGGCGCTTGCCCGTCACGATGTTGAAGGTGGTCCGATCCGCCTGCATTGAGAGGAACTGGTCATAAATCGCGTTGGTGTAGGTCAGACCACCACCAGACTGGAAACTCGAATTGGACCACGCCGCCTCGATGGTCACCGTCGCCGGCCGTTTGTACGAATGATCCGAGACGTTCGCCCCCTGCTCCACCGGATGGTCCGTCATCGCCAGTTCGTCTATGTGGTGCTCGCGCACGGTGACGTCCGCGACGAACCCTCCGATGTTCCGCTGCACGAACAGCACCGGATTGATGAGGTTGTCGATCGAGGCCGCGAGAACCGATAGGCCGGCAGGGATCAGGCTCACGACGGCCCTCCGGTCGGAGAGTCAACCGGGCGAGAATAGCGCAGCACGTCCGACCAGAAAGATCGCTGCGTTTGCTCAACGAGCAGCGCCGTGCGGCCAGAATCCGAACCAGCACCGTTTACTGTCGTATTGATGTTGAACGTCTGGCCATTCTGCCTCGGGCCGCCCGTCCATCCGCCCCCTGCCGGCGCAACGTTGCCCTGGAAGCCCGCCATTGGCTCTACGTGCCACGGTTCATGGGACATGGGGAATCGCAGCCCGAACTCGCCCGCGTGAGCGTGCAGCCATGCCTTGGCCGCCTCAGAGCCCTCTATGTCGGCCGCCCCGCCCAGCTCGTGCTTCGAGTGGAACGGAGGTGCCGCAAGGCCCGGCTTCTGCGCATAGAGCGCCGCCTGCTCAGCGTGCGTACGAAACCCGGAACCGACCTTGAACCCTCCCAGCTCGGGCGGCATCGCGGCAAGCGCCGAATTTAGCCGCGCCGAAAAGTCAGCGTCCAGCCCAGCCGTCCTGCCCTGAAGCTGCATGACCCGTGAGGCCGCAGCCGACGTTGCGGACTCTGACTTGCCCGGCTCACCAAAACGCTCCGCAAATGTGGCTTCGCCTCCGAACGCACGTATCCATCCAGCCTCCGCTTTCGGTCCGATGATGGTTCTGATCAGCCAGTGCAAGTCCTGCTTTTGCTGTTCGCGACCCTCAGGTGTTCCCGGCAAATAGCCTTCCGCAGCTCTCAGGATGTCCTTTTGCTTCTCGCTCGGCTTCAGCGCATTAAGCGCCCGCACGAACTCATCCACCTTATCGATGGCCTGACCTATCGGCTCGATCAGTCCGGCCATCCACGATTCCTTCAGCGTGGTGAGTGTCATGCCAAGCCGACCAAGCGACTGCTGAAATTGATCTGACTTCTTGCCCGCGTCCTCCGCGTTGAACCCGAACTCCTTTTGCCGCTCGGCTAGATCACGCTCTGCCTTCTGCCGCGCCGGCAGGGACACCGCGTACTGCCGCAGCTCGTCCAGCCCGATCCCCGTGAGAGACGAAATCTGCCCAAGGATTGCCAAATACATTTTGTTGTTTGTATCAAGAGCATATTTGGCCTTGGCGGCGAGGGCATCGATCTGCTCACCGACCGACATGCCCCGCTTGATCCCCATGCCCTCCATCAGAATGTCGAGGCCAGGCATGGACTGCATCGCCAAGGACCAGCGCGAGATCGCGCCTTGGGCCTGCCCGACGCTCATCCCGACCTGTGTCGCTGCGAATGAGAATGCCTGAAGTCCCTGGATCGGTTCTTTGGTTGCAGCCGACAGGTAGTAGAGGCTTCGGTACTTCTCCGTCATGTCATCGATGGAAGCCGCAACCTTGGCCGCTGCTTCGACCGCGAACGCACCTAGCCCGATCATCCGCTTGCCGATGACCCCGGTCATTTCCATGAACCGAGCCTGGGCTAACAGATCAACAGAGAACCCCACGTGTACGAGGTATTCTTCGAGCGTGGTTGCAGCCATCACGAATCTCTCATGCGCCGGGCGTTCTCATCGTAACAGGCTATCGTATTATTGAGGCGAGCAAAATCACACAGCGTCAGCGTACCGTCCAGAAGGCTTTCGTAATGACACATGCCGCGCATGACGGGGGCCATCAGGAACCCCTCGTCATTGGGCAATTTCACGAGGTCTGATCTTCTCCCCCCTCCGAAGTTGAGGGGGGTAAGTCGAAAAAATCGATCAGCTTGTTCCCTTCCAGCACATACCAAAGGATCTCGATCATTTGCGGAAGGTCGATGTCGTTGTAGGCGACGATGCCGTTCACCATCACCGGAGCGTAGCTCTGTCCGTCCTGCTGACGCCGCTGGACGGAAGACATGGCACGGTTGAACACGTACTCACGATCATCGTTGTTCAGCTCGCCCGTGAGCAGCGTGATCGCCCGCGTGAATGCTGACAGCTCCTTGCGCTTGCCTTCCTTCTTCAACATCGCCATCCGGCTCAGCACCACACCGAATTTGGTGGCGATGGCCAGTTGCTCGAACGCATCAAGCCTGCGGCCCCGATAGTGGACCTTGGCAACTTCGAACTCAAACATGGACCCTCTGGATTAGATCGGCAGCGTCGCCGTGTTGATGTCAGGCACGCCAGCACCAAGCAGCTCGATCCAATGCCCGGCCAGGAATTGCCACTCGTTGAAGTTGGCGTCCTCTGCCCAGGTCACTACCGGCTGACGAGCGAACGCCACTTGCCTGCCCGCGCAGTTATCGCCGCGCGCAATGTCGCTCACCACCAGGTAGTTCTGTCCCCAATTGGATGCTGAAGCCCGTTGAAAGTTGTAGGCGAAAGACAGCAGTGAGTTGACCGGCGAGGTCTTGAGCAAACGTACGAGCAGCCGCGCTGCATTGCTTGACCGCAATGAGTGCATGGCCGAACCGTCCGCGCCGATCGTCAGCAGATCCTTGTCCTCCAGCATTTCGGAGGTAAGGCCCTCCTTGGCAACGCCAGCGCCATAGCCGAGAGAGATTGAGGCCCCCGGCCCCTGAAGTGTGGCCGAGACGTTGGCGAATGCGTAAGTGGCCATTGTTTTTCTCCTACTGGTTCACTGTCAAGGAAATCGAGACGCTATGGACTGCGCCGGCTTCCTTGGCAGCGATCTGGAATGGCACTGACTGCCGCGCTGCTCGCGCCGCTTGAGACTGATTGGCGATTGGTGGTTGATACAGGTAGAATCCTTTGGAAAGATACGTGCCGGTCGAAATCTGTCCAAAGCCCGGTCCAGTCCACACACCTGGTGCCAGGAAGCCGTTGCTGACCGCCTGCGAGCACGATCCCTCGATCGCCGTGCCTATCTGGTGCATCCCGGCGTCCGTCTGCGGGATCTTCGTCGTGGTGGTGAAGAGAACGTTGTAGACGTTTGTCTGAATGTAGTTCGCAAGCCAGTCGGTGTTGATGATCTCATCCCAATAATGGCCGCTTGCGACGGTCCCGTTGTAGACGATCGAGGTGCCGTTCGCGACTTGCGCATAATAGCTGTAGTTGTTCGCATCAAGCGCCGCCGCCTGGGAGGTCGTGAGATTGTCCGCCGCCACGCCGGGGAGCTGCTTCCACGCCAGCGTGATCGTCGAACCGCTCGCGAGATAGTTCACCGTGATCAGCTTGGCCAGCAAAGAGCAGACGGCATAAGGGTCCGTGCCGTTCCAGATATAGCCTGTGCGGTTGTAACCGAGCGCCTTGAGCTGCGCTCCGACCGAGGTGCTGTCTCCGGCCAACAGCGCCGCCGCTACGTTGAACACGGTGATCCCGAAGAGGTGGGGGACCGTATCCGCTTCCGTGTAGGCGGCGATTGCCAGATAGTCCGATGTAGAGATGTCAGTGTTGTTGGTGCCGGCGGCAAACGAGAACCCATAGAACGGCGTGGTCATACCGTCGAGGATGGTGACCGCCGTGAGCGCGCTCTCTGCCGCGATGCCGGCCACGAGCCGCTGGAGCGTCGCCGCCGTCATCATCAACTGCCCGGAGATGTCCGTGCCGGCCGTTGGAGCGGTCAGCGCAGTCACAGCAGACGTTGCTCCCGTGGTGCCTGACACGATCTGAAAATACCCGTAGGTCGCATTCCAGGTGCACGTCACACTCGCGAACGCCCCGCCGATCGCCTGCAAGCCGGTCTGGATCACACTCGCCACGCCCGCAAGCGTCGTCTGCGCCGAGAAATTAAGCCCCGTGATATTGGTCGATGCACCGCCATCCACCGCGACGTGAAAGCCGCCATTGGTGATCGTCGTCCAATTGCCCAAGCCCTGCTGCGTGGCCGTAAGCGCGCCACCAATGTTCAACCCGGCCGTCGCCGTCTTTGCCCACCTGGCAATCGCCACCGTTGGTGGTTGCGGCGTCTGCGCGAAGAAGTCCTTGGCCGCCAGATACTCGGCCGCGCTGGTTCCGAAGTCCGTGGCAATCGCCGCCAGCGAGCTGTAGAGCCGCGAGCGCAGCGACACGTCGATGACGTTCGAGTCACCGAAGATCATGAAGTTGCCGAAGTTGATCCCCTGCGCAGCCGCTGCCGTAAGCGTCGCCGCAACCGAAATCAGCTTTGAGACGGGAAGCGTCATTTGGGATCAGGCTCCGACACAAGGCGGCGGGAATGGTCGTTCTGGACGTTCACATGCCGGGCCACAGCTTCCAGAAGTTTCTTGTTGAAATCTCTTTTCAGCTTAGCCTCTTCAGCCGGCTTGCGTTGATCATCCGGCACATTCACCAGTGCCGCGTGCGAGGCCCCGAACTCCGAGACCATCGCGTTGATCTCATCCGAATGTCGCTTGTAGAGCGCGTCCAGCTCATCTTGCGTAACGGGCTTGGGAGCGTCTTCCGACATGGTGCCTCACTGGTGAGCGCTGAGAGCGCGATTGGGCAAGCCGTTGTCCTGCACGAGAATCCCGTTGAAGGACTGGACGCTGAGAACAGGGTACGTGCGAATAATTTGCCGAGAGATGGTCATCTGGAGATCGACTCGATTCACCCATCGCTGCTTCAACAGTACCGGAACCGATAGCACATCTTCAACCGAAATCAGTCCCATATTGTTGAGGAAGAGCGTTTCCAGGTTTTGCGGGATCGCCAACCCATCCCGCAGCAGCTCCGCGAGCGCATACGCTTGGCCCGTGATGCCCAAGTCATAGAAGCTGCAAAGAATGCTCAGCAGCTCATGCCGCCACAAGACGTACTCGCTCGCCTGCGGATACCAAGCCACGAATGGAAACTTGTCCGCCTTCCGGTCCTTGATGAAAAACGCCATGAAGGCGGTGCCGGCATCAGGAAGATCAGGAGGCTCGCTCTGGTAGGCGGCTCGTACGTATAGCCCCTGCATTCCCGTGATCCCGACATAGAAATTGTTGAGAAACACAAGCAAGTCTTTTCCGTCCAGGGGAGCTGGAGTCTGGGCCGGGAGAAGAGCGCCGCCCGTGGACGAGTTCGGCATCAGTTAGGTGCCTTGCATGTGATGTGCGTCCAGGCTTGCGGCTGCTGTCCATCCGATGTCTGGACCTGACACAATAGCCGATAGACCGTGCCATCCACCATCTGCCCGACTTTTTGATAGACAGCTTGTGCCGGTGCATCGCTATATGGGGATTGTCCGATCGCAAAGGCACCGATAAGACGCGCGGCGGGTGTCGAATCCTGGTTGCCCTCCAGCACGGAGCACGTCATCTGAAGCACACTTGTGATCGACACGCCAGGATTAAGCACCGCGCCAAAATCGAATGCGGCGGTTTTAACTTCCGTGACCGCATCTATTGCCGGCGTGAGATCATTGGCCCTGGACACGGTGTCGCTCCTGATCAGCGCGATCATATTCTGCGGCGGCAGCAACGCAATCATATTATTCTGTAGCGATAGGAGCGCAATGTAGCCCTCTTGGACCGAGCCGATCGCCGTGGGCGGTGGGGGCGGCGGCGGTGGTGGTGGTGGGGTAAACGTGGCCTCGTATTCGCCGAGCGCGAACTCACCGAGGCAGCCGAAGCCGAGCATATTTCCATCATCCCAGCACCTTGGGCGTCATTTTCAGTTCGTGCTCTCTAGAACCCATCCGGCACTTGTCGCGTCGTAGCTGAAGGTCGCGAACGAGTTGCCGGCCCGCAGCACGACGTTCGCGCCGGTAAGCGTAAAGATCCGGTTCCCCGCCGTCGAGCTAGCATCGTCGTTCACGATCGTCATCTGCTGACCGCTGGCGTTATACACCTTCAGCTCCGTTCCGTCAGGCTCTGCGTCGGTCGGCACCGCGAACCCGCCAAGGCTGAATGCGCCGGTCGGCCCCGTAATCCGGCACCGCCCCGTGGCCGGCAGCGCGATGTTCGAGTTGAGCCCATTGGCCAGGACAATGGCGGTTGCCGGAACCTGCCGGAAGCTGTCCACCCCGTACTCCACGCCCGTGGAGAAGTTGAAGAACCGCCCGCCGGGCTGGACCGTTCCCGCTGAGCCAGGGAATCCTCCCGCCGTCAGAGAGCCGCCGGGCGCAACCGAGAATGCCGGCCCGTTGACCGTTCCGCTCACGCTGATGTTGTGGTTGCTTACCCCGCCGCCGCCGACCGTGAAGAATGATAAGATGGTCGGGTTGCCGTTGATCGTGTAGGCGGTCCCGAAGCCAGTGGTGACGTTCGCTCCGAAGTTGATCAGGAAATTCGAGAACGTCCCACTGATCTCTACGGTATTGGCAAAATCATTAAAGATGGCCCCCGCAGTTTCCATGTCAACGAGGATGTTGCCGGTGCCGATGTAGCCGATATCCCCGCCACCCGCCGGGTTGCCCGTGAAAAACTGGCACGGGGCCTGCAGCCCGATGGCGATAGACGACGCGGAGGTCATCGTCAGTTGATCGACGTAGATCGGCGACTGCAGCCCAACATGGCAACCGAAGGCTTCACCCTGGTTGAAGATGCCGTCGTTGGGGCCATCGGCGATCGTGGTCGCAGCCACGCCGGCACCGACCCAGTAGATGATCCCGCCGCCAACGGTGCTTTTGAGCCCGACGCCGGCGAACAGCCCCGGCCCTATGTCGACTTTGGTCAAGAACCCCGCCGTGTCCAGCATCGAGATGAGGTCCATCGCGTGCTGCAGCGTGGCCCAGGCCGTGCCGCTGGTGAGTCCGTCGTTGCTGTCGTTCCCGCCTGCCCGCACGAAGCGGGTCGCGGTGGAGGTCAGGATGGGGCGGAACGAGACCGGGAAGTCCTGCGCCAGTGCCATCAGCCGGACGGTCGGAGCAGCGGAGAAGTTGACCTTGGCACCGCCGTTCGACGATTGGTAGATGCCGGTGCGTGCGAGCGTCGTGCTCCCAGCGCTATAGGTGCCCACCCCGCTCTCGTGCTGGCTCTGATCGTCGCTCTCGGCGCGATAGTGATAAAGCCCGCCGTCCGTGATCGCGGGCGTCGTGAGTTGGGCGGGCATAAAGAAGCCGGTGCGCGCCGATGCCACAACAAAGTCGCCAAGTCCGCCCGAGACCGATCGAAAGGCGCACTCGTTGACCAACATCTGCATCAGAATGTCGTCAGATTGGCTGCGTTAGCCGAGAGCACGAACGCGCCGTCCTCCACGGACGACGGAACAGGTGAGTTCGAGTGGATGCTCCACGCAACCTGCCCTGGCGTGGCCCCCCGAGAATCCCACTGCGCTACCCAAATCGGAGATGGGCCGGGCGACATTGCAATCTCGATGGTGCCGTTTGGGTATGCAATCGAGAGCGTCGCGCCATTCGGCTGGACAATGTTGCCGTAGGCGTCATAGAAAATCGTCTGCCACTCGATTGTTGATCCGCGCTTAGGAGAACACGGCACCTTGGTCTTGGAGTAGAAAACATTGGAGACGGCCGCGACAGCCGTAGTCATCAGCCCGCCAAGAGCGTCCGACCCTATGCCATCGTGGCCGAGCAACATTTGTTTGATCCTATTTCTTGACGCGCACCGGGTCGAGGAGCTGCCACGCCTGCAGCGTCACCGACGCCGAATAGCCGACCCTTGGGACCAGCTTTGCGATCGAGGTGCAGAGCAAGTCGATGTCCTTGGTATCGAGAACAGCCTCGCCATTCTTGTAGATCGTTTGAGCCAGGAGCGCTCGCCTGACCTGATCCTCGCCTGACAATTGGGTCGGATCAGCGGGGTACTGCCGCGTCAGCGCGGCGACCGCCAATCGACCGAGCGTCAAGTCCTGCGTCTCTGCGCACTTGCTCGTATCCTCGGATAGCTTCACGCATTCCGTGATCGTCTTGCCGTCCTGATCTACGATGGCAGTGAGAAAATTGATCTTCCTCGGCTCGTCAGCCGACGCGGTGACCATTGTTGCAAAGAAAAGGATCGCTCCAAAACACCAACGCAACGTGTTCATGTCATCTCCTCTTTCATGGCGTGGCGCTCGTCACGCGCCAGGTGCCGTTGGTCGATACGTTGACGAAGCCGTAATAAACAGCATTGACGATGATTTGTCCATTGTCGGAAATAGTCTGAAATCCGTTCTGATGATTTGATGGTCCAGGCATGACCTGGTTTGTATATGCGCCACCCGCGTTGGCAGACAGGTAAACGTTCGTGAGAGTCGAAGCAACGACGCTCTGCCCGTTGGCGCTGGTGTCTATCCAGTACCAGCCGTGCACCCCAGCGGGAGTGGCAGATGCCCATGCCCCGCCGTCTGTTGCGGTCTTGTAAATGATCGAGGTCGAGCCGTTGGCGTTGAACGCCGCATAGAGCGTCGAACCATCGCGTGAGTATTTCAGTCCCTGCGCGAATGTCGAACCGTTTGCGGCGAAAAGATTGGCGGCCCAGGTCGGGCTTCCGCTCTGCCAGTTTGTTGAAACGTAAATGCCGCCGTCGCCGTTCGCTCCCTGCCCAAGCCAATTGGACGTGGCAATCTTCGTGCCGTCCCCAGAAATAGTGCAGTTGAGGTAGTTGCGCGTCAGAGCGCTCGTCTGATCAACTGCAGTTGCGCCTCCGTCCCTCGAAGTCCAGACGTCTCCGTTGCCTTGCGATCCTACGCACGCGACGATAGTCGAGCCATCGCTTGAGCATGAGACTTGCTGCCAATTTGCACTTCCAAAAGCGGACAACGCTGCTACGGTTGCACTGCCCGTGCTTGTAAGATTCGTTATCTTGTAGATGAATCCTGGCTGGTCGCCGATGTAAATGATCGACCCATCGGAGGAGTTGCATCCATATGTCCATTGACGCTTGCCTGCGGCCGTAATCTGCGCCCAGTGATTTATGTCGAATGAGACGTAGAGGTAGCCGTTGTTTCCCTGCGCACCCAACGGAAAGGGGCCGCCGCCGTAGGTCGGAACGATGATCTGATTGCCGCTTGCAGATATGATCGGCAATTGCCAGTTGGCCTGGAAAATGACATTAGCACCAGTGAAGCCAAACTGTTGAGACTTGCTCGGCGCGATCAAGGCCATGCCGATGGCCGTGAGGAAAGCGGCGAGGACCGCCACTATCCGGGTCATGCGTTCCCCGGCCATCTTGCCTAGCTCAGTTCGATTTACGCTTGAGATCGTCGATTTCGATCCGTTGCTGCTTGATCACTGCCACCATGTAGGCGGTAAAACAACGGTCGTCGTAATTCTTCAACTGCCCATCAGGGTCATAGACCGCGCAGCGATTATCCATTCTGACCACATCATCAGCAATGAGACCAACGCGCTCGCCAGCGCCAAACCGATTCTGATCTTTGTAGGTCCAAGCGGTCGGATCAGGCAACTCGATATTGCCCGCCATAATCGTGCCGATGATGTTCTTGAACCTTGCCGCAGAAACCGTGCAGCCGATCGTGCCGGATGCATTCGTCGTCAGCGCCGTGCAGCTTGCATAAGTCGTCGTGTAGCTCAACTGAACCGATCCGGTGTTTAGGATCGTAAGAGCTGGCGTCAGGCTGTTTTGTGACGTGCCTGTCGTTCCGGCGAGCGAAATCTGGAAGATGATGTTCCCGCCCGCCCCGGTCCCCGTTCCCCTGCTCCCGTTGTGCGTCCAGTTCACGCCGGCCGTGTTGCTCGTCCCGGCCACGACGGACTGAGCCTGGATAAACTGCGGTACGGGAGCCGCCGCATCCGGGCCTCCAGACTGCCATGTCGCCGCAGCACCACCCCGGCTCCACATTGTATCAGGCTGCACGACCGGGTTGGTCGAGGAGGCGAAGCCAAAGACGTATCCGTTGCTGAACGTCGCAGTGGAGTTACCCACGGTAGTCGAGCCGAAATAGTAATTGAACGGTGCGCCGTTAATGGCTCCGGTCGTGAGGATGCCGCCGAAGACGTCAATGGAGAACTTGCTCGTCGTGCCGCTCGCCCCACCGTACAGATTGAATAGCTTCATGCTGTTCGCGCTGGTCACCGTGATGTTCAAAGCGAACACATCACCTGCACCGGAGGTATTAAGCGTACCTGTCAGGCTCATCATGCCGACCGCGCTCGAACCAGTCAGCGAATAGCTTGTCACAGTTAGAGCCGAGGTGTTGACCGCTGGCGCGAGAGCGAGGTGACCCGTGCCGGCCCACGTGACGCCACCTGAAGCCTGGAGAAGCGTGCCGTCGCTGTAGAGCAATTGCCCGGCGGTGAAGCCTGACGTGGGGCTTGAGTTTGCCGTCAGCGTGCTCCCGCCGCCGCTGCCGCAGTCGCTCCCCGTTCCGCTCACGAGGCCCGTGGTGCTGACGTGCAGACATTGAGTCGAGCCGGTGATGCCGCCGATCAGCAGCGAGGTCGTGCTGATACTGTCCGCACCAAGAGCATAGGCGTTTGTGAACGTGACGTTCGTCCCGGCGACGGGAACTTTGTAATATGAGCCATAGGCATTCGTGTAGACCGTCGCGCTCGACGCCGCGTTCGTGTTGCCGCCCCAAACGTCGTTGTAGATCGCCGCTACGGTCCCGCTTGACGAGGTGTCCGTAAGCGTCGCGGCGATGTTCTTGTACCTGATGCCATTTGTGGTCCATGCCGCAGCGCTAATGTTCCCGGTGAGACCAAAGCTAGCGCTGGTCACCGTGACGTTCCCGGTGAGGTTCGTGAGTCCGGCGCAAAGCGTATTGCTGCCTATCGTGCAGCCGCCCAAAGCCAGCGAGGTGCCAGCCGCGACGCCAAGGACTGGAGTCACAAGCGTGGGTGACGTGGCGAGCACCATGCTCCCCGTGCCGGCGACCGAATTACTTAGCGTCACCCCGCCATAGGTCAGAGCTGCGCTTAACGTCAGGGCAGGCGTGATTGTCACTGCCCCGGTTGAGACGTTGCCAATCCCGATCGTGCCAGAGCCTTTGGCGTTGATCGTGAGGTTCGTGTTCGTCCCGCTGTCTATCAGCGAAAGCGCGACGGTCCCTCCTGACCCAGCGCCCTTGACGTTGAGGCCAGCCGTCATGCTCGCGGTCGAAGCATCGACGTTGAACGCCGGATTGGTCGCCCCGTTCAAGCCAACCGCAAAGGCTGTCGCGCTCGCGGAGGCGATCGATTGCGCCACAGTCCAACCATTGGTGTGGGCAAGATTAAGACTCGCGACGACAGAGCCAGTAGTCGGACTGATCGTCAGCGTGCCGTCGCTGTTCGTGACGCTGTTGACCGCTCCGCTCCCGCTCCCGCAAGCCGAGCCGGTTCCGCTCAACACGCCCGTGTTGCTCGCCTGGACGCACTGCGTTCCTCCACCCGTGAGATTCGTGGTCAGGCTTCCGGTCACAGTGAGGGTGGCGAATGTCTGAAGAACTGACCATGTGTTGGAATGAGCAAGATTGAGCGATGCTACAACGCTCCCTACGATCGGAGAGATCGTCAGGGTTCCGTCAGAGTTGCTGACAGATGTGCTCCGCGTCGCGAGCTGATAATTGGTTCCGTCAGACACCACGCGGAAGCACTGCTTCTGAGCGATCGCGAGACTTGCCGCGCCATCAATCGTTGAGGTCGCTGGCGTGAGCGTCTGAGTCCCAGCCCCTATGTTGCAAACATCAGCAAACCATCCGGCAGGGAAATTCCCACCGGTGCCGGCCTGCGCGAGCGTTGGCGTCTGCGCGGATGCATTGCTGAGTTTTACAAGATTGCCGCAATCCGCATTAGGGATCGCATAGTTGCTGCCGGTGCCCGCCGCGTCCACCGGCTCACTTGCCGAGAGCGTGCCACTGGTCGTGATCGCCGAGCCGCCCGTGGTGGACCCGCACCCCGCCGAAATGCTCGTGACGGTGCCAGGCACGAAGTTGAGCATCGCTGACGTGATCGTGCTGTTCGGGATCTGACCGGCGGCGATCTGCCCGGAGAGCTGGCTGAAGCTGTAATCGTTGGCCTGCGCCGTCACCACGCCCGTGCGGCCGAACACCGAAGTGACGGCTCCGGCGGACATAGGAATGCCGCTGTCAACAATCTTTCCTGATGTGACACCGAGAAAGTTTCCGCTGACGACTCCCAAAATCGCAGTCGTTCCGCCTACGATCGGGGTTGGTTGCGCCTGCGCCGCAGTGCCGGTCGGATTGCCCCACAGATAGCCGGCCGGCAATTGCACGACCTGTGCTCGCGCGGGCATTGCAGCCGCCAAAGCAAGACCAAGGGCCAACCCGATAGCGCGGAAGTTCTTCATGGCGAGATGTACCAAGCTCCAGATGTCGCCCTCGGCTCGACGGGCTTAATTTTGATGCCGCCATAGTTTGAATTGATCTTCAGCAGCGGATTGCTCGAAGCCGTGTACCCGCTGACCGAATCCGTGCCGTTCGGCACCAAGCTCAAGGGATACGTGAAAGCGTTTCCGGCTATGTCCACCAAAATAAGTTCCGGTCCGAGAAAAGTGGAAACCGCCGGCAAATTGATATTGCCCGCCGCTGGTGATGCAGTTCGGTTGTACGTGACAATCTGATCAGATGCCAAAACGGTGTCAGTCGTGCTCACCGTGACTGCCCGCGTCCTGTTGGTAATGTCCTCCGCAAGCGCCGTGATGAACACCAGCGACGAGCTTGAAGCGTTTATCGCATTACCGCCGTTAGATGACGCCGTGATCGCTGCGCGGGTGAGCGTCGTTCCATTGTAGACGCCGCGTCCAGCTTCACATCCGCCATTGCCAGAATCGAGCAGAGAATAACTGACGGTTGCCCCGTTAGGTACACCGGCTTGGGCGAATGTAAGCCGACTGATCCCGCTTATGACCGCCGCCGCACCAAGCGTAATCGCGCCAGTTCCGGGTGCAGCAGCCACCGTCATTCCGGCGAGGTCGTATAGCATCTGCTTCCTTCACCTGTTCGGCCTTCCTTCTATAGCCGATTCGGTGAGCAATGGCGCAGATGTTCTCAGCGCCTGGTCGGATCGAGCCCAGGCATCGTCATGGCAACCCCCGGTCCATGCTGCCGTGGAAGGATGATGCCGGGACGCATCTGAGCTTCCATCATTTTCTGTCTCTGCTGACTCACGACGCCCTTCATTGTGAGAGACAGCATGTCCACCTCGAAAATCATGCCTGACATGTCCTGCGGATGCCTCACGTTGAAGCTCTGAACGTAGCATCCGTTGCCCATCCCGCAGAACACGCCGTCAAGAATCTGCCCCCGTTCCGCTTGCGCCAACGCAGTGCGCAGCGAATTTATTAGATCCTTGTTGACTTCGACTTCTTGAGGCTTCTCTGTTTCCATCTCACACCGCCACGGGCCGATTGACCGGATACTGGTCCACGAAATCGATCGTCGTGCACTCGGCGCTGACAAACCCCGCGCCGTAGTTCGTGAAAGCATTGATCGTCACGACGATGAAATGCAAGGCTTCCGATGCCCAAGGCGGTTGCCATTGGATGATGTCAGGTTGCCACTTGCGCCCGAACGCATCCTCGCTCGGACCACGCAACGCAAAGTTCGTGATGACCTGGATCGTCCTGGCCTTTTGCTGATAGGCGTCAAGACGGACAAGCGAGTTCTCCCCCGTTGGGCTCACATGCCCGAACGCCGGGATCTTCGTTATGGTCAGTTGCGAGAAGCCATTGTTGTCCACGACTTCCTGCCGGCGCACGACAATAAAGCTGTCGCCCGCAACGTCGGGGTCCAAAAGAACGTCCGTGACGTCTAGCTGCGCCATCAGCGTGCCTCGCGCCTCTTGCGCCGAATCACATAGGTTAGGGCTGCGATCAACGCGCCAGTGTCGATCAGCGGCACATCTCCGGTCCGCCCGCGCCGTCGCCGCGCCGCAAGCGTCGATTCCGCAAGCAGCGGCGGTATTCTGGCGCGGATCACCGCCTGGATGGATGACACGGCCGTGAGCCCAACCGCATGGAATGCCCGCTCAACAGCCTCAGCGCGCCCGTGGAGGGCCGCCTGCCCAGCCTGCTTCATGTGCGCCTTGATCTTCTCCGACGCATCCTTGATCCCAGGCTTCATGAACGGGCGCGGTGGGATGCCCGCTTCAGGCGCACCATTGTCGTGTATGTAGGCCAGCGCCGCGTTGCTGATCGCCCCCTGCCGCTGCGACCCCTCCCGTGGCACGCCCACAAGCACCTCGCTGTCCGCCAGCTCGCGGATCCGCTTGTCCAGCACCGATGCCATGCTCTTGGTCTTGGTGACCCCGGTCTTCATCGCGCACCGAACCGCATCCCCGCCGGCAACTGTAGCGCCGCATTGAGCACCTGATCCCGCTTGATCGCGCTCGCCACCGCCCCCTCAAGCTGTAGCACGTTCTTGCGCACCCGCTCGCGGCACTCTTCTGGCACCTGGCACTCGATGTACTCCAGGCACTCGATCAGCTCTTCGACCTGATTGCCGAGCAGGCGGACATCAAGCGCTCGATCGATGGCCATCAGTCCACCGGCAAGACGAGGTGGCGTTCCATGTGCCCGATGTGACGCCACGCCGCCCAGCCCGAGAGCAGGTTAGCAAACAAAGCCGCCGCGAGCACCAGAGTCACCGCCGCGAGCATCATGAAGTCGCGCTGACGGGCCTGCTTGTATCGGAACCATGCTTTGCGCGGAGTCATTTGACAATCGGCACAATGCCGCGCGAAATAACGCGCTCTATCCAGCTACGAGATGGACAAATGCCTAACAAAAGAATGGCTCTACAGAGCCAAATAAACGGATGAATCCACCATCTGACCTTTAGTACGATTGACACTTCGGTGGCCATCGCCACGCCTCCTAACTCGTGAAACCGAACCCACCCGGTATAGGCCACGGCCACGGCCCCGCAAAGGCCCCAAGCGCGGCGATGGAGAATGGCGTCGGGCTCGCCCCGATATTCGCCTGAAATGGTCCCGCTCCGTAGTAGCTGATCAGCCGCTTCAGCCGGATGCCGAACGTGGTGTAGTTCCAATGGCCAGCGTTGGGCTCAACCACCTCACTCACCGCGTAGCTCTGATTGATTGGGCCAGCACCGCTGGAGCTTATCGGTCCCTTCTGAATCCCGACCGGACCGCCGCGGAGCGCTTGGTCCATCGCCATCTTTTCAAGCGTCAGGAAGTGTCCGATGAACAGCTCTACCGCCGAGTCCTGCACTGACAGTCCACCAGCCCCAACCGTCTGATCCCACACGGACGTGAACGTGAGGCTGGCGAGGTTCAGATGCCAGTTGATCGTAGTCGGCGGATAGGTGACAGGGTTAGCGAACTCGGGGAAGTCAGCCCGAAACTGCGCCTCGTTCACATTCCCGAACGTCACCGCATTCTGGACGACGGCCATCGCTCATCACTTCTGCCCGGTGACGAACGCAGGGTCCGTGTTCTCCCAGAGCTTGCGGTTTTGGGCCTGTGTCTCGGCCACCGACTGGGCCGTAGAGTTTCCCGGCCCGCGCTCGGGCGCAGAGGCATCGCGCGCCATGTCACGTGAAGGAGGGCCGCAATCAGCTCCCAGCGGCGCATTCGCACCTGATGGAGCTGCGCCCGCATTGGGCATGTTGTCTGGAACCTTGTGCACGTGAGACTCCGATGGTCCGAAGGGTGGCGACGTCACGCCATCACAATATGCCGACCCTGGAATGTTGTCACGGTTGCTCTTGCCCGCTTGGTTCATGGCGATCGCCACGGCTTGCTTCTGAGGCTTGCCGTGCTCCATCTCGGCTTTGACGTTCTCGCTGATCGTCTCGGATGACGAGCCTTCCTTGAGCGGCATCAGCCTGCCTTGGCCGTCTCAAGCGGCTTGACGCCGTGGTTCTTCATATAGCTGTGCTCCACCAGCGCCTTCGGGATCGGGCAGATACCCGCCGGCACGATCACGCGCCGATGATCGTTCATGGTGAAATTGAACGTCTTCGGCACCGAGCACAGCACCTTGTCGTCCCCTGGCTCGTGCGCGATCGAGCCCGCATCGAGCATCGAGTTGGCGATCTTCTGTTGCAGGATCGCCTTTTGCTTGTCGCTTTGCAGTTCCTCCAGCGCCTTCTTGTCGGCGTGCTCCCGCGCCTCTTCGAGTTCTGCTTGAGTTGCTTTGTGGGGCTCTTTCGCCATTGATCGCTCCTAACATGAGGGGGGCCGCAGTAAACTTATTCTGCCCCCCTGACTAGCACATCAGGATTCGAGTGTCCCCGAAAACTTCTTGTCGGCCTTGCCCGCTTTGCCCTCAACCTTGTCGCCGTTAGCCTTCGCTGCCGAAGCCCTAGCGGCATCCGCCGCCGCCGTTTTGTCCGCTGCCGCTTTATCGCGTTGACGCCTGGCATCGAGCCTTTTTACCACCTCGTCTTCGCTCTTGCGGCGCTCAGCCGTAGCGGCATCTTCAGCCTTGCGCCTCTCTGTAACCCCAGCGTCCGCCTTGACCTTGGCGTCCAGCTTGGCGCGAGCCTCGGTCGCACGCTTGTCCTCATCAGCACGCCGCGCGGTTAGCCATTCCGTCGTCGGCTCGCGGCCATCAGCAAGCGCCTCCGACTTCAAGCGCTGCTCGTCCTCCAACTGCCGCGCCAACTCCGTGTCCTCCAAGGAACGTCGGTTGGCGATCTCGGCATCCACCGCCGCTCGGTCGGACGCCAACGCAGCATCCTCTTCAGCGCGCACAAACTTGATCCTCTGCGCGTCCGTCATGTCCTCTTCGCGCACCGCGCCGTGCGCCTTGAGATACGAGTGATCCGCGTACTCGGCCGGAACCAGATTCCAGCCGACGCGGATGGGGATCAGAATGCCGTCGTCGCGCGTTAGGTTGAACGCGCTCGGTGACCAGATGCGAACGGTGTCTGCGGTCTCAACCACGGTAACCTCCTATAAGCTGATTTCAAGATCAGCCGATCTGGTCCAGATACCCCGCCGTCTCCGGGTACACGATTTCCACGACGCCAAGCCGACACCAGTAGGTGGTCTTCTGCCAGATGCCATCGTACTGGAGCGGCGTCTTCTGGAGCGGCGTCATCGGGAACCGGATGTACTTCATGTCCCGCGTGTACGCCATCATCCGGTTGTTGCCGTTCTCCGTGGTGACCGTTCCGCCGTGACCTGTTCCGATGCACCACTTGCAGGGGAAGATGTCGATCTGCCCACGCCCGCTGGACGAGAAGATGTTGTTGTTGCGGACGTAGGTCAGGATCGACTGCGAGCCGGCGATCGAGATGAGCTGCGTCGAGATGTAAGAGAACTGCGTCGGCGGCAGCAGCAGCCGATTCGGAATGACCGCCCAGGCTGCGCCCTTCCAGGTCGAATTGAGGATGGTGTTGACGTCAGCCAGGATCTCGTTGGGCGTCTTCTGTGCCCACAATGGCGAACCGGCGGCACCGTTCGGAGCGTTCGCGTAGTTGGTGACCTGATCCGCGCCGCTGCGGTACTCCGAATTGATCATGCCGTATTCGGTGAACCCGGTGTCCCCGTAGTACACCATTTCGTCGATGTCCATCTGATGCTTGAGCAGAAGGCCATCGTACTTCTGTGCATCGATCGGACGACCGAGCTTCACCGCGCTTTCCAGTTCTGGGATCGTGTACTTGATCTCCAGATCCCAGATGCGCAGCACGTGGGCGATCTTGCCAATGTCCAGCGAGATGCCCTGGATCTGCGTCACGTCCTTGCCGGACCATGACTTGGAGTTGCCAACCGACTGGCTGACGCCAAGGCCGCCCGGCGAGCCGTAGGTCTGCACCGTATAGGACGTGATCTCGTCCGCGCTTGAGACGTCCTCTCGGAGCTGAATGTCACGCGACCAGAACACGGCCGCCAGGGGCAAATGCGCCGTCTGATCGAGCCGTTCCAGCTCACCCAGCATGAACGCGCCCGTCGAGTCATAGACCCGCTGCGACACCCATTCGCCATCCCGAACACCCCAGCGCGGTTGCCAGTTGCTTTTCGGATTGGCGACCCGGTAGGGCGCTGCCTCGAACCGATGACCAAGCGCCTCGCCCAGATTGTCCCGCGTGCGTCCTGCCTGGACGATCTGGTCGAACGTCATGTGATCGCGGGTCGACATGCGGCCCACGAACCGCTCTTTCAGGCGCGGAGGAGCCAGGCCGGGACCGAGATCGTCTGTCATTAGTCGCATCATTCTTCTCCTGAAAGGTCCGGTCCCGATTACACGTTGAACCCGAGTTCCGCGATCCCGTCCGGTCCTGCCGGCGAGTTCCAGAACGTCTTGTCCCAATTGAGCGTCGCGGTGTTGCCGCCGGATGAGGCCGCCTCGAAGCCGCCCGCAATGTGCGCGCCAGTTGAAGCAGCGCACCACACGAACACGCTTGTCGGTGCACCGATATTGGTAATCGTGCCATTGACCGCCACGGTCACGAAGCCGGACACGAGGATGTCGACCGGGAAGTTGGTCGGTGGCGTGGTGGCACCGATGCCCGCTGCGCCATAGCCGGTCGCGGTCTGCGGGCTCATCGGATAGGGCCGCACGATGATCCCGAAGGGGTCCGTGACACCCGTGTCAGACGAGATGAACTGCCGCACCGCGCCGCTGGTCATCAGGATGACCGGAACGCCGTAGTTGAGCGGCGGGTTGGTCGGGTCAGCCATGCGCGAGACGACGCTGAAGGGGCCGTGCCGAGCGATTTCACCCGCGAACCCTGTCGCCATGCGGAACTGGAACGCCACATCCCGCGTGCGCTGCCGGCCCACGAACCGCTCGCGAGGCCGAAGAATCGACGGCATCGCAAGAGCGCCGATAACCCGATGGAAGTTCATATTGACCGCTCCGCTCTTCTAGGTTTGCCGTTGCGCTTAGCTGCCAACCCGTGGCTGCTTGCTCCAATACTCGTCCGCCGCGCGGTTCATGTCCGAGATCGTATGCGGCAACGAGGGCTGGCCGTGCTTGGTGTGCCCGGTCATGTCCGTCGACTTCGCGCTGTTGAGAGCGCGCTTGACGTTGGCCGCAGCCAGGAAGATCGGCTTCACCGCGTCGCACGTCATGCTCTTGAGATCGAGCGCCTTGCCGCCGATGACCTGATCAATCACCGGACGCGTGTCTTTGTCCGCGTAACCGAGTTCCAGCGCATCGCGCCGTAGTTTGCACATGGCGTCCAGCGTCTTCTTGGGATCGCTCGCCCGGTCAAACGTCGGCACGCGGATTCCTGGGACAAGGATCTCGGCGAGTGAGATCGTCTCGCCAAACGGCTCCTCGAACGCGGCAGAGTCCTTCGCGCCCCGGCGATCCGTTCCAGCGCCATGCTCGGCTCCCTCGGGGATCGTGATCTCAAGCGACCCTTCCCCGTCCTTGCCCTTGATCTTGTCTTCGACCTTTTCAAGACGGTCGGCGATCTTCTTCACGTCGGTCGCGAGCGAGTCCATCGTGGACTTGATCTCCTCCATCGGGTCAGCATCCTTGGCCTCGCCGGTGTGGATGTGGATGTGCTGGTGCTCGCCCTCACCCTCTTCCTCGTGCTCGTCCTTGACGAGTTTCTTGGCGTCCTTCAGCGCGGCGTCCAGCGCGGTTTTGTCCTTGCCGTCCCAAGCACCCAGAATACGGTCCCGAACGGCTTTCCATCCGGTTGCCTTGTCAGTCGTCCGCACCATTGGTGTCTCCGTCTTCCTGTCGGCTATGGTTTCGATCCGCGACCCGCGAGGGCCGACCTTATCAGCAATGGAGCAGCGAGTGCCGCATCGGCCGCGATCAACAAGAGCGACATGGTTTGCTCTGATCCTTCGCTGCCGTCCGTGACCCGGTGAAATTTCTTTGTAGTCCGCATCGTAGCCCGGTGAGACTTCGCGCTTTTCCTTGTCACGAATCACCCGGATCGTAGCACGATCCGTTATGAGCAGATCAGCTAATAGGAGGTCTGCCTGAGACCCCGTGCCACGGCGCGGATTGAGCGTGACTCCGCGTGAGAGAAGACGCCAGTTGTCCGGCGTCACGTCCTCTGTCGGGTGATCATCGCAGACCGGCTTGCCCCAATAGCTGGCGATCGTCTCTTCATCGAACAGGTCTTCAGCGTCCCGATCGATGACCACGTAGCCGGCGTCGCCCGTGCTCACTGGCGTCTCGCCAGGCCCATAGATCATCTTTCCCGTGCGCGCGATGGGCACGTTCTTGCAAAGCAGAAATCCTTCCGGCGTCTCGGCCATGTTGTCGCCGATCTCGAACGCCGTGTAGACCCCTGTCGAATCCCGATCCTGAATAGCGCCTCTCACAGCAGCACCGAGCACCCAGCGGTTCCCGTCACCGTTCCTGCACCTACGACTAACTGCACGCGCCACACGCGCGGGAGCGGGAAGCTCTCGCGCGCCAGATTGGCCGCGATGCTGATCGGCTGACCGGGAAAGGTTGTCGTGGTGATGTTGCCGGACGTGGCATTCGCGCTGGACCGAACCACGTCGTAGTAAACGCCGGACGTTGTATCCTTTCCTTGGATCGCAAAATTGTAGGAAGGAGACCCGCTTGTCGCTGTGACGTTCAGAAAACAGTTAACCCCCGCAGAAGTGAAGTTGACCTGATCTTGGCTATTGACCGTACCTGTGGCCTGCGCAGCAGCGGTGATCAGCGGGCCAACGTCATAGTTGCCAAGCTGCGGCTGCGTGACCAGTCCAACAATGATGACCAGATTGGCCGTGCCTGCGGCCGTGATCGCCGCGACAAAAGCCGGGAATGGAAAGCCCTGCGGATAGTTGCACTGATTTGGCGCAACAGCCTGGCCCGAATTGGCGACTGCCGTCACAGCACTCGTCGCGCCATAGTTCACCCAGGCTGTCGCTGTGCCCGTGTTGCAGATGTAGGCGTAATTGCTGTTGATCCCGGCACTCGACGGAAACGCCACATTGCCCGTGGTCGTGGTGACCGCGAGCTGAGTCTGCGCTACCTGTGTGAATGACAGACTGAGCTGAGGCTGCGATGGAAAGTTCTGCGGCCATGCCTGCGCCCATGCCGCTGCGGGCGTGAGCATCAGATACAGCGCCAAGACTGTTTGGAGTGAGCACAGCCGATTAAAAAATGACCGCATCCGCATCCTCAAACGAATCGGAGCGACGAGGATACCAGATCGCATCAGCCGTCAATGAATTATTGGGTCGCCTTGTAGCGCTCGCGCTCATAGGCAAAGGCGAATGAAAAAGCTGACCACCTGATGTTCCTATCAAACGGATATATTTTTGCTGCAAACATCAGTCCGTTAAAGCGCTGTTGGAACGACAGGCCATCCGTATGTAGCGTCGTGTAGACGACCCGCTCCGCGACCAGATTCGAGCCGACGATTCCGATTGTGAACGCCAACAAGAAAACCCGCCAATACCGCAAATAGAAATGCCGTAGTCGGGACGTGAAGCGGATACCAAACGAGTCCTTGAGCAATGATGGCGACGAGTAGCAGCCTCTCAACGCCGGCACGCGCCCATAATGCATAGACCACGAGAGGGGCCAAGAGAACTGCCCCCACTCCCAACTCAAAGACGAACTGCAACGGCTCATTGTGAACAGACTCCAATTCGGGGATCAGCGCAGCGAACGTCCCAAATCCATAACCGAACCACGTCAAATGTGAGGCTGTGATCCGCCAGTATTCAAAGCGATCAAAGACGGTTCCTGTCCCGCCTGGCTGCATGAACGCAACGCAAAGGATCGCCGCCGTTGCCACCGCGCATCCGGGCACCCACAATACGCGCGCTCGCGGCGCGATGTGCCAAGCCCATGCCGCCGCGACAATACCGAGCACCAGGATCGTCTCGCGGCTCTCGGGCAGGATCGTGGCGAGCAGCGGCCCCGGAATGAGTGCCCACCACCACGCGCGCCGTGCCACAATAGTGCCAAGCACCCCGATCAGTGCCAGCACACCCACCTCGGCAAGATGCGCCTTGTTGACGAATAGCCCCACCGCAAGAGGCAAAGTGGGCATCGCCACGTACACGGGCGAATAGCCGAGCATCTGCGCAATCGAGAAGGGCACAGACACCGAGACGCCGATCGCAAGCCCGATGATGCAGGGGGCAAGGCTCGTCTCCTCAGCCGCGAGCAGGAACACCATGCCCAAAAAAAGGAGGTGCAGCAGCTCGCCCATCGTGTCGTAGGGCGACGCCGACCACGTTAGACTAACCGCCGCATAGGCCACAAAGATGGTGGCAAGCCAGTGACCTGGACCCGGATTGAGCCGCACGCGCCACAGCAGCAGCACAGAGCCCGCTATAACGTCCAACGCCCGGCGGTCGTTTGATCGACCAGGCCGGGCGTGTAGGCGACGGTGATGAGGAAGGTGAGGATGCCTAGCTGCATCGACTCACTTCAATAAAACACAACCGATCGTTGACGTATCCTGAGTGCCAGCACCCGTGATCGTCTCCGTCACGCGCCAGTACCGGGTGATCGGAATCGCCTGCGCGACCATGCCCGTGGGCGTGGTGATCAGCGTGACGCCCGGATAGGTGAGGATCGAGATCGGACCGGCAGGCGTTGCGGTGATCGCCGCTGAAGACACAACCGTCTGATAGGTGTTCGACGCCGTGTCGTAGATCTGAATGCCGAACGTATTCGACGGAGAGCCGGAAAAGGCCGTCCGGTTGAAGGTGCAGATGACACCGCTCTTGTCCGGGCTCGTTTGCTGAGCGGACGTGTAGGTGCCAGGAACCTGCGCAATGTTCGTGACGATTGCGCCAAGGTCGATGTTGTACGGCCCCGGCCCAATGCCTGGAACCTGAGACTGCGCCCACAGGAACGGAGCGCTACCGATGCCCAGAGCGAGCCCCAGGAAACAAATTGCAGTAATCGCTTTAAGGGACCACTTCCGCATTTGTCGCTCTCCGATCATCAGGACGAATCGCGAAGAGGATAGCACCAAGCGCTTGGCTGAGGGGAAAAGTTAGGCCGCCTTCTGCATGGACGATTCCGCGAGCAGCCTCTCTGTCTTTGCCCGCATTTCTTCCGTCATGTAGTAGCCGATGCCCCACGCCGTCTCGATCTTGATACCGTATGGTTCCAATCCTTTGCGGATCTTACAAAGAACCACGTCCACTATTTTCATGTCTGGCTGGTCGATCTCAGGGCGCGCGCCGTAAACTCCGATGAAAATGGCTTCGCGGCTCACCACGCCTTTGCGCTTCACGATCATGCCGAGCACCATTCGCTCGTGCTGAGTGAGGCCAATGGCATCAGGCACTCGAATGAAGACGCCGAGCAATTCTTCCAGTTCTTCGATCCGGTCGATCAACGCCGCACGGTTCATGTGCAAGCGCTTGTCGTTCTCCGTGCGTCTCTGTTCAATTTTCAGTTCGAGCCCTAACGCTTCAATCCATGAGAACAGCCCAAGGCACCCTGGCATATGCTTTCCGGTTTCCCAATCGCATAAAGTATTGAGGCCGAAACCAGCTCTACGTGCTACAGTTTCTCTTTTTATCTTTTTCTGCTCGCGGATCTCTCGCAGCTTACCGAAGAGCAAGTGCACGCGCCGATGATGCCGCTTGCGCTTGAGACCTAGCCGCACAGCCATCATGGCGCGCATGTGTTGCTTGCGGTTAGGCAGCGCCTCGTCCAGCTCTTGCCGCGACCCATCGGGCCACAGCCGCTTCAACGCCTCGATCTCTCCGGGTTTCCACCAACGACTACCCATGCGGTCCCTCAAAACACGTCAGGAATAACTGGCTCTGGTCTACACCGGCAGTTGAAAATTTGTCCAGCGTGCGCGCGGATGTTCGGCTCTGCCGCAATCGGCGGTTTGTCCCATGGGATGAATTGCCCCTCCAGCTTCCGGTGCAAGAGACGCACATCGGAGTCGCCAACGGTGCGCCAGATATACCCCGTCGACCCCACGAACTCGGCCCGCGCTTGGACAAGCACACTGGACGCCCTGGCGACCTCCGTGCGTGCGATCAGCTTGGCCCGGCTCTCCGTAACGTGGCCGGTCCGCATGATCGCCGTGGCAACCTCCGCTGGCCGGGCAGACGTTAGCTGCGCGCCCATGACTTGCTCATGCACCCGCTGCGCCGCGACCAGCGGTAAGCTCGTAATGAGCGTGACTTGCTCGTCCATCAGCTCGCGTACCCGCTCACCGATCGGCGTGTGCTCGATCTCGCGCGCCAGCTCCCGGCTCATGGTGCGGGACCGTCGTCGCCACTCCATCAGGTCACGCCTCGCCACGTCCGCGATCATGCTACCCGCGACCGATCTTGCCCACGGATCGAGGATCTTCGCATACCGCGCGAGCGCATCCTCCAGCTCCTTCACATTCGCGCGAGTGAGCACCCGCCGGCCGACGCTGACGATCTCTGCCGAGTGCTCTGAGTGGAACTCCCCGCCCTCGTGCGGCGGCAGCGAGAAGAACCGTGAGACTAACCGCCCGATCTCGCGTGCGACTGACCTGAGATTCCGCGCATACTGTGCCTCAGCCTTGCGCGCAGCAAAGAAGTTGCGCGGCGCGTCTTCCGTGAGGAACGGAAGCGGTTGCGCTGGATCAGGCCCGGTGATGCCTCGATTGATCGCTGTGGGGAACGGAAGCTGGCCGCGCCTTGGGCGGGAGAACCTACCGACGCCCTTAACGATCCCGCCGGCACCTATCACGCCGCTGCCCTCTTGCAATCAGCGCAATAGTGCTCCCACTCGCCGTTTGCCTTGAAGAACTGCCACCCCTTCAGTTTCGCATACTTAATCGCTTCACCGAAGAACTCGTCCGACTCCTCAGTGTCCAGCGAGTCGCCGCAGTTGTCACAGCAGAAGTGGATCGTCCCGCCGTCACGTTGGATGGTCATTCACTTCACCGGCGCAAAACAGGTTATGCCACCCCAAAAAAAGTGCACCGCCAGCCCACCAATCACAAGCCCGAAGAGCGGGCCAAACCATGGAAATTCCTTGCTCAACGTCCACACCGTCCGTGAGAGCGTCTTGCGGCCGGTCTTAATGCACCAGGTTTCACCTGCAGCAAACGTGAGAATGACGGCCACAATCCAAATGAACCAGATCATTTCTTCCTCTTCCTCAATGACTCCCACGCCACAGATGCGAGGATGATCGGCGACAGCAGCATGATGACAACCACGCAGATCATGGGGTGCGGGAGATCGTCGCGCTCGTGAGACGCCCGCTGCTCACGCCACCAAACGCGAAGACGCCGCTTCACGACGGCACCCTTTCCACATAGTCAACGTAATGCGGGAACGCCCGCGCAATCGCCCGCGCAACCTCGTCCCGCGTCGTGGTCTTGTACTTCTTCGTTAGGTTCACGATGAACACCTGAATGGACCGAATGTCCCAATCGCGCGGCACGACCTCTATCTGCTTCTGCACGTCCATCACCACAACGACAAGCTCGGGGAACTCACGCAGCCCGTTCCGGTGCGCCGCTTTCGTGTGATCGTCGCAGATCTTCTGAAGCTCCTCAACCGTCTGCCGCATCAGGTCACGCCCACGAGCGTGCGCATCCAGCTTCATGAACAGCCGCTTGCCTGAGAGCCTGATCTCAAGCGGCTCGCTGTCAGGTGCCGTGAACTTGAAAGAACGGTGCGGCAGGCTCACGCGAATGGCCTTCCCAACATCATAGCAACAAAAGTGTTGAACGCCTCTTCCGTCATGTCGCAAGCGACGGTGCCGAGATTGCCATGCCGTTCAATCCTGATGACCGGCAACACGATCACGTCGGCATCGCACGGGTTGCGCGGCTGCGCAGCGTCAGGATTGCGCGAGCGGCGCTCATAATCACAGATGCGAACAACGTTGCCATCAGTCATCGGAGATGCCCTCCGCTCACCCACATCGCTATGGTCAACAGGATCGCCAGCCATCCAATACAAAGAGCGCAAGCGCCTACCGATCCGAGGACTAAAATCTCAAGCCACTGAGCGTTTCTCATACGCCTAAATCGGTCACGCGCGCCATCACGCCAATCCAAGGGACGGCCGCGCAGCTCGTCCTGCCGGTGCCGCAGCAATGTCGCCAAGTCAGGTTGCGGGATGTGCCCCATTGCCGTTGCCCTTGCGATCGCTGATCGGCCCGCGCGTGGTCGATAGCGGCTCCCGCAGGTTAGCCGTTCTCATCCATGTTGCCAATGAGGCCACGTCCAGCGTCGTGCATCCACCGCGCCGCACATGGAACGTGCCATAAGCGTCATCCCAGCAGTCCTTCGCCTCCTGCTCGTTGCGGAAGCCTATAAAGCATTTTGCCTCGTCAAATTCCCCGGTGCGCTTGTCGTACTGATCGATCACGTAGACCGGCAGCGGCCCGTGATCGAGCATATCCCGGTAAGGCCCCACGAAGACGTCCATCCCCTCGTGCTTGCCCTCAGCGCTCCCGGTGCCCCAGAAATGGCCATAGTCGGCCGGCTGTGCGGGTCCGTCCGCCCAGCGCTTCTCACCCTTGAACGCCTCAATGATCACCGGGAGGCCGCAGTAATCGAGCATGGGCAGGTTGTAGTCATGGTCCCGCGTGACGCTGAGCTTGTTGATCGAGTGGTGGTGTCCCGGTCCCAAGGCCGTCCGCGTCGTGACGTAGGGGTCCGGCGGCGGATTCCTCACGCCCTCATGCTCGATGTGCGCCAGCTTGCCATCGATGTACCGGGTCCATGCTTTCCAGCCTTCCTCTCCGAAGCCATTCTCGATGAACCATTCGCGCTCCGCTTGGGTAGCGATCTCGTGCGCCTCATCATCGCTCATCCCCATCACGACAACGAGGAACCGCTCGTATTGCTCATGCAGGTTCAAGGGCTGAGCCGTCTCAAGGCGTCTTCCCACGATGTTGATTTCTTTATCGACACGTCGATCAATGTAGGTCTTTCCTCCTGCCTTGCTGGCGTTGGCGAGGGTCCGCACGTCGTGCTCCCAATCGATCTCAGGCTCCTCGACCGCCTTCGCAACCATCGGGGGCAAGAACGCTCGATCTCCCTGGCTAGGGCGCTTCGCCGCCTGCTTGACCGCCGGCATCTTCGTGCTCTCAGGCTTAACGCCTTCTCCCTTGAGCGCCGCTTCCATCGCTGGTGCTGCCGGTTCGTCGTCTGCTTTATTGATGTCCTTATCCGTGATGTTGCTCCAGCGATTTGCCGATCGGCCGCGCTGGCGCATCTCCTCCAGCGCAACCTGCTTGCTGATGACGCCTCGCTCCTCTGCAGCCAGGATCGACTCTGTGTCGCGCGCAGACACCTCAGCCGACTGCTGGTCCGTCATCTGCCACAACGAACGGAACTCGAAGTCGAAGTCATCCCCGAGCTTGATCCCTTCGCTCGCGGACATGACACGGTAGACCTTGTGCACCCCGACTTTGAGTTCCGATTCCTGTTGTTGTTTGATGCCATCGTAGTACATGCGCAGATCGCTCTCGCCCGTCGAGTTCAATCCGCCGGGCGATTGTCCGAATAACCGCGTCATCGGAATCTGAAGCGCACCAGCGAGCTGATTGGCCATCGCCTCAAGCCCCTCGCCCACACCCGCGATGCCTGACGCGCCGCCTTCCGTGCCCTCGTACTCATCCTTCGTGTCAATGAGCGTGGTACCCTCTATGCTCTGAAACTTGGCCATGAGAGCCGTGAGCGCGAGCAAGCCCTGATAGGCGGTGCCGCCGGTAGCCGCGATCTCGCGCAACCCCTCCACTTTCAGGATGCGGTAGTGCGCCTTATACATGAGCTGCGCCACGCCCATGCTCGCTGAATCGAACGCCACCATGCGGTCGTACAAGCGCTCAATCACCGAGAGGCCCCACAGATTCTCCATGATGCGCTGGTTGTAGGGAAGCCGGATTCCCTCCAGCCGGATCACCCGCGAGTAGTGGATCTTGATGTACGGAATGCCTGGCGCGATGATCGTGCGATAGAATTTCGGGTTGCCGAACTCAGGCCCCATCTCCGTGACCAGATCGCCCGTGCCGATCAGCGCGTCCACCATCCAACGGTCGAGCGGCAGCAACCCTCGGAACTGCCCCTTCTGCACCGTCTCAATGCGTAGCGGCGTTGCCGGATCTTGCCCGTCGATCATGATGAAACAGATTGATCCGCCGTAGAGCCTGGCCCACTTCACCGTCTCATTGATCGCTGGCCAGATGCGCCACCGCACCGCCGCTTGCTTGATCTTCTCGATCAGCTCAGGCTTCACCGTGCTCTGGAGATCGATGCCCGCCCGCGTCATGTCGTCGGCCACGAGGTCGATCGCCACGCCGCCCATCCATGAGCCCCGGTGAATCCACTCCAGCAGCACACGGATGCGCGTTATTGGATTGAACGAGTACGAACTCAAAGAGAGCGCATTGTCGGTCCCGATACCTAACTTGAGCGCAAAGTTCGTGAAGCTGTCTTGTGTTTTCTTGGAAGGAATCTGGCTCGGCAAGCCAGCGCCCGCCGCAGCTAATTCTTGCTTCACCTTCTGCTCGTCACGGACGGCTTGGCGTTGATCGCGTTTGTTGATGCCTTTCGGGATCGCGATACGACCTGTTTTCTTCGCCATCACAAACTCCGTTCCGCGAGCCAGACTTCGTGCGGTCTGCTGCCTTTGCTTCGATTGCAAGAGAAGCACAAAAGCTGAATGTTTGAAATGTAGTTCGTTCCACCCTTAGAGAGAGGTTGTTTGTGATCGATCTCGTACCCCTTCTTGATGCTCACTCTACAAGCCGCGCATCGCCGCTTTTGTTGGTCAAATAATTTGTCTATATCGTCAGCCGTCCACTTCCCCGGAGCATTGCGCTCACGCGATCGACGAGCGTGGTTCCTCGCTTTACAGCTTTGACTGTAACGCTCTGGGTTATCTTTCGCCCATTGGCGCATCCGTTCGCGGTTAGCTGGCAGCTCTCGCAAGCGTTGCAATCGGTGCCTCTTTGGGTTTTGCTCGCGCCACGCCTTCACGCCAGCCACAACATGGGCCTTGTTCTCGTCATACCACGCCCAAAACTTTTGATCCGTGCAGACCACGCAGTGCGCGTCGGAGGTGAACCGCTCAGCGCGGTGCCCCTTGAGACATGGCGTCCCCCGCCAATAGCGCTTCAGCCCCGCCGCTTTGGCTTGGGCTCGCGTCATTACCGGCGGTAGTTTTTTCTTCGCCATCGAAGGTGTCCTGATTCGTCAGGGTCACCTTATCACCGCATCTTCCCGAGCCTGTCCCAAATTGCCAGCCGGCCACGCCGCTGGATTAGACCGTCGAGGGCGTACCGAACGGCATCGGGACCATGATCGTGCTTTTCCAAAACAACCGGCAGCACCTCGTGCGTCTTCGGGTCTTCCTTGTAGCTGTAAATCCGAAACTCCGTGGCAAGCTGCTTGCACCGCTGGTGGATGTGGATGTTGAAGCCTTTGACGTGGGCGATGCCGTCCTCAAGCGATCCTGGCCACTTCTCTGCCGCTTCCATGTTGAAGCCGACGCCACGGCAATAGCTGATCAGCTCTGGGCGTGCGCTGTCCGCCTTGATCGGCCATCGCAGAATATCAGGGATGCCTGGACGCTTGTTCGTATTCGTCCATTTGTAAATGCTCTCATCTGGCGAATCGCCCGCGAACAGCGCCGGCAGCTCGGGGATCTCGATACCATAGCCGTACTGCGCATGGTCGATCCATAGATGCTCCTGGTCGAGCTTGTCGCCCGTGCGCGTGATCCAGCACCGGATCGCCACGGATGGATCAACCGCGAAGCCCCAATCGACGCCGTAGCGATAACGCTCAACCACTTCCGGGGGCTCGAACGCCTCGACGGTGAAGCGGCCCTTGTAGATAATCCGTGACGATAGACGCCGGCATTGCGTACCCCACACCCACTCGTAAATGCCCTTGTCGTCGTCCAGCTCCATCGCCTTGCGCTGCATCTCCAATTCTGGGGGGAAGTATGGATTGTCGGACCAGATGCAGGAGCGCACGAGGAACCGATCGTCCTCCCAACTGCCGCGCTCGCACTTCGCAAACTTGTAGATCGGATCGTCGTCCTCGTGCTGGTTGAACGAGAACCACATCTCCGAGCCCTGGCCGAACGGCCCGAGCGGAGCGCTGCGCCGAATCGTCGGATCGAGATACGTCAACGAGTCCTGCGTCAGCGAGTGCGCCTCCTCGCCCCAAAATAGATCGATGCCGCCGAGAGACTTGATTTGCATGATGTTGGTGTGCAGGCCGCGAAACAGAATGATCGCGCCCGTCACCTTGGACATGATCGCCTTGTCAGTGACCTTGAACCAAGCATCGAGCCCGAGCTGCGTGATCGCCTGCCTCAGCTCGAAGTGCACCGAGTCCGCGATCGACACCATGTATTCACGGCCGCACAGCACGCGCAGCGGAAGGCCCCCGCGCTCAGCCGTGGGATAGACAGTGTGGCACAGGGCGATGATCGCCCGTGCAAAATTCATCGTCTTGCCGCTGCCTCTCCCTCCGAAATATATCTTGTAGCGGCGGGGCCGGAAGAGATCCTGAAAGACGACCGGCGTCTTGACGCGAAAGTTAGTCGGCGCGTTCATTGCTGTGACGCGGATCAAACACCCGGCCGCCCATCGTTGGGATCGGCATGTAGTGCGCCCAATAGGTGACTGTGGGAACGTGCTTCTTCAGTTCGCTTGGGTCACCCTGATACATGAATGTCTTTGAGCCCATCGGGGTGGCAATCCAGATGCGCAACGCATCGCACTCCATCCCCTCGCGCGTGGGCAGCGTCTCGATCGGCAACCACGAGGAATGCTCCAGCGCTCGGAGGAATTGTCGAGCCAGCAACGCCAGATCGCCATCAGGATCAACGCCAATGCCGTCCAATACCCTGTTCGCCAGCACGATCGCGCCATCGATCTCGTTCGGCAAAGTCATTTCTCTACCCTCCTAAGTCCATGCTCAATATCCGATGGCGCGGAGACTATTTCCTTCCATCCCCATTGTGCGGCCCTGGTCACTTGCTCTGGGGTCAGCAAGACGATGCCGCGCTCTATTCTGTCGGTGTGGGTTTCCGTCGTAACAATGATGTCCCCGAAGGCATTGAATGAAATCTCGCGCACCATCACACGAATCCCACAACTGGCGGCGGTCGCTTCGCCTTTGGTTCCTTCACCCGGCCAGGGACGCGACACTCAGGCGTGCGCCCGAACTCCCCGACCAGCTTGCCATCCGGCTCGTAGAACTCGCTGCGGTGTATCAGGTTGTCGTTGCTATGGTGCGTGTGCTTCCGAAGGCCGCACTTCATGCAGGTGCGGATCGTGAGAGCGCTCGACGGCCGATCCGGGGGATCAGCCCACCTGTGCAGGTTCCGAGCCATCGATCCCCTCCGCAATGTACTCCGTGCAGTTCACGAACGCTGGTGGCCCGTTGATCGTTCGCGCCATCGGGATCGGCGCATAGCGCTTTGTCAATGTAATCTGATGACGCTTTCTAAGATCAAGCGCAACCGCCAACACCTCTTTGAGCAC
>Ga0210394_10001570_pt1 | contig 35853 bp, 28 predicted proteins | sample IncBWC12MmetaG_FD_160121 | JGI IMG/M metagenome (GOLD analysis project Ga0210394, IMG submission 160121) | Forest soil microbial communities from Barre Woods Harvard Forest LTER site, Petersham, Massachusetts, United States - Inc-BW-C-12-M | ecosystem: Environmental > Terrestrial > Soil >... | reverse complement strand
ACCCCACAAATCAACTCCGCAACGAAACGGCGCGTGACGCTTGCCGGTGCTCTGCGCTTCTGGCACGATGCAAAGCACGTAAAGCAGCACCTGTGCGGAGAAAGTCTGGGAGGCAAAAATGGCCGGTTTTTGCAGGAATTGCGGCAGACCGTTGGCGGATGGACAGTCATTCTGTGATGGTTGCGGCACGCCAGCCGCAGGTCCGCCAGTTCGCTCGGCAGCGCCGCCGCCTGCTTCCAGTGCGTCTCCCACAGCGCATCCACACGCAGCACCTCAGCCGAGGCCTTCCGCACAAGCACCCGCTCCTGCACTTCAAGCCGCTGCAGCAGTTCCCGCAAAATCGGGCAACACCCTTGTAAAAGTTCTGCTGATCTTCCTTGTTGTGATTTTTATCTTCGGAGCTGTGGGAATTGCAGGTATCTGGTATGTCGCGCATCGGGTTAAACAGGAAATACATGATGTCGGATTGGACGATCTCTCGAACGCTTCAAACGCAACTCGCGGGCCAGCTCTCGTCGGCATCGACCCGTGCAGTCTGCTCTCCAAAGCCGACGTGGGCCAAGCCGCAAAAATGGAAATCGTGCGCACCGAGCCATCCGAGGGAAGCGACTCCGGGTGCGCCTACAACGTGCAAGCGCAAATTTCAGACCTCGTCGTTAAGCATGGTTCCCTGCTTCACAAAGAGGGGACCACGGAAGCCCAACGGCAGCAGTTTGAATCGATGGCAAAACCTCTCTTTCAAAGCATGAACGCCGAGCAAAATGGCGCTGCTTCGAAACATCCCGGCGAAGCGCCTGTTTTCGTGTTCGGCGTAACCAATGGCGGTGCCAGAGCTCAGATAAGCGTGATGCGCATGACGTTTGGCCGCCTGGAAGGAGGCATGGTCTCCCTTACTGGATTGGGAGACGATGCCATCGACATCGGCGGGTCCATGATGCTGATACGCAAAGACGACAAGCTGATTCGCATTATGTACCAGATGTGCCCCTGCTCAACGGACGATGTGGTTCCACTCGCAAAAAAGATTCTCGCCGGAATCTAGTGCGGTCGCGTTAACAAAACCTTGGAATGTTTTCCGACGGAGCAATCGAGTTACGGCGCCTTCGTGGCCACGACGCCGATGTCGGCGATGTTGTCCCCTTTTTTCAGCGATGGAACCGCGTTCACGTGAAGTATCACGCCCGCAACGGGCGCTCGCGCATCTAGAATCACTTTGCCAAAATAATCCGTCACGTAGCCGATCTTCATGCCTTCCTGAACGTACGTCCCGCGCTTGACCAGCGGATACCAAATCCCCGGGCCATCCGAAATCACGTCGACAACTTTTCCCAGCCAAACCGGATTCTCTACAAAGTGCGGCTCGCCCGGAATCATTTTCAGATAACGCATCGTGCTCAGCGTGCCGTTCACCAGCAGTGCCACATCATCCGTTTCGACCGTTCCCGCGTGCCCCGCTTCCACAATAATGGACGGCTTGCCGCGAACTGAAGCTGTATTGTCCAAATAGCGAGTTGCCGCAGGATCGGTGGGACGCTCGCTCCAAATAATAATGTGATCGAGCCCGAACGCGAGAACCATCTGTTTTGAAACGCGATCTTGCGCTTCCTTGCCGACCGCTCCCCAATACGCGTAAGGGCGCAAACTCTCATCCAAATCGCCGCCGTGATAGTCGATCAAATAATCGCAGCGGTCCACGACTTCCTTGGTGATCATGAACAAAGCCCGCTCTGTCTGCGTGCCATCCATCTTCCCCGGATAAAACCGATTCATGCTCTTGTTGTCGACGGGATTCACGTGCGGAACTTTTTGTTCGAACGAAAGAACGTTCACGAGTGGCACAAGAATGACCGTGCCGGAGAGCTGCGCGGGATCAAGCTCGCCGATTAATTTCTCCACCGCGATGATTGATACGTATTCCGTACCGTGCGCCCCAGTGACAAGCGCGAGGACAGGCCCCGGCTTCGCGCCATTCACCACCACAACCGGAATGTTTGTCGCGGCGTCCACACCCGCCGGAACTTCGATATAGCCGTTGGCTTTTTGCCCCGCGGCTGCGGTCGCCGTGCCAACGGTAAATGACGCGCGCTGCGGAAACGCTAGAACCGGCAACAATACGAGCATTGCAGCAGATACGAGCAAGAATCGAAATGTGCGAAGCATGAAGCCTCCCCGAATCGAGTGAGCATAACGCGTGCACAGCGCCTCGGCAACACCACATGGTGATAAGATTCCGGCTGATGAAAAATCCCTCCCGAAGGAGTCGCCCATGATTTTTGATCGCAGGAGGTTTCTGAAAACAGCTGCGGTGACTGGAGCGGCCGCGGCGTTCGGCGGTACAACCGCGTTCGATTTGCTTGCAGACGTAAAAGCCCCAGGCTCCTTCGATTTCGTTTTCTTCACCGACACGCACATCGAACCGGAGCTCGAGGCACCCCACGGCTGCGACCTGTGTTTCAAGAAAATCACGGCGCTCAAACCGGAGTTCGCCGTCATGGGGGGCGACCACGTGTACGACGCAACGTCGGTCGGCGCCGATCGCGCCAAGGCGGTGTTCGATCTTTACAAAAAGACCGAACAAACCTTGCAGATTCCTGTGCACCACGCGATCGGAAATCATGATCCCTTCGGCATCATCGAAAAAAGCGGAATCCCCACCATCGATCCCTCCTACGGCAAGAAGATGTACGAGGACCGCATCGGAAAAACGTACTACTCGTTCGATCACCGGGGCTACCACTTCATCGTGCTCGATTCGATCCAGCCAACCGAGGATCGCCTGTGGGAAGCGCGCATTGACGAAAAACAATTAAGCTGGCTCGCGGACGATCTCCAGGGCACGCCAGCGAGCACCCCTGTGATCGGCATCGTTCACGTTCCTCTTGTAACAGCCTTCGCCACCTTCGGCGGGGATCCCACTCGTCCCCCGGGCAAATACAGCACGCTTACGGTTGCAAACGCTCCGCAAGTGTTGAAGACGTTTGAAGGCCACAACCTCATCGCCGTACTCCAAGGTCACACACACGTGAACGAAGTCGTGGAATACAAGAACGCAAAATTCATCACCGGCGGCGCTGTCTGTGGAAATTGGTGGCACGGCCCACGAATGGGATTCCCCGAAGGCTTCACCATCGTCAGTTTGCGCGACGGCAAAATCACCACACGCTACGAATCATCCGGCTTTCAAAGCGTGGACGTCCGAGAGAAATTCTGAAGCCACACCCGCGAAGAGCCGGGGAGGGCAAGATTTCAATCTAAGCAATCCGGGCGTCGCATCAAGGCTGGAAAATACACGATGAGGGCCCGGCATGTCCGGGCAATACTGCCACGACGAAAGAACTTGGGTGCGTTTTGAACGACCGATTGTCACTTTGAGGCCCAAAGGCCCCCTGAGCAAAGAAGAAGGCAAGACCATTCTCCTGTGACCTGTTCATCGCGATTTCCAGCCCTCGCTATTTCTGAATCGAGGCTTGGAACTTTCGCCGCTACCGTGGCGCGAACTCGAAATGTTGTCTTTTCAAATCTGAATCACTCTCCCGAACCCGCTTCCGCCTTAACCACCGGAGCCGTCCGCGCCGGCGGCGTAGCCGGAGTGGAGTCGCCTTTGACGTAGTGCGCGTACCACGCGAGGTAGCGCTCGAGGCGGTCCTTGATGTGCGATGGCACCGTGAACCCGTGATATTCGCCGGGGTACACGACAAGTTCCGTAGTCCGTCCAAGCGCCTTCATAGCCTGGTACATCTGTTCGCTTCCTAGAATCGGCACGTTCGAATCGATCTCGCCGCCCATGAAGAGCGTCGGTGTCGTGATGTTTTTGACATGGTAGAAGGGCGAGATTTTGTCCCACAGCGCCTGATGCTCCCAAGGATAGCCGAGTTCTGTTTCGTAATCGCGCTGGTAGTGGTCATGCCCGTAGAAGCTGGTGATCAGCGCGACGCCCGCACCCGAGATGGCGCCTTTGAACCGTGTGGTCTGACCAATGATAAAGTCCGTGGAAATGCCGCCATAAGACCAGCCGCCGACGCCGAGCTTATCGGGATCAGCGATGCCTTGCTCGAGAGCGTAATCCACCATTGCCATGTCGTCTTGAAAATCCTCGTTGCCCCAGTCCGCGTAAATGGCCGCGCAGAATTTCTCGCCGTATCCAGACGAGCCACGCGGATTCGGCAGAAGAACGGCGTAACCGTTTGCGGCATAGAGCTGACCGAGATGGTAAAAAGATGCCTCATATTCTCCTACCGGACCTCCATGCGGATTCAGCAGCGTGGGAACCTTTTTTGTCCCGTCGAAATCGAGCGGTTTGTAAAGATATCCGGCGACGGCGGTTCCATCTTTGCTCTTGAAGTGAACGTACTCCACCTTCGCTAGTCGCAATTGAGAAATAAGGGCATCGTTGCTCTTCGTCAAACGAGTGAGATCGCTGCCGTTCTGAAGAAAAATCTCGTCAGGACGATCCGTTGTGCCGATTTGCGCGGCGATCGCGCCATCTTTGCCGAGGGAATAAGAAGCGACTGTGACGCGGCCGCCAATGGGTCTAGAAACTTCTCCGCCGCCGACCGCGATGCGGCAAAGGTTTTGCGTGCCATCATCCACCGCAATGAAATAGATGAAGCTGCCGTCGGCGGAAAATCTCGGTCGGCGCACGTTGCGGTCAAACGCCATCGTGAGCACTTTCGCGTCGCCGCCGGTCGAAGAAGAGATTGCCAGATGTTGCGTGGCGTACCAAAAGAGGTGCACGTCGAGCTGCGTGACGTACGCGATCCATTTCCCGTCGGGAGACCAGGCGGGCTGGCCGTCCGCGCCGGGATTCGTGGTGATTTGCGTCGGGTGCGCGCCTTTATCCGTATTGTCCGCGGCAACCACCCAGATGTTGGTATCACGCGAAGCGTCGGGATCGGGCATGCTTCGGTTGCTGGTAAAGGCCAACTGCTTACCATCAGGCGACCACGCGGGTTGCTCGTCGTCGAAGCTGCCGGAAGTGATTTGGGTAACGGATTTCTTCTCCACGTTGAAGACGTAGAGGTGCGTGCGCCGATTGTCGAGATAACCGACCGTGTCCTCCTTGAACTGAAGGCGGTCAATTACATACGGAGGCTGCGTCTTTGGCTTGGCGGGAGCCGGCTTGTCCTTGTCTTTCTCCCCTTCTGCGTCTTCCGGTTTGGGGTCCTGAAGGACCAGCACGAGGCGCGTGCTATCCGGCGACCACTCAAAGTCGCCAACGCCTTGCGAAATATCCGTGAGTTTAACGGCTTCGCCGCCAAGCCGATTCAGGAGCCACACCTGGCTCTTGCCGTTATTGCGCGAAGAAGTGAACGCCAGATATTTGCCATCTGGGCTCCAGCGCGGATGGCCCGACGAAATACCTTCGGCGGTCATGGGCAGCGGATCGCCGCCGTGCGCGGGAATCATCCATATGCGCGTCTCGTTCTTGTCTTCCTTGAGCATTTTGCTACGCACGGTATAGGCCACCCATTGCCCGTCGGGGCTCAACTCCGGCTGGCCGACATCGCGAATCTGAAAGTAATCGTCGATAGTGATGTTGCGCAGCGTAGAAGGAGTGCGAGGCTGCTGCGGAGCCGAGTCCGCGGACCACGCGCAGAACGCGAGCGCTGAGCCTATTAAAGCAATTGCGAAGGGGCGAATGATCCTCATGCCGTAAGTTCCTCCGAATGGAATGCACGTATAAATCGGGCGAAGTGTAGCAGAGTGCGGAAAGTTTGCGAAACGCTATGGCTTGATCGAAGGATGAAGCGGGCATCGGAAAAGCGTTGTGCGAGATTCAAGAGAGTAGTATGTTGGTAGTATGAAAGAGAAGACCTCTATCACACTATCCAAGGAAGTCATCACCCAAGTGGATAAGCTCGCAGGGTCAAAAGAATCGCGGTCGGCGTTCATCGAACGCGTGCTGCGGAAATACATGCGCGCACGAAAGCGTGCGGCCTTAAATGCAAGAGATCTAGAACGCATCAATCGAGCTGCGGACCGTCTCAACCGGGAGGCTGCCGAAGTCCTCGAGTACCAAGTGTTCGACGTAAACAGACCAGCTGAATGAAAATTGTGCGGGAGTTATCGTGACCAGAGGAGAGTTATATCGCGTTTACAAGCCAGCGGGGGACCCCAAGGATCATCGCACCTTCGCCGTCGTAAGCAGACAGGCGCTGATCGATTCGAGATTCTCGACCGTTATATGTGCCCCTGTCTTTACCAGCGGAGAGGGACTTTCGACTCAGGTGGCGATTGGTCCGGACGAGGGCATGAAACACCCGAGTTGGATCATGTGCGACAACCTGGTGAGCTTGAGAAAGGCAGACCTGACTCAGTATGTCAGTTCGCTGCCGGCGGTGAAACTGGCGGAACTGAATCGCGCTCTGCAGGTGGCTCTCGATCTGTGAGAGCAAAAGATCGTCTGCTCCAAGTGGCCTCAAGTGTCTGCAAATGTTCGTATTCATAAGCGTTTCATTTCTTAGAGAGCTGACGGCAGAAGTGTGATCCCTACATTAGGGGTGAGGAGAGGTATGTATATACACATGTTTGCGTTTCGATTTAAGGCGGGGGTGACGGGGGAGCAGAAGGAACGCATCGTTACGGAGATTCGAAAATTGCAAAGTCAGATCCCGCAGGTTCTCGAAGCGTGGGTGGGGAGAAATGATTCGCCGCGCGGGCAAGGTTATGAGTTGGGCGGTGTGATGAAGTTTGCGGATAAGGCCGCTTGCGAGGCTTATGGGGCGCATCCGGTACATCAGAAATTGTTAGGTTGGTTGATGCCTTTGATCGAGCCGATTGAAGTGGATTTTCCAGTGACGAAGTAGCTGTCCTAGAAGGACGGGCCGCGTCGGAATGCGGCCCCTAGTTGCGTCGACCTATTCATAGCGTAGCGCGATTAGCGGATCGAGCTTCGAGGCGCGATAGGCTGGCAAGAAACTGGCGAAGGCGGCTACGGCGCTCAGCACCACTACCGCTGCGACGAGCGTAATTGGATCACGCGGTTTCAATCCATAGAGCAACGATTTCGCAGCCTGGGCTGCGCCCAGCGCAAGTCCCGCACCGATCACCAACCCTGTCACGGTCAGCACCGTCGCTTCGTTAAGAATCAACTTTAGAACATCGACGCGCTCCGCACCGATAGCCATGCGAATCCCAATTTCTTTGGTGCGCTGGACGACCATGTAGGAAATGACACCGTAGAGGCCGATAGCCGCCAACAAGGCTGCGAGGAAACCGAAGAAGCCAGAAAGAGTAGCCATCAGTTGATCCTGCAGAAGCGATTCGTGAATGCGCGTCTTGAGCACTTTAAATTCAAGATCAATACCGGGATTCATGCTGCCCACTGATTCCTTTAGTGAGCCTATTAGACTGGTGAGCGGCAACGATGAACGAATCAGGATTTGGTCGTATGGGCCCGGCTTTTCTTCCTGCGTGGCCGGCAAATACATAAATGGCAGATACTCTTCATGCATGTCCTGGTATTTGCTATCTTTGACGACTCCGACAATTTCGTAAAGGGGACGCGGCTTTCCAGGGGGCTCGTGCTTGCGAAACCTCTTGCCGAGCGGATTCGGTGTACCATCGAAAACTTTGCGCACAAACGCCTCATTCACGATGGCTACTTTCACTGACGTAGCGGTGTCGCGATCATCGAAATCGCGTCCGGTGAGTAGCGGCGTGCCAATGGTTTGGAAATAACCCGGGCCAAGATAATTGAGCCAGGCCACAACTTTTTCGACGTCGGAGCTTTCCGTCAGTACATAGTCATTCGAGGAGCTACCTCCGAACGGCACCATGCGGGCGTCGGCAGCGAATTCCACGCCGGGCAATGCCTGTATGCGTTTCACGATGTCGCGTTTGTATTCCGTGTAGCGATCTTCGGGAATCTTCAGGTGCTCGAAGTCGACGCCGGCGACCAATATGCCGCTCTGTTGAAAGCCAGTATTTAGTGTGGTCAAGTTGCGCAAACTTCGCACGAAAAGTAGCGCCCCCATCAAGAGAACTACGGACAACGCGACTTGCGAAACAACCAGAATGCGGCGAAGACTGAAGCGTTCCTTGCCGCCAGTGGATCCGCGGCTGCCGGACTGAAGCAGTGTGGCGGGCTCGGCGCGTGTTGCGCGGATGGCTGGAGCCAAGCCAAACGAAATCGTTGTGAGGACGGCGAGAGTGGTGGTGAAAGCGAGCACACGCCAATCCATTCCCATGTCGAGGAAGACTTGATTATCCGATGTGCTGATGAAGGTGACGAGCAGGCGGCTAACGGCAAAAGCTAAAAATAATCCGCAAATCGCTCCACCGACGGCGAGCAGCAGGCTTTCCGAAAGCAGCTCGCGAATCATTCGCCAGCGCGTCGCTCCCAGTGCGCGGCGAATCGTGATTTGTCGTTCACGAGCTCCGGCGCGCGCGAGCATCAGGTTAGCCAGGTTGGCGCAGGCGATCAGCAGGACCAGGCCGGAAATTCCAAGGAGCAGCCAGAGAGATGTTTCCGAATCCTCGCGCAGTTCGGAGAATCCTGTGCTCGCCGAAAAGACGCCGAGTTTGTACTCGAGATATTTCTTCACGCCGTTGGCGTCGTAAATAGGTGGAATGGTTTCTTGCAGGATCTGTGGGGTCACAGCATTCATTTGCGCGTTGGCGCGCTGAATAGTCCATCCCGGTTTCAAGCGGCCGATGGAGGCTAGCCACCAACTGGCGCGTTCGGGTAGGCGATTGTCGCGCGGGTTGAGGATGGGCTCGATGCAAACCGGCACGGCAACATCAAAAGTATTGCCGACGGAGATGCCGTTGAAACCCGGCTGCGTTACTCCGAGCACCTCAAAGGAGTTTCCGTCGAGGGTCATGCGTTTGCCGATCGCGGAGGGATCGCCGGCAAAATTGCGCTGCCAAAACGCGTAGCTGATGTTTGCACCGGATGCGGGACAACCAGGTTGGTCGTCCTCGGGACCGAGGAGACGGCCCAGATACGGCTGGACGCCTAGTACTTGAAAAAAGTCGCCGCTGATGCGGATACCTTTTGCAAAGCGCACTTCTCCGCCAGTGGCCAAATTGAATGACTGCTCTCCCCAAGCGGCAATCGCCGAAAAGCCTTCCTGACGCTTCTTGATTTGTTCCCACATCGGAAATGTAAGTTGAGAATACTGTCCCGAGAAATTGCCGGAGCCCCAATGACGGTCGGCAATGCGGACGGTGCCCAACTCTTGAGGGTTCTTGACGGGGATGCTGCGCAGGCGGATGGAATCGATTAGTTGAAAGATGGCCGCATTGGCGCCAATGCCGAGGGCGAGGGTCAGGATGGCGACGACTGTGAAGCCAGGGCTCAGGCGCAGAAGTCGAAAGGCGTGTCGCAGGTCACGCCATAGATTGTTCATGGTTATCCCTCAACATCATAGGACGATTGCCGGAGGCAAAGGTCTTGCCGCGAATGGTGTGGCCGAGGGGGCAAGAGTGTGGCCGGCATTAAAGCAGAGGGCCGCCCAAGGGCGGCCCCTACAGAGTTGAGAGTGCGCCGAGATGTCGCACTTTTGTTCGCGGATCTCATGGGAATTGGCGGACGGGTTGCGCTTTGGGTAGCGGTTTGCGCGGCAGCATTTCGTCGCGGTTGGCGGTCAGGTAGACGAAGCTTGCTACGATCACCGCCATTTGCTTCATGTCAGGCTCCTGGATGCGTTCGTAGACGTCCATGTTGGAGTGGTGGGTGCGGGTGTCGTAGTCCATGGGGTCCTGGATGAATTGGAAGCCGGGGAGGCCCACGGCGTCGTAAGAAAGGTGGTCGGTGCCGCCGGTGTTGCGGATGGTCAAAGTGGTCATTCCGAGATCGTGGAAGGGGACCATCCAGGCGTTGAAGATCGGGGCGACCATTTCGTTGCCTTGGAGATAGACGCCGCGGATTTTGCCGGTACCGTTGTCGATGTTGTAGTAGGCGTCGAGCTTGGCGTGTTCGGGAAGGATCTTGATCAAGTGAGTGGCGGGATCCTCGACGTTGCGGTCGCCAAAATGCTGCTTGATGTATGCGGCTGAGCCGAGGAGGCCTTCCTCTTCGCCGGTCCAGAGACCGATGCGGACGGTGCGGCGCATCTTGACGCCGGTGGCTTTCAGGATGCGGATGGCTTCGAGCATAACGGCTGAGCCTGCGCCGTTATCGGTGGCGCCTGTGCCGGACTGCCAGGAATCGAAGTGGCCGCCGAGCATGACGACTTCGTCTGCCTTCGCTTTATCGGAGCCGGGGATTTCGCCGATGATGTTGAAAGAGTTGAGGTCGTCGTCGTAGAACTTGTTCTCGACGTCGACGAGCATGCTGACGGGGACTTTCTTTTCGAGAGTGCGAACGATGCGGCCGTAGTTTTCATTGGCTACGGCTACGCGGCAGGGAGCTGGAGGGTCTTTCTCTTTGTCGCGGCCACCTCCCTGTTGGACGAACACGGTGCCATCATCGCTGCGGGAAGGCTCGATCCAGGCGGCTACGCCTTCATCGATCAGGAATTTTTGGACTTTGAGTTGGAATTCGCGAGTGGCGCGGAATTGGGCGATGCGCTCTTCCTGCCCTGCTTGGGCGCCGGGGACAGGCTGCGTTGCCAGATCAGCAAGTTCAGCGTCTGTGTAGCGGTGAGCTTGGGGATCAAAGCGCTCGGGGCTCTCCGGGATGGCTGCGGTAAGGACGAACTTGCCTTTGAGCTGGCCCTTGAATTTGGCGAAGTCTTCTTCTTTGGTGATCGGGGCGAAGACCGCATCGGCGGTGACGGGGCCGTTGGTGCCGGGCGTCCAAGCCTTCGCGTAAGCGATCAGAGGAAACGGATGCGGGGCAATGACCTGCACATTGGTGCGCTCATTAGACCAACCTCGACCGAAGGGAGTGCCCCAGGGTTCGAGGTGGACGTTGGCGAGTTTCCACTGGTTCATGGTGTCCGTGGTCCACTTGGCGGCTTCCTTGATGTTGGGCGAATTGGTGAGGCGCGGGCCGTGGACATCACTTAAGTAGCTGATGATTTCCATGACTTTGGAAGTTGCAGGACTGAAGCCTTCTTCCCTGATCTGGTGGATCGCAGCCAGATCGGCTTGGCTAACAGCGGGAGCCTGCGCTCCTAGGGGAGCGACCGCCAAGATCAACGCCAGGACTGCCACTACATTCGCATGCTTACGCACAATCTCCTCCGTATTTGGTGTTGCTCTTCTGATTCTGAATGGAGCCGCCACAGGGTACAGCTTGCATGTGGTGTGACGCCACGGGGGAGAAGTGCGTTTCATGGACTTGGGGCGGGAGGAGATCCGCGATGCGATGGTCGGAAGTAAAGAGGTAACGACGTAACGAGGGAGAGACGAGGCGATAGGGGGAGTCGGGAAAAGGCAAAGGATAACGCAGAGACTCAGAGTGCGCTGAGGAAGCGCGGAGAAGACTGGAGCTCCACCCCCGTTTTTTTGTAAGCGTTGCAGACACAGGAGTTAGGGTTGACGTGGTTCGTTGGAATGGCAACAAAGGGGTCTGAGATGCAGTGAGTGGGGAGCTGAGTGGGAAGCAGAATGGAGAGGAAAAGAGATATTTGGCTTGCTCTGGAGAGCCCCATCCCCGGGTATCCAGAGAACTGTGAACTAAACGCTTGAAAGGAGTGGAGATGCGAGCGTTGCTGTGCGTTGCATGTTTACTCGCTGTGGAAAAAGTGGGAAGGGATTGGGACACGGAAGAAGTGGCGGCGGAGGAGGTGAAGGAAAAAGAAGGAATACCTCGAGAGGTGGGCGGGTCTGTCGATGGGAACATAGGAAACGGTAGCATGGGATTAGCGAGGGAGTAAAGGTATTTACATTGAATGGTAGGAAATGAGGGTCGAAGTGTTATTAGGACGAGTGAATTGTGCGCGTGAGCGAAGAGGAAGAGTCAAAATCCCCAGACGAAAGCTCGGAGTCTGGGGCACCCGCACACTCGCACCTGCTTACGCTCGCGCGGACATTGAACAAATTTCAGGGGATGGGGGCGGACGGAGAGCGGAACACGAAGGCTACCGCCATGTGGGATTGGATCGGATTTCCGTCGTAGGTGGCTGCGGTGAAATTCCAATTCTTGAGTGCGGCGGTTGCCGAAGCTGTCAGCGGGGGGACGTCTCGGAGAGTTACGACCTGGGAGGCGTTGCCATTTGTGTCCAGCGTGACGTTGAGAACTACTGCTCCTTGCGCTTTGGCTTTGGCAGGATATGGGGCAAACGTGGCACTGTTCAGCACTGGCGGATAAAACGGCGGATCATCCTTGGAGATGGGCTGGACTTGGGATGGCGGAGGCAGCGGAATGTTGTCGGCTCCGAGAAAGCCGGGATCGTACTCGATGTTGATGGTAAGCGTCGATTGCACGGGCTTTCCATCGAGCGTCGCGGGAGTGTATGTCCACGAGCGCACTGCCGCTGCAGCTGGCCTGGACACCGAGGGGATATCCCTCAAAATGGTGACTCCGAGGACCTTACCGGTCTTCTCGATGTATACCGAAAGCGTTACGACTCCGGCGTCTAGACTGTTCGCGGGGTACGGGATATCTCCCGCTTTGGTTACGCTTGCGGGAACGAAATGCGCGGGCTTCTTTGCCCCTGTGGTCAACGCCCAAGACGCTACAAAGATCGTCAGCAGCAAGACGCCGGTGAAAACATTCAAGGTTCGCTTCATCACTGGATTTGTCCTCTCAAACGTCTTTGGTGCTTCTTCATTTCGGAGCGCGCAAGCCATACTAAACGCTTTCTAGTCCGAATCTTACGTCAATCACCGAGCATCTCCAAAAACCGTAGTTTCCGCTTGTCACCACTCCGCAGGGCCATCCAAAGCGCCTCTTAATTAGGGTGCAGCTAAAGCCTTCTGTACGGCACGCGCCTTCAGTGATTCATAAATCGGCGGGTTGTGCAGAAGAGTGGGGATGAGCATCGCCGCGAAGCAAGCACTCAGCATGGGAAGAAGCATCGTGACGTTGCCAGTCATCTCCGTGACGAGCACGATTCCTGTTAGCGGCGCCCGTACGACTCCCGCGAAAAAAGCGGCCATGCCCACGACAGCGAATGCCACCGGCTGTACACCCAACCCAGAAAATAAGAACTGGCAGCCGATTCCAAAAAACAGGCCGAGCTGCGCTCCCAGAACGAGCATAGGAGCGAATAGGCCGCCGGGCGTTGCGGCCGCGTACGACACAGCGCCGAGGCAGAAGCGAATCAAAAACAGCAATGGAATTGCGGAGAGCGTGCCAACGCCTTTGAGGAGACGTTGGGTGATGGGATCACCGCCGCCGACAAGTGCGGGCGCAAACCACGCCAATACGCCAACGGCGGCCCCTATGAACGCGGCACGCAGCTCAACCGGGAATCGGGACAGTCTTTCCGCCGCGGAGATTGCGCCGAGAATCGCGTGATTGTAGGCGATGCCCGCAAGTCCAGCTACGGCGCCGAGGAGGAAGAAGAGGAGCTTTATGCCATTGTTACGAGTGAACGCCAAATCCTGGACATGGAAGTCCGGCATGTACCCTAAAAACAGATGCGCCACCGTGATGGCCGCTGATGACGCGCCCAGCGCCACGATGGCGATGCGTGGCTCAAATCGCCGTACCAATTCCCCGAGCACAAAAATTGCGCCTGCGATAGGCGCGTTAAATGCAGTTGCGAGGCCCGCCCCCGCGCCAGCCGCCAGCAGTACTCGCCGGTCTGCCAAATTTCGCTTGAATAATTTCGCCAAGGTGTCGGCGCTGCTCGCACCCATCTGCACGCTGGGGCCTTCACGTCCGAGGGCCAGCCCTGCGCCCATGGCTAGCAGGCCACCAAAAAACTTAACCACTATTACCGGGGTTGTGGCCTGGTGTTGCTCGCCTTCGAGCACAGCCTCAACCTGGGGAATGCCGCTGCCTGAGGCTCGGGGAGAGAACCGGTGAACAAGCCAGGCAGCCATGGCGGCAGCAGCTTCGCAAGAAAGGGTAAGCACTAAAAAGCCGAGAGTCTTGTGGCCGTGCGCCCAGAAAATTAATGCATCGCGAAAACGGTCGCCGCGCTCCAGAGCAAGCCGGAAGATCGCTCCCAAGAGCCCCGCGATCGCGCCGGCGACGGGCGCCAGCAGAGCCAGCACGAGGAGGCTGCCCGGGCGCTCGGCGGTCGCGACGGATGATTGTGATTTAAAGGTCATCGAGGCTGCGAATCCCTCTTTCGAGGATTCCTTAAACAGTCCGCTCCAGCACCGGCTGGAAGACGAGATCGGTGTATGGTCGATCGAACCGCGGGGCTTTGGCTGTGGCGATCCAGGGTTTCGCGATTGCCAGAAACTCTTCCGTGCCCATTCCGGAGTGCGTTACGGCGACAATCTCCATCCAATCTTTCTCGCTGAACTTATTCATCGCTTCGCGGTCACCGGCGATCACTGATTTGAAGGGTTCGGTCTCTTTCCATTGAGGGTGCTGCGGAGCCATCTCTCCGAGGCGGTAGAGCGCAAACATGGCCTGGGTGTACAGAGGGTGTTCGGTCCAAAGCGTGCTGTCCTGGTCAAATGTGACGATGCGATCCCTCGGCTCGACGTACTTGGCGCAGGATTTTTCCGTGGTTTCCTTGACGAAGGTGACTATCGCGTCTTTTGCAGGGCCCTTATTCCAAGAGGGGAGCGGATCGTCAAACGCGACGGATACATCACTTACGGCTCCCAAAAGCGCCGTCGCTGCTGACACCTTGAGTAGGTCTCTTCGCGTGATTTCCATTGCGGTACCCTCGGCTACCGGCGGTGCTACTCAACCTGAGAACCTACAACTGGGTGGCAGGATGCGGAACTGTAAGAACTTACAGTCTCGGAAGGAAATCGAATCGGCTTGAAGGATGGATGCGTGACCCTCGACAAGCAACAAGCGGCGCGAATTCCGAAGACGGAACCGATTCCGAGATTTCAGATGGTGGCGCTGAGCGCAGGTTGACGAGGTTAGTCAGTGGTTTTGGGCGAAGGCTCGGCGGGGCGAGCGGGAGTGCCGTCAGCTTTTACGAAGTGGGCGTACCAGGCAAGATCACGCTGGAGGCGATCTTCGATGTGGGAAGGCAAGCCGAACTCATGGTATTCGTCGGGGTAGACGACTAGTTCCGTGGTGCGGCCGAGGCGTTTTAGGGCTTGGTACATTTGCTCGCCGCCGAGGATGGGGACGTTCCAGTCGATGTTGCCGCCCATGAAGAGAGTGGGCGTGGTGACTTTCGCGACGTTGCGAAACGGGGAGACTTTGATCCAGGCGGCGGGGTTCTCCCAGGGAAGGCCTAGCTCGGTTTCGTAGTCTTTTTGGTATTCGTCGTGGCCATAGAGGCTGGAGAATTGCGCGGCGCCGGCACCGGAGATGGCGGCTTTGAACCGGGTGGTTTGCGTGATGATGAAGTCGGTGGATATTCCGCCGTAGGACCAGCCGCCTACGCCGAGTTTGTCGGGGTCGGCGATTCCCTGCTCGATGGCGTAGTCGACCATGGCCATGTCGTCCTGGAAGTCTTTGTTGCCCCAGTCAGCGAAGATGGCTTTGCAGTAGTCCTGGCCGTAGCCTGTCGAGCCGCGAGGGTTGGGAAAGAGGACGGCGTAACCGTTGGCGGCGTAGAGCTGGGCGATATGGGAGAACTCGGCATAGTAGGCCCAGACGGGTCCGCCGTGAGGCCTGAGAATAGTCGGAACTTTCTTGCCGGGTGTGTAATCGAGGGGCTTATAGATGTAGCCGGAGACAGGGGTGCCGTCTTTGCTTTTGAAGTGGACGTATTCGCCGTGGGAGAGCTTTAGCTGGGCGAACAGGGCGTCGTTGGTGTGAGTGAGCTGGGTGTACTGGCCATCAACGATAGAGAAGAGTTCGTCCGGCCGTTCGGTAGTGGTGACTTGGGCGATGACGAGCCGTGAGGCATTTATTGTGGAATTCGAGCCGACAGAGAAGCCATTGATGGAGCGGAAGATACGATTCTCAAGATGGGTCATCTGCTGGATCTTGCCAAGGTGGTCTACGGGGACGGAAATGCCGTACGGTGACGCGGTGGCGCGGAGCTGGAGCTCGCCGTCATTGTCGGCGATGAAGTAGATGGAACCGTCGGGGGCGAAATGGGGGACGCTGACCATGCGGTCGAGCGAGAGGGTGAGGACTTTGGCGGGGCCGCTGGTGGCGGGTGAGATCGCGAGGTGGTGGGTGGCGTAGTCGAATAGTTTTGGGTCGAGCATGGTGACGTAAGCGATGGATTTGCCGTCGGGGGACCATGCGGGGGACATGTCGATGCCAGGGTTTGTTGTGACTTGCGTGAGGTGAGCGCCTTTGTCGGTATTGGAGGCGGAGACGGTCCAGATGTCGGTGTTGTAGGTGGCGTCGGGATCGGGTGTGGAGCGATTGCTGGTGAAGGCTAGGAGTTTGGAGTCGGGGGACCAGGCGGGTTCGGAGTCGTCGAAGTCGCCGCTGGTGATTTGGGTGAGAGATTTCTTGGCAATGTCGAAAACGTAGAGGTGGGCGCGGCGGCGGTCGAGGTAGCCAACCTCGTCGAGTTTGAATTGGAGGCGGTCGATGACCCAAGGCTTGGTGGATTTTTTATCTTCGGAGGAATTCTCCTCGGAGGTGGAAGCTTCGCTTGCGTCGGCTGGCTTATGTTTGGCGGCTTCCAGGTCTTCGGGCTTGGGGTCTTTTAGGAGCAGAACCATTTTGTGGCCATCGGGAGACCAAGCGAAATCAATGAGATAGGGAACGAGGTCGGTGAGGCGCTGAGCTTCACCGCCTTGGCGGTTGAGGAGCCAAACTTGGGGTTTACTTCCTTGGCGGGCAGAGATGAAGGCGAGGGACTTTCCGTCGGGGCTCCAGCGGGGATGTTCGGAGGTGACGCCTTCGGCGGTCATGGGGAGGGCATCGCCGCCGGTGGTGGGGATCATCCAGATGCGGGTTTCGGTTTTGTCGGTCTTGAGGGAGGATTTGTCGACCGCGTAGGCGACCCATTGGGCATCGGGGCTGAGTTGGGGGTCGTGGACGGCTTGGATTTGGAAGTAGTCGTCGATGGTGATGGGGCGCGGCGCGGGAGTTTGGGCGAACGCGGAAAAATAATAGCTAAACGCAGAGGCGCCGAGTGCACAGAGACGGAACGAACGGATGGGCGAGAAAAACTTCATGCAGATGGCTCCTGGACGAGATTGCTTGCAAATCCGAACAAGTGCGAAGAACGGAAGGCGGAGTTTAGCACAGGGGCGGAGGAGTATGAGGGATGGGAGGAGTGCAAGAGTAGAGACGGCGCGAGGTTCCGAGCTACGATTGGGATGGTGCTGCTAGAAGACGCTTGCGCTCGTGGGAACACAGGCTGAAGCCTGTGCTACCTGCGCGGAAGGACAGTTTTCGTGGATGAAAAAATATTCAGTGGAGTGCATTTTTTTGTTGCATGCAGGGATGAACCTTGTATTCTTCGAATGCGAACTCACTTTACCCAGCGCGCGAGTGAGAATCGCTAAGGAGGACAAGAGTAAAAATTGAGTTCTTTATCCCTTCCTGCCCAGATTCCTTCCACCGCAATTTCAACCGCGAAAAAAAGGGTCGCCAAGTTGACGCTCTGGCCGCTTGTGGCGGCGACGTTTTTTATGGTGTCGGGCGGGACGTATGGGACGGAAGAGATCGTTCACGGCGCGGGGTACGGGCACGGAATATTAATTCTCTTGTTCTTGCCGGTTTTGTGGTGCTTGCCGACAGCTTTCATGATTGGGGAGCTTTCGAGCGCGCTGCCGGCTGAAGGCGGTTACTACGCGTGGGTGCGGCGCGGATTGGGAAATTTCTGGGGATTTCAAGAAGCTTGGCTGTCTTTGGCGGCGAGCATTTTTGATATGGCGATTTACCCGACTTTGTTTGTGTTTTATTTGAAGCAGATGTCGCCGTGGTTTGGGTCGGGGAGCCATGCAGTGATGGCTGGGTTGTTTGTGGTGGTGACCTGCGCGATTCTGAATATGCTCGGAATTCGCGTTGTTGGGATTACTTCGCTTTGGCTGTTCTTTTTTCTTTCGGCGCCGTTTGCAATCATCGTGGTAATGGCACCGTTTAAAGTCGGGGCTTTTGCGAGCGTTGGTGGTCATGGCGCGGCTGAGGCGACTGGCCTGGGCTTGCTGGGTGGCGTGCTTGTGGCAATGTGGAATTACATGGGATGGGACAATGCTTCGACGATTGCGCAAGAAGTGGAGAGGCCGCAACGGACGTATCCGAAAGCGATGATTGCGGCGGTGGTTCTCGTTTCGTTGACCTACATTCTGCCTTTCTTGGCGGTTTACTTTACGGGGATTCCGGCGGCGACGTTTGGAGCGGATGGCTCCTGGGCAACGATTGCGGGGTTGATGGGCGGAAAGATCCTGGGATTTGAGTGGTTGCGCTTCCTGATTGTGATCGGCGGAATGATGAGCGCGTTTGGAATGTTCAACGCGCTGGTGATGAGCTACTCGAGGCTTCCGCTGGCGATGGCACGCGACGGCATGCTGCCGAAGGTGTTTGCCAAGACAACAGAGAAAACGCAGACGCCGTGGGTAGCGATTCTGGTTTGCGCAGGATGTTGGGCGCTCTGTTTGGGCTTGGGATTCAGGAGGCTCGTTACTTTGGACATTATGCTCTATGGCGCGAGCTTGATGCTGGAGTTCGTGACGCTGGTGGCTTTGCGGATTCGCGAGCCGGAGTTGAAGCGCGAGTTCAAAGTGCCCGGCGGACTGGTTGGGGCGATTTCCTGCGGGATTTTCCCGCTTTTACTGATGAGCCTGGCAATGGTCGAGAGCGAAAACGAAAGTATTCTGGGGATTAATGGGTTGTTGTTTGGCTTGATTATTATGGTGGGCGGAGTCGTGCTGTACGCGGCGACGAAGCCTTTGCGGCGAGCGGTGATTGCTCCGGCGGCCACGCCGAACGCGGTAACGGGCGATTAGAGAACTTCGCGAAATGTAGAGATTGCGGGCCGGTGGGGAAAGCGGCAGCAGAGCTGCCGCACTCCAAATGCTGTATCGAGCGGGCTGCTGGTATACTCCACAGTTCATTTCAGAATCCACTTTCCATTTGGAGATTAAACCGTGAAAAATTTGCGGGCTTTCCTACTACTCCTGCTAGTTGTTGGTGTGGGTCTATTCATGCACGCAACGGCTGCGGCCTTGCCTGATGCCTCGCAGAGATTTGATCAGAAGATCTTTGGGGAAATGCATTGGCGGATGATCGGGCCATTGCGCGCGGGGCGGTCGCTGGCGGTGACAGGAGTGCGCGGGCAGCCGGACCTTTATTATTTTGGATCGGTGAACGGCGGCGTTTGGAAGACGAACGATGCGGGGCGGACTTGGAATCCGATATTTGATGCGGAGCCGGTCGGTTCGATTGGCGCGATTGCCGTGGCGCCTTCGAATGCGAATGTGATTTACGTGGGATCGGGCGAAGCGGATATGCGCTCGAGCATTTCGTATGGAAATGGAATGTATAAGTCGACCGACGCTGGCAAGACTTGGACACACATAGGATTGGAGGATTCGCGGCAGATTGCGCGGATTGTGGTGGACCCGGACGATTCGGAGAAGGTTTTTGTGGCGACGCTGGGGCATGCGTACGGACCGAACAAGGAGCGCGGGATTTTTCGTTCGAACGACGGCGGAAAGACTTGGCAGCAAGTGCTTTTCAAGGATGAAAATACTGGCGCGATCGACTTGGCGATGAAACCGGGGAATTCGCAGGTACTCTATGCGGCTTTGCTGCAGACACGCCGGCCGCCATGGAGCATTTATCCGCCTTCGAAAGGACCGGGGACTGGTCTATATCGTTCGAAAGATGGCGGAGACCATTGGGAATTGTTGACTGGGCACGGGTTGCCCTCGGAAGAACTGGGACGGATGGGAATTGCGTTTGCGCGTAGCAATCCGGAGCGGATTTATTTGATCGCGGATGCAAAAGAAGGCGGGCTGTACCGGTCCGATGATAGCGGCGAGAACTGGTCGCGCGTTTCGAAAGATCCGCGAATTTGGGGACGCGGCTGGTATTTTTGTGAAGTGAGTGTCGATTCGATGGATCCGGACACTGTGTATGTGCCGAATACTTCGATGTACCGTTCGCGCGACGGCGGAAAAACGTTTACGGCTGTTAAGGGCGCGCCCGGCGGGGATGATTATCATCAGCTTTGGATTGATCCGGATTTTCCGCAGAAGATGATCCTGGGATGCGATCAAGGTGTAATCGTAACGCGGAACGGCGGAGAGACGTGGAGCTCCTGGTATAACCAGCCGACGGGGCAGTTTTATCACGTGGCTACGGACAACCGATTTCCTTACTGGGTGTACGGAGCGCAACAGGACAGCGGGGCGGGAGCGACTCCGAGCCGCAGCAATTCGCGTGCGCTGAACGCGCAAGACTGGCGGCCGATGGAAGCGGGAGGCGAAAGCGATTACGTCGCGCCCGATCCAGTGAACCCCGGGATTATTTATGGCGGTTCGGTGGTGCGGCAGGATTTTCATGACGAGGAAGTGCAACAGATACCGCCGACGCTGATGTATCCCGGCGACTACCGGCGGACTTGGACTTTGCCGCTGGTTTTTTCAGAGATTGAGCCGCACGTGCTGTACTTCAGCGCGCAGGTTTTGTTTCGAACGGCGGACGGCGGAAATTCGTGGCAGAAGATTAGTCCCGATTTGACGCGAGAAGATCCAGGTGTGCCAGCAAATCTGGACGCGGCTACGGCGGCAGATATCCCCCCAGGAAAAAGGCACGGAGTGATTTATACGATTGCGCCTTCGCCAAAGGTGGCTGGCGAGATTTGGGTGGGGACGGATGACGGGTTGGTGCATCTGACGCGCGATGAGGGGAAGACGTGGAATGACGTTACACCGAAAGAACTGACCCCGTGGAGCAAGGTGACGCACATCGCCGTGTCGCGCTTCAACGCAGGAAAAGCCTATGCGGCGGTGGATCGACACCGGCTGGAGGATTTGCAGGCTTATCTTTACCGGACGAAGGATTTTGGAAAGACTTGGCAGCGAGTTTCGAGCGGAATTCCGGAGGGAAGCTTTTTGAATTGCGTGCGCGAAGATCCGAAAGTTGCGGGACTGCTTTATGCGTGCACGGAAAAAGGCGTATACGTTTCGTTTGATGACGGGGAAAACTGGGCGCCGCTGCAGCTTAATTTGCCGACGACTTCGGTGCGCGATTTGGTGGTGCACGGCGATGATTTGGTGATCGCTACGTTTGGGCGGTCGTTCTGGGTGCTGGACGATGTGACGCCGCTGCGCCAATGGAGCGCGAAGGTGGCGAGCGCGGATGCGTGGCTTTTTGAGCCGCAGACGGCGTTGCGCGTGCGGCCGGGCTCGGATCAGGGGACGCCGATACCGCTGGATGAGCCGCAGGCGGAGAACCCGCCGGCGGGTGCAGTGCTGGACTACTACTTGAGAGTGAAGCAGACGGATGCTGTTCAACTAGAAATTCTTGACGCTGCGGGAAAACTCGTGCGGCGATTTGCGAGCACAGATGAAACGCCAAAAACGAATCCGGACGAGTTGGACATTCCGATGTACTGGGTGCATGACGCAGAACCACTGTCGGCTGACGCGGGGATGCATCGGTTTGTGTGGGATTTACGGTATGCATTTGCTGGAGCGCGCCGACGGTCTCGGCGGGGCGGAGGCGGACCGATTGCGGTTCCCGGGCGTTATACCGTGAAGCTAACCGCGGCCGGAAAGACGATTTCCGTGCCGTTGGTGATCACGATGGATCCACGCGTTAAGACGAGTGCTGCGGATTTGGAGCGGCAGTTCCAGTTGGCTTCCAGACTGGCGGCTGGCGTGGGAGAGTTCTCCGCAGCGGTCGCTCGTGCGGACGATTTGCAAAAGCAGATTGCTGCGCGTAGCAAAGAGGCGGCGGGAAATGCGGAGCTTGCGGTGGCGCTGGCGGATTTGGAGAAGAAAATTGGTGCGACGGCAGGATCCGGGGCGGGTGGCGGATTTGGAAGTTTTGGTTTCGCTATTCCGGGGAATGACCCGACGACTCTGCGACAAGTGTCAGCAGCGATGGGGACACTGATGGGCATTGTTGAGAGCGCGGATGTGGCGCCTTCGGCGGACGCTGCGGCGGCTAGCGAGAAATGGGAGGCGGCGGGAAAGGCTACGTTGGCAAGATGGAGTGCGATCCAAGCAAAGGATCTGGCTAACCTGAATTCGTTGCTGGAGAAGGCACATCTACAATCGCTGAAAACCGATGCGGAAAAAACGCACCCCTAAAGGGGTGCCCCTACAAATTCGCGACTGATGTGGGCGCGACATTTGGGCGGGATGCGGGTTATACGAGAGTAGGAAGACGGAACGCCAGCCCAGAATGAGGACCCTCCATGAGTAGGAATAGCGTTACGAAGCAAATTGCCGTTGCCGCCGGATTTCTGGCGCTGACTTTTGCCGCGGGAATCACTCGCGCGCAGAGCGGTTCCCAGCCTCCGGCGCAGGATCAGAGCCAGGCGGTACCTGCCGCGCCAGCGCAGCACGAAGGAAGAATGCATGGCGCGATGCAAGGACTGAACCTGACCGATGATCAAAAAGCGGCGATGAAAACGATTCACGAGTCCACGAAAGCGAAATTGGATGCCGTGAACAAGGACGAATCGCTGACCGCGGATCAGAAGGAAGCGAAGATTCATCAACTGCGGCACGGTGCTCGCATCCAGATGGTGAAACTGTTGACGCCCGAACAGCGGCAGCAGATGAAGGCTAATGTTCGTGCGTTGCGCGCATCACGCCGAGAACAACAGCAACAACAGCCGCCACAGGCCCAGCCGCAGGGGTAATGGAGCGGGCTTTGGAGAGGTCCGATTCATGGAATTGAACTGGTAATCGGCCGAATCAAGGTCGTAATCGCGATCCGTGAGGGGACGGCTTAAGTGGCCGTCCCTTTTTCGTAGATGTAGCGATTTGGGCGACGCCGAATGGCGAAGAGATTTGGTATGCTGCTCGACGTGGGAAATATTGTTCGAATACATGGATGCGCGAAGAGGCAGAATGTTTTTCGAGCCGGCGCGCTCGTTTTCTCGCTTATTTTGGGCTTCGTGGCGCTGAGTTTTTCTTCACAAGCGCCCTCTCAAACTCCTCCGGCTGCTCCTGCAGTACAGTCACCCGCGCCTCAAGCATTGCCAACAACACCAGCGCCGACAACGCCGCAAGGGCTTCCGCAATCGATTCCGCCAGCAGTACTACGCGCAGGATTGAACGTTGTGGTTCTTGATCCAGCGCATGGAGGGACGGATCCAGGAGCGAGGGGAACAGGCGGCATTCGCGAGAGCGAAATTGTGCTGGATTTTGCGGCCCAGGTGCGCCGAGCGTTGGAAGCCCAAGGATTCCAAGTGGTGCAAACGCGCCAGGGAAACGAAAACCCTTCCTTTGACGACCGCTCGGCCATTGCAAATGCGCAAAGCGGGGCGGTTTTCGTGACGCTGCATATTGCTTCCACGGGGCTACCGGGGACGGCGCGCGTATACATCAACTCGGATTTACCGGTGACGACGGATGCGCACGGGTTAATTTCCTGGGACCGAGCGCAGACGCCGTTTGAAGGATTGAGCAGGAAATTGGGCGATCTGGTGCAGGGATTGCTCGCGCAGCGCTTTAAGGGATCGCCGAGCACGGCACAAACCGCGGCGGTGAGACAGCTGCGAACGACAGCAGCACCGGCGATTGCAGTGGAGATATCGAGCGTGGTAGTGGAAAACCGCGCGGACCTGGATCGCATGGCGCCAGGCGTCGCTGATGCCATTGCAACGGGAGTTGCGACGTTCCGACCGTCGTACGTGGTACCGACAACGAGCGGAGGAACTCCATAATGGCGCGCTGGATCAAGTGGGTGGTGGGCGTGCTTTGCGTGGCGGTACTCGTGGGAGCGATTTACTTTCCGATCCTGCGGCGACGGCTGCGAGCCGCGGCGAAGCTGCAACAGCAAACCGCGGAGCAGGCGCGGAGAGAATTGACGCAGGCGGTTCCGATAAATCCGGGCGAACCGCGAGTGAAAGCGAAATTATTCTGGGCATCCGGGAATAGCGATGGGATGCTTATGGACTCGACGGTGGAATTGCCGCTTTCGAACGATCCAGTGCTGCGCTCGAAACAAGTGTTGAACACTTTGCTGGCTGGGCCGGTGGATGCCGAATTGCGTACGCTGCCGCCGGACGCGGTGCTCCTGGCGTTTTATTTGCTGCCTGACGGCACGGCGATTGCAGATTTTTCAGAGGCGCTGGCGACCGCGACGCCTTCGGGAATCCAGAGCGAACAATTGGCTGTGGATTCTCTTACTAGGACGCTCGAAGCGAATGTGCCGCGCGTGCAGCGGCTGAAAATTCTGATTCATGGGCAGGAAGTGGAAACGCTGGCTGGGCACCTGGATCTGACTGGAACTTTTTTGGTTAATTCGAAAGGCTCGCTGGTGGCACCTAGCGCGGCCGTGGTGGCACCGGTTCCGGCGCCTGCTGCTCCGCCAAGCGCAGATAAACAGGTGACTCCCGAGACGGACAAGCCCGCCGCGGTCCCGGCAATAAAACCGGGCGCGAGGACAGGGGGGCTCGATAAGGGGTCCAGCAAACCGACGCAGCCCGAGAAGAAAACGTAAGAGATTTTTTGGGAACTGATGAAAGCAGGAGGAAGAGTGCGAGTTGATGGCCGCGGCCCGGACCAGATGCGCCCGTTGAAAATGACGCCCGATTTTATTTCGACGGCGGAAGGGAGCGTGTTAATCGAGATTGGAAGTACGCGGGTGATTTGCACCGCGACGGTGGATGACGGCGTGCCGGGATTTATGAAAGGTACGGGCAAGGGCTGGGTGACGAGCGAATACGGGATGTTGCCCAGGGCGACGGAAGAGCGCACGCAACGGGAGGCGACGCGCGGCAAACAGTCTGGGCGCACGCTGGAGATTCAGCGATTGATTGGACGCTCACTGCGTGCGGTGACGGATCAGGAGGCTCTCGGCGAGCGTACAGTGTGGATCGATTGCGACGTAATTCAAGCGGACGGCGGAACGCGGACGGCTTCGATCACGGGAGCGTTTGTGGCTCTGGCGCTGGCGTTCGAACGGCTGGTGGCGGCTGGGATTTTGAAGAGTTCACCCCTGATTGATACCGTGGCGGCGACGAGCGTGGGAATCGTGGATGACCGCGCGCTGCTGGATTTGGCGTACGAAGAAGATTCGCGGGCGGAAGTGGACATGAACGTGGTGATGACTGGCAGCGGACACTTCGTCGAGATTCAGGCTACGGCGGAGGGGCGGCCATTTAGCGGGAGCGAAATGCAGGATCTGCTTGCGTTGGCGGCGGCGGGGATTCGCCGGCTGACCGAGGATCAGCGCGCTGTGCTGCCGGTTAAATTCAGTGCGCGCGGACGTTAATGCGGTCGGATAGTAAGTTGTATCTGGCATCGTCTAATCAGGGAAAACTTGGAGAGTTTCGGGCGCTGGCGGCAGCTGTTGCGTTGAGTGTGCCCAACGGTGATGTAGTACGTTTTGAGATTGAGTTGTTGCCGGACTTTGATTCCCTGCCGTCTTTCGAGGAAGATGCTCCAACATTTGCCGAGAACGCCGCGGGAAAAGCTTTGCACTATTCGCGGCTGGGCGGAGCACTCGTGCTTGCAGACGACTCCGGGTTGGTGGTGCCGGCGCTTGGAGGAGAGCCGGGCGTGCGATCAGCGCGTTATGCGGGGGCGAATGCGACGAACGCGGAACGCATTTCGAAATTGCTTGGGGAACTCCGCGGAAAAGAAGGTGCGGAGCGGGCGGCGTATTTTGTTTGTGCGCTGGCGCTGGCGGAGAGAGGGCGAGCTATCGCCATTGTGACGGCGCGCGTGGAAGGCGAGATTTTGGAATCGCCGAGTGGGAGTGGCGGGTTTGGGTATGATCCGGTCTTTTACTTCTCTGCTCTGCGGAAAACATTTGCGGAGCTTTTGCCGGAAGAGAAGAATCGGATTAGCCATCGCGGGAAGGCGTTTCGGAGGATGCTTGCTTCGTTGAGTTGAGGGATTGGGATTGGCACGGCGTTCCGTGCCCCTACGATTGATCTACGGGAGCGCGCCGGTGTGCGCGCGCAACAACGGCTGTTCTTCGCTCTGTGATATCCTTCGCGTCATGCCGCGAAAAAAGATGAACAAAAAGTAAAAAGGGACTGGAAAGAAGGCAATGGCGAAGCCCACGCACACTGCGAAGCGAGCGGCGGTCAAGAAAACCGCGACGACGGCTCTCGGAACTGATCCGAAACGCGTCACGGCTATATTAGCTAAGTTGGATGAAGCATATCCGGCGGCATCGTGCGAACTGAAACATGAGAATGCATTTCAGCTTTTGATTTCGACGATTCTTTCCGCCCAGTGCACGGACGTGCGCGTGAACCAAGTGGCGCAAACACTCTACAAGAAATATCCAACGCCGGAGGCGTTCGCATACGCGAATCCTTCGGAGCTAGAGCAAGAGATTCGGCCTACGGGATTTTTTCGGAACAAGACAAAATCGATCATGGGGGCGAGCAAGGCAATCATCGAGAGATTTGGCGGACAGGTGCCACGCACTATGGAAGAACTCCTCACCGTGCCTGGGGCGGCGCGAAAGACGTCGAACGTTGTGCTAGGTACGGCGTATGGCATCGCGAGCGGAATCGTTGTGGATACACACGTTATTCGCATATCGAACCGTCTGGACTTGACGCGAAATGAGGATCCAAAAAAAATCGAGCTAGACCTGATGAAGGTGATTCCAAAAGAAAAATGGATTCTTTTTTCGCACCAGATCATTTGGCACGGACGACGAGTGTGCAAAGCGCGGAAACCTATATGCGCGGAATGTAACCTTGAGAAGATTTGCTACTCGAAAGACAAGACCGTTTAGACGAAGCCGCACTCGAATTACGGCCTCTAACCCCTCACAAGACCAGCTCCCAATAAATCCACGGCAGCTTCCGAGCTGCGCTTCCGACAGAAGACTGCCCTTGCACTCCGGGCCGTGCTTTCACGTATTATGCAGCCATGCGGATTTTGCTGGTCGAAGACGATCCCGGAGTGCGCCGGTTTGTGATCAAAGGACTGCGTGAGCAGGCTTACGCGGTGGACACGGCAACGACGGGCGAAGATGCGCTCTATCAAGCGGACATCAACGAATACGACCTGATCATTCTGGACGTCATGATTCCTGCACCGGACGGGTTCGAGGTGTGCCGCAGGCTGCGGAAAGCCGGGCGGCGGATGCCGATACTGATGCTGACAGCGCGGGACGCCGTCGAGGACCGCGTCAGCGGACTCGATCGCGGGGCGGACGACTACCTGACTAAACCTTTTGAGTTTCGCGAACTGTTGGCGCGGCTTCGCGCGCTGCTGCGGCGTTCGACGGAACTGCATCCACCGAGCCTCCGCGTTGGAGACCTTGTTCTGGATACGGCGGCGCAAAATGCAACAAGCGGGGGACATGCGATTTCTCTGACGCACAAAGAATACGCGCTGCTTGAATATTTGGTGCGGAATGCAGGACGAGTGGTGAGCAGAGCGGATATCGCCGAGCATGTTTGGGATGAGACATTCGATCCTTTTTCAAACTTGATTGAGGTCTATATCAACCGTCTCCGCCGGAAGATCGATCCGGATGGAAGTTCGGGGCTGTTGCAGACGCGGCGAGGCGCTGGTTACATCCTGAAATCGGGCGAGGATGCGGACAGCGGCGGCCGCGCGCCATCGACCGGGGCGCACGGCAGAGCGAATGCGCCGGACCGCAAGAAACATGCTTGATTCCGTTCGAGTGCGACTCACAGTGTGGTATTCGGCGGTCCTCGCCGTGGTATTGGTGCTGGTCTGCGCAATAACCTATCTGATTGTGCAAAAGACGTCGATGCGAAGAACCGACGAGGATTTGTCGGTGCTGGCTGATTCGTTTCTGGTGACATTTCAGGCCGAGCTTGCGGATGCCACAAACCTCGAGGGTTCCGCGGTTTTGTCGGCGGCACGCCAGTCCATGGTGGAGCATCGCTCGAACAGCGATGCTTTTGTGGTATTGGCGCCCGGCGGAGAGATTGTCGCCAATTCGAGCGATGCTATCCCCTCTGGCACAAGATCAGATGCCTCGGTCGCTCGCGCAATCGGATCCAGCCAATTTCAACGATTCAAAACAATCGCACTGAGCAAGGAAGCGAGCCTTGAAACAATTCGGGGAGAACATTCGCGATTCCGCGCGTACTCGCGTCAGTTCAAGGGTAACGGCCTAAACTATCTTCTCATTGTCCTCCATTCACTTCATGCGCAGAACGATATGCTGGAAACGATACGGCTCACCTTTGCCTGGATGATTCTAGTGGGTCTGCTGCTCGCGGGTACGGGTGGGTACTTTCTGGCAAGAAAAAGTCTCGCGCCTGTGGTGGAGATGGGAGCGCGCGCAAGGCGCATTGGAGCTACCAATCTGCACGAGCGACTCCCGGTGCTCAATGCCAACGATGAACTCGGACAGTTGGCGACAATCTTCAACGATCTTCTGAACCGGCTCGACCAGTCGTTTGACCGCCAGCGCCGGTTCATCGCGGATGCTTCTCACGAGCTTCGGACGCCGTTGGCGATTCTACGCGGGGAAGCCGAAGTAGCCATGTCGCAACAGGGCCGAACCGCGGAAGACTATCTCGAATCCATTGGGATTCTGCACGAGGAAACTTCGCGGCTGATTAAAATCGTGGAAGACCTTTTCACGCTGACGCGGGCCGACTCGGGGCAATATCATTTGTCCCCAGAGAGCGTGTATCTGGAAGAAGTGGTGGCCGACTGCGCGCATGCGGCCAGAACGCTGGCGCGTGAGAAAAATATTGAATTGACTGTCGATGCATCCTCGGAATGCCTGATTCGCGGGGATCAGGCGCTTCTGCGGCGGATGATCCTGAATTTGCTGGACAACGCGATCAAGTACACGAACGAGGGCGGGCGCGTGGATATTGCGTGTCGCGCGACAACCACGGGTTTTGAGATACACGTTACCGACACGGGGCCCGGGATACCCCCCGACTTGTATGCTCGTATTTTCGAGCGCTTTTTTCGAGCTGATCCCGCACGATCTCGCTCGGGGCGCGAGGGCGGAGCGGGACTGGGACTCTCGATAGCCTCGTGGATTGCTGAAGCGCATCGCGGGCGGCTGGAACTGGTCCGGTCTGATACAACGGGAAGTCACTTCGCGGTGTATCTGCCCGGGCCTGATGTTGCCCAAGCGGGAACGGATTAATCGTCCGTTTATCTCGAGGTCGCTACATTGAGGGGAGCGGAACGTGAAGGCCTGCGGCCGCTCGAGAGAAAGTCCGTGAACACCCCGTATTGTTGGTATCGATCGACAGTTTTTGCACTCGCTGCACTTGCGTTGTTCCCGCTTCCGGGCACAAGCCAGCAGCCTGATAATCCGGCACCGAAGGCGAGCCCGGCCACATCGACGCCCGTAGTCCAATCAGCGGCTGATACTGCCTCGCCCCTGCAGTTGACGCTCCAGGACGCGCTCGCTCGCGCGAGGAAGAACAGTGTGGAATTCCAAGCGGCTGTGACGGATGCCGCCGTCGCCACGGAAGACCATAAGCAAGCCCGCGATGCACTCCTGCCGGCGGCCAGCTACAACAACGAAGTTCTCTACACGCAAGGAAACAACGCTGGCGGCGTTCGCTACATTGCAAATAATTCGGTGCACGAATACATCAGCCAGGCAAACGTTCATGAGGCTATTGACCTCGCAGCGGTGGCAAACTACAAACGGGCCACGGCCGCTTCGGCCATCGCGAAGGCCCGCGCGGAGATTGCTTCGCGGGGCCTTGTGGTGACGGTCGTGCAAAACTACTTTCGCGTCGCTGCAGCGCGGAGCAAGATGGACATTGCCCAGAGAGGCGCATCGCAGGGAGAAGACTTTTTCAAGCTGACGCAGGCGCTCGAAAAGGGCGGCGAGGTGGCACATTCCGACGTTATCCGTGCCGAATTGCAAATGCAGGACCGGCGGCGGCAATTGCGAGAAAACCAGCTTGAACTTCTGAACGCGAAACTGGATTTGGCTGTCCTCATTTTTCCAAACTTCAATGAGAATTTTGAGATCAGCGACGACCTCCATGCGAGCGTTCCACTGCCGACCATAGAGGAAGTTCAGCAACAGGGTGCCAGGGACAACCCGGAATTGCGGGCGGCTTTGGCGGGTGTTCAAGAAGCTGGGCATGGGGTCGCGGATGCCCGCGCCGGCTACTTTCCCTCGCTGACGCTCGACTACTTCTATGGAATCGATTCGGCTCAGTTCGCGACGAACAGCGTGTTCGACAATCAGAAGATCCACAACCTTGGTTCTTCGGCTTCCGCAACTCTAAACATACCGGTGTGGAATTGGGGCACCACGCAAAGCAGAGTGAAACAAGCGGAGCTTCGGCGAACTCAAGCACAGCGCGAGCTTTCGCTGGCGCAGCGTAAACTGCTGGCGGAAATGCGGTCGCTGTACGCGGAAGCGGAGACGGCCTTGAATGAATTGTCGGGCTTGCAGCGATCCGCGGATCTGGCTTCCGAAGGCTTGCGATTGTCGACTCTTCGCTACAAAGGGGGAGAGACGACCGTGCTGGAAGTTGTGGATGCGCAAAATTCGTTCGCGCAGGCGAATACCAGTTACCAGGATGGGGCGGTGCGTTATCGCGTGGCGCTGGCTAATCTGCAGACTTTGACGGGAGTGCTCACGACTCCATGAGAACATCGATGATCCCCGGTGCCGGAATTTTCATGAGTTCCTTCATCTCCGCCGGTTTGTTTGCTGCATTGCTTCTGTTTTCGGCAGGATGCAGCAGTTCGGAGAAGGAGGCCGAACCTCTCGTTACGGTGCAAACGACGCCCGCGGAGCGAGCCACAATTTCAGAAACGGTTTCCGCGGAAGCGGTCGTTTATCCCGTCGAACAAGCCATAATCTCCCCGAAGATCACAGCGCCGATTACGGAATTCAAGGTGCAGCGCGGGAGCCGCGTCAAGAAAGGCCAAGTGCTGGCCGTCTTGGAGAATCGAGATCTCGCTGGTCAGGCGGAGGCAAGCAAAGGTAGTTTTGAGCAGGCCGATGCCGGCTACGTCACCTCAGTAGATTCGGCAATTCCGCAGCAGGTCCAAAAAGCCCAGCTCGATGCCGCGGCGGCGAAGGCCGCGTTTGATGCGCAGCAGAGGGTGTATGACAGCCGAAAGGAACTACTCAAGGAAGGTGCGATTCCGCAGCGCGAAGTGGATGCCGCGGAAGTCGCTTTAGCTCAAGCGCGCAGTGTGAATGAAGTCGCGCAGAAGCAACTTGCAGACTTGCAGCGCCTGGGGAAAGCGCAAGCATTGAAATCCGCGCACGGTTCGCGTCAAACAGCTGAGGGACAGATGCGCACTGCGGAAGCGCAGCTTAGTTACTCTGAGATTCGCAGCCCCATTGACGGCGTCGTGACGGACCGCCCCCTATATGCTGGTGATCTCGCCACCGCCAATCAGCCGATCCTAACCGTGATGAATCTGAGCAGGCTGATCGCCAAGTCTCACGTCCCACAATCGGAGGCTGCGAAGTTGAAACTGGGGAATCCGGCCGAGCTGAAAGTAAGCGGCCTTGACGAGCCGGTGAAAGGCCGAATCACGCTTGTGAGCCCTGCGTTGGACCCTGGCAGCACCACGATAGAGGTCTGGGTGGAAGCGGCAAAACCGAATCCAGCAGTGAAACCGGGCATGACCGTGGAAGTTTCGATGACGGGCAAGACCGTCAAGGACGCCATTGTCGTACCGGCGAGCGCAGTCTTCAAGAACCCTGAAGGCGGAACGGACTATGTCGTGCTCGCAGGCTCGGACCGAGAGGCGCACTGGAAGACGGTCCAGGTCGGCGTACGAAATAGCGAAGACGCGCAAATCGTTAGCGGCATAAAAGAAGGCGAGCCTATCGTCAGCTCTGGCGGTTATGCGCTACCGGACAACACCAAGATCAAAATCGAAGCGGCGCCAGCTGAGAAAGAAGCAGGCGATAAGGCAGACAAATCCGACAAAGACGACAAGGTGAGTGGCGCGAAGAAGCCTGACGACAAGGACAAGGAGTAGCGCCACATGGAGCCTCGGTCCGAATCGTCGAAAATCTCTGCGTCCGATCAGGCAAACCTGCCCTGGTTTCAGCGCCTGTCGAGTCCCATCCTTTTCCTGATCGTCAGCCTCATGCTCGTTGGCGCCTACTTTGCCTTTTCGATTCCCGTCTCGGTTTTTCCAGAGACGGATTTTCCGCGTGTGGTCATCGGCGTCGACAACGGTGTCATGCCCATAGACCAGATGCTTGTCATCATTACCCGTCCCATCGAGGAAGCTGTCAACAGTGTTCCCGGATTGCAGAAAGTCCAGTCCATCACCAGCCGCGGCTCAGCGGAAATCGATCTCTTCTTCGACTGGAATAGCGACATGATTCTTACTCTTCAACGCGTTGATGCGGTCGTCGCCCGCCTCCAGTCCGAACTTCCGCCCACTGCGAAGATCGAGACTCATCGCATGACCTTTGCGGTATTCCCAATTCTTGGTTACAGCATAACTTCGGACACCGTCCCGCCGAACAAACTCTGGGAAATCGCCACGTACGATTTGAAACCGCGCATCAACCGGCTGGACGGAGTCGCCTCCGTCGTCGTACAAGGCGGCCGCATTCCCGAGTTTCAGGTATCCCCTGATCCCGCGCGCCTTCTCGCCGCTGGAGTGACTGTCAACGACATACTCGAATCCATTCGCCGTACAAACCTGATCGATTCTCCTGGTCTCATCGAAAACGACCATCACCTCACTCTCGGCTTGATTAGCGGCCAGGTGCACAATCCTGAACAAATCGGCGAGATTGTCGTTAAAACTTCCACAGCAGGTGTTCCCATTCGGCTGGGCGATATTGCAGCCGTATCGCCTTCCGTTGCGCCCGTCTATACCATCGTCACCGCAAACGGCAAACCCGCTGTTCTCCTGAACGTAAATCGCCAGCCGGACAGCAACACTCTCCAGGTCGCCGATGAAGTTCACGCGCAAATTCAGGAGCTTTCCAGGGCTCTGCCTTCCGGCGTTCATCTCGAGCCTTTTTACGATCAGTCCACCATCGTTCATGATTCCATCGCCAGCGTTCGCGACGCAGTGATCCTCGGCTTGATCCTCTCCTCGATCGTCCTCGTCCTTTTCCTGCGCGACTGGGGATCTTCGCTGGTCGCAGGCTTGGTGATTCCCGCCACGCTTCTTATCACCTTCATTGTCTTGAAAGTCGCCGGCCAAAGCTTCAACCTCATGACCCTTGGCGGTCTGGCCGCCGCAGTAGGCCTCGTCATCGACGACGCTATCGTCGTCCTCGAAAACATCGTTCTACACCGCGACGCCGGCCAGAACCGCTTCGAAGCCATTCAAAGCGCGCTCCACGAATTGACCGTTCCCCTTATCGGCTCAACCATCACCCCTATCGTCGTTTTCTTGCCGCTCGTCTCGACCACTGGCGTCACCGGCAGCTTTTTCCGCGCTCTCGCCGTCACCATGACCGTATCGCTGTTTACTTCCCTTCTGCTGGCCCTGACTTGGACGCCCACCCTTAGCCTGCTTTTGGTCCGCCGCAAGGATCGCAAAGCCCCGGTCAGCACAAAGACTCTTTCTGTCGTTCCCGAAACGCCTTCGCCAGAATCATCACAAGAGCCGGACGCTGCCGCCCTCCTTGCCAGCGAAGAAGCTCACCTTTCCGGCTTTTTCGGGCGCATCATCAATTTTTACGGTCGTACCATGCAGGGCGTTTTGAAACGCCCGTGGGTCCTAATCGCTAGTTCTGCTGCGATCGTCGCACTCGGAGCGTGGATTGGCATTGGATTGCTTGAGAACGACTTGCTCCCGGAAATGGATGAAGGTGGTTTCATTCTGGACTACCACACTCCTCCCGGAAGCTCCCTCGCCGAATCCGACCGCATCATTCAGCGCATCGAAAACATTCTGCACGAGGTTCCGGAAGTCGAAAACACTTCCCGCCGCACGGGTTTGGAACTTGGCGCAATCCCTGTCACAGAAGCCAACAAAGGCGACTTTACGGTCAGGCTAAAACGCAAACGCAATCGCGCCATCGACGAGATCATGAACGATGTGCGGGCGCAAGTCGAACAGACTGAACCTGGCACCAAGGTCGAATTCGTTCAAGTACTGCAAGACATGATCGGCGACCTAACCAGCCAGCCAGAGCCCATCGTTATAAAGCTCTTCTCTCCCGACGCAAAGCTTCTTCAAGAGGCCGCACCTCGCGTTGCGGACGCCATCGGCAAAATCGAAATTGGAAAAACCCATCCCGTCGTCGACATTCTCGATGGCATCGAAAACACCACCAGCGGCCCAGCGGTTACTTACCAGGTGAATTCAGCTATCGCTGCACGTAGCGGTTTCACACCGGAGGAAATTGCCATCGACGCTTCAGCCATCTTGGAAGGCGAGCCCGCTGCAACGCCCGTAGTCATCGGCGATCGCGCCTATCCCATTCGCGTCCGTTTCCCGGAACAGACCCGCGCTTCGCTCGATCGCATGAGCAACACTTTGCTCGTTAGCTCCACGGGGCATACCGCCACGCTCGGCTCTCTCGCCACCGTCACCGCCGAATCCGGCCAGATTGAAGTCCGTCGCGAAAACCTTCAACGACTTGTCACCGTAACCGCCCGCCTCGAAGGCGCTGGTCTGGGAAGCGGCATGGCGGCCGTGCAGAAGGCAGTCAAATATCTACATTTGCCATCTTCCATTCGTGTGGAATACGGCGGCCAGTACCAGGAGCAGCAAAAGTCCTTCCACGACCTCTTGATTGTTCTCCTTCTGGCTCTTTTGCTCCTGTTCGCGGTCTTGCTCTTCGAGTTTCGGACCTTTTCAGCCCCCGCCGCTATTCTTGCTTCCGCATTGCTCTCTTTGTTTGGCGGTCTTGTAGCCCTCCTCGTCACACGCACAACCTTCAACGTCGCTTCTTTCATGGGCATGATAATGGTCATCGGCATTGTCGCGAAAAACGGCATCCTGCTGCTGGATGCGGAGCAGCGTTTCCGCAGTCTGGGCTTCTCTTCCGAGGAGGCTATGCTGCAAGCTGGCCGCCGCCGGCTTCGGCCCATTGCCATGACTGCGCTGGCCACAGTGGCCGGGATGCTGCCATTGGCTTTGGCTCTCGGCGCCGGTTCGCAAATGCTGCAGCCACTCGCGATTACCGTGATTGGCGGCCTTTTGAGCTCGATGGTCTTGTCTCTTGTGTTTACGCCTGCAATCCACTTCTTCCTGCAACGCCGCTCGACTGTCGCGAGCGAACAGGCAAAAGCTACCTAGAAACGGCACACGCCCGAAAGCATCCAGGATAGCAGTAGCATTTCCCTTTCATTGACACTCCGAGTAAAATTAATGATGAGGATCATTTATTTTCATGCACAAGACAGTGGCAATGAGCAGTACGCAAATGCACGGGCGAAATCCGGCGGTGCCCCTCAGCAAGAATGAGCACCTGTTGCGCTGGGTGGAAAAAATGGCAGAGCTTGCCAAGCCGGCTGCCATCCATTGGGTGGATGGCTCGCAGGAAGAAAACGAAGCTTTTCTCCGGGAGATGGTCGCGTCGGGAACGCTAACCAAACTGAACGAAAAGCTCTGGCCGGGATGCTATTACGCGAGATCGGACGCGAACGACGTGGCGCGTGTGGAAGACCGAACGTTCATTTGCTCTCTCTCCAAAGACAGCGCGGGACCAACAAATAATTGGGAAAATCCATACGAGATGCGGAAGAAGTTGAAAGGTCTTTTCAATGGCGCCATGCGCGGACGCACGATGTATGTATTGCCGTACAGCATGGGGCCGTTCGGCTCGCCGATGTCGCAGATTGGCGTGCAATTGACGGACTCGCCGTACGTGGTCGTTAATATGCGCATCATGGCGCGTATTGGGTTGCCCGTTTTTCAGCAGATTGATACAGGGAT
>Ga0210394_10001569_pt1 | contig 35856 bp, 29 predicted proteins | sample IncBWC12MmetaG_FD_160121 | JGI IMG/M metagenome (GOLD analysis project Ga0210394, IMG submission 160121) | Forest soil microbial communities from Barre Woods Harvard Forest LTER site, Petersham, Massachusetts, United States - Inc-BW-C-12-M | ecosystem: Environmental > Terrestrial > Soil >... | reverse complement strand
ATCCGCTACGCGATGGCCGCGCCGGCGGATCGTTGGTGTTCGTCGTCACCCCAGACGGCGAGGCGCATGGCGCCAAACCCAGTGATCTAGGCTTTGATTTGGCAACGCTGAAGCCATAGAGGACCCGCCAATACGTCGCGTCAAGATGAGCATGCCGCCTCCCGAGTTCCCAAGCTCGTCCGGCGAGCAATTTAGTCGTACCTAGTCAAAAATCGCATAAGTCAGTTGGTACCACGCCCGACTGTTCTTCTACAAGAAATTAGGACGGAATCGCAAAGCCTGCATCTTGTCGTTTAACGTTAAGCGTTATACTATATCTCCATGATCAAAGGGTTTCGTTGCGCAGATACGAGAGCCCTGTTCGAAACTGGCAAGCGCAAGAGATTTTCGGCGATTGTTAAAGTCGCGACTCGGAAGTTGGCGCAACTCGACGCTGCGCAAACCCTTGAGTTCTTGCGCTCGCCGCCGGGCAACCGGTTGGAAGCGCTGAAAGGTGAGCGCAAAGGACAATTCAGCATTCGGATCAATGACCAATACCGCCTTTGCTTTCGCTGGACCAATGAGGGGCCGACGGACATAGAGCTCGTTGACTATCACTGAGGGTAACGTAGATGTTTAAGAATGGTATGCGGCCGGTTCACCCGGGCGAGGTGCTTAGGGAGGATTATTTGAAGCCGCTTCGCATGAGCGCCAACGCGCTGGCAAAGGCACTCTGCGTTCCCGCACCAAGGATCAACGATGTGGTTCGTGAGCGGCGCGGCATTTCAGCTGATACGGCCATGCGGTTGGCGCGATATTTCGGTGGTGATGCGCGTTCGTGGCTGAATCTCCAGAGCGCCTACGATTTGAGGGTAGCGGAAATCGGCAACGCCAAGCGCATTGCGCGAGAGGTTTCACCCGCCGCCGCATAAGTAGAGCACTCCAACGAAGAGGCAGCTTGCGGCCCAATCGGCGATGTACGCGTACTGCTACAGGCAACGACAGAAGTAGCAACCACAGCGCATTCATCGCTCCACCGCCGCCCTTGCTTGTGCCTGTCGATCCGGAACCGGCGGCCTCGGTAAAATTAACGATCGCTTGTGCCGTTGCGGCGGGACGCGCGCCAGTGCACGTGATCGAGTAGGCCGCTGATCCGCCGCTCGACCCGGTTATCTGCATGGAACCTGATAGCGAAAGAGTTCCTGTCCAGCCGTCGTTCGCCTCTCCGCCGGAGGCCGTGCACGAATCAGTATTTTTCGAGTCCCAACTTAAGGTAACCATTTGACCGACAACTTGCGTGGCCGCGTTGACGATTGCGCTATACCCGATAGCAAGTTTACTCGGTGGCGTATCCGTTAAGCGCTTCATACAGGCAGCGTTCCCGGCGCAAGCGATCGCATTTAGCTCTCGGTCTTCTCTGGCTTCACTTCCGGGCAGCTGTCGGGTAGCTTAATATTCAGAAGCCCCGAAGGGTAGCCGAGACTACCAGGCCGAACTGCAAGCAAGCAGCGATTATTGCGCTCGGCGTACAATCGTCGGCGACGCCCAGCGCGCGACAAGAAGGGAGATTCACGGCCATGGAAAAGAAGCCGACTGGTGCCATAAATTCCTGAAATATTGGCCAGAGAATGTTGAACTCGACAGCTTCAGTTTGTTACGACAATGATTGTCGGCCCAACGCCAAACGCAGAACCCGGTACGAGTAAAAATGGGCTTCCGCTAACAGCTGAGAGATTCCCCGTTGTGGGATCGATGCTAAGCACGTCTATCGCATCATTCAAATTATCAAGCACGTAAACAAAATCTCCGTTGGAGTCTATTGCTAACGCGGTAGACCTATTCCCGCCGGCAAATGGACCGCCCCCGTTAAATGTGTTTCCGGGCAAAGGGGTCGGAATGCCGTTTTGAAGCGTGAACCCATCCACGGTGAGCCCGTTGGCTAGATACAAGTATTTGCCAGTTCTTTCGATCGCAATCGATGAACCGCCGCTAGTCTGAAAGGGGCTTCCAGTTAACGGGCCAAGCGCTCCGGTAGCCGGATCAATGGAATAGGCCGAAAGTTTGGAGGATAAGAAATTAGCGACATATAAGAACTTCCCGAGAGGGTCAACTGCGATTCCACGAGGGCTGTCACCTGTAGGAAACGGACTGCCCGCAATTTCCCTCAAGGCACCCGTCGCAGCGTCGATTGAGAACACCGAAATGGTGTTATTTCCATCGTTCGTAACATATACAAAGTTACCGTTGGGATTTACGACGACAAATTCAGGTTGATTTCCGGCTGCGAATGGACTCCCGGAAATTTCGGTCAACGTACCGTCGGAGCCAATCGTCAGACCGGACACATTGTTCGAGCCGCTATTGGCCGTGTATACGAACTTGTTGCTAGGATCGATCGCGATTGATATCGGACCCGCCCCAATGAAGTATGGGTTGCTCGGCAACGGAGTGAGAACTCCCGTCATTGGATTGATGGCGGTAGCATAAATTGAACTATTAGTCGTCGATGAGGCGTAGGCGTAGCCAACCTTAGGTGCAACGGCTATCGAATAATTGCCATCCTGGCCGGCAAATGGACTTCCCGGCACGAGCGTTAATTCACCCGTGGTTAAATTGGCTGAAAACGCGGAAACGTTGCCCGCTGATGCGTTGCTCACATAGACAAAGTTACCGGTAGTGGGGGCGCTCCCGATACCTCCGGTGGTACCGCCTCCGCCGCTACCTCCGCCTGTACCTCCGCCGCTACTACCCGCGGTGCTTCCACCGGAGTTGGTACTAGCAGTGGATCCTCCTCCACCGCCACAAGACCCGAGGAGAATCGCAGCCAACGTTAAGATGATTACCCTATTTTTGGTCCCCATTTGACCTTCACTCCCAAGAGCGTTGTATTAGATTCGCAGCGTCAGACCGAACGAGACTTCTTTTGCAAGCAACGAAAAAGCGATGCTGCGACCAGCACGCTTAGGAACACCAGGAGGAAGGGATCGAGTGCGCCGCCTCCGTGTGACGAAGTATCAGCGGTAGGCGGGGGCGCAGCGGTCACGAAAAGGACCGAAGTGCTTGCCGTTGCGGCCGGCGGGGCGCCCGCGCACGTAACGGAATAGCTGACGGTGCCGGTGCTCGTCTCGGTCACCGTCATCGAACCGGAGGGAGCCAGCGAACCCGTCCAGCCGTCCCCGGGACTCCCGCCCGTCGCCAAACACGAACTCGCGTTCTGCGAGCTCCACGTCAAGGATACGCTCTGACCCGAAGTTTCAGTCGAGTTGCTGCTCGAGAGTTTGACGCTTGGCGTCGCGACTTTCGGCGAAGTCGCAGGCACTGCCACGTAGTTGACGTTTGCCTGAGCCACTTCACCGTCACAGGTGACGCCGTAAGCGAGGCTCCCAACATATCGCGAGGTCACGACGAGCGAGCCTGATCCGGTTCCCCCCAACGTGCCGAACCACGGCGCAGAGCCGTCACCGCCGCTGGCGTAGCAAATGCCGCCGGCCGAACTCCAAGTCAGAGTGACCGGGGCATCAATCGGCGCACTCGTGGCACTGGCGCTGAGCGTCGTGCCTACGTTTACTGGAATGAATGCCAGTGTGGCAGCCTTCAAGGTGTTTGCGCCGCTGCCGCACGCCAGGCTGAACAAATAAGTACCGGCAACTGAGGGTGACGGTATTTCTGAACCCGACGGAGAGACAGGGACTCCGGCGCTGCTCGAGGTCGAACCATCGACATAGGTGCAAGGTCCGACGCTGGACGACCACATGATGGTTGTGAGTGGGAGGCCAGTGGGTGATATGCCGGGCAATGAGTAGATCTGGATGTGGGTCAAGGGTACTTGAACGATGACGTTTGAGGTGGTTGCGCTGGCACCCGATCCGCACGTCAGCGTGAACATATAACCGCCGGGCTGCGACTCGCTTACCGATTGCGTGCCCGCCTGACTCTTGGCGCCTGCCCACCCGTCGGCAGCGGCGCCGCCGCCGCCGACGCAGGGACCCGCGCTCGCGTTCCACGACAATGGATAGGCGACGTTGGCCGCCCAAGTCGCATCCGCAGCTGAGAGCGACGTCGGTGTCGCGTTCGACACCCAATTGATGGCGGTGCTCGTGACCTGAGCGCCACACTGCATGGTGTAAGTGACCGTACCGGTTGAAAACTCGGGATCTGAAAAGGCGCCGCTAGTCCCCTCTCCAGTGAGCACCACACCTTGATTCGAACCGGAGTTCGACTTGTAGTTTACGAAGCAACCGTCCCCGTTGGTGGACCAGAGTAGATCTAGCTGATTCACGGCTGTGAAGGGTTGGTAGATTTGCTTCGTGGGAGCGGATGCAGTGAGCGATATCGCGGGCGGACCCGGGGTCACGATCACTATCTGGCTGGAAGTCGCCGTCTGTCCGCCGCCGGTGCAGGTGATCGTGTAGGTATAGGTGCCCGCGACCGATTCGCGGGGTGTCGTATTCGCGTTCTGTGCGTTGGCGTTGGCCCAGCCGTCAGTCGCCGAGCCACCGCTCGTAGCGCAAGACCCGCCGATTCCATAGCCGATCCAGCCGATCCCAATCGTCGAACCCACCATGGTCTGAGACACATTCGAAGTCAGGACGACGTAAGGTTCGACCGCGTCGACGTAAAGTGAACTCGCGGCGCTCCGGGAACCGGTACCACAGGTGATGGTGTACTGCGTCAACCCGAGTTCCGCCACCGTGAGACTGAACGAAGCGGAGGTCTCTGCCCCGGCCCAGCCGTCGCCGGTCACCCCGCCGCTCCCCACGCACGGTTGGACATTTGAAAGCCAATTGAATGAAGTGGTAGCTCCAAGCGCGATGGGCGCTTGAGAAGAGCCGGTGAAGTCGACGTACGGCGCGACGTAGTTCCAGCCAACGGTGACGCTTCCTTCCCCGATCTGATTGCCCATCTGGCAACTCATCGCGTAGGTGACGGTTCCTCCGATCTGGTTGGTGAGCTGGAGAGATCCGCTGGCGATCCGCGTTCCAGCCCAACCGTCGCCTGAGGTGCCGCCCCACGCCATGCACGAGGTAGCGCCCGCTGCGCTCCACGTGAGGGTGATCGGATCGCCCGTATTGCCGAAAGCGCTGCTCGCAGTCAGGGTGATGGGCTGGGTGGCAATGCCCGGCACCGATACCTGACCGGTGTTGTCTGGATCAAGCAGCGACTTCAGCGTCGTGTTGCCGGTGGAACTGGTTCGATCGACTGTTGAGGTCCAGGCGCCGGACAAGGCGGTGAACAAGGCGGTGGCGGTGCTAGGAGACGGGGAAGGTAGCGGTTGGACCGGGCAGGCGCCCGAGGTATTCTCGCCACCGGTGAGCTGCGCCAGGCTTGCACTGCCTACCAGCTGGTTATTCGGGCTATAGAGCGCTGAGCCCGAGCCGCCCGCACCAATATTTCCGAGGCCGTTGACAACGCCCCAGAACGTCGAGTCATAGGCGATGCCGAGAGTCGTACCCGGCAACTGTTCGAGGAAGTCGGCGCCGCTCCACTCAACGTACTGCAGGTTTTCGCCCAGCGCATAATGAAGGGTGTAGCCTCCACTGAAAGGTGCACCGCTCGCATCCCAACCAGCATAGTAGGCGGCGCTCGCCGCCGGCGCTGTATCGAGCAGGATCAACCAGAGGTCCTGTTGTTCAAGCGCAGTCGTCGCGCCCGATTGGCTGATAGTAGCGCCATCGTAAATGGAGCCGAGCGGCGAGCCGCACGGGGTAATCGCATCCCAGTACAAAGTGACCGTGGCCGCGGCGTCGGGGTCACCGCCATCCAGTTCACCTTTCTCGCAATGCCGGGCGGTCAATAGGTACGGAGCGCCGTCGCCGCGAGTGTCATTGAGCAGGGTTCCGCTGCATTCATAAAGATTGCGGATGATGAGGGCGACCGTCGCGTTGGCGGGGCCTTGATTGAGCGCGGTGACGTGACAGGCGTAGTTTTCGGTGCAACTCGCCCCCGCCGCAGCTGCCCTCTTCAGTTCCGCATAGTGCGGATGGTCTGATACTCCGGCACCCAAGCTGCGGTACCCCGCCTGCAAACTGTCAATGCTAAAGCGCACGCGATTCGCTTCGGCCGAATTGACGGACAGCGAGAAATTCACGGTGTCACCTGGCAGCGGACGTCCCCACAATCCGTTTCGACCCACATCGCGCGCGACATACTTCACCGTCGTTCGAGCTGTGCTGACAGTCAGCACAGCGCTGGGCGGTAAAATCACGCGCGTCGCGTGGAAGGACACAGAGATTGCGGTCGCAATCCGAGCGCTGTAGACCCACGTGCTCACGGATCCGTGCTGCGACCAACTCCCTTGCGCCGAACTTGCAACGGAGCGCTGGATGTTGACTGCGAACTGTTCCGGGGAACGAGCGGCCGAGTCGATCAGAGGGTTGAGGTCGACCCGGACGTTATCAATCGCGGTCGCAGCGAAGACAGGCGTGGAGAAAAAGAACGCGAGGGGTATCCAAGATGCGACGTAGGCGAAGCGCAGTTTCATTGAGGTCCTTCTCTTTGAGTTCTTTACGTGATCGTCGTCTTGGCGCTGCGAACGGTCATCGTTGCGGCCGCCGGCAAGCGAACCCGAGCCGCGTGAAACGACATCGACACAGCAGTTGGAATTCTAACGGCATATCGCCACGCATGCGGGACAGCGACAGCAAACTGCACCTTCGAATCAGCAGCGGCGCTGCCCGCGAAGCAAGGGATACTTAGAAGACAAAGCCACAATCCACCCCACCCGCCGTTGTGCCGGAACAGGATCATTTGTTTTTTTGACTCCCTGTCTACTTGCCGGTTGCCCGCACTCGATAGCATAAGAAGCTTATCGGCGCAGACAATCAGGTAAAACACCGATACAAGAGTGTGAAAAGTCCCGACGCGGCGATGCACTGAGCCATGTCGAGGGCTATGAGAGCCCTCTTTTTGCGCAATTTGTCTCGTGCCTGCGACGAGCAATCGCCGATCACCTCGTGCTTTCATCCACTCCCGTATTGTCGCCTTGAAGGTGCGCTTTCCGAGCGCGACCGTGAATGCCGACGGGTCAGGCTGCCCCCAAACTCTCCATGATTCACACCTGTCAGGAGCCCTGGAGGTCGTTTCAGCCGCGCAGTCACCGTATAGGGGTCCTGCCTGCGGCGTCTGTCCGGCAATCCGAAATCAATCGATTGCCATTGCCATTGCTCTTGGGCGCACGGAGCCAAATCATCAAGTGCGTAGCCGTCAACAAAATCGCCTCGGGCGGTACCATTATAATAAATCGAGCGCTTGCTCGGTTCCAACGCAGGTGCCGGTGTCTCGGGCGGCAAATCCAACGCATCGAGCGATGCGGTTGCGATTCGTCGGACTTCCGGTAGCCAATGAGTGTTCGCGATGACGCGAAGATCGGGAGCGGCCTCCGCTGCCCTCAACCGTCCAAGGTCTCTGGCCGCAGCGTAGACCACCCGCCAATCCGCATCGGCCAATGCTATTCGAAGCGGGACGGACGCGGGACGATAGCCGATTACTCCGAAGGTAATGGCTCCCATCAATCGCTCATCCGCGCTATTTGACTTCAAGAATGGTAGCAATAACGGCCCGGCGACAGCCGCGTTGGTCCCAAAGCGCCAGATATTTTGCAGACATAGTGTGGAGTGCATCCATCCGTAGTAGTCCATTGGAGCAGCCTCGGGACGACATTTGCCGGCGATTGACTCTATTGCCGCGGGATCTTCCGCGGATAACAAGGCGTCGACGGCCGCTAACTGCAGTTTTTCTTCTGGCGCCGCAAGTAAAGGATGTAGACGCCCGGTCGACCCTCGTGCCGTCTTTCCCAGAGCGGCGATACCGCGCAGGGCTCCAAGTCGAGCCTTGATTTGTTGATCAGGATCGGCCGCCAATTTAGACCAGGTTTCAGCGAACGGAGACGCGGCAGCGCCCATTCTGGTTATAACCCCCGCAGCGGCACGAGCCGACTCTGGGTCCTCGAGCAAGGGAAACAAATAAGGCACGGCACGCGGCCCAATTTTCGATAGCACGTAGTCAGACTGCCCCATGTCAGCGAAGCGAATATCATTTGCGAGGACTTCAATCGCTTCCGGAGTGCCTATATCCCCCAATGCGTGAGCTATCATACCGCCATGATTTGAGGCGAGGACTTTGGCCAGCTCAAGGACGTCGTCTTTGGTCCAACCACCCCATGCGCTCAACAAGAGTTCCGCCAATTGTCGCGATCTCAAGTCGGTGCCGACGGCACGCTCCAATAGCGCGTGCCGCATCGGCTCTCCAAACCGCTTGAGGTTCAAGACGGCGTCGGAGAGGTCTTCGATACGGCCACTATACGATTTGGACCAACTGTCTAAGACTAGCAGACACGCATCGACTCGGTTACAAGCGCTGGTCTGTTCCGTCAAGAGTTGATCGCTGCCAGCTCTATTTGTGAAAAATAAAAGAGATGCGACAGCCAATCCAAATGTGAAGCAAATAGGTGCTCTCAATTCCACCTGCCTTGAACCGGATCCCAGTTGCTTTGATCGATGCCTCCGGCGATCAATCCATCGGCAAATGAAACCACGTGCTCAAGAACAACCGAGAAGTCCGTCGGAATCGTACTATCAAGGCGCTGCTTTCGTAACCAGGCGCGCCAACGCGTTTGAGCAATTGCGGCATAACCATTGAGCGCGGTCCGCAGTGGAGAGAGCTCGGCATTGCGGAATTCAGCCACACGCTGCATTGACGATTTCAACGTTTGAGCGTTGATTGCGTAACGTCCGGTCAGGACATAGATATCAACGAAGTCTCGCCAACGCGTACTTACCGTACCGCGCTCGAGCGCCGTGACAATCTTCTCGGCGAGTACCATCTCAAGCGGGTAGCCGCGGACAACGATCATGCCTTCGATCAGACGAGGGACGTTAATCTGCTGCGGCCCTGGCCAAATGGGATCGCCGACGTTGACATCCACGTGAAATCGAATTACCGCCCGCGAGAGTGTTCCTCCAAGCGTGACACGAATTCCGCTGTAGCTATCTTCCTCGCGGATGGTCTCGGCAGTGGCGCCACTGGAATCGAACTCCATGCCATCCTCAAGTGTTATTGCGGCGATGGTTTGCACCGCCGACAAAACCTTTTCGGTTGTGTTCTCGATCGCGCGCACCGCAAAGTCGATATCACGGGTCGGCCGCCGTGCATCGAGCGCTGCGAGCAAGACACCGCCCTTCAGGATGAAGGTGTCGGCGAACTTCGAATGGACTAGGCGATCGAGAAAGCACTCCAAGGCGTAGAGCTGGATGAGTTCATCGGTGGGCCGTCCGGTGCGCTTGGCCTCTCTTTGGAGATCGAGATAGCGGCGGCCTGCCAGAGTATCATTGCTCGCGCGCTTCACAGAACAATCTCTAGTGCATTGCGAACGGCGCGCTCGGCGCCGTGTAGGGACTTTGCCATCTCGATCAAGGCAGCCGGTTTAGCACCTTTGCGGCCTAACCAACGACGCAACGCTTCCCAGGCGATATCGGATCCTTCACGATGCCGCAACCGAATCATGTCGACCAGGGAACGCTCGGGCGAGTACAAGCCAACAGCGAAGCCCTCCCCGACTTTGAACTCCCCGCGTCCCAATTCGAATGTGTCTTTTGCAAAAACGCGAATATCAACGGGTGACTGAAGCACCGGAATTCGGTTTCCCCGTGGAACTGCAACATCGATATGCGTCGGAATGCTGTCTGTCAGACCGTGACGCGCGAGCGCAGTCGTCAAGCAGAGAGTTCCCTTGGGAATGCGGTAGGCAATTTCCAAAAGATTCTGGTCGATTTCCGGTGCATCCGCCCACCGGTATAGACCCCGGCTGATTTGCTCGACGACTCCTTCGTCCCGGTAGGCATAGAGGCGCTCCGCGGACAGACCGTGAGCTATTGCCTCGGTGTAAGTAAAGACCGAAGGGAGTTTTTTGTGAAATGGAATTGCGGCTCTGGTACGCACCGATGAAATCGTATACAGATATAGGCATTCCGTCTACACTTTCATCGGATACCCTGAGCGCGGAGCAAAGAGCGACCGGGCCAGTTTCGCCGAATAAGCGGCGAAACTGACCGCCAATTTCCGCCGCGCCTGCCGCATGATGACGACATGAAATACGTCGCCCAACATGCGATTAAGGAGCTAAGGAGCCAGCCATGGACAGCTAGCTATGATCCTTCGACGCGCCTATGCGATGAGCGAGTTGAACCGCCATGTGGATTTCAATTCGCCAATGGCACAAACGGCGTTCAATGGCACAACATCGATTTTGACCGATGCAAGGGTGCCGCGTAAGTTATTGACTATACTTGCTTAAATGGTGGGCCGTGTAGGGATCGAACCTACGACCAATTGATTAAGAGAACCTTTCTCTAAACCACATTTTCTCATTTAAAAACAATCACTTAATTCCAAAGAGCTGTGCCACGATTTGCCGAGTTCAGGGAAGATAAGGCTTTGAATTCGTTGATACCACGGATCTGCTGTGGCACACGGGTGAGTTGCGCGCCATCGCGTGCTGCGACAGGGGGGTTGCCTTTCCATGCGCTGCTGGCACCCCAACGATCATCGGACCATCCTCATTGCGAAATGTCTCTTCCATGGCGTTGCGCATACTCCCTGTGGCCTATTGCAAGATGAACCCCGACCGGCTACGCAAAGGTGATGTGTCGTTCCGTCTGTCTCGGGAGTCAGAAGGCGAGCAGTCAAGGATTGTGATCCGGATTGGCGGGGCATTATCGTGATGCGCGCGCCCCTTGCCGAATGTACATGAAGATCGCGCGGAGATCCTCGTCGCTCAGATCATCGAATATCGGCATCCCAAGCGCCGACATCGCGCCACCCTGCACCACCAATTTAAATCCTTCCCATGTTGATGCCAATTCCGATTCGCGCAGATCGCGCGCGAACGAACTTCGACTCTGCAGCTGGATGCCATGACAACGAGCACACCGCTGGTACGCCTTTACTCCTTTCTCCGCCAGATTCTGATCTATGACCAACGCCGGATCGTCGATAGCCTTCACCGTGAATCGCGGCGGCGCACCAAGGGGCAGCACAGCATTTTTATCTAACGCGAACGTCAGAAGCCGGCGCGGCTGTTCACCGTAGCGCCAGCCATAATCATGAAATTGAGCCAGACTAATCGCGCCGCCATAAGCCACAAGAATCGAAACATACTGCACCCCATTTACTAAATAGGTTATGGGCGCAGCCTCGATCCCCAGTCCGGCATTGAATTGCCAGAGTGTCCGACCGGTCGCGGCGCTGTAAGCGCTGAAATGACCATCGCCTGTGCCTTGAAAAACAACATTCCCAGCCGATGAAAGAACGCCTCCGTTCCAAAAACTGCTTCCCAGCTCCACTTCCCAGCGTTTCTGCCGGGAGATCGGATCCCAGGCTAGCAAGCTTCCAGTGCCATCGTCAGCATCTACAGGCTTGAATTGCATGTTTTGGGGGCCCATCGACATGCCCAGATTCATCTTGGGGATATAGACCAGCCCAGTTTTTGGATCAAATGACATCGCCTGCCAATTGTGTAAGCCAAAGGCGCTTGGCCAAATCATAAATGGCTTATTTAGGTCACGGATGCCCGATGCTTCGATTGGGCGGCCACTCTTCAAGTCGATGCGTTCAGCCCAAGTGACCTTTCCGAGTTTTTCGGCCGAAATGAGTTGACCATTGGCGCGATCGATCACGTAGAAAAAGCCATTCTTCGGCGCTTGTATGAGAATCTTGCGGGGCTTACCTGCGATCGAAACATCCGCGAGTACCATCTGAGCGACCGCGTCGTAATCCCAGGTCTCGCCAGGATTCAATTGGTAGTGCCAAACGTATTCACCGCTGTTCCCATCGAGCGCCACAATCGACGCGACAAATAAATTGTCGCCGCCGCCTGAGCCACGCTCGTTTGCATTTATCGGCGTCCCATTGGCGGTGGCAATATAGACTCGATTGAAATCCGGGTCATAGGTGATGCTGTCCCACACCGTGCCGTTGCCGCCGCCCTTCCACCATTCGCCGTGCCATGTGCCGGCCGCCATTGCCATCGCCGAATTTTCGAATCCCTTAGATGGGTCCCCCGGCACAGTATAGAAACGCCATATTTTGTGGCCGGTCTCGGCATCGTAAGTGGTTACGTATCCGCGTGTTCCAGATTCCCCGCCATTGCCAATAATGACTTTGCCATTGAACACTCGAGGCGCACCGGAGATCGTCTTGGAACGGTCCTCCTCGTCAAAAGTCTGGGTACTCCAAATTACGCGCCCTGACTTCGCATCAAGCGCAACTAGACGCCCGTCGGTGGTCCCCACGTAGACCTTATCCTTCCAAAATGCCACACCACGATTTACGTTCCAGATCACACTCCGCTCGTTCATCGCATGATGCGCTAAATCGGGATCAAACTGCCAAAGCACGCCACCGTTTCGGCCATCAACCGCGTACACCTTTCCCAGCATTGCGCTGAAATACAGCACCCCGTCAACAGCGAGCGGAGTTGCCTGCAGCGGTCCCTGGGTCGGCAAATCCAGATACCAAGCGAGACCTAGCCGCTTGATATTTTGATCGTTAATTTGATCGAGTGGACTATATCGGTTCTCGGAATAGCTGCGGCCAACCGAGAGCCAATTGCGGCCCTGGCTTTCATCGGCGATTGCATGCGTGTCCACAATGGTGCCTGCGTACACTGGAGCGGCAAGAAACCACGCACACGCGCCCAAACGCAGAAAAGACAAGAAGCCGGCAATTTTTGATGCAACCGCTATCTCGCGCATGAGTCAAGAACTCCAAACTGACTTACATCGCGAGCTACTCGGGTGACACGCCTCTATCCGGCTGCCTGCTTATGCTGCTTGCCCACGCGCTGTTTTGCAGCATTGGCGAATAGCGCCTTGGGATTGTCGACAAGAATGTGCTCCAAGTCCTCCTTGGACAGTCCCATCTCAAGAAGCTTGGGAGCGATATCCCGCATAAATAGCGACATATCGCCCATCGTTGCTATGTCAGTGGGCGGCGGCCAGTTGCCGCGCATGGTCAGATTGCAGTCGTGCGACACGAGAATCCGATCCCGATACCCAGCCTTCACTAGCTCAAGAAGATTCTTCGTCCGCACAGAATCCGGAATTGAGCCGCCCTTGAAACCGTATCTGTCGAGGCCGATGAAGGCATGCCGTTCTGATATGGATTTGTGATAGTCAAGATCATCGCTGTCGCAGTGGCCCACGACAAGACAGTTGGCCGGCACTTTCCCTCGCTCGACGAGGTCGATTTGATCGAGACCATGACTACCGTTCGTGTGGGAAATTATCGGCACGCCGGTAATCCGCGATGCCTCCGCCGCAACGCTGATCATTTTTCGCTCGTAATCCGTGGGCCCGCCATCAGTGGCGATCTTGATCACGCCGCATCGAATTCCCGTGTTGCCGACGCCGCGAGTGTCCGTCGACGCTCGCATCGATGCCGACACTCCTTGGGTTAGGTCTTCCACGTACAGATCTACCAGTTGCTCTTTCGGAAGCCAGCGGACCGTCCAGGGCGCCCCAAATTTCTCATGATAGAAGCCAGTGGCGCAGATAATTCGCGTACCGGACTTTTGGGAAACCTCGGCAACAAACTCAACGTCGCGGCCCATGTCCATGGGCAACGGGTCAACGACAGTCCTGCAACCGTAGTGCTGGAGCTCCTGAAGGATATCCACACAGCGATGTATCGCGCTATTGCGGTCGAACCGAGGTTGGCGGTGATCAAATTCCCACCCCGGCACAGCCACGAAAATGTGTTCATGAATGAGCGTCCTGCCCATGTCGCCTATCTTCATCGGGCCGGTTGTGGTCTGGATAGTTATATTCGGGTCGACAACACCGCCGGCCCCGGTGGATATTTCGGCGCTGGCATCGTGTGCTCGGACGAGAAGTGGGGCTCCGGCGGCTCCGACTATGGCAGTCGCAGCAGTAAGAAATTCTCTTCGCATCATTGTCTTAGACCTCGGATAATGCTGTACCCATTCAATCTAATCACCCCTGATCGCCGATCAGCCAGTTCGAATCCTGCCCAAACTCAACGTGACCCGAAGGAATAGTGCACCGTGATGCCTACCTGTCGGGGCGGAGTTACCCGAGCCGTGTAGTAGCCCGACGGAGTCAGCAGTGCCGGGAAGAAACTAGCTAGCTGCCCGTTCAGATTCAATTGAGTCTGCCCGATATCGAGGGTTCGATCGGTATTGAAGAGGTTTTTTGCAAATAAGGATACTTCCCATCCATTACCCGGAGACTGAATACCGCCATAGAGATTGATGAGGCTGTAATTGTCGACCACCAGATCAGGCTCTGCGCGCGTATTCCGTGGATAGTAAATGCCTGTCATCCGGACGAATCCCGCAAGCTGATCGTTGATCGGCTGCAGATACTGAGTCTGCAGCGTGGCATTCCACACCGGATCTTGAGCGGTCGCGCCGCCCTCGCAGAGAGAAATCAGCCCGTCGGTGTTATAAACCGGCTGGCCATTCGCTCCGAAGGTGTTGCAAGGTACGAGTGTGCCGCGCACCTTGCCGTCGGCATAACTCACTTGAGCCGACGCAGTCCACTGGCTAAGTATCCGGAAGTCGCCGCTGAGCTCAAATCCCCGTACCTGTGCCTTAACGCTTTGATACGCTTCCGCTAATGTTTGGCTCGCGCTGGAAATGGAATTAAAGTAGTTGATGTTGGGCACACCGACCACCAAATTCGTAAAGTCCTGCTGGAACAACGCGAGATTGACCCGAGCACGACCGTCAAGCCATGTAGTTTTTATGCCCGCCTCGTAATCGGTGGACTTTTCGGCAGGATGGTACGTCAGCGTGTTGAGATCCGGGTTCGTGGTGGTCGCGAGTTCGCCATTAAAGCCAAGAGTTGTCGTCGACGGGCGATACGACGTTCCAACTGTTGCGTAAAGCATAAAATCGTCCGTGAGACGATGAGATAGCGAGAAGTTGAAAATAGTATCGCTGTTCGACACCTGGTTGGCCGGAGACTCAACCGGCCCTCCCGGCAGAATGCAGTCCCCCGGGTTCGATCCAGCGAGTGACCCGGGAATGATCGCACCGCAGGGAGTGGCCGCGGGCAAACCAAGCGCTGGAAGGCTTAGAAGTCCATTTTGCAAGAACACGTCCGTTCCGTTTACATCGCTCAGCCAAATATGTCTAAGTCCCGCTGAGAGCTCTGTTTTGGAACCTAGATGAAAGGTCACATTGCCAAAGACCGCCTTCTGCTTCTGAAGATCGTTGTAGTTATAGGCGATTGGAATTTGATAGTTCGCATTGAATGCCGCAGGATTCGGCACCGGAGTGGGGCCGAGAGCGCCGGCCGTTAAGATCGATTCTGTGAGTGCATCCTTGATACCCTGGCTCAACGAAGAATAGAAGCCTCCAATCACGTAATCGAAGAATCGGTTCGCTTCAGGCTTCGAAGCAAGTCGAACTTCCTGAGTCATTCCCTGCGCGATACCGTCATTGTAACCACTTACGATGGCAGCACCGGGGAGCAAATTACCGGTGTCGTTGTCGTCCCAGTTATTGCTCTTGTCGTAATAATAGGAGCCTACGTAGCTCAGACGCTGGCCGAACAGATCTGCGTCGAGGTTCGCGGTGACCAGGTCACGCGTCGAGGGCTTCGTGTCTCTAAAATCTTGAACAGAAAGACGTTCCTGGGGTGTTATCGGTGGGTTCACGCTGGATGGATAGTTAGTGTCACCGATCGTGAAGGCGCCAGGTCCCGGTCCAGTCACCTGCTGGTAGTCTCGCAACTGTCGCACCTGATGATCCCAGGTCAAATAAGCGGTTATTTGATCGTTAGGTGTAAAGGTAGTGCTGATGCGCGCCGCCTCGATCTTTGACTTCGGCGGAAGGCTGTTGTGTATGCTCCTGACATCATTGACGTCGTTCTCGTCATAAACACCGGCCAACCGAATTCCTAGCACGCCCTTTATGACGGGTATGTTGAACGCACCCTGGACGTTTCGGCCATCCAGATCAGCGTAGGTCGCTTCCGCATAGCCACCGTAATCCTCCGTGCTCGCCCGGTGGCTCGTCACCGTAATCGCGCCTGACGGCGCCGAGATACCGCGTGTAGTGCCTTGCGGTCCCTTCAGCACTTCAACCTGACCGATGTCGAATAACGAATCGAATATATAGTTGACGTAGACGGGCGCATCGTTGACATAGAAAGCGATCGTTGGAGTGCTGCCCGACTGTACGTAACTGATGCCGCGCATCGAGCCAGCCGGCAAACCGTTGACGTCTTGCGTAAGAGTCAGGCCCGGCACCAGTGTCTCAATATCCGAAAACCGTTGAATGCTGAGCTTTTGAAATACGTCGCCGCCGATAGCCTCAACCGTCTGTGGCACGCTTTGAAGATTCTCTTCTTTGCGCCGAGCAGTAACGACGACCTCGTCCAGCGTGGCACCCACCTGTTCTGTGACTGCTACCTGTGCGGGCGCTTGAGCCGCAAACATCACCGCGAATAGGGTCGCAAGGCAAGTAATTCTTATCATCACACCCCCCCTCTTCTTCTGTTTCGCACCCAGCCAAGTGCCGTGATTCTTACCTCTCCATATGATGGTTGTCAAATACGTTTGGCAATTGTATATATACAACTACCGTCAATAAACGCCGATGCTGACCACTCTTCAGATAAGAAAATCGTAGTTATAAACTTATGCCGCTAAACGCAGCACTCAGCTTTTTACGGGTAACCGAACAATGCCTCGCCCAACCACTGATAGGTGCCCATCTTGGTTGTGCGCTTCCTGCTCTATTTCCACAAAGTGTTGGCCGCGGTCCGTGAATTTCCGTGTAACCTTGCCTTTGATGTACAGCACATCTCCCTCGCGGTTGTGATAGCGCAGTTTGCTGCTAGCCTGAAAAAGGAATCCGTCGTCGCCCATCCAGTTCGTGAGCTGATGCATTAGCCAAGACGCTCGTTCGGGACCGTAGTCGTAAGCACCCGGCGCCCCTACTTCGTGAGCAAACTCTTCCTCCCAGTGAACTCGTTCTGGTACATCCGGTACACCAAAGCGATTCTCAATACCAAGCCCCGGATGCGCATCGATTAGCCTCCAGGCAAGCTTGTTGGCGCGTATGTATAGCCCACCCCAGCCCTGGGCGAATGCGATAAACCCAGTTACGGTCATCGGACCCTTGAGCAAAACGGGGAGAGCATCCCCTTCGTTGACGTCTTCCCAATATCGCGGCTTCGCTCCTCTGACATTCTCTTCTCTGTAGAGGTTATAAATTTCGGCGAGTTCTTCCCGGGTATAGCGCTTTAACCCCCGCTTCCGCACATCGGCGTATTTCGTGCCCGTTTCTCGCGCATGATCCCTCTCGGTGCGAAAGCACCAACTATCAGCCTCAGCAACCTTGTCGCCTTCTTGGTTAAAGAATTTGACGTGATAAATCTGTCGGATTGCGCGCCCGGCAAAATTGGTCTTATGCTCGATCAAATCCTTTAGGTATGCTTCCGTAGAGATTGCGTCGTCCCGACGGACATGTTTGAACCACGTCCACTCCGCTCCCGACCACATCGCGTGCACGCCCGGAAGACCTCCGACGTATCCAGAAATAATGCGGTTTGTCGTAAATAGGAAGCTTGGCAATGCCACGATTCCACCGAGTGAACTTCTCGCTGCATACTCTGGATTGCACCACAGCGGGTTGTCATCGCCGATGCCATGGGAATAGTGGCGAATATTGTCGCGGGTGGCCTCATAGCACCACGGTTCGGGCATGTGCTCAATTTTCAAGCCGATACGCCGGCGCAGATCATTCAGCTCACTTTCAGTGATTCTAGGGAAAGTTCTCGGTATGGCCTTCATGATGGATCTCGTGGCGAAACTCGGACTGTTTTAGGTTCCCTGCTGTTCGCTTTCGCGCAACTTCTTACGATTTAATTTCCCGGCAGGCGTCTTCGGGAGTGCAGAGACGAACGCGATATGTCGGGGGTACTCGTGCTGGCTCAATCTGGATTTGACCAGTTGCTGAATCTCACTCGCGAAATCGTCGCCGCCGCGCCGCTCGCTGATGACAAACGCCTTCACCACTTGGCCTCGAAGCTCATCTGCAACGCCGATCGCGGCGACATCGCGCACGTCCGGGTGCGCAAGGATGGCGTTCTCAATCTCAACTGCGCTCATCGTCCAGCCGGCTGAGATGATCACATCGTCAGCGCGACCGGCATGGTAGAAATATCCATCCACGTCCGTGCGTGCAAGGTCGCGCGTGGGTACCCACTTGTCGTGCCGATGAACCATCAGGTGTCCAACGATCCCCGCCGGGCACGGCGCGCCGGATTCGTCCTGCACTTCGACCCGACCGCCGGGTGTTGGCTTGCCCAAGGCGCCAGGTTTGACGATGAAGTCGGTTGCTCCCGGATAATTGACCAACACGACTCCGAGTTCAGTGGTGCCGTACATGCTGCAGACGGCATGCCCGAAGGTGTCCCGGGCGAATTTCGCGGTATCGGGATCGATCGGCTCCCCGGTGAACGAAAGCTTTTTCAAAGCATAGCGGTGATTCGATGCGCAGCCGCTGTTGCGCATCATGCGGTAGTGAGTTGCGGCTGCAGAGAGGTTGGTGAAAGCGTGTGCTTCGAGTGCTTGCAACAAGCGCTTCGGGTCGAACTTACCCGAATAGGACCCCACAGTAAGGCCGAGCGCCATGGGAGCAAAGGTTCCGTGCCATAGTCCGTGACCCCAGGCGGGAGAAGAAGGACACATGAACCGATCTGTCGGCCGCAGGCCGGTGCCGTATAGGGCCGCGAGCATGAGTGTCACCAGAGTGCGATGCCTATGCTTGACCGCTTCGGGCAGTTCGCGCGTGGTACCTGAGGTGTATTGCAATACAGCCATGCCGTCCGCTCTCGTGGCGGGGACGAAAGTTGCTGAGAATTTCTGCATTGCCGCGAACAGCGCATCGTCGAATACGACTACCTTGAGCCCTCCTATGGAAGGAGCACCGTCCGCCTTCTCCGGATTGGTGACCAACAGGACGGGTGAGCAGTCCTGCACTCGCAATCGCACTCCGTCCGGTCCAAAGAGCGTAAAGAGCGGAACCACAATCGCTCCCGCCTTGAGCGCTCCGAACACAGCCGCGTAGAAGGCGCGAGAGGGGTCGAGCATGATCGCGATGCGATCGCCGGCGCAAACGCCTTGTGCTCGCAAGAAACCCGCAAATCGAGCCGAGTCGGCAGCAAGCTGGCCGTAGCCGATGATTTCTTCATGTCCGTCGGTGTGGATGACGATGACCGCTTCCCGTCCGGTGTCGGCGTGTCGGTCCACGCACTCGTGTGCGATGTTGAAATTTTCGGCACTTCCGTCGAATAGCTCCCACAGCTTTTCCCGCGAAAAGTGCTTTTGCGCATCGGCGTAAGTGGAGTAATCGGTCAGCTTGGGCATGCTCTTCGCTTGAATTTATCGTTGCGGCATCATGCCGTGCGGCGCAAGTGGTTGTCAATCGCCATGTTGTTTTGTATATGTACAATTCGTCGACGGATCGCGATCATGTTTGCGCGACGGCATGCGCCGGCGGTTGCGTTTCACTGTCTAGTTCGAGAATTCGAGCAAAAGCGTGCGTGAGCCGGTGGGTGAGTTGATTTGGATACAGTGCTCTGAAGCACTAGTTGAGGATGGCCTTGGCATCCTTGACGGAGGAATGGCAGGCATTGCCAACGCTTGCTAGTTTGGCGTAGGGTCGATCATCCGCGCGGCAAAATCAGCTTCGAAAGATGCTTTGCCTCATGCTGCATCTCCTTGGCCAGCGTCGCAATTTTCGCCGCGTCGAGTTGCTCTGAAAGGCCGGCGCCGACGATCGTATATCGAGTCCTGCCAAGTTGATCGAACAGCGGAACGGCCACGATTGTCACTCCGTTGATGTACCGATCGCGGTCAACGCTGAAACCTTTCTTCTTGGTCAGTTCGACTTCTTCTTTCCAGGTATTGAACTCAACGGGCCTGTCCCATCGTATCGATTTGAACCGTTTCTTGAGCTGCGACCAGGTCTGATCACCAAATGCTGCAACCAGCCGTCCTGTGGCACTGACCAGCGCTGGAAATCCCTGGCCTACATCGACGTGCAAGCCAAAGGGCATGCTGGAACGCGAGATCGCCAGCACGACAAGGTGGTCGTTGCTTTGAATCTCCACGCCGATGGTTGTGATGTTCCAAGTCTGGGCCAACCGGTCGAGTCCCGGTTGCACCAGCGAGGCAAATCCGCTGCGCTCAATGACACTGTAGGCGAGACTCAGCATTCCACTGCCGAGTGCGTAGCGCTTGGTATCACTGTCCACCTTCACCAGTCCTTCGGCCACTAGAACGCGTAGGATGTGTAGGCAGGTGCTGGGAACCAGAGACAGTGAGTTTGCAATCGCTTTGACGCCAAGTGGATCGGGTGTGCCCCCTAGCAATCGCAATATGGCGATTGCTCTTGAAACCGCGGGAACCTCGCGGATACGCGGCTTCGATGCTTTTGGCTTTCTTCCTTCTCCCGTCGTCATGGCAAGGTCCTTCTCTGACAAGCCCGATGATAACGTCTTAGGTGCGCCGTCGTCCGGTACGCCGTGGATTTGCTCCTCTGCGGTCCAATTTCACCTGCAAGAGCGCTGTGAGCCGTTCACACCAGCATGGACGCTCCGAGCCATTTTTTGTTGCCTGTTATCCGCCCGCGCTTAGGCCAAAGTCACCGCAGGCGCACAATGCTACACTATTTTGCAGCGCTGTCTTACTCGTTACCCGCTTCCTTGAGATATGCGATGATCGCGGCACGCGCCTCATCCTTCGTCACGCCGAGGAAAGCCATGGCAGTGCCGGGAATAAAAGCTGAGGGTTGCTTGATGAACGCGTCAATGGACTTCTCATCCCAAACCACGTCTGACTTTCGCATGGCGTCGGAATATTGAAAATCGGCGATCGATGCTGCTTTTCTGCCTACGATCCCATGCAGATTCGGCCCTACTTTGTTGGCGCCGCCCTTCTCGATGGTATGACAGGCGCTGCATTGGGCAAACTGGCGTTTTCCCATTACGACATCCCCACCGGGATCGGCGCGAACCACACTGACAGCGGCCAAGATCAGGGCGGGAAAAATACCAAGCAGTTTTGTTCGGCTTTCAATGCCAGTGGAAGACAAATTTAATCCGCGAGCGGATTGGGTCGCATTTGGAAGTGCGCGGCATACAACGGCGATCCTTCACCGTCTTCCTGATGCCACAGAGCGATAACATTGTTTGTCGACCACAGGCCGCGCCCCTTCCAGCCCGCCTTCTCGTTGTCTATCCGACCATCGACGCCGCGGGAATAAAACCCGAGGGGATACGGAACACGCAGATGTATCAGCTTCTTCTCCTTCGGCAAGTAGGCCAACAACTCGTCACCGGAACTATTTGGGAAAATTGGCACATCCGGCCCCAAACCAAAGGTGTTGTGGTGGTCCACAAATACCAGATAGAAAAAATCGCTCCCAATATCGATGCCTTGCAACTTGGGTCCAGGGCTCTGGATGATTTCCCATCCTTCGGGACAGTGTTGACCTGTCGCCGCAGGCCCATTCAAAACCTTGCACCTGGAGCGGTCAAATCTGCCAATTGCACCGGTGCCAAACGCGACCCATGCCACGCCGTCCGCGTCGACGTCGACTCCGCGCGCGTTATACGCGACGTTCACACCTTTTATCTTCGGCGGTTCGTAGTACTCAGTCTTGCAGGTCAATGGAGGATTTGGACCGGGCTCTACGCGCGCGATCCCCGACGGGAAATAAGGCGAGTACTTCGCCGCCCAATAGCTCTGGTCCTTCGGGCTGATGCCCATTCCGTAATTGAAACCTGTAATGCGGGTATCCTTACTGGGGTCGAGCGATGCGCCTCCCTGACTTGCCGCGTGGCCGAAAGAACCCTCCCCGCCGCCGCCCACACCATCTAGCCGGACATTCCACTGTGTACGATCGGGCGTGATCTTGCCATCACCGTTCGTGTCCAAGACCATGGGACACCAACCGGTGGCCTTGGCGAGATCCTTGGTTTTGTCCCATAGAGCCACATCAATCCAGCCGACAACATCCGTATCGCCGCTGAAGTACAGCCTTTCATTCTTATCGAAGTTCAAATGATGAGTTCCGAAGCACGTAGGCAGGAGCTCACTTTTTTTCGTCTTTGGGTCGAAGACGATTGTGAGTCGGGCCGCCTTTGCAGCGCGCGGGAAATACTGCGCAAACTTATTCTCAGGATTCGTACACCAGTCGGGGTTATCGCCTTTCGTCTGTCGCTCCACCTCCGGCTCGACGTCGATACTGCCTATGGTCGACATCCACACGCGACCTTGACTATCGATCGTCCCCGTATGGTCATTGGCATTTTTAAAATAGTCACCCTTCTTGTCGGTTAACTTGAACTGTTGCTCCTTGCCGGAGACCGGATCGAGTGCGATTACCATGCCCGACATCAGCGCGTAGCCATAGATCGGGCCGCCTGCGTTGACGGTGGGATTGAGTTTGTCGCTCGATGAACTATCGTGCATGAAACGACCACCTGCCATGTCCCACATTGTGACGACGAGGTTCCGCTCGATGCCTGTAGGCCGTGGCGGAGCCGGAGGAACATCACCCTTTGCAATGCGCGTTGTCCAATCCGCAAACATTTCCAATCCGCGTTCGCGACCAAACTGCGTGACTAAATTGCTCATCCGTTCGCCATAATGTCGCCCGTGGTAGCTTGTATCTCCCTCAAAAAATTGCCCGTCAGGGTCGCGCGCCACCGAAACTCGCTGTTCCCACGCTCTGAGTGGATTGCCGGTATCTGGCAACGTGCGAGTCCGGTGGGTACCGAGCTGATGGCAGAACTGGCAGTTTTCGACCATGTGAGCGATCCATTGCTCCTGGACTTTAAAAGCTGGAGATATTCCGTTCCCCTGGGGGCCGGTCCCCGGAAACTCGCTCGCCGCCGGCACCTTCATGAGGGAAAACCAATAGTTGGCGGGATAGACCTGGGCGGCCTGGACCGGAGTCTGTGCGGCGGAGACAGTCAAGTTAACTGACTTGCCCGGCTCCGCATTGAGGGGTTTGGAATCGATCAGCCCATAACCTCTTGACCAGACCTTGTACTTCGCCTCGGGCAGATCCGGCATGACAAAGCGCCCTTGATCATCGGTAACCACTACTTTCACCAGGCGGTTACCCAAGTCGGTGGTTTCTGCAATCACCCAAACTCCCGCCTCGGGTCCGGTCGGACCGAAGACCACGCCACCAATGGAGTGCGGCCCGAACTTTGGCGGACCCCCCGAATTCGACGCCGCCAGGTTTCTGCCCGCCATTGTCAGAACGAGCACCGCAATAACTGACGTTGAAATTCTAACTAGCATTGATAACTCCACGCGTTACCCGCGTTCATTGCGCAAGGGGTGTTGGCCGAAGTTGGAAGTGAACCGCATAGTTGCTTGAACCTTGCCCGGTTTCCTGGTGCCACGGAACGACGCTGTTATTGGTTGCCCATAATCCGCGGCCCTTCCAGCCTGCCTTCGCATCGTCCATTCGGCCTTCCACACTGAAGGGCGTGAACCCCAGTGGATATGGCACACGCAAATGGAGGAACTTCTTGTCCTTTGCGATATAAGCAAAGAGCTCTTCCCCGGAAGCATTCGGGAAAATCGGAACATCTTTGCCCAAGCCAAACGTGTTGTTGTGGTCGACAAAAACCCCATATATCCAGTTGGATCCCACGTTGGTGCCCGCGTACTGTGGGCCGGGTGTTTCAATAATCTCCCAGCCTTCGGGGCAATGTTGGCCCGTCGCAGTTGGACCGTTCAGGACTTTGCATTTTGAGCGGTCGAAACGACCGATTGCACCGCTCCCAAATGCGACCCAAACCACACCTTGCGAATCGATATCAACACCTTTCGGAGGAAACGCCAAATGTCGACCATTTACTTTCGGCGCTTCGTAATATTCTGTCTTGCATGTCTGCGGAGGTTTTGCACCGGTCTCGACGCGAATGATCGCGGGCGGAAGACCTGGAGAACTCCTAGCCGTCCAGAAGCTCTGGTCTTTAGGACTAATTGTCAGTCCATGGTTGCCAACCACAATAAGAGTATCTTTGCTCGGATCTAAAGCGTCGAGCTTCGTGTTCCACTGGTTACGATCCGGCGTGATCTTACCGTCGCCGTTGGTATCCAGAACAAATGGGCACCAACCCACCGCACTTGCAGGATCCTTGGTCTTATCCCAGACATTGACATCCACCCACCCGACGACATCCTTGTCGCTACCAAAATACAGTCGCTCATTGGCATCAAAGATCAAATGATGCATTCCGAAGCATACGGGAATCGCCGTAGTGGTCTTTGTCTTCGGTTCGTACACAACGACCGGCGGCATACCCGTCGCGTCGCGCGGAAAATAACTCACATACTTATTGCTAGGATCGGCGCAGAAGTCTTGATCTTTCGCGAGCACCGGCTTTGCACCGGTCGGGCCGGTTTCGTTCTGTATCGCCATCCATACACGGCCTTTCGTGTCGATGGCCGCGTAATGGTTTCCAGTCTTGTTCTTGTCGCTGTTCAGGACTTTGCCGTTTTCATCCAGCAGTTTGTAGTCTTCCTCCTTTCCTGTCTTAGGATCCAGCGCTGCAAGCATCCCCGTGTAAGTAATGTTGGCGTACACCGGGCCGTTTGCATTTGCCGTCGGATTGCGCCTGTCAGTCGCCACGCTGCTATGAATGAACCGCCCATCGGCGATGTCCCATAGGGTGACAACGAGGTCTCGTTCAATTCCGACCGGCCGTGGCGGGACCGGCGGTACTTCGCCCTTAGCGATTCGAGAAGTCCAGTCGGCGAACATCCCGAACGCCCGGTCGGCGCCGAGTTGTTCGAATGTTGCTTTCTTGCGCTGATTGTAGACATTGCGAAGGTCATACGGATGATCCGGACGGTCGTCCGAAAGGCGATGAGTCAAGATTCGTTGATGCCAGGCCGCTATCGGTTCGCCCGTAGTAGGAAGTTCACGGCTCGCTTTGTCGCCCAGCTGGTGACAATACTGGCAGCTTTCGACCATATTAGAAATCCAGTGCTGCTGAGACTGCATCGCAGGATTGATGCCGTTGCCAACGTCACCTGTGCCAGGAAACTCGCTATCGGGCGGCACACGAATCAAGGACGCCCAATAATTCGCTGGATCCAGCTGCGCGGCTTGAGCCGGACTCGTCGCGACGGAGTTCTTCAGCTCCAGTGTTGCCCCGGGTGATGCCTGGAGCTTATTTGAATCCACCAACCCGTATCCCCGTGACCAGACTCTATATTTGGCTTTGGGCAAGTCAGGGAGCAGGAACCGCCCCTGATCATCGGTGACGACAATTTTGAGAAACCGTTTTCCAAGATCGCGCGTCTCCGCGATTACCCACACGCCGGCTTCAGATCCGGCCGGACTCGTAACGGTGCCGCTGATCGAGCCGCCCTCAGGGACCGGGGATGGTTCGGCGAATGCAGTTCCCAGCACCGCAAAAAGCACGATTGCAATTACAAGAACCCAAATTTCGCGCAACATCGCCTCTCCCCAAAACGGTCGATCTATAGTCGCTGGTAAAGGACCAGCTCCTCGTTGGCATGCATGTCAATTGCCAGGTTAAATCGCCGAGTACTTCACTCAATTTCTCCTTGCGACATCGCCGTGCTTCCTCGTTTCGTCGTTGATAAGGATTCAGAGTCTGGGAGGCGTGACCTTGGCTTCGACCCGCCCGTCCGCTCACTAGGGATGGCCCCCGAGCGTTGCAGTCGAGAAATCCCTTCCTCGTCGAACCCCAGTTCTGCCAGCACCGTGGCAGTATCCTCGGCAAAGCCGGGCGGCCTACCACCGGGCGTACCAGGCGTTCCGTACAAACGGGTAGGCGACCGGATACCGGTACAGCCCCCCTGTTCGACAAGCAACTGTCGATGGTTCACGTGGGACTGGGCGAATGCCTCAGGAATGGAGTTGACAACTCCGGCCGGCACGCCGATTTTCATCAGTCCCTCGCATAGCGGCGCCGCGCAAGTCGATTGCAGTGCACGCTCGATCTCCTCTTTAAGCGAATCGCGGTTCCGGACGCGGTCCGAATTCGTCAGAAATCGGGAGTCGGTAGTAAGCTCCGCGAGGCCGACGTGGCCGCAAAATCGCCTGAACTGGTTGTCGTTGACGATGCCGATGAAGATCTGCCCGTCGCTAACTGCGAATCTGTCGTAGGGCGCAATGTTCGGATGGGCGCTTCCCAACAGATCCGGTGTCGCGCCCGAAGCAAACCAATTGCCGGCCTGCGGAATGAGCAAACTAAGCGCCGTATCGAACAAAGTCGCCTCTACTCGCTGGCCGAGGCCGGTGTGCTCTCTAACGCGCAATGCCATCAGGATACCGACGAGTGCAACATAGCCCGTAAGGTGATCGACTAAAGGAATCCCCACGCGGGTACGTCCGGACCTTGTGTCCCCGTTCACACTCATGAGACCGCACATCGCCTGAAGCACCGCATCGTATCCCGGCAAGCCGCCCAGCGGCCCGTCCGCTCCAAAGCCGCTGATGCTGCAGTACACAAGGCGCGGAAATCTGCGAGCAAGGACATCCTCGTAGCCTATGCCCCACAGATTCATCGTTCCGGGAAGAAAATTTTCGACCAGCACATCGGCTGACTCCAACATTCGCATGAGGACCTCTCGACCCTCCGGAATGCTCAAGTCCAGACTGATTGCACGCTTGCCTCGATTAAGACTGCTGAAATACGCGGCATCACCTGCCGCGTTGAACGGAGGCCCCAAGTTACGCGTCTCATCACCGGTAGGGGGCTCGACCTTGGTTACTTCGGCGCCATGGTCAGCTAGGATCTGCGTGCACAGCGGGCCTGCGAATACTCGCGACAAATCTACTACGACGATTCCCTGCAGCGCGCCGCGATGAGCTGACAAAGTATGCGGCGCTGCAGTCATAGCGGCGAACTTAAGCTCCTACCGCTCGCCGACCGAGGCGAAGACGCAGAACTTTGAAATTCTTTGTGTGGCGCTCAAACCGGGATTGCCTTTGCCCCGAAGAGGCTCTTCTGCGCGTCGCTGTACATCGTGCCCCTCCAAAGCCGCATGTAAGGTTGTAGTTTTCACTATGATGGCTCATCCGGACAAAAATTGTCAATAAGACTACTCTATTGCGCTAATACAATTTCCAAACTAAAAGACCGGTGCTTGACAGCCTTGACGGCACGACCTTATCTTCACCGCAGCTGCTGAGTTTGGGGGAGCCTGTTCCCGGTCGAGTGCCAATATGCACCGAGAATCCCGGTGAGCAAGTCGCATTGGAGTCGCGCTACTTCCGCAGTCAACGATCTGCAAAGCCTCCGCCTAGATCGCCGAGTCTTAAGGAGGCGGTCGGAGCGCATGGGCTTTGTGTTGTGGTTGAGCGGAAGGAGGATCGGCAAATGATCATGTTTTGGACGATCTTGCACGGCTTATTTGCGATCGCGCTGCTCGGAGCAATCACGCATCAAGGTTTGACGGTATGGCGCAAACCTGCGCCGGCCCAGCTGTTCGTCGATCGATTCCGCAGTATTCCGGCCGTCCGATTTGCCAATACAATCGTGGTTTTATTCTTGGTGACATTTGCGCTGGGGGCGTTCATTTACCCTACCTATGTGCTCGACGTAAAAACCTCCCTGATCGATTCGAACATGCGAAAGACAATCGGCATCTTTCAGCTAAAGGAGCACGTGGCAGTAATTTTGTTTGCACTGCTTCCAGTCTATTGGCATTTTTGGCGCAGCGTTTCGTTGACGGAGCAGTTCCGAACGCGTCGATTTCTGACCACCCTATTAATGTTTGGCGTATGGTGGAATTTAATTGTCGGTCACGTACTGAACAACATAAAGGGGCTAACTTGAGTAGAGCGCTCAAAGGCAGTCAGCCACTTTCCGCTCGTGTCTTCAGTCTGGTGTTCGGCATTGCCTATGCGCTCGCGGTGTACATAAACTACCCTCTCTTTCGCTACTATCCTTTGACCGGACAGTTCTCTCTTCGCGACCTGCCGGACAAAACTCTGGGGCCCGCGATGAACTGGTACGGCTGGATTGCGATAGCGCTGGTCCCTACCGTGGTCATCGCGTTCATTGTCCCAAGGCGCTTCGCCGATCGGATACCTGCCGGCGTTTTTTGGGTCTTGCCGCTAATCATGTTCGCCGCCGGATGGTATCGGGAGCGAGCGTGGTTTTTTTAAGGGACATTGTCGTTGCAGCTTCGCCCATTCTACGTCGTGCACTGTGGCGCCTCATTAGCTTCGCCGTTTGCTTTCTTGCGACGCCGACTTGGTCGAACGGCGATTTGTTTTTCGAAGCTCTGGAGGTGCCCGGCCATCCTGAGTATGTCGTGTTCGGCAACGTCAAGGATGCCCATCGCGGCTACGTCAGCAATGCAGCCGTGACGGTCAGCGTGCAGAAACCACGTCTCGCCTACACGTCCGACACTGACATATTGGGCCGCTTTCGGTCGCTTGACATTGGCCGCGCTATCCGAGGTCTGGGATACGAAGTCGATCCCGCCATCATAGAAGTAAGTGTGACATATCCGAGATATCATGAGGTAAGCCGCATTTACCGTGGGAGATATCGCCAAAATAAGGGTGCCGTCGAATGGAACCTCGTCCTGGACAAAAACTCGAAGTAACGCTCCGCGATAGGCGCTTACGGTCGTTGGGAAATCTGGTGCCAAGCACATGACGCCATTTTCACGCCGCAGCGTCGTTCGATCAGCTAGTGCGTTTCTTGCAGGAATCGCGGTCTTGAATCGCAATCTTGTGGCGTCGGAACCGAAACCAGCGCCGGTTACCCCCACGGGCGCGGCTACGCCGCCGGGTAAAATTACCCGTCTAAATTATAATGAGAATCCCTTCGGTCCTTCGGCACCCGCTAGACAAGCGCTTCTCGCTCTTGGTGATGAAACTTGGAAATATTCTTACGAGGAAGTAGCCGCGCTGCGGGCGTTGCTGGCGTCGCGCGAAGGAGTACAACCGCAGAATATCTTTGTCGGTGAAGGGTCGGGCGAGATTCTAAAAGTCGCGGCGATGATCTATGGAGAAGCGGGTCACCAGTTAATCGCTTCTCACCCTACTTACCCCATGCTTCTGCGGTATGCCGCTCGAAGGGGCGCCACCGTAACGTGGGTCAACCTGAATGGAAGCTTCAACCACGATTTCGCCGCATTGAAGGCACACGTCAAGGACGAAACGACTCTTATCTATATCTGCAACCCCAATAATCCCACCGGCGTTCTTGCCGATCCCACAGAGCTAAGGGCCTTCATTCAAGCTATTCCGCAGCATGTGCTGGTTCTGGTTGACGAAGCTTACCTGGACTTTGCGGCCCAGCCGGAAAGAGCCAGCATGATTGATCAGGTCAAATCAGGAAAGAACATATTGGTGACACGGTCATTTTCGAAAATATACGGGCTCGCCGGCCTGCGAATCGGCTATGGAATTGGCAGCGAAAGCGTCATTCGTCATCTTGAGGCACTGCGCATCTCGATTCCAAATCAAGCAGGGATCGCGGCCGCACGAGCCAGCGTTGGCGACGTCGCGTTTTGCTCAGACACGAGGGCGAAGATCGAAAAGAGCAAATCCGACGCGGTTCAACTTTTCGGCGAGCTGGGCTTGCGATACCTACCCAGCCAGTCGAATTTTATGATGTTCGACACCGGCGCAGAAAACTTCGAGTTTCTGGGATTCGCGCGGCAGCGCGGTTTGCTGGTGGCTGAAGTTGTTGAACCGTTTTCCAAATGGGTCCGTGTCAGTATGGGCCGGCCGGAAGATATGCGGGAATTTGCAAACGTGCTTCGCGCCTTCGTACGCAAATCCTAAGCCATGCGGCCTGCAAAGCTTTTATTTCCAGTCTCTTGTCTTGCAGTCGGTTTGGCCGTTTTGATTTCTAGTCCGCTCTTGGCTGAGCAAAATGCTGGACAGACCGTGGCCGAAATGGGCCTGAGCGAATCGCGGGTGGTGTTGCGCGAACTACCCGGTTGGCGTCCGCCCAAAAAGATCCTGATAGCAGTAGATGGTCCGACACGACTCGCATGGCTTCAAGAGGTAACCAAAGGAACTGCCACCCTTCTCGTGGCCGCGGCCAATTACCGGGAGCTGACTGAGCGGATTATAGACGCTGATGCTCTCATCGGCCCGTGCACACCCGGCGTTATCGAGGCCGGCGCCAGTTTGAAATGGGTTCAGGCGGGTGAAGTAGGTGTCGAGAACTGTGTAACAATTCCATCGATACAGACCGGCAAGGTGATGCTCACCAACATGCGGGGAGTCTCAGCATCAACGGTAGCCGAACATACAATGAGTTTGATCTTGGCACTCTGCCGACAATTGCCACTCTTCATAGACAGTCAACAAGGAGTCAACGGCGGACCGAATACCACGGTGAATCCGATCGCCCTGCAAGGCAAGAGCGTATTAGTTGTGGGTCTTGGAAGCAATGGTAGAGAAATTGCGGAACGTGCGCATGCATTTCGCATGCATGTGATTGCAACCAATATTGAAACGAATATTCGCCCCGACTTTGTCGACTACCTTGGAGGAGCGAGCGAGTTGAGCACCTTAGTCGGAAAAGCGGATTTCATCGTGAACTCGACACCCCTCACCAAAGAAACGTTGGGCCTGTTCAATCGCGAGCTGTTCGCACGAATGAAGCGGACTGCTTTCTTTTACAACGTAGGCCGCGGTCGCACGGTGGTGACTGACGACCTGGTCAATGCCTTGAAAGGGGGCACAATTGCCGGCGCCGGTTTGGATGTCATCGATCCCGACCCGCTACCGCAAGGCCACCCTCTGCGGAAAATGCCCAATGTCATCATTACACCGCATATCGGCGACAAATCGGATCTTAAGGTTGAGCGGTCTTGGCTGCTAATTAAAGAGAATCTTCGTCGCTATGTCGTCGGCGGCAAATTGCTCTCCGTTGTCGATGTAAAAAAAGGTTACTAAATGGTGGCCGCAGGACTCATCATCGCGAGAATCTTTGAACGGCTGGAAACGCAAGGACCGGTCCTGCCTTGAAAGTAGCCGTCATCGGCATAGGTTTGGTTTTACATCTCATTGCGGTCTTACTCTTCGCCCGCAACGCTCAAGCACAATGTTGCTCTGATCGCTTAGGCGAAATCCGGTCCCGAGGCGTGCTCAATTGTGGAGTCTGGCCAGAGGTGCCGGGATTTTCATCGGAACACCGCGGCTCATACGTAGGATTTGATATCGATATATGTCACGCGATCGCCGCCGCGATCTTCGCCGATGCAGCAAAAGTTAATTTCGTTCCCTTGGAGCACATAGAGCAGTTCAAGCAAAGGGATGACGTCGATTTGGTTGTAAGGCGACTTACATGGACCATGTCCCGGGAAGCGCGGGCCAACGTCACTTTCGGGCCCATCATGTTTTATGACGGCCAAGGATTTTTGGTGCCGAGGAGCCGTGGAATCACGACTTCCGCAGAGCTCGCCGCCGGCCCGATCTGTGTCCTCAATAAAGAACGCCACCCGGAAACTCTGCTAAATTTCTTAGAAGATCGGCATCGCAATAATAAGCTCGTTCTGGTTGGGAACGACCGAGAAGCGGAGCAGGCCTTGGCCCGCGATCGTTGTGAGGCATATTCAGCGGATATCTCATGGCTTGCCGCTGCCCGCGCGGGCTTTGCTCAGGGGGTTGCGCACTATGTGATTCTTCCGGATACCGTCTCAAAAGAGCCACTCGCTCCGGTGATGAGAACAGGGGACGTTGAATTTGCCCATTGGGTGCGATGGACTCTTTTTTTCATAATCGAAGCGGAAGAAGTGGGTGTCACTTCCGGCAACTTCAACTCCTTGGGCCCGCGCTCGATTCGGGTCCGGCGCCTACTGGCCAGTTCTCCGGGCAAAGAAGTCGCAGCAGACGCAGAACGGCGGACCAGTGCGATTCTGAACAGCGTAGGAAACTACGGCGAGATGTTTGAACGCAATCTTGGAGTGGACAGCCCTCTTAAGCTCGATCGGGGCTTGAACCGGCTCTGGATAAATGGCGGCCTTGTTTACGCCCCACCCTTAGATTAGAGGCGTTCGGGGTAATCCCTCGCATCGTGGTCGAAATGGAATGACGAGGATTCTCCCTCGGTGAAACCAAGTCTTCTCACTAAGTCATGGCTGCCGCCGGCATGCTTTTGCGACTCGCATCGTCTTCTTTTTGTGATTAATTGTATAAAGACAACTAATAGACGTCATTGACAATTACAGATTGTGGACGTCAGTATGCGTTATTGACGACTCGGTTGTATTGCACATGCTGCGCCCATTGGCCTCTCGAGAGGCGCTAATGCCTGAGACCCCCCATCCGCGCAGCAAGTCTAGATAACTATAGGTTGATGGGTTGTCCGATATCTGGGGATGAATGATGAGTCAGGACAGAGTTGCACTGAAGCTTTCACTGATGGGACTGGCCGGCGCGAGTATCGAATGGTACGACTTCCTGCTCTACGGCACCGCCGCCGCGCTGGTATTCCCAACACTCTTCTTTCCGGCCACTATGCCGCCTTTCGTAGCGCTTATGGCCTCGTTCAGTACTTTTGCAGTCGGCTTCATAGCGCGACCGTTTGGTGGCGTTCTGTTCGGACATCTGGGTGACAGGGTTGGGCGCAAAAGAGCACTTGTTGCGGCATTGATTTTGATGGGTCTGGCGACAACGATGGTTTCTTTTCTCCCCTCATACCGCACAGCGGGTGTGTTCTCGCCGCTAGCCTTACTAGTGCTTCGCCTCGCGCAAGGGCTCGCAATTGGCGGGCAATGGGGCGGAGCCACACTGTTGGCGACGGAAAGCGCACCCAAGTCCCGGCGCGGTCTGTACGGCAGCATCGCGCAGGCGGGTGTCTTCATGGGGGTACTGCTCGCCAATGTGGCGGTGCTGCTAGCTAGCGCTCTGACGACGCCTCAATTTTTCATGAGTTACGGCTGGCGTTTTCCATTTCTGTTCAGCGTCATTCTGATCGGCCTTGGTCTGTTTGTGCATTTTCGCGTCGAGGAGACGGCCGCATTTCTGCAACTGCAAAAGCCGGCCCGCGAAACGCCAGAGACGAAACACAGCAGATCTCCGCTTCTTGACGCATTGCGGACCAGCCCGGGGCGCATCCTGTTGGGGGCCGGGGTCCTCTTGCCGCTTCATGCGGTCTTCTACGTCGTGGTCACATACGCTGTCGCATACGGCACCAGCCCCTCCGGACTGCAGCTGCCGCGCACTACGATGTTGGGTGGCATATTGATCGCTCAGCTCGTCGCTGCGCCTGTAAGCGTGCTCGCCGGCGCCTTGTCGGACCGGATCGGTCGCCGCCGCGTCATCATGTCGGGCATAGCGATGATGGGATTGTGCGGCCTCGTGTTCTTTCCGTTGATTGAGACACGCGCATCGGTATGGATTGTCGTCGCACTCACGATGGCCACCTCCTGCAATGCCGTGGCTTATGGACCGCTCGGTACGATGTTCGCGGAACTCTTTGTTACGCGGATGCGTTACTCCGCCATGTCGCTGTCATATCAGTTGGGAGCGATCATCGGCGGTGGGTTCGTGCCTATTGTGGCCACGGCGCTCTATGCGAGATTCCACACCAATTTGTGGATAGGGCTATACATATTGCTCACTTCCGTAGTGTCTTTAATTTGCCTACATAGCTTACAAGAGACTGCGTCCGTGGAGCTTAACGCACCCCTAGCAGCTGCGACCAGGCCGCGTTGATTTTCCGCAAAATCGTGCGTCGTGGAACCTGTTGGCACCAGCGCGCAGCCCCAATTCGAGTGGTATTCGGGCCATATCGGACATTCAACTCCGTAGCTTTCGCAGATGCGGTGAGTGTTTGACGACAAACCGCGTGATGAGCGGCGCCAGGCCGATCACGAACAGCAGTCGCACCGATTGCAAGGCCAGCACGAACGGCAGATCGACCTGCGGGGTCGAACTCGCAATGATGGCTATCGAGTCAAGGCCTCCCGGGCTGGTTGCAAGATACGCGGTGAGTGCGTCGGTCCCGGTAAATTTGACGAGGCACTGTGCCAATGCCGCACAAAATCCCATCAAGGTAAGCGCCGCGACGATGACGACCGGCATGGCGCGGCCCGCATGGATGAGCGCTTCGCGCCTGAAACCTAAGCCGATCTGCCACCCTAAGCAGGCGTATGCCGCGGCCAGCAGCCAACGTGGCAGATCAATCTGAAGCCATCCGGCGGCATGTAGCACCGAGAGCAGAACCATTGGGCCCAAAAGCGCCCACGCGTGCAGCCCCAGTACTCGCGCGAATTGCTGAGCGATCAGTGCAAGGATGAGTACCAGGGCAAGGTTTCCCCAAGGGACCGGGCCGAACCAGGGGGCAGCGGGTGCATGCGCATTCCCGACATGCGCCCAGAAGTGCGCTACCAGCGCGGCCGCCAGCGCCACCAGCAACACACGTGAGAACTGCATGAAGGCCACCAAGCGCGCATCGGCGCCTTCCGCCTCGCCGAGAATGACCATTACATTCGCCGCGCCCGGCGAGGTGCCATACACGGCGGTTGAACCGCTGATCAATCCCGTTCGACTGATCAACCAGCCGATGCCGGCAGCGCCTAGCAGGGTACCTAATATCACCGTGCAGAAGAGCCCACACTGATGGCTGAATGTCACCAGGATCGAGCGGGTGATGCTTTTCGCCACCATGGCGGCGATGAGCGCTTGCGCGCCCAGGGACGGGATGCGAGGCACCTGGATTTTTGCCCCGTTCACGCCGAGCACGATTGCACCGATCATGGGTCCCAGCAGGAGCCCTGCTGGCAGTCTCAAGGCGCTCCAGGCCGCGAAAATCGACACCGATAGCGCCAGTAGTGCGAGCCAGAGCAGCGGGACGGGCCAGCTGCCGATTCGCGATTTGGCTGGCAGCTTAGTGGAGACCTTGGATGTACTCATTCGAAGGTAATCGACTCCGAATTCACCACACGTGCCAAGCGGGGAAAGGTGTACTTGAAACTGTGGGCGTGCGTCTCCTCGCTTAAATCAGAGCAAAGATCCTCGCAGAGGACGAGTTCGTAGCCGTGCTCCCAGGCACTTCGCGCCGTGGACTCTACCCCGATGCTAGAGGCAATGCCGCCCAACACGATCGTGTTCACCCCCCGGCGCCGCAGCTGCAGATCAAGATCCGTCCCGTAGAAGGCGCCCCACTGACGCTTGGTCACCATTAGATCGGATGGGGGCAGGGCTTCAGGAAACTCATCCCAACCGGCTGGCAGGGAACCCATGTCGCTCGGCTGATCGACCCTTGCGCGCGGCGCATCCGCGAAATTGCTGGCAAAAGACGCGCGTACCCAGACGATAGGGCCGCCGGCCGTGCGAAGGCGGGATGCGAGCGCCTTCGAGCGTGCATATACGGTACTCGCGGGGTTGGGGAGAACCGGCACAGCCAGGATGCCTTTTTGCAGGTCGATCAGTACCAGAGCCGTGGTCTTTGAATGCAATTTCATGGTGTCTCTCGCAAATTAGAAAAGGGGATATCGCCTGGGGGTATACGGCGCTCTTATATGAGGGTATCATCATATAACTCTTATTATGAGGGGAGGCTCATAAATGTCAAGTCAAACAGGGGCCGCCGCGGCGGTTTTGCCGAAACGTCAGCGCGGCAAGCAACGTGTCGCCGAACTGCTCGCCGCCGGCGCGGCCGTTTTCGCTGAGAAAGGTTATGCGGCCGCAACCATGACGGAAATTGCTGCGCGTGCCGAGGCGCCTATCGGCTCGTTGTATCAGTTCTTTCCCTCCAAGGAAGCACTCGCCGACACGTTGGTGCAAAGCTATGTCGCGTTGCTCACCGCAGACTTAGAATCGCTCGAGGCTCAGGCACGGAATCTCTCAACCGCGGCCCT
>Ga0210394_10001568_pt1 | contig 35879 bp, 33 predicted proteins | sample IncBWC12MmetaG_FD_160121 | JGI IMG/M metagenome (GOLD analysis project Ga0210394, IMG submission 160121) | Forest soil microbial communities from Barre Woods Harvard Forest LTER site, Petersham, Massachusetts, United States - Inc-BW-C-12-M | ecosystem: Environmental > Terrestrial > Soil >... | reverse complement strand
AAAGTCGGCTGCTGCCGATGGGCCGGTCGGCCATTCGTTAAGAGCGGCCGGCGTTGATCGGCCGGTCCCAACGCCCTCTACACAACTCCAACGCTACGCGAAGCACAAAGCCTGAGGTGGTGGTGGTGGCCGAGCGACCAGCGCTGCGAGTCGTCGCAAGTTCTGGGCGATGGCGGCGAGCACAAACTCATCCTGACGTTCCATTTCGCTTGTCTTCGCCTTGGGGTTGCGGAATCATCGCTTCGGGCAGGCTGCATCAAAAATTGCTGCCGGCGAGGGGCATTTGGAATGTTTCGGTGTCTTTGGATCTGCGTCGCGGATCCGATTTGCTGATGACAGGGGCGCCGATCCGCGCCAATTTGTTGAAGCGCGCGAACCGGCCATCGGAAAAAGCCGGTCAAGCTTCCGGAGAGAAACGAACATGGCTGCGACTGAGCCAGAAGCGGCGATCGAAATCGCCTCGATAGAAGACACCAGCCTGCTTGCGTTTTATCGTGACATGAACGCAGCCGAGCGTCACACGTTCTGGGCCTGCGCGTCCGGCTGGGCGCTCGATGGCATGGACTTCATGATCTACCCGCTCGTGATCGGCACCATCATCACGCTGTGGAAGGTCGATCCCGGCACCGCGGGCCTCGCCGGCACGGTGACGCTGCTGGCCTCCGCCGTCGGGGGCTGGCTCGGCGGCTATGTCGCCGACCGCATCGGCCGCGTCAGGACATTGCAGTTCACGATCCTGTGGTTCTCGTTCTTCTCGCTGGTCTGCGCGATCGTGCAGAATTTCGATCAGCTCCTGATCGCCCGCGCATTGCTGGGCCTCGGCTTCGGCGGCGAATGGGCCGCGGGCGCCGTGCTGATGGGTGAAACGATCCGCCCGCAATATCGCGGACGGGCGGTTGGCTCGGTGCAATCGGGGTGGGCGGTCGGCTGGGGCCTCGCGGTGCTCGCACAGGCGATCCTGTTTTCCTATTTGCCCGCCGAAACGGCATGGCGCTGGATGTTCGTTATCGGCGCGCTGCCGGCCCTCCTGGTATTTTACCTACGGCGCTATGTCACCGAGCCGGAGATTGCGGCGGCCACTCGCGCCAAGCAGATGGCGTCGGGCGACCAGCCTCCGTTGTGGGAGATTTTTTCCGGTCCGATTCTCAAGACCACTATCCTGGCGTCGCTGATGTCGACAGGATGCCAAGGCGGGTATTACGCAATCACATTCTGGGTGCCCCGTTTCCTCACCACCGAACGCAAGCTCTCGATCGTCAGCTCCACGGGCTATCTCTCGGCACTGATCGTCGGCTCGTTCATCGGCTATCTCGTCGGCGCCTGGCTCGCCGACCGCATCGGCCGGCGCAACCTGTTCTTGATCTTTTCGCTCGGCGCCATCGCCGTGGTGCTGCTCTACACTCAATTGCAATTGACCAACGAGCTATTGTGGTTGCTGGGCTTCCCGCTCGGGTTTTTCGCGTCGGGTTATTTCTCCGGTGTCGGCGCGTTCCTCACCGAACTCTACCCGACAAGGCTTCGCGGTTCCGGCCAAGGCTTCTGCTACAATTTTGGTCGTGGCATCGGCGCGCTGTTTCCGTTTCTGGTCGGCGCGCTGTCGGCTTCGATATCGCTCGCTGACGCGATTGCGATCTTCGCGGTCGCGGCCTACGGCGTGTTCTTTCTCGCGGCTTACGCGCTACCGGAAACGCGGGGCCGGGTTCTGCGCGCCGACGCGTGAGGCGCAGCGTATCGCGCCCGCGGCTCAACCAAGCCCGCTGATCCTCCTTCAATAGCCGACATGCAGCGACTGTGGCGGCATCTTCGGGCTGGAGTGGATGCCGGATGGAGCTGCCACTGAGGCCGGCCCGCAAAGGCCACCGACTGCCAGCCGCTTCAATCCAGCAATTTTGGGAACTTTAGTTATAGCTGGGGCATTTAGCGTTTGGCCTTTATCTCCGATCCGTGCCAGAGGCCTCTAGGCGGGAAACTGTGTATCGATCCGCGTTGATTATTTACTTTACGCTTTCGGCGGTTTGCGCAAGTGAAGCCGAAAATGGTCTTGCCTCCTACTATGGCGGGCGAGGCCATCACGGAGAGATGACCTGTGCTCATCGAACCCGAACATTCGGAAGCATGGTCACGGTGACGTACGGCGGTCATTCAATACGATGCCGCGTCGATGATCGCGGACCGTTCGTTAGGGGCCGGGTTATCGATGTGTCGGTAAGCGCAGCGCGTGCGCTTGGTATGATCCAATCCGGCGTCGTCCGTGTTTCGGTCGAATAAAATCGCTAGCCCCTGGTTTCCGGCACGGCTTGCGCCACCGGCCGGGTGAGCTAATGGGCGCGACGAGGAAAACTCCGCCGAGCCCACTCGCAAGCAGCCAATATTCGCAAACTGACTAGGCTCTTCGCACTTTCGCGGCATATCAGCCGGCTGGCGCAGTTCGGCGATTAGGCCAAGTTGGCCGGCATCACAAATTCGGTGTTGCAAGATCTAATTGTGCAGTGACCATCAAGGACCTGAACTGCTCCACTACCACTCGGTACATTTTCAACTAACCCAGCGTCGTTCGCGCAATCCCAGGCATCCCCTTCAGTTTGAAAGGGGCGGCTTATTCGGTCGCCATCCTTAAATACGGCGTAGCTCATGATGCTCTCCTTCCGAGGGCAACGTTCTCCATTTGAATAGGTTCGAGGAGGTGCTCCCTCAACCCATCTTGCACCAGCAATGCGCTCAGCAAACAGGTGGTTTGGACCGAATAGGTGCCTCAAATATCTCATCGCCTGCGTCGTTCAGAACAGCGACGTGCCGGTGATTGAGCTCGGGCGTATCGATAGCGATCTGGGTCGCAATAAACTTTGCCTTTGCAATCGCACCGCTGTCGTCAGGGCAATCCAGTCCCAGCGAGTCCTTGTGTCTGCGCCCATTCCTTACGTCAAAATAGTAATGTGGCATGATGACCTCCGATGGAGGAAGGCCCGGCAACACGCCGGGCCTCTGTCTCAGTTACTTTTGCTGTTGGCTTTTGGCGTGGGCCTGGTCGCTTTGTTTATTTGCACTCTGCGAGTGTTGCTGCGCACTCTTTGAATGCTCCATGCCTTTTGCGTGATCGCCCTTGCCGTGCTGTTCAGCGGCAGCCCGGTGAGACTTTGCTGCGTTTTCGTGAAGTTCAGCGGCCTTGTTGTGATCATTATTTGCCATTTAGGCTCCATAGGTTCTGCCCCCAGCGCGCCAACACGCGGGACTCCAACCCGTTCCTAAAAGTCACGGAATGGTGTGATCAGGATTTGCAGAAAGTTCCACCAATATCCTAATTTCGCGACCGCGGTCCCCGTTCCCAGTGCCGAGAGCTGCTAGCGGCCTGGGCATACCCTCTCCGGGTTACCTCGTTCGCTTCACGCCCGCGGCGGCATCGCCCAGTCAGCTCCCTTTGCCTGCGCGTATCTCGAATCGAAACGAGCGGTGCGCGGGATCCGTTCATTTCCGAGACTTTGTTTTCGCGGACGTTCGAAGCCGTACGCCAGGACCACCGCCGTTTTCGTCGATGAATTCTACGCCCGCCGCTTCCAAGGCACGGCGGATAGCCAGGTCATTCGCGGCTGTCATGGACGTCGCCTCGATCGCGAGTTCGGCCCGTCGGATGGTCGCAATACCCACCGACGATTCACGCGCGAGATCTTGAGCCCGCCAGCGCACTAATGCGCGAGCAGCTCTGATTTGTGCGCTCGTCAAAGGAGCAAACTTCATGTTGACTTCCTAAGAAATCATATGATATCTTACGTATCATATGATCTCGAATATCATCGAGTCGACTCAGCAATTTTGCACCTTAGAGGAAAACATGGAATCGACCGCGTGGGCAAAAACGAACGAGCAGCGAAGACATTTCATCGGAGGGTCGGATGCGCGGATTATTATGGGCGACGACGAGGTGGCGCTTCACCGGCTATGGCAGGAGAAGCGCGGCGAGATCGAGCCTGAGGATCTTTCCGACAACCTTATCGTCCAGCTTGGCACCGTGACCGAGGACCTCAACCGGCGTTGGTACGAGCGAAACACTGGCCAAACGATCAAGCACATCCAGCGGCGGATGCAGCATCCCGTCCACAAGTGGATGGCTGCGACCCTCGACGGCCTGGTTGATCCCGGCGGAGCTGTGTTCGAAGCCAAGTTCATGCTGCCATGGACATTCTCAGAGGAAGGTGCCGCCGAAAAGCACATGGCGCAGCTGCAGCACAATATGTGGGTCACGCGTCCCGAAGTGCCGTGCTTTCCATCATCACCGGCGGCGGCAAATGGGTGGAGATGACGATTTCGGCGGACCCGCTCTACCAGCACTTGCTCTTGGTTGCAGAGAGGAAGTTCTGGCGCTGTGTTGAAACCGGCGAGCCCCCTCGCCTCTTCGGCATCGAACCGCCGAGGCCACGGGTCGAAGCAATTAGAACCGTGGATATGAGCGGCTCGAACGCCTGGGCCGAGTTTGCAAGCCTTTATCGGCTGACCAAGCCTGCGGCGCTCGACAATGATCGGGCCAAGACCGAGCTGAAAGCGCTTGTACCTGAGGATGCCAAGGAGGCGTCGGGGCACGGGGTGCGGGCGAAGCGTTCGAAATCCGGCGCGCTCAGCTTCGAACTGCAAACTGAGGAGGCTGACCGTGCAGCGGTGCAGCGCTAGTGGGTGCCTTGGCGGCGGCGCTCGCCAAAGCCCAAGCGGCGATTACGAACCCGGAGAAATCTCTAACCGCGACCATTACCTCACCGTTCCCGCGGGAAGGTAGTCGAACGTTTCGTTATGCCTCACTTTCCACGGGACTTGACCTCGTCCGGAAGTGCCTAGGCCAGCAAGAGATCGCCATCGTTCAGGCCACCGCCATCGACAGCAACCTGATCACGCTCACGACCACACTCCTCCACGCCTCCGGTGAATGGGTGTCTTCGGACTGGCCGGTCTGCCCGGTCAGCGAGACCGCCGCACCCCATCGGCTAGGCGCTGCCCTCACCTATGCACGTCGTTATGCGCTGTTTACCCTGGTTGGGATTGCCGGCGAGGATGACCTCGATGCGCCTGATCTTCCGTCAGCAGATGTCGCCTCCTCGCAGCCTGCTCCTCTGAAAACAAATGAGCACGCTGGCGCGATGCATGGCGACTTGTCGGAAGCTGTGGGACAAGCCTTGTATTCGCGGCGAAGACCGCCCCGTTCTAAACACCCTCGACCGCTAACTTTGTCGCCCCAGGACTCCGATGGTCTGCGCCGTCAGCTCGTCGCTGAGCTTGAACAATTAACTGACTCTGAGGCTCTCGCAGAATGGGCGCTTCGAGTCCTTCCCCACAAAAACCAGCTTTCGGCTACGGACGCTCAGGTAGTCGAGGACGCGTTCTCAGTGAAGCTCATCCGCCTCGGTGAATTTGAGGCGTCCCCAGGGAATCAGGATGTGACCGACCGCGTGGACCAATCAGTCCGGGCTAGCTCCGGCGAAGTTCAAGTCACTGTCATCAGCAAACCCGTACGGGAACGCGACCGCGACCACCTAAGGTTCGTCGCATCTCAGCCGTGCCTCATTTGTGGCAGAACCCCATCGGATGCGCATCATATTAAATTTGCAGAGCAGCGCGCGATGGGTCTAAAGGTCAGCGACAAGTTCACCGTGCCTGTCTGTCGACTGCACCACCGCGAGCTTCACCGGCGAGGCGACGAGCGCGCCTGGTGGGCAACGCACGGGATCGATCCCATCACCACGGCTGCAAACCTTTGGCGCAAGACCCGTAAAATCGCTCCAGTTGCCGAAACAATCTCGGAAGATCGGCGCCTTCGCAGAAGCAACGGATCGCATTTTGGTCTTGGCTCCCGACACCGGCAGCCGAAAAATAGCGAAACGAAGCCAATTCTTAGCCCGGAGACAGAGTGACATCCTTGCGGCAAATTGAAGCCAACCGACGAAACGCGCGGCTCAGCACCGGACCCACGAGTGAAGAGGGCAAGAGAATGTCGCGACGAAATGCCGTCCGCCATGGGCTTACAGCCGAAACCGTGATCGACGCGCTGGAGGACGCCGACGACTATGCCGCGTTCGAGGTGGCCGTCACATCCGACTACGATGCCCGCACTGCTGTGGAAAGGGAACTCGTTCTTCGATTGGCAAGCCTGTTATGGCGGTTGCGGCGGGCTACCGCGATTGAAAGTGGTCTGTTTAAAATCCAGGCGCAGCACCTGTTACAATTTCGGCGACGACGACAATCTCATCAGGAGCGCCAGAAGATTATCGACGATATGTATCAATTCGCCCTCACCTCTGAGGAGAACGAGCGACAGCACGAAGACAAATCCTCCACGTGTCTCGATAGTGATTCACCCTTGAACTCTGATCCTGCCGTTCAAACGGACGATCTGACGCGCTCCTTTGTCCGCCTCTCCAACCTGCCTTCCTATCCTCTGGACAGATTAAGCAGGTATGAGGCGACGCTTTGGCGCCAAGCCTGTCAAATTCTGTTCACGCTCCGCTGTCTCGATCAACGGAAGTAATGAAATGAGCTTCAAGCCTGTTAACCGTTAACGAAAAAGCCCCCGCTGATGGCTAGCGGGAGCTTTTTCGTTTCGCTTATGTGTCTGGCTGGCCTAGTCAGGCCTTGTAGTACTCACGAAACCAGTTTGCAAATCGCGCGATACCGTCTTCAATCGGGGTCGACGGTCTAAACCTGACGTCGCGCGCGAGATCCTCGATATCGGCATAGGTCGCCGGCACATCCCCCGGCTGCATCGGCAGCATTTCCTTGATCGCGGTACGGCCAAATTCCTTCTCAAGCAACGCAACCACGTGCATCAGCTCTTCGGGCCGGTTGTTGCCGATATTGTAGATCTTCCATGGAGCGGCGCTCGAGGAAGGATCGGGCTTGGCACCGGACCACTGCGGATTGCCGTGTGGCGGACGATCGATCAGCCGTACGATCGCTTCGACGACATCATCGACGTAGGTGAAATCCCGGCGCATGTTGCCGAGGTTGAACAGTCTTATCGGCTTTCGATCGATGATCGCCTTCGCAAAGATGAACATCGCCATGTCCGGACGGCCCCAGGGACCATACACGGTAAAGAAGCGCAAGCCCGTGGCCGGAATTCGATACAAATGGCTGTAAGCATGGGCCATCAGCTCGTTGGCCTTTTTCGACGCAGCATAAAGGCTGATCGGGTGATCGACATTGTCCTGCGCCGAAAACGGCAGTTTGGTATTGGCGCCATACACCGAGGACGAGGACGCAAAGAGAAGATGCTCGCAGCCATTATGCCGGCATCCCTCAAGCACGTTCAAAAAACCCTCGATATTTGCGTCCGTGTAGGCGTGGGGATTTTCAAGCGAATAGCGGACGCCGGCCTGGGCGGCTAGATGGATGACCACGGGGAAACGGTGCTGCTCGAAGAGCGACCTTGTGCTCTCGCGGCCGGCGAGGTCGCTCTTCACGAACGTGAAATTGGACTGACGCTTCAGGACATCCAGACGCGCTTCCTTCAGCCTGATGTCGTAATAATCGTTGACGCTGTCGAGGCCAACGACGTTACGGCCGGACGACAACAGGCGTTGGGCAACATGAAAGCCTATGAAGCCGGCGGCCCCGGTAACCAGGATCCCGTTTTGCGTCATCGTACCTCCGGCCCAGATTTCAAAGCCGCCACAACTCGATGCCGTCGGGCTTCGAACCTCGATCGAGCTTCATCTTGATATCCAGAACAAGACCCGAACCGCCGATCAAGAGCCTCTCGATCAGCGGCCAGCCACCTTCGACATAGCTGCCGTGAGCGACTGCCAGAATAACCGCGTCGGCCGGCCGCAACGCATCCAGCTCGGTAATGGTCAGACCGTATTCATGCTTCGCGTCCTCAGGGCTCGCCATGGGGTCGTGCACCTGCACGTGAAGGCCGAAGGATTGCAGTTCTCGCACGATATCGACGACGCGGGAGTTGCGCGTATCCGGAACGTCCTCCTTGAACGTCAGGCCGAGGATGGTGACGACGCCCCCCGCCCCTTTCCGGCGAAGCAGCGCGCGAACGCATTCCCGCGCAACGCGCTGGCCCATGCCGTCGTTGATCCGCCGGCCAGCCAGGATGACTTCGGGGTGATAGCCCGCTTTCTCCGCGCGATACGTCAGGTAATACGGGTCAACCCCGATACAGTGACCGCCGACGAGGCCGGGCTGAAACGGCAGGAAATTCCATTTCGTCCGCGCGGCGGCGAGCACGTCGCCGGTATCGATGTCGAGCGATTGAAAGATCAGCGACAATTCGTTCATGAAGGCGATATTGAGATCGCGCTGGGTGTTTTCGATCACCTTGGCCGCTTCGGCAACCTTGATCGAGGGCGCGCGGTGAATGCCGGCTTTCACAACCGATCCGTAGACGTCGGAAATAACATCGAGCGTCTCGCCATTTTGCGCAGAGACCACCTTCACGATCGATTCGAGGCGGTGCTGTTTGTCGCCGGGATTGATGCGCTCCGGCGAATAACCGACATTGAAATCGGTTCCGGCCTTGAGGCCCGAACACTGCTCCAGGATCGGCGTGCATTCCTCTTCGATGGCGCCGGGATAGACGGTCGACTCGTAGACGACAATATCGCCCTTCGTCAGCGCAGCACCCACGAGGCGCGACGCCTCAAACATCGCGCGAAGATCAGGCCGCCTCGCATCGTCGATCGGCGTCGGAACCGTCACAATGAAAAAATTGCTGGCGTCGATATCGGCTTTTTCGCAGGTAAATCTCAACGACGGATGTTTGAGGTCCGTGACCTCAACCTCGCGCGTGCGATCTCGTCCACCTTGCAATTCTCTGACGCGTTCCTTGTCGATGTCGAAGCCCGTGACCGGAAAGCCCTGGCGCGCAAAGGCTACCGCCACAGGCAGCCCGACATAGCCCAAACCGATAACTGCGATCTTACGCTGGGGTGACATCAAGGAAATTCCAGACTCTCTTTGCCGGTCTAGAGCGGACGAGGTTTCGTGACCAGCGTGAGACAGTCAAGGTCATCTATCCCCCAACCGTCAGCCGTCCCGCTCAATCGTTGAAACTTGATCTTCAAGCCGGCCTCTTCTGAGTAGTCCCGCATCAACTCCGCAGTCATGTCGCTCCGATTGCCATGATTTTTTGTCCAGCTGCTGTCTGGCGCCACGGTCCCGTAATTGGAGTGATGAAGAAATGCAGAGCCTCCGGGCTTCAATGCCCGGAACACATCGTGGACGTAATCCCGGACGACCAGTTTATCGAAGTGCACCATCGAGTCCCACGTGTAAACGAAGGAGATGGAGCTGCTCGGAACCGGCAGAGAATTCCCGGTCGTGACGTAATATCTGAACACGCAACCATCTTTTTCCGAACCAAATCGTTTTTCGCAGGCGTCGATGCAGGTCTGGTTTACGTCCACCAGATCAATCGACTTTGCATGGCGGCGCAGGAATTCAGTATTTCTCCCGTGACCACATGCGAGTTCTAGGGTCGAGCTGAAGTCTTCGCCCTTGATGATCGGCCATATCGTTCGCTCCCATTGCATCGACATGAATTCTTCGGCATGGGCAAAATAAAGGCCGGCGCTGTGAGCATGTGCACATTGTGCAACGGTGACCCAACGAATGATTTCATCGATGGCTTCCGCAATCGCCGCCGGCGTTGGCCTCGCAGACAGGGTTTGAAGCTTTTGTCCGCCCTCTTTCTCAATATAATCTTGAAAAAACGCGATTATCGCGGAGTCCGGCACAAGGTCGTGGTGATCCATCAATATCTGCGTTTGAGGGGGCAGTAAGCTGAATTTTCGTCTCGCAAGTCCAATCCATGCACGCGGATTTCGTGGAGCGGATCCGATCGAAGGCGTCTGTGTACGACGGCGAATTTGCGCAAGCAGCCGTCTCGGAACAGCCCTGAGCTTTGCCTCGAAAACACTGATCTCACGGCTCATGACGCTTTCACTCCCTCACCATACTTTCCGCTGTTGCGGGCTGCAAATCTATCAACTTTTCAACGTCCCTCGTAACAGAAACTGACGGCAACGACGAATATTTGGCTTTCACGCTGCCCTTGACCACTCATCATGCCAAGCCTGCGCCATCAGAACATTCCAGAGCCAATAGCCATGGTTGCGCCGGCCGCTCATGTGCTCGGCCATCCTGGCCCCCACACGCTTTGCATTGAACAAATTTTGCGCCTGCAACCTCGCCGGCGACAGCAGGTCGCTCGCCCATGATTTGAGAGGGCCGCGCAACCAGTCATCGATCGGAATGCCGAAGCCGGTCTTTGGCCGGTCGACCAGATCGGCCGGAACGTGCCGATAAAGCACCTGCCTGACCAGCCACTTGCCACGGCCGTCACGAACCTTCATGTGGCAGGGAATCCTGGCGGAAAATTCCACGACGTCCTTGTCGAGGAAAGGCACACGAGCCTCTAGTGCAACCGCCATCGCGGCACGATCGACCTTCTGCAGGATGTCGTCGGTCAGATAGCTTAAGGAGTCCGCGAGAGTCATGCGATCGAGCGGATCGAGATCAACCTTTATCTTGTCCATCTCATCGTCCGACCAACCGCAGACCTCCTCGCCTTGCAAGACTGTTTGCGCGGGATCACCGTCGATCGAACAGAGCTCCCGGTACATATGATCAAGCGAAGGCGATCCGACGATGCGTGCAAGCTTTGCAAGCTGATCGCCCGCTCGCCGGACATTGAACCGCGCGGGCAATAACGGTGCAGCTAAACGTGCAACCATGCCCGCAGGCTCAGGCGAGACCGTACGAAGCAAAACGCCCAGCAAGTGTCTGAGTGGTGCAGGCATTGCGCCAAACCGCGCATTCAGACTGCCGCCCCAGACATGCCTGTTGTAGCCACCAAACAGCTCGTCGCCAGCATCGCCGGACAGCGCGACCGTGACATGCTGGCGCGCGAGCGCCGATACCAGATGTGTCGGAATCTGCGAGGAATCCGCAAACGGCTCATCATACATTCTCGACAGCTTCGGAATCACATCCATCGCCGTCCTGGGATCGACGTAAAGTTCGGTATGCGAGGTGCCGAGATGTTTCGCAACCTTGCATGCGTCGGCCGCTTCGTCGAATGCGGCTTCGGAAAAGCCAATCGTGAAAGTGCGAACCGGTTGGTTGGTTTGCGCCTGCATCAGCGCAACAATCGTGGAAGAATCGATTCCGCCGGACAAGAAGGCCCCCAACGGCACATCGGACAGGCATTGACGCTTGATCGCGGCTGACAGAAGTCGCTGCAACTCGGCGATCGCCTCACGTTCATCCGTGATGCGCTTGGCTTGTGCGCCAACGACCGTCTCGCGCATTGACCAGTACGGCTTTGGCGCAGGCATGCCGCCTCCGACCACGTCGGCGCCGAAAGTGACGTAGGATGCAGAGGGAAGCTTTCGAATGCCGGCCCAGATGGGGGGCGGCGCAGGCACGTATGCATAACGCATGAAAGCCGTCAGCGCGGCGCGATCCAGCGACGGCGACCACGCCGGGTGCTTCGCCAGCGCCTTCAGTTCCGAGGCGAAGACGAGATCGTTCCCGCACCAACCGTAAAACAGCGGCTTCTCGCCGAAGCGGTCGCGGGCGAGTTTCAGCGTCCGCTCTCGCTCGTCCCACACCGCGAAGACAAACTGACCCGAAAAGCGCTGCAGCGCCGCCGCCATACCCCAGTGTCTGACGGCATAAAGCAATGTCTCGGTGTCCGAATGCCCGCGCCAGTTCGGCGCGGCGCCTGCGGCTTCGAGCTCGGCTCGCAGGTCAAGATGATTGAAGATCTCGCCGTTGAAGGTGACCGTCAGCCGCCCGCAATCGCTGCGCATGGGTTGCGCGCCAGCCTCCGACAACTCGATGACTGCGAGCCGCCGGTGCCCGAAGGCAATGCCAGCGGAAGCATTGGTCCAGAAGCCGGCTGCATCCGGCCCGCGATGCGCCAGCGCTTCTGTCATGCTCCTGGCAACGGCAGAGAGGCGGCTCTCATCGCCCCCGCCCGGCCGAAACAGCCCCGCTATGCCACACATCAGCCCATGTTCCCCTCTGGACCGCGGCAAGGATCAGCCAGGGCTTCCTGCAACTGCCGCCACTCCCGCTCGGTTGCCGGAGAAACAGGCTTCAGACGCCTTAGCTGCATTTGCCGATTGAGCCCCAGTGCCAGCGTTGCAATGTCCAGAACACCTTTTGCGGTATTGATTGCGATCCCGGTCAAGGCCGGTAGAATTTCGCCCGTAACCACCCCGTTACGCCAGGCCGATCTCATAAAGGTTGCGCGTCCCGGGATGAGCTTCTTTAGGGCAAGGCGATCCTGGCGGTAGCCGATGAGAACCCTGTCGAGGCTACCGAGCTTACTGTGGCGAAAGCTGCGCAGCAAAAGGTCTTGGTCTTCGGCGTATCCAAGCTCGGAATCATAGGGATTGTTGCGAAACCAGCTCGCTCGCCCACACCAGGTGGGATGAGGAAGCGGAAAGCCGACAAATGGCCTGGTGACAATGTCGCGATGATCGATGCCTACCGGCATTTCGCCGATCAGCTCACCATCACTGGTGAAGACTACGGCGCCACATCCGATCAGATCAAGCCCAGGGTCTTCACGCAAGAGGGCAACCTGCCTGGACAATCGCTCGGCAAAACAGATGTCATCGGCGTCCATTCGGGCAATAAACTCACCCCTCGCAAGAGCGACCGCTTGGTTGAGACGCACAGCAAACACCGTGGTGCTTTCTTCGCGGACAGGCCGGATGCGCTGACCGTTGAACCTCGCTACGATCGCGCCGCTCTGATCGGACGAGCCATTGTCGATGACAATCAGCTCGAAATCCGTGAGCGTCTGTTGCAGAACCGAACAAACCGCTGCGCCCGCCGTAGACGCGCCGTTACGCATCGACATGATGACCGAGACGAGCGGAGACTCGGACGTGACCATCATTCTGTCACGCGGCCTTAGGGCAGCGCTGGTTTCGAGACTTCCAAATGCGGGGGGCGCTTCCTAAACGGGTATTGCCTCGATCCTTCATACCTTATCCGCGACGACCACAACGTAGGTGAACGCGTCCCGCGGGCCGAATTGCATCGAGCGCAAACGAAAGCCGGCCGCATCAAGATAGCTAGTGATCTGCCTGCGGGACGATACTTTCGTCGGTTCTGGAGGGTGAAGCTGAATATCACGTCGCAGCATTTTGTTCAGAACGAAATGGATCCCGTGCAACGCAATCACCGACAATCCATAGACAGGCGGCCAAAGCAACACCACCTTGCCGCCGGGTTTCAGGACATTGTTGAACTGCTTAAGAATCTCGATAATTTCCTCGGGCGAGAAGTGCTCCATGACGCCGAGATTGTAAATGCCATCAAATCTGGCGCTCAAATCCGACAGGTCGAAGATATTCTTGATGATCGCATCAACGCCGGGATGCCGTGACCGATACAGCTCCAAGGCATTAGGCGAAATATCTAACGCCGTTACCTGGAAATCGGAGACGACCCTCTTGTCCACCTCCCCGCCGCCACATCCGGCGTGAAGCAGCTTTGTGCCCGCCTCGAACTCGCGCGCGAGAACCGAGGTGAGCAAGGGCTCGATCAAATAACGTCGATAGAATTGCGCTCCAACATCATATATTGAGCGCTCGGCGCGGACGTGCCGGCGCCCGGCCCAATAGGTATCCCACTCGTCGCGCAGGGACTCAGAATCAGAGCTCAAGATGCTCGACTTTTCCATTCCAAGATCTTTCGGTTTTTAATCCATTCATCTTTAGTCGATACGACAGCAGGATCAACCGGTATAATCCACCGAACATATGCTTCAGTTGCATCTTGGACTCACCATAGGTCCGCGCCGGCAAGTCGATGGGAACTTCGGCGATACTCAGGCCGCGCCTGTGCATTAGCGTCAAACTTTCAAAAAAGAATTCGTAATTTCGGCTTTCGAGACCGTCGATCAAATCCTGCGGTATTCGGTTCAACGTGTAGACTCGGAATCCCCCACTTGCGTCGTAAGGCATCGACAAGAGAAGCCTGGTCAGGAAATGGCCCAAATGGGTAAGACCCTTCCGAAACAGATTCCAGTCTTTCAAACTGTCGTCACGGGCAAAGCGAGTTCCGATGACGATGTCCGACGCCTTGGCTGCCTCGAGAAAACGAGGAATGTCCGAAGGGCGGTGAGAGAAATCCGCATCCATTGTGACCAGGCGCTCATAGCCCCGCTGCTTGGCCAAACGAAGCGCTTGAGTGTGAGCGCTTCCGACGCCTAGGCGCCCACCACGTTGAAGCAGGGAAATCGCCGGATACTCAGCAGCCAATTTCTCGACTATTTTGCCCGTGCCGTCAGTGGATCCATCATCGATGATCAGGATATCAATATCGAGGTCCAGCTTCATGATAGCATGAAGCATGGTTTCAATGTTTCCAGCCTCGTTTAGGGTGGGAAGGAAAATAAGATTTATCGATTTTTTCACGCTATCTGATCCATTTCTGCCTGAACGAGACTCGACACCATCTCTTCAAATCCAATCCTCGGACGCCACCCCGTGAGACGCATGAGTTTCGCCGGATTGCCCTGAAGCGGGATGACACGCGGCTGGCGAACAATCAATGCCTGCTCCACCCTCACGTAGTTGCGATAATCCAGTCCAACGGAAGAGAAAGCAATATCACAGAAATCCCGCAAACTCCTAAGTCGACCGCTCGCAAACACAAGATCCTCTGGAATATCAAGCGCGAGGGTCACCCGCATTGCTTCTACGAAATCCTCCGCTGCGGACCAATCCACCTCGGTATCGAGCGAGCCGAGCACCAGTTCGGCTTGAGTGCGCTGCTTGATGGCGACGACAGCACTGGAGATTTTTTTCGAAACAAATCTCGGATGCCGGAGCGCGCTTTCGTGATTGAACAGAATCCCGGCACTGCAGAAGAGCCCTCGGTCACGCCGAAAAATTTCGCACAGGCCCATTCCGTACAACTTAGTGATGCCATACGCACAAACAGGGCGCATCGGCGTCGCCTCGTCCTGGGGGGCATGGTTCGGATGCCCGAAAACCAAGGCAGAAGAAGCATAGAAGATGCGTGTTAGCGGCGAATGCTTAACGCAGGCTTCGAGAAGAGTTAGGAACCTCTGGCAATGCGTCTCGTAGCTTTTTTGTAAAAGGTGCGACAGCTCGCCGGCATCTTCATCGGAAGAGTGATGGTGCGCGGCTAGAAAATAAATCTCGTTCGGTGACACCGTCGCCACAAAGGTCTCCACTTCCGCCTTGTCCAGCAGATTTAGTGGTTCAATAGCCCCGTCGGCACGCAGCACACCCAACCGCGTCACGGGAACAACGCTATATCCGAGCTGACGCAAGTGAACTGACAGGAGCGTTCCATCCTGGCCTCCAGCCCCGACGACGACGGCCATTCGCTGGCTATCGTCGCGACCCGCAGGCTCTCTTGTATCGCTACCGATCAATGTGATTTTCTTTTCAGAAGATATCAGTTCGGGATGATTTCGAAAGCGGGCAGCGGAAACACGAATTTTCCACCGCGTTCGATAAAGGCCTTCTCACGGACGAGAAAGGCGTCACGGAAGTGCCACGGAAGAACGAAGTAATAGTCGGGTCTCGCCGCGCGGGACTCTTCCTCCGAAATGATCGGAATAAGAGTTGCAGGTGTTCGCGCGCCATATTTGTCTGCGTTGCGATCTGCGATCGCGGGCAAAAGATGCGGCGTGATTCCGAAATATTGCAGAAGCGTGTTACCCTTCGTCGACGCTCCGTAACCGTGCACGACCTTGCCTTTCGCCGCGCACTGCTCCAGAAAATCCAGTGTCTGCTTTCGCGCGGTCTCAGTGGCGTCGCGCAGGGATTGCAGCGGCCGCGCAGTCAGATATCCCTCGAGGCGCTCCTTGCGAAGCAGAAGATCGACGGCCGCAGCATTAGTCAAATACGGCCCGACGTCGTGGCATGCCCAGACCTGGAAACTCCCCCCATTCACATCGTTGACCCGCACATCGAAGGCTCGCAGCTTATGCCGCCCCAGCAAGGTGTTGATCTGATGCATCCCATAATATTCGAGATGCTCATGGCATATCGTATCGAAAGAACCACGCTCGACCATCAACGGCAGATAGCTTTGCTCGAACACCCAAAGTCCGTCCGGAGCAAGGATCGAGGCAACATCACTGGCAAATGCATTCGGATCTGGCAGGTCGTAGAGCATCGATATGCTGGTCACAGCCTTTGCCTTGGCATCTCCGGCGATCTTCCTGAAATTGGCTACGGTGAAGAAATCTCCCAACGTCTCGATACCGGGCTCGTAGTACGACTTGAAATTTTCGATCGTCGGATCGATGCCGATCCTGCGAACTTCCCTTAGGTGGCGATAAAATGAAAGAGATGTCCCGTCATTGCTTCCGATATCGAGAACGATTTCTCCCGGCCCGAATTTAACACGCTGCATGACGATCGATGCAATGTCGCGCAAATGGCGAACCATGCTCTCGTTAATGCCAGAGCGGTAGCCGTAGGAATGACGGAACAGATCGTCAGCGTCAAAATTGTGCGCCAGCTGCACGAGCCCGCACGCTTCACATTGCACCAGCGTGAGCGGCGCTTTTGGCGGGTCCGACTGGGTCTTCGAGGGGAACACTCCGCAGGAAGCCAAGTCCCCCAAGCTAAATACCTCGCCCAAAGTTTCCCCGCCGCAGATTCTGCAGTGGCGTATCGGGGTACAGCGCATGAACTATTCTTTCGGTGATAAGGAACGCAATTTGAGGGCGAATTTAGCTAGCAACCCTGCCGATAAACGCCGACGTCGGGCAAGACTGGGGCATGGCTGAGGTTTTTCATATCAGGCTAGTTTCAGTTATGGTAGCGGGTTTGCTGTTTCATTTTAAGGAGCCGGCCGTGACCCGTCATTTTTCTTGGTTTTCGGCGGCGCTACTACTTCCACTATTGGGATGGGTCGGCCTCATCCCTCTCCTGCTCGTGTATCCGATTTATGGCGACGAGCTTCAATGGAAACTTATCAATTCTCGGTTGCTGCTTGACTCTGGCAAATTGCTTTACCTTTTTCCGGGATGCGCAAAGGGCGTTTCGCTTGACCCGCCAATCAGCTGGTATCCGCTTCAGTTGATCGGCGCGACCATTTATTCCGATATGACCAACCCGCAGGTGCTGCGCTACTGGGCAATCGCAACCTTTATCGCGATCATCCTCTATTGCGCATGGTTCGTGCGGTTCAAACTGCGACCCGTCATCGGATATGCCGCCACCATCGGCGCCGTACTCGCACCGCTGTCCCTCGGAGTCCTTCCATTTCTTCTCGTCTTGAACCGACCCGAACAGGGGTTAGTCCTGGTACTGGTTTGCGCTTGCACCATTCCCTCGGTTTTTGGGGATCGCAAACTGACGATCTTGCAGGCCTGGATGGTGGCGGTGTTATTCATATTGCTGTGCTGGATTGCTGTAAGTACTCATGTCAAAGGGGTCTTTCTTTTGCCTGCATTGCTATTGGCCGCCTTCCTGGCGATCAGAAGATGGCTGCCGTCCCTGGCGGTATTAGCTGCGGCAGGCTTCGGCGCGATGGAGACGCTCAGGCTCTGGAGCATACGTACCGATTGTCCAGAATCGCCTTTTCTGATGCAAGTATTTCGAGATCAGAGCCTGTCGCCAAAAGATTTGAGTAGTGGCCTGGTCCACTTTCTCAGGCTCGCACTGCGGAATGCAGTGAACATGGACGCCTACTGGCGGAATGCAGGCTTTCAGGAAGAATATCAAAGTCTGTGGCTGCCACCGGCTGACGCGCCGCAGACAATGATCGCGACGATCCTGAACAGCGCTATTCCAGTTTCCATTGCGATCGGCGCTGTATTTATTATCGCTGCCTTTGTATTTTCAACAGCCCGCGCCATCAAGAGCCGGACCCTTCCCGACAATGGCCCACTCATTGGCATCACGCTCCTTGCCTGTCTGGTCGGCATCTCCGCTTTTCAGTCAGGAAAGAACTTCTATGAATCGGCTCTCATCCTTCCAGTGTTTGCCATGGCGGTTATGTTTGCATTGACGACCACCGCATTGCCAACCGCAGCGCTATTCGGAGGACGCAAGACCATGGCACTGCTGGCCGTTCTTGCCCTCGCCAATCAACTCACAATTGCATTTCGCTTCTATCCAAATTTCTCGGCGTGGCAGCAAACTCTTAACGAGCGGCAGCCAAAACAAGATACCGTTAGGAGACTCCTTGGCCGTTGTGGCATCGAAGCCAATGCGACGAGCAAGCATTTGCTGGTTGACGAATTCACCTACACTTTGCTTTGGAGAACGCAGGAGCCGTATTTCTTGGCATTGGTTGACGGCTGGTGGGCCACCGGCCTTGATCAAACTCACATAATACAAGATCGCAATATTACCGGCGTGGTGGGCGCCTGCCGGCTGGTTTCGACGAAGATCTGGACCTCTATTATATCCGAAGGCGGATTTTGCTGCGCGAAACGACCTTGATGGCGCCTGACGCCGATGAGACCACGATTACGGCAATTGGGCGAAGGTTCGGTCTCGAACAAGCAAGAGATCGAGATGTTGCGTGGTCTTGACCGACTTGCTGAAATTCCTGAGCGTAGCGACCAGCTCATCGATATCAATGAGGCGAGGTCTCTCGGAGTGAACGTGCCAATTATCAATGTACCCAGCGATAAAATGCCGTTCCACGAAATCGATGAGCGTATCTTCGTGCTGGCCTGCGCGGCGCAATAGATAGGGGCAGAACTCCAGTGACAGGAGATCCGCCGACGATACAACAGCCTCCCCGCCCTTTAAAACATGCGCTTCGCCTCCTTGTGTGTCGATCTTCACAAAGAGCGGGCGGCTTATGCTTTCGATATCCACCATCCCATCAAGCCGCCGCGCGGCGACTTTGGTGACCATCCGATGCTGCTCGCCGAAGGCGCCCTTCGTATCGACCAGCCTGACCCGATGATCTCCATGATTCCAGTCCGAGATTTCAAACGAAACCTCGCAATTGGCGTCGAAGACCGCGACATTGAACAGCTTTACGTTGGTTAAGCGTCGCCGTTCGGTATTGGCTTTCAATAGGCTAAAGTTGTTGAGGTCTGGTTCGAAGCACATGCATTCGACGCCAGACATCGCGATCGGCACAGCCGTCAGACCGATATTCGCTCCTACGTCAACCATGGTGCCTGCGCCGAAGCGCTCGAACCAATCGAGTAGGAACTTGATCAGTTCGGGCGAATAGGAGCCCGTGAGCATATATTCGCTTAGCACGCCAAGGTCCAAGGGGTCGCCTTGAATGCGGCCATAAGCCCCTTCAACGGAAACGGTGCGAACGCGTAGTACCTTGACCAAGCCTCGGAATACGATCAACTTCACCGAACCCGGCAAGCAGCGGATCGCCCAGTCGGCAAGAGGTTCGATCGCGTGCCACGCACGTTGGAACAGAAGTCGTAGAGTTGGCCGCATGGCGTTCGTAATCCTCTATTTTTGAATTCGACTAGCTGGATCCGCTGGCGCGGCGGCACAACGGTCGAGCGGCGGTCAGCCTTCCGGACTTATCTGCAAATCCACAGTCTGAGGCGCTTCACATCGCGGCCAGCAAGGTCATACCCGGCAGCCCGAGGCCGGATTTGAGGACGCGGAAACGCGACGGGAATTTTTCGGTGATCTCGTCGATCGCGCGTGCCGGCCCGACGTTGTAGTTCGATTCAGGCGACTGAAAGAATGTGTCGTGGGCGAGCGCGCTGGCATCTGGAACGGTCGAGAAAATCTCGTTCAACTCATCTCGAACCGATTCATAGGCGTGATCGCCGTCAACAAAGAACAAAGGACGTTTGGGACGACCGAGCTTGTGCCATTGATCGAGCGCGATCTTCACTCCGTTGCCACGGTGCAGATGGACGCGGGTAAGACCGCGGACCAGCCGGCCATGCTCATGGTTGGGGTGCTCGACATGGCTCGCGCCCGGTGGCAAATCGACGGAATGAATCTCGTAGCCGAGCTTGAACGCCCGATCACATTCGTAAAAGACCCGGGCGGATATGCCGATATGCGTTCCCCAGTCAAACACGACAGATGGTTTGAGCCGGCATGCCGCGGCCGTCATGAGCAAAAGCTCGTTCAGCGGATAGGGATGCGTACCCACCAACGGCACGATCTTCTCCAGCAGGAAGCGCGACAAGACACCGAGATCGACCTCGAACTCCGAAGCGCTGGCGTTGCGGACCGGATCGGGCCAAGCCCGCTGCCACATCATATGGTGGAACTTGCCGATGATCGAGCGAGCTGTTGATAGCACCAAGGATGGTACTCCCGTTACAATCTGAGGACGTTGTCGCCGCGAACGATCAGATCAAAGTCCAACCGGGCGGATAAAGATCGACTGTGTTGAGTTTCTTCAATTCGGCCGGCGCGAACCAGGCACGTGGCGCTACGACAACCTTGTCAGTCGCACGGTTAAGCCAGGCCCCCCACCAGCTGAAAGAGCTGTTGGCAATCACGTGGTGCCGACAGCGTGCCATCAGCGCCATATCCTCCCAGGGCCGCTCCGGATCTCCGCGGACGTGATTCAAACGCGATTTCGGCACGAAATTCAGCACTTGCTCCGCCGCGGCGGGATCGTCCGAAAAGACGAAGAAGTCTATCCCTTCGTCAAACGCCGCCTCGATGCGGTCTATCGCCTGGCGGTAATAAGGTTCGCCCAACATGCCGTGGAATTCTGCGGTACCGGGGTTGAGGTAATCTCCCCGGCGGACATGCACCGACACGGACAACCGGCTGCGCTCGATCCGTCCAAGTACCCCGGCGGCGGCAACGCCAAGTGGCTCGCGCGGCAAAAGCCAGTCTCGAAGGGATTCAGCGATTAAAGTGAAGTAACGCTCGCTCTGGAAATAGCCAAAGAGCGAGGTCTGCGGGCCCAGCTCCTCGAATGCCGGGTCGTAGTGGAAATGCGGCTCGCGATATTGGTCCGCTGAGGGAGCGAGTTTGGGCAGGCGGGCCCGAGCTAGCACGCGATCGATCCGCTGCTTCCATAACGAGCGAACGAAATGATTGGCCGGCTTCTCAGCACCGGCCTCGGAAACGCTGGCCAGGTCAGCTTTCGGAACGCACAAGCGATCCAGCAGGAATGAACGTAGCGCATAGTTTCGGAACCCGCTGAGATCGAGCGATAGCCCAACGCCATGACGCTCCGCCAGCGCCTTGCCGGCGGCATACTGAAACATCTGGTTACCCAGCCCGCCGATCAGCGATACCGTGATCACCTTGAAATATTCCTGAGACTGGGTCGGCGAAATGCCGCGACCGCAGCGCGCACGCCGTCTTCAAGTCCGATCGACGGCTGCCAGCCGAGCTCAGAACGCAGCAGGTCGGGCGAACCGACGAACCAGGGCTCGTCGTCCTTGCGCATGGCGACCGCACCGAAGCCAAGCAGCGACACATCGGCCTGCAACGCCGCCGCGACATGCTCGGCGAATTCACGCACCGAGTGGCCTTGGCCGGTGGCGACGTTCCAGATCGCGATACCACCCGCCTCGCGGCAATGCCCATCGGCGCGTAGCATCGCCTCAACGGCGTCGTCGATATAAACGAAGTCGAGCACCTGGGTCCCAGCCGACATGGCGACACGCTCGCGTTTGGTGAGACCGCCGACGAGCGCCGGCAGCAGCCGATGCGGCGCTTCCCCAGCGCCATAGACCTTGAAGAGGCGCAAAAGACGAAACCCGACGCAACAGCTCCGGGCGATCGCGCCTGCCATCAAACCGCCGGCCGCCTTCGAGGAGCCGTAGAGCTTGTCCCGCTCCAGCGGCGAGTCTTCCGTGACCAAGGTTCGCGTTGAAGGGCTTCGATATTCCGAAAAGGTGCCCGCCATGACCATGCTCGCGCGCCACTCGGCGCACAGCCGTACCAATACAGCCGGCAGCCCCACGTTGACCCGCAGCATCTCGTCGATGTCGCGATGGTTCGGCTTCACACCACAGGCAGCGAGATGAAACACGGCTTCGACCGGCGTATCCACGAGACGCCGCAAATTTCTCTCGTTGAAGTCATCGCAGGCAATGATGCGAACGCGGTCGCGCCACTCGGCCGGCACCACACTTGATGATCGCACGAGTACAGTTACGCGCCTGCCCTCGGACAAAAGGCGAGCGACGAGATGAGTACCGATAAAACCGGAGGCTCCGGTTACGAGTGAGCTAGCCACCGACATGATTCTTTACGGCTTCGCGGTATTGCTCGATCTGCCGGGCGGTGATTTGCGCGGCTTGTTTGGGACTGGCGGCAAAGTCCCGATACCAGCCGGCCGTCAGTTCGATGGTGTCGGTAAACAACAAGGGCGGTATCCAGCCGAGCTGCGCTCGCGCCTTTGTGCTGTCGAGATGCAGAAAATGCGTCTCCGGGAAACTGCCCGGCGCATAAGTTATTTCCGGTCGCGTCCAGACCGTAGAGAGCTGTTCGACCAGTTCGCCGACGGTGCGGGCGGCCTCGTCACCGGGACCGAAATTCCAGTTGTCGGCAGCCGAGCCGTCTCCGCTCAACAGGCGCGCAGCGAGCACCAGATAGCCATGAACCAGCGCCATCACATGCTGCCACGGACGCACCGCGCCTGGATTGCGCAAGTTAATCGGCTGGCGCGCCGTCACCGCACGTACGAAGTCCGGAACGATGCGGTCGGCAGACCAGTCGCCGCCGCCAATGATGTTGCCGCCACGGGCATTCGCAATCAGCACGCCGTTGCCGCGCTGGGCGAGAGTCGCGCGATAGCAGGCTGCAACCAATTCCGCACAGGCTTTGGAGGCGCTGTAGGGATCCTTGCCGCCGAGCGGGTCCTGCTCGCGATAACCCCGCGCCCAATCCTGGTCGCGATAAACCTTGTCGGTGGTGATGCAGACGACGGCCTTGACGTCGGGAGTGAGCCGCGCCGCCTCGAGCACATGGGCGGTTCCCAGCGCGTTGGTAGCGAAGGTCTCGATCGGATCCGCAAAGGATTTTGAAACCAGCGGCTGCGCGGCGAGGTGAATGATGACCGCCGGCCGATGCCGCTCGATTGCGTTCCGAACGGCGGCAAAATCGCGGATATCGCCGATGGTCGATTCGATACCGTCCGCAATGCTAGCCGTAACAAACAGGCTGGGTTCGGTCGCGGGTGCAAATGCGAGCCCGGCGACATCGCAGCCGATGCGCTTGAGCCAGCTCACGAGCCAGCCACCGGTGAAGCCGGTATGCCCGGTCACAAAAATTCGTCGGCCCTCTAACGTCAACTCGAAATCCAACAAGGGAGATACAACGGTCATTGGCCGGCTCGCTCCACCATGTCCGAGTGCACTGGCGATAGAACTGTCTCGCCGCGCAAGATGCGTTCATAGGATTTTGCGATTTTCTCCCAGGTAAAACGATCACGCCAGGCTTGACGGCCCGCTGCACCAAGCTTGCGCAGATAATCCGGAGCGCGGATGGCCTTTTCGATTTCGCGAGCGAGCACCACAGGCGATACCTTGATGTAACCACGTTCGTCCCTATCGGCGGGGCACAGCCAACCTCCTCCAGTCCAGCGTACGATCTCGCTTGCGTTGCCAGCAGGTACTGTGAGAAAGGGCGTTCCAGCTGCGGCGGACTCAAACAGCACAAGCGGCGAGTATTCGACCTTGGAAGCGAACACGAACAGATCCGCTTCGAAGAAGGCGTCGATGACCTTTTCGCGCAGCAAATTAAGGCGAAGCACCGTCTTCTGGACTGGCGCCGAGATCGGAACGGAGGTCGGAGATGCTTGTGATTCACCTTGAACAGCAATCGCTGCGGCTTCCGTCACCTTCGTTCGTTTAGCCGGCGGTTTGGGAAATACGCGCTCCGTTACACCCTTCAAACCTGCCTCGCGAAACAGCTGAATGCCCTTCCGAATTGAATTCAAGCTGGCAAACCGCCGCAAGACGGCGTGGAAATGGCTGATCGTGAACCGCCCGCTGGGCCAGTCGCCATTGAGAATCAGAGTTGCGCCTCGGCCATCAAGATCTGCCTGCGCAAAGGCTTCCGCCACGATCTCGTGACCCTTTGCGCTGGTCGGTGCACCGACGGTCAGGAAAACCAAATCGGTCGGCGGGATACCAAGCTCTTGGCGAAGACGTCCGTCGCGGCGGGTCTCGCGCCCAAATTCTACCTCGCTGGCTCCATTGGGAATAGTTGAGAAGTTCGTAATCCCGTTGGCCCGGGCAAAATCGATGTCGCGGTAGTGCTCCGCGTAGAAGATGAGGTGGTCGAATTTGCGCAAAACGTCCGGAAGCTTCCGGAAATAATCCCGGAACGAAGGCTCGTAGAAGCTTGAAAAACCACAGGGAACGAAGACCTTCCGAGCATTGATCTGGTCGAGCACCGGCCAGAGCGCATCGAAGCTCCATTGCTGAGCCGCCTTGATCAAAATTGCATCGCCGTCGAACCCGGTAAGGAAATCTCGGTAGCGATCGACCTCGCCGCGGATGCCGGTCACGAAGTTTCCGCTCACGTCGAAGCTCGCGATATTAACTCCGTTGTGAGTAGTTTCTTTCCTTTCGGGATGAGTGCTCGTTGCCACAGTAACATCGTGCCCCGCCTCCGCCATCCGCTCGGCGATCTGGCGGATCACCTCCTGCACCCCTCCCCGGTGTGGCCAATAGCTTTCACAGCAAAAGAGCAGCCTCATCGCTAAATCCTCAGCGCACAGCCAGACTCAAACGGCGCAGATGGTTGCGAACGGCGCGCGCCGTGCGCCAAACCAAGCCATAAGCCGGCTGGCGCAGCCTGAGGCAGTGACGGAGATGAGCCTGCGCGTCCACGATTCTTTGAGCCAGTTCCGGGCCGGGCCGACCGTCACCAAACTTGTTTCCCGCATCGGCGATAACAGCGCACATACGCTCAACATCGAGCCTCCGCAAGGACTGCAGCTCCGCACCATGAATAAGCGCGGCGATCTCGATGTGAATCCGCTGCGGCACCGCCGCTCCGGTCGCATGCGCCAGATTTTCCGAAGAGATAGTGACAAGCTTCTGTAGAAACGGCTCGGCACCCGCCCGGGACATGCTCGAGGGAACTTCTCGGTAAATCGTCAGCCGCTCCGGCAGATTCGCTACGCAGTAATGCCGCGAAATACGTGACCAGAGCTCATAGTCTTCCGGCGGCTGTCGCCCGGGATCCATCGTGTAGACGCCGACGCGATCGAGCGCCGATTTCCGTATCATCACCGACGAGTGGACGAAGGGGTTGTTGAAAAGTAGATCAAATCTAAGAATATGATCGCTCGCCGGATGATCATGAAATCGGCCGCTCCGCTTCTCGCCGACCCATATCTCGGCACAGGTACCGACCAGGGCATGATCGGGATGCGCGTCGAGAAACTCCACCTGCTTGGCGATGCGACTCGGATCGGCGAGATCGTCGTGGTCTTGCCTTGCAATATAGTGCCCCCGGGCCAGCGCGATGCCCTGGTTGAGCGCAGCCGCAAGGCCCGCGTCGGTCTGATGAAAGACGCGAACCCGCGGATCAGAGATGCCATCGAGATAAGATCGGGTCCCATCCGTTGAGCCGTTGTTGATCGCAATCAGCTCGAAATTCGCAAAGGTCTGCGCAAGAATACTCTCGATTGCCTTCGGCAGATCGGCGCCGCCATTGCGGACCGAAAGAACGACACTCACGTCAGGCGTCGAGTTCATTTTCCTGGATACCACGATTGCCGCGGAATTGCCCGCTTGCACCACGCAGCTCTGCCCTTCAGGCCCACACGCGCCACGGCGGGCGGCCGGACTGCCAAAGATTCTCTAGATGCATTTTGTCGCGCAAGGTATCCATCGGTTGCCAAAAGCCGGAATGGCGATAAGCGGCGAGTTGCGCTTCGCGAGCCAAGGCCTCTAGCGGTGCCGCCTCCCAGGACGTGTCGTCGCCTTCGATCTGATCGATCACCTCCGGATTGAGCACAAAGAAGCCCCCGTTAATGAGGGCATTGTCGCCGGGCGGCTTTTCGACAAACGACTTCACCATCGTGCCCTCAAGTTCAAGCGCGCCGTAGCGTCCTGGCGGACGGACCGCAGATACCGTGGCCAGCTTCCCATGATTGCGATGGAAAGCGATGGATGCGTTGATGTCGATATCCGAGAGGCCGTCGCCATAAGTGAAGCAAAACGACTCTTTTGGATCGAGGTAGCTGCGCACGCGCTTGAGTCGGCCACCCGTCAGCGTCGTTTCACCGGTGTCGACGAGCGTGATGGTCCACGGCTCAGCATAACTTTGATGATAGGTGATGCTGTTCTTTGCCGCGTCGATGGTAACATCGGAATGGTGCAGAACAAAATTCATGAAATACTCTTTAATCATGTAGCCCTTGTAGCCAAGGCAGATCACGAATTCAGAAAGCCCATGGTACGCATAGAGTTTCATAATATGCCACAGGATCGGTCGGCCGCCGATCTCGATCATGGGTTTCGGCCGCACGGCGCTCTCTTCTGCTATGCGGGTGCCCATGCCTCCCGCCAGAATGACGACTTTCATGATATCACCTCTAATAAAATCTCCGGGTGCCCAGGCTGCCGGCTGCTTCAAGCGATTTCATTTCAAGAAGGTATTGGTCGTCGTCTTGCTTCCACATGAAAGCCCACCGTAAATTCTCTAATAGGTACTTTCTTGTCGAGTTCGTAGAAGTAGCGCGGGAGAATATCACCCAACAGGTGAGACAACTCTGCTCCATATTCACCGTGCTGCGACTCGTGCTGTGCGAACGTCCATGAAACACGGGCACATTCTTGCGCCAAGTGCGCGAAGAAGCCGTGGTTCGGCTCTAGCGAAACGATTTCGCATCCGAATTCTGTCAGAAACTTGCGGTACCAGTGATCGGTATAGCCACCATAAAAGTGGTACGGCTCCTGATGGAGTCCCGATCCAAGCGGCGCCGACAGCAAAAGGCGTCCTCCAGGTTTTGTGATTCTTACCATCTCCTTGAGAGCCTCAATGGGACGCGGGACATGTTCAAGTACTTCAGTGCACAAAACCACGTCGAAACTGGCATCGGGAACTGGAATATTCGTGATGTCGGATACGTAATCGATGAGGGCGTATTGTCCCTCCGGCCCCTGATATCCCTGATACTGAGAGAAGTCCTGGGTTTCATATCTGCAATGGGCGAACAGATCGCGATACGGCGCAGTGCCTGCGCCGACGTCAAGGATGCGCGATCCCGCCTCGATCGATCTGGCCCTCTCGGCAATCCATGCCCCCCTTGCATCGGCATTGAAGCCGTGCACCTCGGCAACGCTGACCTTCGGCTGACGATCCATCCTGTCCAGCATGATCGCGGTCCTGATCATGCTTCGAAGCCTTTCGATCCGCAGATTGAGGTCTGCCCTGAATTCCTGAAAAGGAAGCAATGATCTTACTCCGGAAAGGAAATGCGTACCGCGGGGCTTTCGGCATGCCCGCGCACATGCTCGACCGCTATCTTGCGTCGCAGTCGTGACTTCGAAACAGCAGGAAACGTGCCTGGCCTCAAATCACGGTTTGCGTCACAGGCAACGCCACCTGCCAAGGCAACACCGGCGCGACCACACCTGGCCGCGCCGCAACCCAGAACACCGAGTCGCTCATGCCACCTTCGATGCGGAGAAAGACCGCATAGGGTGATTCACCGGGCGCGGAAAACCAATTGATGAAATGGAGCGATGTCATGAGATCCAGCCGGTAGAGACCTTGATTCAGAAAACGCGGCGGAACGGGAGCAGTTAGAAGGACCTCGCCGACTTTCAAATCATCCAATATCTCATCACGGTTATCAGTAATAACTGACCAATAAATAACTTCCCCAGCCTCATTGTAGACCGCGTAGCCGAAGGTCAGAGACGGGTGAAGTTTCTTGATGCGAAGCCCAATCTCGACGGAAACTTCGGCGGTCGCAACAACAGACCCCTCGATGGTCTTCCCGACCGCGTCCTTGATCCGAAACGATTGGAAAGTAAAAAACTCGGTATCAAGCGAGGGCACATCAGCGGCGGTAATGGCGCCCTTCAAGGATTGATTTTGGTCACCAAACAGATACCGGCTAGTTGCGGCGTAGGTGTCCGTTGTATCAAGCACCAGTTCTCCGTGATCGAGCCAGATGATGCGGTTGCACAACTGATCGACCGCGCTCATCTTGTGCGATACGAATAGGACGGTGCGCCCGGCTTTCGAGACCTCGTTCATCTTGCCGAGGCATTTCTTCTGGAATTCCGCATCGCCAACCGCGAGCACCTCGTCGACAATCAGGATTTCCGGTTCGAGGTGCGCCGCAACCGAGAACGCGAGCCTGGTCTGCATACCGCTCGAATAGCGTTTCACCGGCGTGTCGATGAAATCCTCGACCCCCGAAAATTCCAGGATTTCTTCGAACCGGCGCGAAATATCATGATGACTCATGCCCAGGAGCACGCCGTTGAGATACACGTTTTCGCGGCCAGTGAGTTCGGGATGGAAGCCTGTTCCAACTTCGAGCAGCGTGCCAGTGCGACCTCTCAGGCGCAATTCGCCAGTAGTTGGCGCCGTAATCTCCGCGATGATCTTGAGCAGTGTGCTCTTGCCCGATCCGTTGCGTCCGATAATGCCGACGACCTCGCCCTGCTCGATCGTGAAGGATATATCCTTGAGTGCCCAGAAAGGTTCGAGGTCGTGTTTGGCACGATCATCGTGTCGCCGCATGCCGACGATGCCGCGCCCCCATTGCGCGATAGCCTCGGATATCCGGATATGCCCGTGCTGAACGCCACGGACATATTGTTTGCTTAACCCGCAAACCTCGATTGCCGTCGTCATCTCCAGAAATCGCGCAATTTCGGACTTGCCGGGCACGTCGCAAACGGTCTGGAATTAGATGCGGTCAATGAGATTGCCTTCCATTTTCCGAAACACGCGCATGCCACCCCAGAACAGTAGCCCCATGAGAAGGATGTAGACGGCGAAACCCGCCGGCGATGGCGCGTCCGCGCCCAACACCACCCAGCGCATGGCGTTCACCATTACTGCGATCGGATTGAGCTCGTACAGCCAACGAATTTTTTCCGGCACCAGCGACGCGGGGTAAACGATCGGACTCATATACATTCCGATCTGGAGCACGAACGGCAGCGCTATGCCAACATCGCGGTAGACGGCATTGAGCGGCGCGATCCAGAGCGCGATCGAATAGCCGAAGAACGCCACGCCGAGAATAACGAGCGGCGCGAAGATTACCATCCAGCTCACCTGAGCGCCCATCAACAATGCCGTTACGATAAGCGCTGCAACCGCAATCGCACAATCCAGCGCCGCCGCAAGCGGCGCCACCATCGGGATAATCATGCGCGGCAACGAGATCTTAGTGATGAGGGCACTGTTGACCACAAGGCTGTTGCCGCCATCCGACACGATCCGGCTGAAATACTGCCAGATTGCCAGGCCGGCGAAGGTAAACAGCGGATAGGATTGCCCTTCAACCGGAATGCGCACGAACACCACGAACACCGTAGTGAAGATCGCGGTGGTGAGCAGCGGCTGCAGCACAACCCAGAGCAGGCCAACAACCGCCTGCCTATAGCGGACCGAGATCTCACGGCGCGCGAGCACTCGTAACAACTCACGGCTGGCCCAGATATTGGCTATATCCCCGCCGATGCTGCGTTCGTTGTAGGGCTTAATGATTTTGAACGCTGTGGCCGGGGTCATGTGGGCCGCACAAGATACGAACGGAAGCTCATCGTCGCCTTCTGTTCCCACACCGGCGTATGGCGGTGGGTAGCTTCGAGATGATCATAAACGGCATCCGCCCACTCGCCTGCGATTCCCAATGATGAACGCTGGATAGTTCGCTATCCGACGCATCTTTCGAGGTCGGCATCCGAAATCAGTTTGACCATTTCTGCCGACTTTGATCAGGATAGCCGCGCTGTAGCCGCAATTCAGCGCAGATCGGTGCGTCCCGTACGCACCGAATAGTCCATGCTACCGCAGTCCGGGTGACTCGGATGTCACACGGTTGCTCCGGTTCGGAGCGGAGATGAAGCGCACCACATTGAGCGGCACGCAATAGACCGCCGCCCTAAGCGGCGGCGACCATATCTGCGTCGAGTAGAACGCGAACTTTGCGGCCCAACATTTCAAGAAGAATGGAGACCCGATCGTGGTCAGCCATCCCATTGAACAAGGCTGCGGTGTCCACGAAAGCGCCAGCCAGCACTCGCACCTTGTCACCGGGCGCAAAGGCAGGCTTGCTGTTCATTGTGATGAAGCCCTTGTCGTCTTCGCGCGCCTTCAGCGCGCTAACGACTCCTTCGGGTAGCACCGAGGGATCGTCGCCGTTGCTAACAAGGCGCGCCACGCCAAACGTCGATTGAATGGAACGCCAGCGCTGCGCCGCAACGTCGATGGCAACGAACAGATAGCGTGGAAACAGCGGTTTCGCCGTGAAGTCGACCTTGCGCGCGTGACGCCGGCGCTTCAGATAGCGCGGGAGATAGATGTCGAAGCCTTGACGCATCAGATTCTCGGCGGCCTTGAACTCGCCATTCACCTGGGTCTGCACGACATACCAACACACGCCAATCGCTTTGCTCATGTCTTGCCCCCATCCATCACGGACAGCGGAATGCCAAGCAGCGTCGGCGCAAGAACGTGGTCGGCATCGCAAACCCCAAGCGCCGCAGCGAAAGTCGTTTGCGCAGTGATCACGTCGGTCACGATCACCGCATCGAACTTCCCCGCCACCTCGGCGTAGGATTTGACGACATTGACGCCGATGAATTGCATGTCGTCACTGCCCTCATCGATGATTGCGACGATTGTCACGCCAGCCTCCACCGCGCAGAGGATGGCGATCTCGGCGAGGTCCGATTTTCCGGCCAGCACCACGCGGCTGCAGCCGCGAGCCTGCGCCGCGGCGAGGACGCGCGCGCAATCTGCCTTGGCCAGACGAAAGAACGAAAAGGAGTCGGAGAGATATTGCACCGTAAGCCGGGACTTTTCCGCAAACCCATGCGGCGTCAGATAGTAGGCGTAGCGGCGCGCAGGCGCATCGTGCACCTTGACCAATCCCTTTTTGACGCAGCGCTTGAGGTAGGCGTTGACGAGGCCCAGCGCGATGCCGAGTTCCGCAGCGATGCGTCTCTGCGAGCGCTCCCCGCTACGTTCGACAGAAGTCAAAAGCCCGAGCACAATGCGCTCGTTCTCATGCTCTGTGTCCAGCAGACGCTCCATGCCGTCCCCCCTTAATCGGCCGCGTTGTTAGCGCGTTCATCGTATGAACGTCAAGCTTTTATTCCGGGCCCTAGAGCTCCATAAGCTATTGTTATATATTGATATTTTTTTCACGGCCGCTCGATGATGACGAAACCGATAGACAGGCGGTAACGCAAGGAAACACGTGTGGCAGGTCGCTCAGGGTCAACGTAAGACGCGCAGGCACTAATCATCCCGACCGGCGCTTTTCGGGATCGCGACAGCACGCTGATCCCCCGATCGCGGGATATCTACTAAGGCGCCGTCGAGGTCGTATCTCGGTCCCCCTGAACTTGCCATCTACGCGGCGCGGCGATTATAGACGCTGCTCTACTCAACTTGCCGAGTTCCTAAATGTCATTGATCCAAAAGATTAGCTCGGCGCGGCTTGAATCCGTCGAAAATTTGCTGAAGCGGCTATTTGGTTGGGGCAACAAGCCTGAGCAGGGCAATTGTTTCGGCAGTTACGCGCTGACCATCGCGACTGCGCTCGCCGTTTCGCTCTACATGAGCGTCGGGCTGGCCCGTGCCCAATGGAGCATTTTTGCTGACCACGAGCTTCGATCTTACCTGGTGGCATACCCTCAACTATCGCTAGCTGATTTTCCGTCCCTGCTATTGCAGACAGAAGTTGGCTACCCTGGCCAACTCACGCGTTTCAGGCCGATCAATTATTTGTTTTATTCGAGCGAAGCTCTGGCTTGGGGGAACAGCTATTTTCTTCTTAACGTTGCCCGGATTGCAGGGCTTTGCATCTTTTCGACATTCCTGTTTCTTGCGCTCCGCCGGTTTTTCCCCGCCCTGGTCGCGTGTGGAATCGGCGCTCTCTGCTTGACCAGCGTTTATTGGAAATTCGTCTGGATTGGCTTCGGTGTAAATGAGCAATACCTGGCGCTGCTCAGTATACCCTTCACTTGGGCGTATGTCCGACTCTATTGGCACACCAAATCCGGCAACTCGAATATGCCGATCACCTGGGCGATCTGCTTGGTATCCGCCGCGCTCCTTGCCGGAACAAAAGAGCCAATGGCTGTCCTCGCGCCCGCGCTTGTCATATTGATTGGACTATCGGTATATTACGACAGACGTTACGATTATCGATTGGTCGCTGGCGCGATCACGATCGCACTCATAAGCGCGGTTGTTTGGGCCATCCTCCATGGTCTGGCTGCCCACGGTAATGCAGACTTCTATGGTAACTCGGTTGCACCCTCCGAGCGTCTCGCCAAAATTTTTTACGGTTTGCGAACCTATCCTTTTCCCGTTCTTTTCGCTCTGGGTTTGGCTTCTATCGGCTTAGGGGCCGCAGCGAGGCGAGCGTTGCCGACAGGAGAGTCGGTAAGAGCGATCAATTGCGCGATTCAATTCCAGTTCTGGCTTCTGGCGCTGTCGCTTAGCCACTTGGTATTTTACGATGGTTGGCCGCGAGGGAACAGGTATGAGTTTCCGGGGCAGCTTTTTGTATTTGCTTCCTTTTTGATTCCTCTCTTCATAGCCGGTCGAATACTCCGGGCGATCCGACCGAGACTCTGGATGCCATATCAGGCATGTATCTTTTTGCTGGCAATAGGTGCCACGCTCTCAAGGGGATATAGCGATTTCAGGAATGATGTTGCAATTTACGTCGAGAGCAGCCGAAAATTTACGGCCGCCATTTTGACGGCTACAGCCCAGGCAAAATCACAGCCCGGGGCTCAAATCGTGGTTGAGGCGATGTCTCCTTATGATCTGGAACCGATCTTTGCCATCAATCGCTTCTTAGTATCACTCGGCGTGACCAATCCATTGTTTGTAAGACCTCACCAGCTCGCGTCGGCAGCCTATCCAAAGAATGCATTCTTTCAGGGATTGATCGATACAATCGAGGCGGTATCCGAACATGGAAATATTACCAAGGACACCGGCGTCGGAACCTTACCTGGGCCGTTTTTTGTGAACTACAAACCCATTTCAAGTTTCTCGGCATCCTTACCATGCCTGTCCATCCGCCTTAACAAGGCGCCTTACGACGGATGCGTCCCTATCGCTACCGTCGCCTATTGACGAGAGCATTGGGGATAATGCACATCACACTACTAGGCGTTATGGGCATCAACTCGCCCAAACCCTATTGCTGCGGGAGCTTCTGGAGCCATCGTAGATTTGCCCCAATGTAGATTTGCCCCGATCGCATCGTTTTTGCAGGTGCGGCAAGCCGTCAATTGCGCCAACATTCGAAACTGCAAATTAACGCAGGGGTAGCACTGTATATCGTCGTGCATCTTTCGCACATTGCGGTCATGATTCGTCGCGTTTTAGTGCTTGGTACCGGGTGTAAAAGCGGGCGTGCTGCGCAATTGAGATAGCTAGGATTCTTCTTTAAGACCAAGGACTAAGCGATGAGATCGCGTCTCGCCTCTAATCCGCAGGATCTCGGCGATGGCGATATGAATTTCGTACCCGCTGCCTTTGGACCCTCGACCGGCCTTGGCAGCGGAAGCCTTGGCGGCGGAACCCCGATCGGAACCACGCCCCCGCCGATCTCCACACCTGTAGCCCCGGTCCTTCCGGACGAGTCAGTCCAGGCCATGGCTGCTGTCAGCGGTTCCGGGTCCGGTGGTACCGGTTCCGTCGTCGCCGAAACCTCAAGCAGCGGTTTCACGATCAATCTCATTTTCGACTCCGCCGCGATGGCGGCGCCAGCAAGTTTCCGCACCGGCATCGAACAGGCGGCCTCGATCCTGTCCGCGACGATCACCAACAAGATCACGGTCAATATCGCCATTGACTATAGCGGGACCGGCGGTGGCGCGGCGGCCGGACCCGATAGTGGCCAGTTCGTGAACTATTCGACCGTCCGGTCCGATTTGATCGCCAATGCCGCGCCGGGTGACACGTCTTTCAATGCGCTACCCACGGGCTCGACGATCCAGGGGCAGTCGCAGGTTGCGGTCTGGAATGCGCAGCTGAAGCTTTTCGGGCTGATCAGCCCGAACGACACCACCACCGACGACGGCAGCGCTACCTTTGCCACCGACATCAATTCAAACTTGCTGGTGGGGGTCGCGCTGCACGAACTGACCCATGCGATGGGACGCGTGCCCTATGGTGCGCAACCCGATATTTTCGATTTTTACCGATTCACAAGCGCCGGCACATACCTGTTCGCGGGCGGTAATACCGCTCCGTCAGCGTATTTTTCCCTGAATGGGGGCAACACGAAGCTGGCCGATTTAGGCGTCAGTTCTGATCCGAGCGACTTCCTCAACAGCGGCGTACAGGGCGGCAACGATCCGTTCAACGAATTCTATTCGGGCTCTACGCTTCAGAGCCTCACGACCGTCGACAAAGAAATGCTCGACGCGCTGGGGTTCAATACCATGCCGCCGGGTCTCGCCGTCGTCGGCAATACGGCGGAGGCACTGCAGGGCGGTGCCGCGGTCTCGGTTCTCAGCAGCGCCCCTAATATCAACGATCCCGGCAGCACGACGCTGTCGAGCGCCACGATCAAGATTGCGAATGCCGGCGGCAGTGCCGTTGCGGGCGACAAGCTGTTCGTCAACGGCATCGAGAACGGCTCGCTCGGCAGCGGCGTCACGGCAAGCTGGAATGCGACCACCGATACGCTGACGCTGAGCGGAACCGCTTCAGTTGCGGTCTATGACACACTTCTAAGTGAGATCAGCTTCCAAGACACGGGCACCGATGCCTCCAGCGGGAGCCATCCGGTCCGGACCGTCACCTGGACGATCAACGACGGAACTAACTCCTATAACGCCACGTCGCAAATCGGGGTCGATCGCGCGCCCGTTGCAACGAACGACACCGCAGTCGATGCAGTGGGGACCACGCTCACGACTACGGCAGCCAATGGCGTGCTGTCGAACGATACCGATCTCGATGCCGATCAGCTAACCGTCACGGCCGTCAGCAACACCGCGCACGTCGCGGGCTCAGTGGGTTCGGCCCTTGCGGGAGTGTACGGCCATCTGACCCTCAAGGCCGACGGCTCGTATTCCTATGTCGCGGACAATACGTCGGCCATCAGCAGTGCCCCAACCGGGGTCCATCTTCAGGATGCTTTCACGTATACGGTAAGCGATGGGAACGGCGGCTCGGCGAGCGCGTCGCTGATCGTCACGCTCGATCGTGCGCCCGTGGTGACGGCGGCTAACGTCACCATGAGCGCAGGCCATGCCACCGTTGCAGCCTCATCGCTGTTTTCGGCTGCCGACCCCGACGGCAACCCGATCACGACCTATGCGTTTGAGGACGCCGGCTCCGGCCATTTCGTGCTCAACGGCACGGTTGTTGAACCAAACAATCAGGAGATCGACGTATCCGCAGCCCAGCTTTCGCAGCTGACTTACCAAGGCGTTGCTGGATCGACGGTCGACACGGTGGAGGTTCGCGTCAACGACGGGACGCTGTGGAGCAACTGGACCAGCTTCACGGTGACACCTCCGGCTCTTGTCATCCAGACCGACGGGACGACGAGCCTGGTTCAGCAAGGCAACAACTATTTCCTTGATCCGGTTGGCGGCGGGACGGGCCCGGAACTGACCCTCAATGGCGCTGCACTCGGGCCGGCCCAGTTGGGCAGCTGGGCTCCGATTGGAGCGGTGCAGACCGCGAGCGGCTACGACGTTGCCTTCAAGCTTGCAGGTGCCAACGAATTTACGGTGTGGGCCACCAACAGCAGCGGCGCCT
>Ga0210394_10001567_pt1 | contig 35904 bp, 31 predicted proteins | sample IncBWC12MmetaG_FD_160121 | JGI IMG/M metagenome (GOLD analysis project Ga0210394, IMG submission 160121) | Forest soil microbial communities from Barre Woods Harvard Forest LTER site, Petersham, Massachusetts, United States - Inc-BW-C-12-M | ecosystem: Environmental > Terrestrial > Soil >... | reverse complement strand
GTCTCACTTACTCGCGAATCTATTTCTTCGGTGTACCAGGTTGGCCCGTAGGTCGTCAGCAGATCATACAATTCGCGTATAAGCTCTTGTTGCCTTTCCACGATCTCATCAGTGGCCACTTGCTCGGAATCCGATCCTACCGCTGCCTTGCTTCTGTTCATTAGAGCCGCCTTTAATTTTGCTCACAAAATCTACAATGGCCCCGAGGCGTAAAACCGTTCAATACAGAACACCCATCACTTTTATGATTTCAAGGCCTTACGAGGAGAGTGAAGAATTCAACCTGCCGAGTCCCGCTTCTATGCAACCTTGACGAGACTAACGGTACGGCCTGCAAGCGATCGGGGTGCTCGACTGTTCAAAATTGAACAGTCTTGCTTCGGATACCTTAGATAACGTAGGCAACCCCAGCGCCGGTATGTGGGAGGCCATAAATGACACTATCCGGACGGAATGTGCTCTTGGTCGGACAGCATTTTCACAGGGCGCGGCGCTTGACGGACAAGCTACAAGGTTGGAAATTCCAAAATCATTTCGCCGGCAATATACGAGCGGCCTCCGACCTGTTGAGTTCGCGGCGGATTGATTTAGTGCTAAGCCATACGTATCTGCCCGATGGAACCGGCTCCGGCCTGCTGGCAGCTCTGGCTCACCTGCCGGTTACCGCGTTCCTTTGCTTGCCGGTCGAAAATAGCTGCTACTGGCTGCCGGCCATCGATGGTGGAACAAAATGCCTGGGAGTGCCGGCACTCCGCCCATTGGAGTTTGCGAGAACACTCGAAGAAATGGCCCGAGGCTTATCCACGGGAACCCAAGCATCTTGCTCACGACTCGGTGCTCTCATCGCCTCCGGTCAGGGTTGCGCCTGAGAAGGCATCTTATCGGAATAATTGGGAGAAATGCCTTGCTCGAAATCCGGAGCGCTATCTTAATCCTTGTCGTTCTCCTCACTCCTGCGATTGGCGGGTCGCAGACACAACCTTCTGAGAACTCCACTTCCATTGAGTATGCGCAGCAATTTCCCCCGCCCCCAAGCGCTTCCGCCCCTACGCCGCTTCCCGACAAGCCCATAGCTGCGACGCCAGACCAGGCCCCGGATGCCGAGAATAAAGGGAACGATTCCCAACCTCAGCAGACCAAGCGTATGCTCTGGGTCGTTCCCAATTTTGGCGCTGTGAACGCCGATACGCAGCTTCCGCCGCTGTCCACCCGGGAGAAATTCGTACTCGCCGCTCAAGATAGCGTCGTGGACTATTCCTCCTACACGTGGGCCGGAATTCTTGCCGGGCAGGCCATGCTCTTAAATTCCGACCCGGAGCTGGGCCGCGGCGTGAAGGGTTATGGACGCTATTATTGGCGCACCTTCACCGACGGAGTGTCGGGGACTTTTTTCACCGAAGCCATTGTGCCGGCGATTACGCACGAGGACCCGCGCTATTACACCATGGGCCACGGAGGGTTCTTCCGGCGCACAGGCTACGCGATATCTCGCGCCTTCGTCACTAAGAGCGATTCCGGAGGCACGACCTTCAATTGGTCCGAGGTAGGGGGAAACGGTCTGGAAGCTGCTTTGTCCAACGCCTACTATCCGCCGCAGGAGAGCGGCCTGAGTCAAACGGCCTTGAACTGGGGAACGCAGATGGAATCCGCTGTCCTGAATCACGTCTTCCAGGAATTTTGGCCCGATATCCGAAAGAATCTATTTCGCCAAAAATAGATGTAGTCGTTTGCTGTGAGCGCTTCAGGCGAAGCTCTTCCTGTCAAGCGTGAAGCACGCCAACATATAGATCAACTCCGAAACTCCTACCGTGATGAACTGGCTTTCTGGTCCTTAATCTGCAAATTGTTCACCACTTGCTGCACGTTTGGGACAGTTGTCGCCACCTGCTCGGCGCGCGTGCGCTTGTTCTGCGAGTTCACTTCTCCAGTTAGCGTAACAACGCCGTTCTTCACTTCGTATTTTACGTTCTTATGCAAGTTGACCTGAATCAGCGCGGCGTCCAGGTTCTTTTCAATGCCTTCGTCCAGATCCGAATTGACGGCTTTTGCCTGTTTCTCAAGGCCTGGGGGCAGTATGGCAATCTGATCGGCGACGACCTGCGTTCCCGCCAGAGATTTCGCGACTGTCTCGGCCTGTATCTTGTCGCTGTCATTCGCCACTTGTCCGCCCAGGGTCACAACGCCCTTGTCTCGATCCTGACTGACGGAGACATCTTTCAGGCCTGCTTCGTCGAGCGATTTGCGAATGCTGTCCGATACATCAGGTGACTTCGCGGGTGTTCCGAAGCAACTGGCCAGGGTCCCTGCGGTGAGCAGTGTGAGCATGGCGAACGGCAATCTTATTTTTTTCATTTTTCTCCTTTAATGCATTCGAGGCGGAATCTCAAACGACGATGAAGCGGCACCTAATGCGTCTGGCCTCTACATTCGTTGCGTTCGCACGGGCAATCGATATCCGGCGTCTTCCATGGCTTCGCGCTGCGCGCTGCAATACCTGCCTGTGTTGTCACGCACGAACAAATCGGATGTGCACGTTTCTCGGTTTCGCAGAGTCCATTGTCCTTCTGGTTTTGGACCGGGTGGGGATGATCCAGGCCTTAATACTAGTCGTCGGGGGAAAATGGTCTGTCTAGAAAGGAACACACTGCCTTTTCTGCGATTACTGCTCGAAAGGGCCTACTGTTCAATATTGAACAGTGTAGTCAGTGGGATAGTTTTACGCTGGAGCGCTAGTTCAAGCAAATTGATTGGATGTCGGACAGCAAGTTCGCGAGAGGTGTTTGCATGTTAGCAGCCCGTCGGCTTGAGACTGTCGAGAATTGCCATGAAGGCTCTCATCGACCACTCGGGAAGAGCAGCGACACCTTCTCCGACGTTGTAGCCAGACTCGCGGCATTTGCGACGCCGCTCTGGCACCCAAAGGGCGCGGCCTTATTCGCTGAAGGCCAACCCCCTTGCGGTGTATTTATTCTCTACTCGGGCCGCGTAAAGCTGTTCACATCATCGGCGGATGGGAGATCCCGCATCCTGAAGTTTGCCGATCCCGGAGAGGTACTTGGCTTGGCCGGGACGCTGTCGGGCCATCCCTATGAGGCGTGGGCGGAAGCGATTCAACCGACACAGACTGGCTTCGTCGAGCGCACGTTTCTGGTTCAACTTATGCGACGCCACGGTGATCTTGCAATGCGCGTGGCTATGCAGTTGGGTGAATCCTATTATTCCGCGATCGCCGGAGTGCGCGCGATGGGGCGTTTGCGGTCTGCGCGCCAAAAACTTGCGACGTTCCTTCTCGATTGGTCCGAGAGCAATCGCCCGTCCCGCGATGAGACCGGCGCGCGACTCGCTTTAACTCATGAGGAAATCGCTCAGGTCATCGGGACTTCGCGAGAGACGGTGACACGACTTCTATCGGGATTCAAGGCGAAGGGGCTGATTCAGTGGCAGGGCTGTAATTTAGTTCTTACGGACAGAGTCGCTCTGGAGAGTTCGGCGGCGAACTGACGTGCAGACCGCGTGGACACCTCGCATCCGGACGCGCAATGACTACGAACGGAGTGACCTATGAAACCGACGAAAGAAACGACAAGCCATCTTGGCGGGTTCCACTCAGGAGCCGGCCTGGGCGGCAAGGTGTCGCATTATCGGGACAAACAAAATATCTATAAGCAGGGCCAGCCTGCTTACACGCTCTTTTACATTCAAGAGGGAGGGGTACGGTTAAGCACCCAAACGAAACAGCAACCATCCGCAGTTACCGCGATCCTGGGGGTGGGTGATTTCTTTGGCGAGCTTTGCCTTGCAGGCTATCCACTTCGCATGTCCACCGCTGTTACGTTAACGGCCAGCTCCATCCGTACTATCCAGAAACAGAAGATGCTCCAAATGCTTCGCAAAAAGAATAAGGCGTCCAATTCCCTGGTGGCCTATCTGCTGTCCAGCGTCCAGAAGTACAAGGACCACGTTTCGGAGCTACTGACTTCTTCTGCCAAGCAACGATTGGCGCGCGTGCTCTTGCGGCTAGCGCACATGCACAAGAGTGGCCCGTCCGTCGTCGAGATTCCCATCGTAAGTCACCAAGTTCTGGCCGAAATGGTCGGCACCACTCGCCCACGAGTCAATCTGTTCATGAATCAATTCCGGAAGCAGGGATTCATAAGCTACGATGGTGGATTGGAAGTGCACCAGTCGTTGCGGAAAGCTCTGCGGCCCCGCTAGAAGTTAGCGCTCTCCATTTTTGGCGCAAATTCCGCCGGGCCTGCATGCGTCGCCTCGGATCGCAGAATTGGCGGCTTTTGCCCTGCGGGGATCCGACTGTTCAATATTGAACAGCTGGGCAGGGGCTATGTGGTACCGTGCGTCATGCCGTTTCCCTCTCGTCGGCATGTATTTTCAGACCCTCCTCGCCCCCTTGGGGCAAGCCGGATAAGCCTTGCTTTCGATGTAGAGTTATTTCTCGACTCGGCCGGTTTGGGGAGAAGGGTGGTTTCGTTTCGAGGAAAAGAAACCGTCTATTCACAGGGCGATCCCGCGGAGAACGTCCTCTACATTCGAGACGGCGGTGTGAAGCTGGCTGTGGTCAATACGGTTGGCAAAGAAGCCGTCGTGGCGATTCTTGGACCAGGTGATTTTTGCGGGGAATCGTGCCTGGTCGGAAGGCCCAGGCGAAGGGCAACAGCTACCGCCATAGGGCCTGTGAGCGTGGTGGTGATCGATAACAAGGAAATGCGCCGACTACTCCATTCGCAAAACGCGTTTTCCGATCGCTTCATCAACTACATGCTTCAGCGCAACGTGCGGATTGAGGAGGACCTGATCGATCAGCTTTTCAATTCCAGTGAAAAGCGGTTGGCTCGCACCCTACTCTCGCTTGTTCACTATGGCAAGCGGGACCGGCCCCAGCGCGTGCTTCCGAATATTTCACAGGAGATCCTCGCGGAAATGGTCGGTACCACGCGCTCTCGTGTAAATGTTTTCATGAACAAGTTCAAGAAATTGGGCTTCATCCGATACGACGGCGGGATTCACATCAACGCTTCTCTCCTGAACGTTCTTCTTGACGATTAGGAGATTGCTCCGATGCGTTCGCGAATACTGTGGCTTCGGATTGCATTTGCCCGAGTAAGGTCAACGTAATCCGCCGGCCAAGTACACGACGACCACGATAAGCAGGACCGTGCCGACCACCCCGAGGCCCCCGCCTCTTCCCCACCGGGAGTATCCGTAATAGCCGCCACCTCCGCCGAACAGCAGGACCAACAAAACAATAAGTAATAACATCGCGAGTCTCCTTTTCGTTCGTACAGCTATTCAGGCGGCGCGGGATCTACTTCTACCCATGGCCCGCTTCGTCTCCGGGCTGCCTCAATTCACGCGCATAGGCACGTCGAGGGCGTCTTCTTCAACGGCTAGAATGTATTCTTTCCGGACGCTCATCTCCCATCCCGGCCGGATACGGACCCGAACATCGGCGATCGATTCGCCGAGGATCCTGCAAGGCATGGGGATATGGCACTGACGGACGACTACAAGCAATACGACTGGTTTACCGATCCAATTAGAATAAGTAGGTGAAATCCTGTCTCTTCCTTCAGTGGGCATTTGGGGCCTCCTCTCGATCTCCTGTTGGGCCGGTGGGCGGTTTCCAAATAACCGCAGAGCATTTGTACCGCAAACGGAACAGTGAAGATGTTCACTTGTGAACATTTTGATCGTCATGGGTACTTTCGTGGCTTGGCAGATCGCTCGATTCGTTAAGGCAGACGTTTCGGGATTGAAATAGGCCGGCGGGCAGATAAGGGAATCCGGTGCGGGCGCGCCGGCGTACCTATCGAGGAACGTTCGTGCGAGATGGACTTCAAGTGCGGGGCAAGATCGCACGATGCTCTGGACCGGGTCAAACCGCAGTACGCGGTTGCTTCATCCTATAAAGCGCCAGGTCCGCGGCTTGGAACAGGGATTCGATCGATGTGCCGTCATCGGGGTAGATCGCAACGCCGACGCTCACGGACAGCACCGGTTCCTCTCGATCGTCCGCCAGCCGCTCGCAAATTCTGCGCCCAACCGTCTCGGCTTCAGCGGCGGTGGTTTCCGGCAGAATAATCGCGAATTCGTCGCCGCCATATCGTGCGGCAGTATCAATCGATCTGCAGGAAAAACGGAAAATATCGGCCAAGCGACAGAGCGACCGATTGCCGGCCAAATGGCCGTAGCTGTCGTTTATGCGTTTCATTCCATTCAGATCAAAAATGAGCACTGCAAACGACCGTGAGGTTCTTTCGGAACGTTTGATCTCTGAATCGAGCTTCTCGGAAAGCCTGCGGTAGTTTGCCAGTCCAGTCAACGCGTCGGTTGCCGCCAAATGACGGAGATTGTCCTCCGATGCCCGCTGCGCGGTGACGTCCTCGGCGATAATCTCGCACCCGTCAGGCGCACCCTCTTCCGCACCCACTTGCCGGCCGCTGAGGCGGACTTTCATGGGCGTTCCATCCTTTCGCTTCCATTCGACTTCGATCAGGTTGACATGGCCGGTCTGCCGATAGGATTCGAAGAGTTGCGCGCGTTCCACCGGATCGCGAATGATTTCCGTCGCCAGGTTCACTTGAATTAATTCTTCCTTGGAACCATAACCGAGCATCGCTACGAGTGCCTCATTGACGTCGAGGAACTGGCCGTCCGCGTCAAACCGGCAAATGCCATAGGTCGGATTTTCCGCCAGAGCGCGGTAGTGGGCTTCCGAATGCTTGAGCGCATTTTCCGCGTGATTTCGTTCTTCCCGCCGTGTGTTTTCCTCTAACGCCAAGGCAACAGCCAGTGGCAATCGGTTCAAGCGATTCAATTGGACACAATCGAACGCGCCCTTCCGCAGGAAGGCATCCGTCATGTCCTCCTCCATGGTGCCGGAAACCAGAATGAAAGGAACATCCTTGTCGACCTGGCGCAGGAGGTCGAGTGCCTCCATACCGGTCCAACCCGGCAAGGCGTAATCGCACACAATCACGTCGTAAGACTGCGTCCGTAGGCGTTCCGCAAACTCCTCCGAGTTTTGGACCCAATCTTTGGAAACCGCAAAATCCATCCGCTTGAGTTCCTGCAGACACAGCTCGACGTCGGAATGCTTATCGTCAACGAAGAGAATTCGGACGATTCGCCGCCGGTGGGTCGCAATCCGACGCGCAACAAACCTCTGATGGATCTGATGCGTTTCATTCTGGGTTATGTTCGCCATGGCACACCGCTTTTAATAGTCCAGAGCCATGCGGGATGAGCCGTCCGGCTAATGGAGCTGTTATGGATTCCCCTATTGGGACTGTGCGCCTACGGCAGGTTAGCGAATGTCCAATATTGAACACGTCAAATCGATGTGTCGTATCGGTACACTCGGAGGGCTCTCGGGCCAGCGCTCAAGGGCTGGGCCCCTTCGTCACGTGGGTAACGACTGTGCGCGGATGAGCCGAATCCGCGAGAACGAGGGTGTCACAACGGATTTGGCTCCCTTTCCGCCTCTTTCTTTGTATCCCCTAAATATTTCTCTAAAGACCTTCGAGCCATATCCTGGCCACCCAAGCCGAAAGCAATAGCCAACCCGAGCATCAAGGCTCCAAACACGATGGAAAAGGCTGAAACCACAGTCTTTCCGGCTACCCCGAGTTCCTCGAGGGTCATCGAGATCGTTAGAATCCAGATCAGGGAACGGATCAACCAGCTGAGAATTCTTGCTGAGGAGTGGCCTGCGTTGACCGCCGCCAGCAGCGCGGTTCGGGATAAAAAGTTCGCTGCTATCAAGCCTACAAACACGATCAAAATCCCGGCGAACAGTTGCGGCAGATAGTGAAGGATCCTGAAAACCTCCTCCCGAAATCCGGCGAGTCCGAGAGAGCTGAGGCCAATCAAAATGAAGCAGAACCATGTTAACCAAAAGAGGGAGCGGCTTAGCAACACCGTCATCGCAGGGAGATGCGCGCTCCGAAGAACGCTGGAAGCACCTACCTTCTCGGAACCTCGACTTAGATTTGTAAAACTCAGAATCGCTTGCAAAATATATCTGAGCGCAAACGCTACGAGAAGTCCGAGCGCCAGAATAATCAGCATCACCATGAAACGCGGCAGAAAGTCAGCCAGCATCTGGTGAATATTGCTGTATGCCTGTTCTAAGCCCCGCAGAATGGCTTCTTTCATGATTTCACCTCAATCATCGCCTTCCACTTTTCCGTGAAATACGGCCGTTGGCGCGCAAATTCCCCGCAAAGCCTGTCACTTCCGGCCTCCATTTCGGCGGCGGACGAGTCGGCATATTCGATCAGAAAAGAAAAGGTCATGCCTCGATAGAGGGGAACCAGTGCCTGGACCAGATGGTCGCGATTGATGACGGCGTGATGGTAGGAAGCGGCAAAGTCGTAAAGGGTCCGAACCCAAAGTTCAGGCCCAAATCTGAACTTGCTTTCCTCAAGCGCAACGGCGCTCTTGATTTCGGCGTGCGTTACTGGATCCAGGATGGAACCTAACATCGGTTCCAATTCCGTTACTCCGCTCTGGAACAACTCGAAGATTCTGTGCCGATTCAAGCGGGTTGTTTCCGATGTCAGTTCGTGATCCGGGCCAATCGTATGCACCAATTCCGATCTGTCGCTTTCCAACCATGACGATTGGCGTGATTCAATGCACCAGAACAAATTTCCCACTGCCTGCCGAAAGACTTCGACAATGTTCGTGTCGTAGCCTGCGGTGGATTGCATTTTGGGGCCGAGAAACGATTGGCAACACCGAAAATCAGGAGCCATTGCCGAAATTGCCATCCATGCTTCCGGTCTTGCTCGAATATGCTCTTCGTTCCACACATCCTGATTCAGGCAAGCTGCGGCCAGGCGGCCGGAAAAGCCCCACTCGTCCGAGTATAATTCGCGGATTCCGCAACCGAAAATTGCCCGGCTCATCGGATACAGTAGGTTCCTCGCCAGCAGCCCTTGAAACTTGTGACGGGCGTAAATTGGCGCGACAAAATCGAAATTGTCCTGGTAGGCGGGCGCCAGAAGTTTGGCGATCCAGTCGGGCGTAAGGTCGGCTGAGCCAGGCGAAAGGACTACACAGGCTCGCGCCCGCAACAGGTCCGCGGCCGCCAGGATTGTATGCAGGGCACTTCCCGCCGAGGGCGGGACAGACGAGTCCACATTCACCTGGTGAATCGTCCGAAGCGCCGCCAACTTCGGAAAGCGCAGATTCTCCTCGGCCAGAATACGAAGCCGTGCTGCCGCCTTGTTACGGCTCTCCTTTTCTTCACCGCACGCATTGATGATGACCGCCCGTTGCCGGGTAAAGTGCTGCTGAACGCTTCGTTCAATTGCGCGCAGGGCGTGGCTCGTTGTCCTCGCATGGTCATGAGATGAGATTCCCACAAGGAGGTCCACTTCGCCCACGTCCATCAGTTGGCGAAGCAAATCGTCGGAAAGAAAGGCATCTTCGGCCAAGAGGTTTGGAATCTCACTTTCGAACTGTAGAACGCTGAACAATCCATTCCCGTCATGCCGCCCCACGTGGCGCGATTAAAGCCGGCGAAGCTGAAACCAATAGAACTGATAGGGCCCGAGCGTCAGCAAGTAAGGCAGGTCTCGAATCCGGGGAAATAGATTCCTCCCAAACATTTCGATTGGCACATAGCTCTCAAATCGCCGGAGATCGAGTTCTACCGCCTGTGCCGAGCTGGAAAGGTTATTCACAACGAGCACGATCTGTTGATCCAATTGGCGCACGTAAGCGAGGATTCGATGATTCACAGGCTTCAATAGCTGAACGGTTCCGCGGCCAAATACGTGGAATGTATTCCTTAGCTGAATCAAGGACTTCATCCATAGAAGTAGGGAGTGCTCCGACCTCTCTTGTGCGTCGACATTGATCGCTTGGTAGCCGTACACGGCGTTTGAAATAACGGGGGAATACAAACGCTCCGGATCCGCGGTCGAGAACCCACCGTTTCTGTCGCCGTTCCACTGCATGGGTGTGCGGACCCCATTGCGATCGCCCAGGTACAGGTTATCCCCCATGCCGATTTCGTCTCCGTAGTACACAATGGGCGTTCCCTGCATGGACATCAAAAGTCCGTTCAGCAGTTCAATCTGTTTTCTGTCGTTGTCCATCATCGGAGCCAGGCGCCTCCGGATGCCTTGATTGAGCCGCATCTTCTTATCCACGCCGAATTCGTCATACATATAGTCGCGCTCGATATCTGTCACCATTTCCAGCGTGAGCTCGTCATGGTTGCGAAGGAAAATACACCATTGGCAACCTACGGGTATTTCGGGCATCTGCTCGAGGATGTCGATGATCGGCTTGCGATCTTCCAGCTTTACGGACATAAACATCCGCGGCATTAAAGGGAAGTGAAATGCCGCGTCGAATTCCTTGCCATCTTTGAAATAGGCAAGAATGTCCGCAGGCCAATTGTTGGCCTCAGCGAGAAGTATTCTCCCCGGGTATGCAAGGTCCAGGCGTTTGCGAATGTCCTGGATAATCGCATGCGTTTCGGGAAGATTTTCGCAACTAGTTCCCTCGCGTTCCACAAGGTAAGGGACCGCGTCAAATCGGAAACCATCCACGCCCAAATTCAGCCAGAACTTCATCACTTCCCACAACGCCTCCAGAACGGCTGGATTGTCAAAATTCAGGTCGGGCTGATGGCTGAAAAATCGGTGCCAGTAATAAGACTTCGAAATGGAATCCCAGGCCCAGTTGGATGTCTCCGCGTCGACAAAAATAATTCGCACGCCCTCATACCGAGTATCGCTTTCACTCCAGACGTACCAGTCCCGCTTAGGGTTGTCGCGTGAGCTTCGCGCCTCTTTGAACCACGGGTGCTGGTCCGAAGTATGATTCAAAACCATTTCTACAATGACGCGTATCCCCCGACGATGAGCTGCAGCGAGAAACGTCTTGAAATCCTCGAATGTTCCGTAACTCGGATGAACCGAAACATAATCTGCGATGTCATACCCGTCGTCTCTCAACGGAGACGGGTAAAAAGGCAAAAGCCAGATCGCAGTTATCCCAAGGTCCTGCAGATAGTCGAGGCGCTGGGTGAGGCCAGCGAAGTCGCCGATGCCGTCGGCATTGCTGTCACAAAATGTGCGCACGTGTAGCTGGTAAATGACGGCATCTTTGAACCAGAGCTTGTCCTCTTGCAGTGCCAATGACGAATCTCCCTTTCGTTCCGAATCATCTTCGTTCCGTGGCACACCAGAAGCTGTGACTGCAATTCGGTCTTTCCCAGGTCGGCCCAGTTGAGGCGACGACGCGCTATTGTGGCTGCCCATCACCTTAGGGCTACCTCCAGTTTGGCGAGTACAGCAGCAACTGCGGCAGGGCCGCGGATGGAGTAACGCGCGTTTGTCGGGCGAGCGGCGCCAACGCGGACCGAAATGCCCTTGCTCACGGCCTCGAACGCAGGTTCATCCGAAAAATCATCTCCAAAATAGAAAGGGAGAGCGTTGGAAAGCGCCGGTTTGGCAAGGAGGTGTTGCACTGCCATTCCCTTGCCCAAAATGCAGCGCGGAACTATTTCGACGTCTCGCAGATTGTCGATCACGCGCAGAGTCTTGCGATAGGGCAGCAATAGAGAACGCAGCATGCGTCGGGCCCGGCCTTGCTGCGGAGGAGACACACCGAGCAGGTGGACCGACAAACTGAATTGCTTGTCCTCTGTCCAGAGGCCACAGATGGAGGACAGTTGAATCGAGAGCTGCTCCCGCGCACGGCGAAGCGCGGCGACGGCGGGTGCAGGAAGCGCGGAACGACGTCGGTCTTCCCACCCGTATAACCCGAAATAGCGGATGCCTTGGACAGCAATGAAGCGGAGGAGTTCGGAGCGCCGGCGGCCGCTGATGACGGCGATCGTGACGCGAGGATGGCGCGCGAGGCGCCGCAAAGCACGGCGAGTTAAGGGCGCCAGGCGCACCTGATCCGGGCGCGGCGCGATCTTCACGAGCGTGCCGTCAAAATCGAAGAGCACAGCGATGCGGCCGCTGGACCGGACTCGGGCGGCGACGCGAGCCCAGTCCGTAACGAGGGCGGGAGCCATGTGCCTGGATTGGCTCATCGAGTTTCAACGTGCTCCAGAGCATCAATGCGAATTTCCGTCAGGTCGGAAAGAAGATTGGCGGCCCAGCGATAGATATTGTATTCGCGAACGACTTGGCGCATTCGGTGCATGCGCGCCGACTGTTCCGCCTCCGGCATCTCGAGCGCGCGGTGAATCGCACCGGCGAGTTGCTGCACGTCATATGGGTTAACCAGAAGCGCGTCGTTGAGTTCCAGCGCGGCGCCCGCAAAGGTGCTAAGGACAAGGACGCCCTGCTCGTCTTCCCGCGATGCGACAAACTCCTTGGCAACCAGATTCATGCCATCGTGGAGCGAAGTGACCAGGCATACCGACGCCGCGCGGTAGAAGCGCGCAATCTCCTTATGCGAATGATGCTGGTTCAGAAACACAATGGGTTTCCAGCGGCCGGCCTGAAAACGTTTGTTGATGCGTTCCACTTCCGAGTTGACATCGTTCAGGAAATTCTTATAGCTGTCGATGTCGGTCCGGCTCGGAGCACCGATCTCGACAAACGCGAATCGGCGCTCGTAATAGGGATTGAGGTCGAGAAAATGCTCGATGGCGCGGAAGCGCTCGAGAATTCCCTTGGTGTAGTCGATACGATCGACGCCGACGCCGAGCAGCGGGGCCTCGATGCCAATCTCTTTCGAAAGTGCGGCGCGCTCAGCGGCCGAATCGCCCGTGGATTCGGCTTGCAATGCGCTTTCCGGGAAAGCCACGCTGATGGGATAGGGCCTCACGAGCGTGACATGACCCTGACGGTTGACGGCGAAACGGTCCCACTCGGTAAGCGCTTCGACGGCGCGTTCGACGGTATGAAGAAAATTGTTGCAATGCGCCTGAATGTGAAAACCAATCAGATCGGCTCCCAGAAGACCATCCACGAGCTCGCGCTGCCAGGGGCAAATACCAAAGACCTCCGGATTCGGCCAGGGGATGTGCCAGAAGATGGCGACGCGGGCGTCGGGTCGCGCTTCCTTAATCATGCGCGGCAGTAAAGCGAAGTGATAGTCCTGAACCAATACGATCGGCGACTCGGCTCCTTCCATTTCTGTAAGAACGGCGTCGGCAAAGCGGCGATTGATTTTTTGATAGTAAAGCCAGTCCTCCGGCCGAAAAATGGGACGTGTGTGCGCGATGTGGCAGAGTGGCCAAAGCCCTTCGTTGGAGAAGCCTGCGTAGTAGCCTTGTTCTTCTTCGGGACTCATCCAGACCCGCCGCAGCGTATAGGACGGGTGATCGGGGGGGACGCGGAGACGATCGTGCGCGTCGACGACTTCGCGGTCGGCATTTCCGGAGCCGTGGGCGATCCAAGTCCCGTCGCAGGCCAGAAGCACGGGTTCGAGTGCGGTCACCAGACCACTGGCCGGGATCACCACATCGACGGATTCATCCTTTTCTTTGAAAACATGCGTGTACGGCTCGCGATTTGAGACCACAAAGAGGGGTTTATCCTGCAGCTTGTTGCGGACGCTAACGCGCAGGCGTTCCGCCGTCCACAGAGATGCGTTCGAATCGCGAAGGAACGCTTCTTCTTTCGCGGTGGCGCGGGCCGTGGTGAGATCACGGGCGAGATGCGTGACCTCCTGATTGATCTGATCCAGGATCTCGCCTTGGCCAAGAACGGGACCGGCATGTGCCTGGCCGCTGCGGAGCTGGTGAAGCCATTTCGTCGTTTTTGTAAGGGGGCCGGTAAAGCTCCAGCGAACGACGATTAGCGCGAGGGCCGTGATAAGCAGCGTTTGGAGGATGGCGTTGAACAGAGAATCGCGCAGAAAACGCGAGATCTGCGCATCGATGTAGCCGGCGTCGTGCAGGATGACGACCGCCCCGTCGGCTTGCCCGTTCCGAAGAAGAGGTAGGGCGTAGATGTGTAAAGGCAAACGGTCGATGCGAGCAAATTCGCCGTGGCCGATGGCGTCATCGTTGGCACGGATTGCGATTGCCGGCGAGGAGCTAAATTGCGATGGGAGATCTTGCGTGGTGGCGATCGCGGCGCCGCTCGCGGAATAGACGGCAACACCTTTTAAGTGTTCTCGCAAACTAACACGTTCGACGAGTTTTTGAATAGCCCCGTTGGGCTGTCCATCGAGCAGCGGTTCAATGCCGTCCTGTAAGCTGGTGCCTAGACTCTCGGCATGGCGCAACAGATCTTCGCGGAGTATGCGCTTTTCCGTGTGGACCTGATAAGCAGCAAAAAGCAGGCAGCCGGCTGCAACACTCAACATCAACGGGAGAATCATTTTCAACGTGGCGCGCAACGAGACTCCCGGGCTTGGGCGTGCCAACATTTCGCTCCTTTGGCATTAGCTACCTTGGTGCCCGCTTCTATTTTGGGCGTGGCAGTCTAATCGCTCGGACACTGCAAGAAACTCTTCTTCGAAGACGTGGCTTCCGCCAGATGGCCGGCTCAGCCACACTTTGTAGTTGTAGCAACCTTCAGTGCGGATCCAAGCTCTTGTACCGCCAAACGGACGGACTGTCTGTGCACAAGTGCACATCCGGGTCAGGCGAGTCGCTTAAAAAAGAGGCCTGAAGAACAGAATCGGCGCTTCGCAGACGGGCGGCGTTAACCACGATTCGAGTATTCTAATTCCTGGTGTTCCAGAACTCCTTCCTTGTGCGCCCCGGAGCGCCCAACCGCAAAGTACAGGATGTACATGTAGCAGATAGCGGGCAGGAAAAAAGCGTGGTGGATGCCAATGCGGTCGGCGAATATTCCCTGAAGCTCGGGAATGATTGCACCTCCAACGATGGCGGCAACGAGGAGGCCCGATCCTCTGCCGGTCAACTGTCCGAGACCCTGAACGCCGAGCGCGAAAATGCTCGGAAACATGATTGAGTTGAACAGGCCTACCGCAACGATACTCCACATCGCGAACTGTCCGACCGTCAGTGAGGAGGTGATCACGAGCAAGCAGGCCATGGTGGCGCAGATGGCGAGTAACTTTTCGGTCCGGATGGTTTGCAGCAAGGCCGAGCCTATGAAGCGGCCGATCATCGCGCCGCCCCAATACAACGAAACGTACCTGGCAGCAACTTTCACCGTCAGAGCGCCGATGTCGGGCTGGCTGAGATAGTTGACTAGAAAACTGCCAATGGAAACCTCTGCGCCCACATATACAAAGATGGCCGCCGCTGCGAGCAGCAAATTGGAACAACTCCGGATGGAGCGATGCGCCAATTCCGGGGAGACTTCCAATCGGTCGGGCGCGATATCGGGCAATTTTGTAAGGAACAGAAAGAACGCGAGGGCTAAAAGAGTAAATCCGATTCCCAGGTAGGGCCATTTCACTGAAGCTGCCTCGTGCAGGCGATAATCATGCAAATCGAGTGGAGTCAGTTTGCGGATCTCGTCCATTGCCTTTGGTGCGCCGCTGAGAATCACCAGGCTGCCGAAATACGGTCCAATGGTCGTACCTAGTGAATTGAACGCTTGCGCCAAGTTCAGCCGGCTGGACGCGGTGTCCTCCGGCCCGAGGATCGCAACATATGGATTCGCTGATACCTGCAGAGCCGTGATTCCAGCTGCCACAATAATCAGCGCTGTTAAGAATAAGGGAAATGAAGGAGCGGTGGCCGCTCCTATGAACAGGAAGGCTCCCACTGCCATCGTGCACAAGCCGATCACCATTGTCTTCTTGTACCCGAGCCGTTCCACGAGCCTGCCGGCCGGAATCGAGAAAACGAAGTACGCTGAAAAGAATGAGAACTGAACCAGCATGACTTCCGTATAGCTTAGGTCGAAGATGGATTTCAGGTGGGGAACCATAACGTCATTGAGGACGGTGATGAAACCCCACATGAAAAAAAGGGTGGTTACGATTGACAAGACGCGATGGTTCGTCCCTGTCCCAGCGACTGCGGCCGATGTTTCGGATCTCGGAGACATTGAATTGCTTTTCCCTCAAGTTCCGCCAGCCAGGCGAATCGGGTCTCAGGCGTCCTCAATTACAAGTCGCGTTGCAGTTGGCAACCAGCACACTAATGACGGCACCAATTTTTCGTCGGGCCGCAAGGACGGGCCTACACGCTCGTATTCTGGCTCAACGAGGAGCCGCGTGACTGTCTCAAAGTGCACTTCGCCGAAGTTAACTTAGGTGTACGCTCGTTGTCCTAGAGGTAGAAACTGATGGTGCCACGAAAAAAAAGCGTCACCTGTAGCGAAATGGCGTAACCGATAGCAGGTAAGTGCGGCAGATGCACTATCATACCGCCCTCCGTGTATGGACATGCGCGTGCACGTAGTCTACCGGAAACCAATTCTGCCGCGACGTTGTTGGGGAGCCCCAAGGCGGTTGATTTTAGATTCGGGTTAAAAGACAAAATGGCTAAATTCATGAGCAAGGGTAAAACGGAAAAGCGGTTGGCTTCTCATCCCGATTGGCTAAGTAATTGGCAAACGAGGATCAGTGCCTTGAAGAACTTACCATCCCTGTTCGGGATGGTGTGGGCGGCGGCTCCCATGGTGGTGCTATCAAGCGTTGTCTGTCGGTTACTCGCCGCGCTGGTCCCCTTGGGAATCCTGGCTGTAACGCGGCAGATTATTGATTCCATATACCGCTTGACTTCGATTCATACGCCTCTGCCCAAAGCGTTCTGGTGGATGGTGTCTCTTGAATTTGTTCTTGCGAGCTTAGCGATGGTTACGTCTCGGCTCATCGATTTCTGCGACAGCAGGCTCGCGGACAAGTTTACCTGCTACATCAACGTCCGGATCATGGAGCATGCCGCGACACTCGATCTCGTGTCTTACGAAGATCCCCTTTTCTACGACAAATTGGAACGTGCGCGAGTACAGGGTACGGACCGCATCGGAATGATTCAGGCCACCGGACGGTTGGTACAAGAATTCTTCACCACCGTCAGTCTGGCGGCGAGCATACTCATATTTTCTCCCTGGATCCTCCTCGCCTTGATCGTGTGTACACTGCCGACATTCCTGAGTGAGACCCACTTCGCATTTCTGGGCTACGCGCTCAGTTCCCAGCAAACCCCCTCGCGCCGGGAGATGGAATACTTCCGTGTCCTGGGCGGTAGCAAGGAAAGCGCGAAGGAGTTGAGGCTGTTTGGATTGGCCTCGTTCCTCGTGGACCGCTATCGAGCGCTTTCCAACGAAGTTCACCATCAGACGTTCGCGCTGGCGCGGCGCCGGTTGTTTATCGGGCTGCTTTTTGCGATTCTTGGAGTCCTTGGGTATTACGGATCCTATGCGTTCGCGATTCACCAAACGGTGATTGGAGTGCTGAGTTTGGGAACCTTGACGTTGCTGGCAGGCGCCATCGCCGGCACGAACTCAAACATTCAAGCTGTTTTGGGTACATTTTCCAGCATCGCCGGTCAGGCTCTCTTTCTAACGGATTTGCTGGAGTTCTTTTCGGTCAAGCCCAAGGTGTTTTCAAAACCCGACGCCATTCTTGTGCCTCGGCCCATTCTCAGGGGTTTTGAATTCAAGAACGTCTCCTTTTCTTATCCCGGGAGTTCCAAGCTGATTTTAAACAACATGAGCTTCCGTCTGGAACCCGGTGAACGGATCGCTCTGGTGGGAAAGAACGGCCAGGGAAAGACAACTATCGTAAAACTTCTGACGCGCTTGTATGAGCCTACCTCGGGTCAAATACTTTTGGACGGAGTCGATCTTCGCGAGTACAACCTGCAGGATTTATGGAAAGAGATCGGCGTTATTTTTCAGGACTTCATGCGCTATGAGCTTCCTTGCTCCGAAAACATCGCCATAGGTCGAATCGAAGAGCGCAAGAATTCCTCTCGCATTCGGGCCGCCGCCCATAAGAGCCTGGCGGACGAGGTGATCCGAGGGCTCCCCCATCATTATAGCCAGCGCCTGGGCTGCCGATTCGAAGGCGGAGTCGATCTGTCCGGTGGCGAATGGCAAAAAATCGCGCTGGCGCGCGCCTACCTGCGCGACTCGCAATTGCTCATCCTAGACGAGCCCACAGCTTCGCTCGACGCTCGATCCGAGCATGAAGTTTTCGAACGCTTTGCCGAACTCACGGAAGGTAAGATGGCGTTGTTAATCTCCCACCGCCTCTCTACGGTCCGGATGGCGGATCGCATCCTCGTTCTTGAAAATGGAAAGATCGCGGAACAAGGACCTCACGAGCAGCTCATCAAGTTCGGTGGCGGTTATGCCGAGATGTTTGAGTTACAAGCGGCGAGCTACCGGTAAATCAGGAATCGCGAAATTGGTTGCATGGTGGTCAGCAATCTATCGTGAGTTAGCCGCAGCCTCTCTATGAAAGTATGCAGCCGTCGTAAATCTGCGTACATGCTTCAGATTGTCGTTTGGATTGCTGCGGCCTTTCCCTTGGAGGTAGCGCAGGCGCAAGGCCCTGCCAAATCTCCATTCCCCGCAGAAACCATAATCGTCGATACACATGCCGTCAGCCACGCTTTTCCGCACTATTGGGAACGCATGTTCGGTTCCGGTCGCGCCAGTTTGTCGCTTCGCGAAAGCTATCGCCGCGACCTTCGCACCGTCAAAGACGCTACTGGATTTGAATACATACGCTTCCATGCCATCTTTCACGATGAACTTGGCTTGTACGACGAGGATCTCGAGGGACAACCTCTCTATAATTTTTCCTATATCGACCAAATTTACGACGGCTTGCTGGAGAACGGCGTCCGCCCGTTTGTGGAACTCAGCTTCATGCCCAAGAAACTTGCCGCGGCGCAGGTGGTGCAGTCTTTTTGGTATCGGCCGGTCGTTTCGCCTCCCAAGGATTGGAACAAATGGGGAGATCTCGTCTCCCACTTCGCACAGCATCTAGTGGATCGCTATGGAATCGAGGAAGTGTCGCAGTGGTATTTCGAAGTTTGGAATGAGCCCAACTTGGATTTCTGGGCCGGTAACCCGGCGGAAGCTACGTACTATCAGCTCTACGACGCAACGGCTCACGCGCTGAAGAGTGTGAACGCCCGGCTACGCGTGGGCGGCCCCGCAACGGCTCAGGCGGCTTGGATCGATCGCTTTGTGCGCCACGCCGTGGAGAATCAAATCCCCGTTGATTTTGTGTCCACTCATGTCTACGGGAACGATTTAGCGAAGGACGTGTTCGGAACCGATGACACGGTGCCGCGAACACAAATGGTTTGCCGCGCTGCGCGGAAAGTGCGCGATCAAGTTGCCGCGTCGCTTCGGCCCGATCTTCCGATCATTTGGAGCGAATACAACGCAAGCTATAAGAATGAACACACGGTAACCGATGCGGTTTTTATGGGTCCGTGGCTCGCCGACACGATCCGCCAATGTGACGGTTTAACGGACATGATGGCTTACTGGACTTTTTCAGACGTCTTTGAGGAGCAGGGTGTAGTGAAGCAGCCATTCTATGGGGGATTCGGCTTGATCGCGGAGGATGGCCTCCCGAAACCTTCCTTCAATGCTTTCAAGTTGTTGCATCGGCTCGGAGAGAATCGATTGCTCGTCGATACGGATTCGGCGATTGTCACTCGGCGCTCTGACGGCACGTTGGTAATGGCCACATGGAATCTGTTTCTTCCCGAAGACAATGGCCAGCAGTCAAAAAACGTCACCATCGTTTTCAGGGGACTTGCGGGGCGTCATCGGACGGTAATATATCGCCTGGATGCAACGCACGGCTCGCTAGTGGCGACTTATGAGAAGCTGGGCAAACCGCCGTATCCGACCCAAGCCCAAATCGCGCAGCTACATCGCGCGGCCGAAATTCCGCCGCCCGAATCGCGACGATTGCAAAACGGCAGAATTACGATTTCGCTTCCGCCGCAGGGACTTGCTTTGATTGAGATTCGCTGAAACACCAATCACAGCCTCGGCGCCGCTCGCCACGCCGGTACGTCAATAGTTCTCAAATCCAGCGCGCCTCATTCCCCGCTTCGCTTCCGGGTTCTTCATAAAAGTGTCCCATACGAATGCGGTGCGGGCGTTCTCTGCCATCACCATGGTAATTCCCGTGTCGATGCCAATGACATCCGTGTCGTACCAATTTGTCAGCGGGTTGAACGCATCCACGAATCCGTAGTCGCTCCAGGCCTTCTGTCCGTAACGATCTTTGATATTTCGAAGGACGCGCATACTCGCGTCGGGCTGGAACGGAAGCGATCCCCCCGCAGCGCACGGAACAACCGTTCCATCGATGGGTCCCGTCGATGGAGGACCGCCCCAAACCACATAACCATTTTTTGAATCCGATGCGGTGATACCCCAAAGGTCATCGCTATAGTCAGGAAACTGCTTTGCCAAATCCAGGCAGAAGCGGCGATGAACGTCGGTCGCGACGATTGAATTCCTAAAGTAGTCCGCGTAGCGATCGCGTTTCCCGCGAAAATCGAACCAGGCTTGAGAGTATTGATGGATGAAAAGAGGCGCGAATGACCCGATGTATCGGATCTTGTTGTATTCAAAAGGAGGCCGTTTCCAGGAATCCCAGGCCTTGGCAGGTAATGGATGGGCATCCGATCCCAACCCCAGCAGGTACATCATCATCATTTCGCTGTAGTCGTCCCAGCGGTATTGCAGAAAGCCGCTCTCCGGAGTCCATCCATGGGGCAATACAGGCGTATCTTCCGACAACCAGTTCCAGTCCACCCGGTTGAAGATCGCGGATGCCAGCTCGTGAATCTCCGGGTTTGTGAAATGCTGGCGGCAAGTGAGAATTCCACAAAGTAACAATGCGGTGTCCACCGAAGAAACTTCGGAATCCCAAATTCTCTGGCCATTATTGATATTGGCCCAGTGATAGAAAAATCCCCGGTGATGTGGCAGCTTCTTCCAAAGAAAATGCAGGGTGTTGAGAACACGGCGCTCGCTTTCCGATCGTGAAATGAACTTGCGCTTTTCTCCGATGCACAGGGCTGTAAGGCCAAAGCCCGTGGCCGCGATGCTCGCCAACTCACCAGTGCCGGGCCGACGTACATTAAAGCGATCTCTTACTAAACCCGTTTCCGGATTCGCCTGTTCCCAAAAAAAGCGGAAGCTGGCTCTCTCGAGTTCCTCCAAGAGCGGATCATCAATTAGAGAAGGTGATGACGAATCCGCGGCGAGAGCCGCCAGCGCGGGCAAAATGCCTAGATTCGCAAACGAAGCCCAGCCACCGAATTTCGCGACGTTCTGCAACAGCCTTCGGCGGGAGTGTTTAGTATTCATTAAATCCAGTATAATCAATATTGTAGATTGCACCCAGGCTTTAGAATTTCCGAGTCTTTCCCAAGAGCGGCCTGCCAGTGTGATCTGTGATCAAGGACGGTCCAATGACCAGCGGGCGTAAGATTCCGATCCGGCTTGCTGTTTCCGTGGGAATGATCCTGCTATTGGCATTGTCTCTCAAGCTCCTCCATCGACGTGCAAGAATCCCGTTAACTGTGGTCGGTTCCGTCATCAAGCAGGATGCGGACACCCGGAAGCAATCACCGATCGAGGATGTGGAAATAAGCGCACCTTTAGAGTTAGGCGCCGACAATGTAAAATCTGATTTTTCCGGTTATTTCAAAATTAGATTGCCATTGGATATCGACCCCGATGAACACGTCCTGCTTCGCTTCAGACATCCGGATTATCTGCCCGTTGACTTGAACCTCGCTTTGGATGGCCAACTGAATGTTGTTCCGATGGCGCCAATTCGTGGTGAGGTCAAGTCCGAATCGAGTGAAGCTGAAACCGTGGTGGCCAATGTCCAGGTCAGATACACCACAGAAATTGCGACCACGGAGAACATCGGTACGGGTGTAAAAACCTTTCAGGTCGAGAATACCGGCAGCGCGCCGTGCAATCAAAATCTTCCGTGTTCGCCGGATGGAAAATGGAAAGCGGCGATTGACTCCGCGTCCCTGGACGCGGGAGACGGCAACGTGTTCCAGCACGCACGAGTGACTTGTATTGCCGGGCCATGCCCATTCACAAAAGTCGACCTCGACGAGTTCTCCCGAACCGCACGCATCATTAAGGTTTCGGTCCGCAATTGGTCCGATACAGCGACATTCCTGCTTCAGGCGGAAGTGTTTCATACGCAGGTCAGGGATATTGCTCGCAAGTCAGATCCTGTTATTTTTGGCAGATCGCTTAATTTTACGCTTCCTGCGGACGCGCAGGGCGTAACGATGGAAGCGGAATTGGACGGATCGCAGGTTATTTTCCCCCTGGCAGCATACCCGGACCTAAGCTGGGCCGGTTGCAAGGTTAGAATCGAACCGAAACAAGGAAAAGATTATAGGTGTGAGCTCAAGCCCGGCTATCGCTTCCAATAATCCAAGCCGGCCTCTCGGATACGACCATCGCTGAACAACTTATTTTGAATCCGGGAGGAACGGCAGTAATCTAAGTCCTCCGGCTTACGATTTCAGCTTGCGCGTTCGCCTCAACAGCGCTAAGGGGAGGAAAAAATGTACATCATCACCGGGGCCAGTGGAAAAACGGGGAGCGTGGCGGCGGACAAACTTCTCGCTACGGGAGCGAAGGTGCGCGTTCTGGGCCGCGACGCGAAACGCCTGGAACGATTCGCGCAGAAAGGCGCGGAGATTGCCGTGACGGACATGACGGATGCTGCGTCCGTCAAGAAAGCGTTTGCCGGGGGGCAAGCCGCGCACGTTTTGATTCCGCCGAATCTGACGGCATCGGACGTTCGCACCTACCAGGAACTGGTGACCGATAATATCGCCGCGGCCGTCCGGGAGAATAGGTTGTCCCACGCTGTGGTCGTGAGCAGTACGGGAGCGGATCAGCCGAACGGTACGGGGCCGGTCGTGGGATTATACAAGCTGGAGAAGAAGCTGTGGGCGATCGATGGATTGAACGTGATGTCCCTGCGCTGCGGCTATTTCATGGAGAATCTGCTCGCGCAGGTGGGCATCATCCAGTCGATGGGATTCATGGCGGGTCCCGTACGGGAGGAGGTGCCCTTGCCGATGATCGCCACGCGCGACATCGGCGATGTCTCGGCGGAGCTGCTGGCGAAGCCGGATTTCATCGGAAAGCAGACGCGCGAGTTGCTGGGGCCGCGCCACGTGGCCTATCCCGAAACAGCAAAGATCATTGGGGCCGCGATCGGGAAGCCTCTGACCTATCGCAAGGTCCCCGATGCCGTTCTGAAGCCGGCGATGATGCAGATGGGGATGTCTTCGAATATGGTGGATTTGATGCTGGAAATGTTTGAGGCGCTGAACACGGGCCATATGAAGTCGAGAGAAGCCCGCTCGGCCCAAAATACGACGCCGACCACGCTTGAAACATTTGCCGCCGAAGTGTTTGCGCCCGTATACCGAGGGAAAGCGGCCGGGGCGTAGGCCGGGAAAGCGCCGCGCGGCGGCTCTACGGTCGGGCGCGCGATTGCACGCTGAAATGGGAACAAGACACCATTTCCGCGTTTTCCACAACGCGCCTGGGTGGGAAAGTTTGACTGGCTTTAGTTCTGCTTGCTGGCGGCCGCGACTTTTGCGGCGGCGGTAGCGCCGGCCTTCTTGCTGCGGCGGCGGGGTTTCGTGGGCCGTTCGGGCGCTTCCCCCACTAACTCCATAGCCATGAGGCCAGTGACGAATTTCTTCATACCGACGCTGTCGAAATCGATCGTTGTGCGCTCGGCGTCGGACTCCGCCACGATTCCGTACCCGTACTGTTCGTGCTTGATGCACTGCCCTTCGGGAAGAACCTGCACATCTGCCTCCTTGTTTGCTGCTGGCACCTGCGGAACTGCTACGTCGAGTAGCGAGTCCGTCCCGGTTGGCCGGGACGGACCCACGTTTGTCAGACTAGAGGCCGGTAACGTTCTCCGCCTGCAGACCCTTGGGTCCTTTACGGACCTCGAATTCAACCGCTTGCCCTTCGTTGAGAGACTTGTATCCGTCCATCTGAATCGCCGAAAAATGGACGAAGACATCCTCGCCGGACTGGCGCTGGATGAATCCGTAGCCTTTGCTGGCGTTGAACCACTTCACTGTTCCTTGTTCTTTCACTTCGTACTACCTCACATTGATAAAGCTATTTGCGCTTCTCGTACCGACCGGCGCACCTCGCAGGGCGGGGAGCGGGGCCTCGACTGCCTCTAGCCCGTAGAAACAAACGGCTGCAAGCGTTAGACTTGCAGCCCCGTTGAACGAGTCAAAAGGAATCACAAGAGCAACAAACGCGGCTCAATTTTACCAAAAAAGCCCATTTGTTGTCTATATGGATCGCATTCAAGAAACAAGGTGATTTCCAAAAGACCGAAGCGCATAAGCCGATTTATTATCAGCTATTTAATGGCTCTTCTGCCCTTCGGCGCCCGCTCCGCGCCGGCTCGTGAGTGCACGACTGTGATCATTCAGCGCAATTTATTTTGCGAGCACCGCTCGCTCTTGGGTCATTTGGGGTTACTCTTCTTGTGAATCGTCGCCTCGTTGCGGGACAGGACCTCAGCCATGCCTCGCCAGTCGCTCGTCGAGTATCTCCAAGAATATTCCAAGCACGGCCGCGATACAGCCCACGCGTATCGCAACGGGTATAGAACCGACCGGGTATCCTACCGCGACATCGCGGCTCTCGCAGCGCAGTGTGCCCGTGAATTGGAGCGGCTGGGTGTGGCACCCCAGGATCGAGTCTTGCTTTGGGGAAGGAATTCCGCCGAGTGGGTGGCCGCCTTTTTCGGTTGCATTTTGCGCGGGGCGGTCGCCGTGCCGATGGACCGCGCTGCGAGCGCGGAGTTCGCCTGCCGCGTGGCGAGGCAGGTGGATGCGAAGCTGTTGCTGGTGGACCGGGAACTGCTACCGCCAGACGAGCCGGGACCGTCTATCGTCCTCGATTCGCTTCGCGAAATTGTCGGAGGGCACTCGAGCGAGCCCTATGTGTCTCCCGCCCTCGATCGCGGGTCGATTGCGCAGATCCTATTCACGTCGGGAGCGACAGCAACGCCGAAGGGGGTCGTGATCTCGCACGGCAATATTCTGGCGAACCTCGAGCCCCTCGAAGCTGGGATTCGGCCGTATCTCAAGTGGGAGCGATTCGTCCACCCGCTCAGGTTTCTGGATCTCGTCCCCGTGAGCCACGTGTTCGGGCAGTTCATGGGGGTTTGGGTCCCGCCGCTGCTCGGCGCGGAGGTCCATTTCCAGGATTCGCTCAATCCGTCGGAGATCGTCGCGACGATCCGGCGGGAGGGCGTTTCGGTGCTGGTCAGTGTGCCGCGCGTGCTCGAAGCACTCCAGGGCAAGATCGAGCGGGACCTCGAATCGGCGGGGAAGTTGGAGGCGTTTCGCAAGGATTTCGAGGCTGCGGAAAACGAGAGCGTGCCACGGCGAATGTGGCGCTTCCGGGAAATTCATCGCCGCTTCGGGTGGAAATTCTGGGCTGTCATCTCGGGCGGCGCGACGCTCGATCCGGAACTGGAGCAATTCTGGGGGCGGATCGGAGTTGCCGCGATTCAGGGCTACGGACTTACCGAGACGACTTCGCTCATCAGCGTCAATCATCCGTTCCGCGTCGGGCGCGGGTCGATCGGGAAGGTGCTCCCGGGACGTGAAGTGAAGCTGGACGAACACGGCGAAATCCTGGTGCGTGGCGAGAACGTCGCAGCCGGATACTGGGAGGACAATCGGGTCCTTGCGGTCAAAAGAGGCGTGGATGCGGGCTGGTTTCACACCGGCGACCTGGGCGCACTCGACGCCGAGGGGAATCTGTACTTCAAGGGCCGCAAGAAAAACGTGATCGTCACCGGCGCGGGAATGAACGTGTATCCCGAAGACCTGGAAGGCCTGTTGCGGCGCGAACCCGAAGTGAAGGACTGCGTGGTGGTCGGGCTCGAACGCAGCGGCAACGCGGAGCCGTGCGGCGTTTTGCTGCTGCGCGATGAGAAGCGAATGAATCAGCCGCGGCATGCCGCCGGAATCGTCGCGCGAGTGAACGAAGCGCTCGCGGAGTATCAGCGGATGCGCTCATGGTTTCTTTGGCCTGAGGCGGATTTTCCGCGCACGTCCACGGGCAAGCCCAGGCTGGCCGAGATTCGCGCGGCGGTGGAAGCGCAGTGGGGCATTGGCGTGGGCGGCGCGAACTGGCCTTCGGGCGCCGGAGGCATCGCCGAGCTGATCGTGCGAATGCAAGACGGCGCGTACGCCGCCGCTCCGAACGCGAATCTCGAAGGTGACCTGCGCCTCAGCTCACTCGATCGCGTCGAGCTGCTCGGCGCGATCGAGGATCGCTACCAGGTGGACCTGAACGAGACGCGATTCGCCTCGGCCAGGACCGTGGGCGAAATCGAGAACCTGGTGCGCGCGTCATCGCCGGTTCGGTCCGAATTTGTGGCTCCGCGCTGGGCGCAACGCTGGCCGGTGACGTGGATTCGTTCGTTTGTCTATTACCTGCTGACGTGGCCCGCGACGCATTTGCTGGCGCACCCGCGTGTGATTGGGCGCGAAAATCTGCGCGGGGTGAAGGGTCCCGTGCTCGTGATTTCCAATCACGTGATCTACCTGGACGTAGGCTTCGTGCTGGCGGCACTGCCGGCGCGGTTGCGGCATCGTATGGCCGTGGTGATGGGCGGAGAGCGCCTCGAGGAAATGCGACGGCCGCCGGGCGACTGGCCTTTTCCGAAGCGCTGGCTCGGCCGGCTGAAGTATCTTCTCGTCGTTTCACTTTTCAACGTGTTCCCGCTGCCCAAGTCGTCCGGGTTCCGCGAAAGTTTCCGATTCGCGGGGGACTTGGCCGATCGCGGCTGGAGCGTTCTCGTATTTCCCGAGGGCGATTTGACGCCAGACGGAAAATTACAGCCGTTCCGCGCGGGTATCGGCCTGCTCGCGAGCAATTTGAGAATTCCCGTTGTGCCGATGCGCATCGATGGCGGGTATGAAGTTCGCGAAGCCGGGAAAATGTTCAATCGCCCCGGCCGCATCCGCGTCCACGTCGGCGCGCCGGTGGAATTCCCAGCGGGATCGGATCCTCAGGAAATCGCAAAAGCACTCGAGCAGCGCGTTCAGCAATTAGGACAAGAAGAAGAGAAGAAGGAAATTGCGAAAGCGCAGGCGGCTGGAGGATAGTTCGGTGTTCTCATTTCGTTACGCCTCGGCGCTTGCGCGAATCTGCTGCCAGCGCTTGGGGCGCTTTTTCGTGTCGAGGATCCTCTTGCGCAGGCGGATGGTTTTCGGCGTGATTTCGACGAGTTCGTCGTCGGCGATGAACTCGATGGCTTGCTCGAGGCTGAGCTGGCGGTGCGGGATCAGGCGGATGGCTTCGTCGGCGCTCGAGGCGCGCATGTTGGTCTGCTTTTTTTCCTTGGTGACGTTGACGTCCATGTCCGCGTCGCGCGAATTTTCGCCGACGATCATGCCTTCGTAAACTTCCTCGCCCGGGCCGACGAAAAGTTCGCCGCGCTCCTGCAAATTCCAAAGGGCGAACGCCGTCGTGTTCCCGGCGCGGTCGGCGACGAGCGCGCCCGTGGGGCGCGAAGCCATTTCGCCGCCGTATTCGGTCCAGCCTTCAAACAATGTGTGAAGCTGCGCGGTGCCGCGCGTATCCGTCAGGAGCTGGCCGCGCAGGCCGATCAGACCGCGCGATGGAATCGTGAACTCCATGCGCACCCAGCCCGAGCCGTGGTTCACCATCTTGCCCAGCTCGCCGCGCCGCCGGCCGAGAGATTCCATGATCACGCCGACAAACGATTCCGGCGAGTCGACCACCAGGCGCTCCAGCGGCTCGAGTTTCTTGCCGGCTTCCTCGCGCACCACGATTTCCGGCTTGCCCACCATTAGCTCGTAGCCTTCTCGGCGCATCGTTTCGATCAGAATCGCGAGCTGCAATTCGCCGCGCGCGAAGACCCGAAACACGTCGGTGGTTTCGGAATCGGTGATGCGCAGCGAGACGTTGGTGAGGAGTTCCTTTTGCAGGCGCGCGCGAAGGTCGCGCGAGGTCACCCACTGGCCTTCGCGACCGGAGAGCGGGCCGGTATTGATCGTGAAGTTCATGGCCAGCGTGGGCTCGTCAACGACGAGCGGCTCCAGCGGCGCCGGATTCTCGAAGTCCGTCAGGCTCTCGCCGATCTGAATGCCTTCTACGCCGGCAACGGCGGCGATGTCGCCGCAGGGAACTTCCTCAGCTTCGTCGCGCTCGAGTCCGCGGAACGTGTAGAGCTTCGTGAGGCGCGTCGGGACGATTTCGCCCGAGCGTTTGGCAATGCCCACGTCCGCGCCGCGGCGCAGCGTGCCGTTGAAGACGCGCCCGATGGCGATGCGCCCCAGAAAATCGCTGTAATCCAGATTCATCACCTGCGCCTGCAACACGCCGTTGGGATCCCCCTTCGGCTCGGGGATCGCGGAAACGATCGTCTCGAACAGCGGCTGGAGATTGGTCGAGCCATCGTCCAGTTTTCGGTGCGCGACGCCCGTCTTCGCGTTCGTGTAGAGCACCGGAAAATCAAGCTGGTCTTCGGTGGCTTCCAGGTCGATGAAGAGGTCGTAGATTTCGTCGAGCACGGCCGCTGGGCGCGCGTCGGTGCGGTCGATTTTGTTGAGCACAATGATGGGAAGGAGCTTGGCGTGCAGCGCCTTTTGGAGAACGTAACGCGTCTGCGGCAGAGGGCCTTCGCTCGCGTCCACAAGGAGGAGCACGCCGTCCACCATTTTCAGCGCGCGCTCGACTTCGCCGCCGAAATCGCTGTGGCCGGGCGTGTCCACGATGTTGATTTTCACGTCGTGATAAAACAGCGCCGTGTTTTTTGCCAGGATGGTGATGCCGCGCTCGCGCTCCAGATCGTTTGAGTCCATCACGCGCTTCATCACGACTTGATTGTCGCGGAACACGCCGCTCTGGTGAAGCATGGCGTCCACCAGCGTGGTCTTTCCGTGGTCCACGTGGGCGATGATGGCGATATTGCGGATGGGCGGCATGGCGATTGAGTGTTCTCTTTGCTTGTAGTTTGTTCGGCGCAGCCAGATAAACAAAAAGGGCCGCAAGTGCGAACTTGCAGCCCCCACGTTCGATTCCGAGAGGAATTACAAGTGCAACCGACCGTTAAAGAATAACACAACGATCGCGTCCGCGTCTGGAGACCCTCGCGAGTGACGCCTGAGTCGGCTGAGTAGCCCTACTGATTCGGATTCACGTGAACGGCGACTTGCTCGATCCACGCGCTCGTATCTTCCTTGCCGGCGCTCTCCGTTCGGGGGGCCTTAAAATCCAGGTGATAGCCCGGCAGATCGAGGGAGGTCACGATACGATTGTCACCCTGCACCGTCATTCTCAACGCTTCGGTCTTGCACGAGTCACACGCCGACTGGGCAAACACCATCACGTTGAGGGTCTGTTTTTCGCCACTAATCACGAGCATATTGACGTCCGTCTGCGTCCGCGTCAGCTTGAACTGATATTCGCCGGCAGGCAGCACCGTGCCATTCCACTGCGTGGAGTGGGTCAGCTTGAACGTGCCTACCAATAAAGTATTCGCAAAGACGGATGAACCGAGAACTCCGATAGAGAGTAGTCCAACCGCAACAACGAGGGCCTTGGAAAGGGTTCGCATGGGCTTCTTAGCCTCCTTAAGCCTGAAAATTTTTTGCCCGGGGCGCGTGATCCGTTGACCTGTTTTGTTCCTGAGGCGATCTTGGCTCTCTCCAAGGCCGCCCGCGATGGTACGCGCGTACCGGAGAGTTCCAAACCATGCACCTGTACCAGCGAACATGGCCACGGAAACGCGCAACAGCCTCCTCGAAACGACGGAAAACAATCAGTTTGCCCTGTTGAGGCTGATTGGGGGTTGAAAGCGGACACCCGCGCGGCAATAGCTCATTAGCCACAGGCGCCGTCAGATTTCCGAGTGGCGCGCACCCGAATGAGCGCCGCATGGGGAGACTCTCAGGTAGAATTTGAGCGGGTATGAAGAGCCGTCTGATTCGCGTGAATGCTGGACTTTTGGCCGCGATCGCGCTGGTCGCCGCTCTTGCCCGCGTAATCCCCGCGCAGACCGACCCGCTCGCCCCCGACCCGGCCGTCGTCAGCAAGTTCCAGGGCGAGGAATCCCAGCATTCGCACATTATGGAGGTGATGGGCTACCTCACGGATGTGTACGGGCCGCGCCTGACCAATTCGCCGAACATCCGCGAAGCCGCTGACTACACCGTCAAGACGCTCAACTCCTGGGGCCTCTCGAATCTGCACGAGGAAACCTGGGGACCCTTTGGGCGCGGGTGGTCCAATGAACTCTTTGAAGCGAACGAGGTTGCGCCGCGGCATTTCCCGCTGATCGCGTATCCCAAAGCCTGGACACCGGGAACGAACGGACCTGTCACCGCCGGCGCGATCTACGCGAAAATCGAAAAGGAGCAGGATTTTAGCTCTTACCGCGGCCGGCTCCGTGGCATGTTTGTGCTCACCGCGCCGATGCGCGCGGTCGAAGCGCAATTCACTCCGCCGGGGCATCGCTACACCGACGACGAACTCGCCGAGCTGGCGCAGCCGCGCCCGCCGCAGCCCGCGCCGGACAAGGACGTGATCGACCGGGCTCGCAAGCAGGCGGAATTCAACGCGAAGCTCCTGAAATTTCTGACGGACGAAGGCGCGGCGGCGTGGCTCGAACCCTCGCCGCATGACGGCGGCACGATCACGGTGATGGGCGGCGGACCGCGCAATCCGAAGGATCCTCCGGTGCTGCCGCGGCTCGCGGTCGATATCGAGCACTACGGGCGCATTTTCCGCACGCTCGAAAAAAATATTCCCGTAACGCTGCAAATCAACATCGTGAACAAGTTTTACGACGACAATCTGGATTCGTTCAACATCGTCGCGGAAATTCCCGGCGCGGAGAAACCCGACGAGGTGGTGATGCTGGGCGCGCATTTCGATTCCTGGGCGGCCGGTTCAGGCGCCACGGACAACGCCGCAGGGTCCGCCGTGATGATGGAGGCGATGCGCATTCTGAAAACATGCGGCGTGAAGATGCAGCGCACGGTGCGGCTGGCGCTGTGGACCGGCGAGGAAGAAGGACTATTCGGATCGCGCGCGTACGTCCAGCAGCATTTTGCCGATCGAAACACGATGGAGCTGAAGCCGGACCATGCGAAGCTCTCGGCGTATTTCAATGTGGACAACGGCACAGGGAAAATTCGCGGAATTTATTTGCAGGGAAACGAAGCTGTGCGGCCGATTTTTGAAAAGTGGGTGGACCCGTTCAAGTCCGAGGGAATGACCATGCTTTCGCCACGCGGCACGGGCGGCACCGATCACATCTCGTTCGACGAAGTCGGCCTGCCCGGATTTCAGTTCATTCAGGATCCGATCGAGTACGAAACGCGCACGCACCACACCAACATGGACGTCTACGAACGCATCCAGGAAGCGGATCTGAAGCAGATGGCGGTGATCGTCGCGACGTTTGCGTATCAGACCGCCAACGCGGACCAGCTTCTGCCGCGAAAACCATTGCCCAAACACTAGCGCGGCGCGGCAGCGGGGACAGTTTTGGGCGTCTGGGACACGGCGCAAGGGCTTTTGAATTGCGCGCCGCACCGCCTGCGGAGTTCGAAGGACCAGTTACCGATAAGCCCGGTGGTCTCAATGGGTCGACGCAACACTCACCCGAAGCCCTATCGGCAGGTATTTCAATGGCTAGATTCGTTCGCCAGCGTTGATTCAAGAAAAACACTGCCCTGTTTAGGTCTAATCGAGTACGGCCCAAAAGATCAGGTCCTTTTGAAAAACAAACGCTATCGGATCAACAGATTAGAAGGGTGTTTGCATCGACCGGTTGAGTCGGCACGTCTTGTCGGAATGTGGCTCTGTGCACTGCGCTAGCTTCGGGTCAAGTTCCGATAGTGAGATCTCACCCCGGATTTACCATTTCTATCGACTTCCGGGAGAGCTGGCGGGCCATTTCCGCCCAATTACGGTATCTCTTCGAAAACCATTAGATGCGCTTCTTCGGTAATCCAATCGTGGACGCCATACTGAGTTAGGGGCATCAACTGGATGAGGTGCTTCGGAACGGCGGCATAGTATCGCTTCAGTTCCGGGATCCAGATGCCAGACTTGGCAATCGCCCCAGTCGGCACTTTCCCAAGTAACTGGAAATGGTCCGGATCGTCCTCGTGAAATACGGCGAGCGTGCCGGTACTCCCTGAAAAGTAAATGCGTTTTGAGGGCGCGTCATAAAAGATTTCGTCGCCCCCGCCGGTCGCGTCCAGCGTTTCAACCACCTTCCCTGTGTCCGTATTGATGATTACCAGTTTTCCAGGATCAACGTTGTGTCCGCCACCCAATCGGCTGCCCATGAATAGGCGATGATGCACCGCGTCAAGGCCTGCGACGTGGGGCTGCGGCCCACCGGCGGTCGACCACTCAGAGATAATCGCGCGCTTCTCGGTATCGACGACCTTGACGACACTTTCACCATTTACGACGTCTCCCATTCCCGCGTATAGCCGATTCGCCACCGGGTCCAATACGATGCCCGCAGGTTCCTGGCCCTCCATCTTAATACTGCCGATGAGCTTGGCCGCCTTGGTGTCGATTATCTCGATGGAAGCTTCTTTACTTCCTTCAGACCTGGTCCTGACGGCAACGTAATACAGCCCCTTGGCGGTGTCAAAGGCGGCGTTATCTGGGTCCCTACCTGGGGCGTCCTTGCCACCCGTCAGCTCGATGGTCGTAGTCACCTCAAACGTATCTCCGTTCAGAGCCGCAACGGTGTTGTCTCCGAGATCCACCCAGAGTTTGTTCGAAGCCGGATCAAAAAATGGTTTGCGCGGATTGCCGCCAACCTTAGTTTCATGGATCACCTTGCCTGTTTTCATGTCCACGACGACGATCTTTTTGTTGTTTTCCGCCGAAAGAAACAGGTGCTGGTTTTTCAGATCGTATGTCAGGTGATCCATATAGCCTTCGGTCGGGATGGGGATGGTCTCAATCAGCCTCAACAGGCCTGCCATATGCACCATGGGCGCCTGGCGATTGACGTACTCATTCGATTGTTGCTGGGCTCTTACCTTCGAAACGAAGAGCACGCATAAAGTCAAGACGACTACCGCACAGATTCTAATATTCCCTCTGGTCGATCCCATTTACGGTTCTCCTGTTTAATTTGCAAGCTGATCTCGGCAATGATGAAACAACGCCTCTCTTGAGCAGCTCCGTCATTTTCTCCTCGTCTTCTACGATGAGGACATGCACAGGTCTATCAGAACACCCCAACCTGAAAATGCACTGAAAGTTGTATTCGATGTCCGTATCTCCCGAATTAGGCGATCACCACATCCAGTACACAACCGCAACGGTGAGATTTCACTTGCACAGGCACTTCTGCCCGACGCAGTTCCGACTCCGTTTCCCCCGATTCCTCGATCTGATCTCCTCCGAGGTGGTCCTCGGTCATGGACATAAGGGCAGCCGAAAGGACAAGGGACAGCTGGCCTCTCAACCAGTTGAACCTCTACGCGCGCTGAGAGACGATTAGAGTGGGTCTCGACGAGAATCTTCTTAGGATTAGCTTGCAACGACCTTTGTCCATGCTGGACGGGATAGTGGGAGGGCTTGGTGTCGTCTAATCAGGTCGCGTATGCACAAAAACGACGGAGCTCACGGATTGAAAAAGCCATACCGCTGGCGGTACAGGGCGTAGATGCCTCCCGTGCACCCTATCGGGAGGAAGTTACGACGGTGGCCATTAGTTGCCACGGCTGCACCTACCGAATGAAACATGAGGTACTTCCGGGCGAAGTCGTGTTCCTGGATATGTGGCAGCGCGCGAATGGCTACTCTGAATGCTCCTGTCGAGCACGGGTGAAATGGATACAAAAGCTCAACGCCACAACAGATCCGGCCTACGACGTCGCGGTAGAATTTGAAATCGCTGGCAATATTTGGGGCATCCCGTCGCCGCCAGAGGATTGGTTTTCCGAGCAGGGGAGCAAAGTAGTAGAGCCTAATCCTGGACGAGAACTGCGACTCATAACGCGGACCGAACCGCAAACAATTCAGAAACGGAGTGTGGGAGGTATTCCGGTGCCCCTATTGAAGAAAAGTGAAGCGGCCGATTCACTGTCTCCCTGGTTTTCTAATCTTATGACCGGCATGAGTAATCAGATTCAAGCGGCGGTTTCTGAAATCGCAGCGGTATCCTTCGCCAATGAAAGGAAGCGTTTGCTTGACGAATTTCATGTCCAACTGCAGAACGAGGCGACCGAAACGATTGAGCGCGTGATCGCCACCTCGAATGAAGAATTGGCTCGCCGGGCGCTGAAAGTATTGAACGAGGCGACGGAGACCACAGTCCGAACGAGCCACGAGCGCTTGATTGGGGCAATCGAGCAAGATCTAGAAAGCGCCAAACAATGCATGTTGATTCATGGAAATGAACTGAGCCAACGCGCCGAAAGTATTGCGACTTCCTCGATTGAGCGGCTGCAACGCACACTCGAAACCTCACAAAACGAAGCAGCAGCTCGCTACGTATCCCGGCTACGAGACCAGGTCGCGCCTGTGCTTGGAGAAGCACGAGCGGATCTTGAGAAGCTGGTGGCATCTCAGACCGTTTTCAAGGAAGAATCGCAGGCAATTTACGCGAGAGTCACGAACGAACTCGAAAGCGGCGTGAACACTAAATTGCTTCAGACTCACAACGAACTGGACAAAAGCTCCGCTGCAGTTTTGAACGAGTGCAGCGAAAGGTTGCTTGAGCTTTCCCAAAGGTTCGAGGGCGCTGCGCGAGATACAGTACAGATCCTAATCACATCGGCTACGGGCGATGCTAAGAAGAACTTGGAAGAGCGCGCCGCAGAGATTTCCAGCAATTTCACCGGTCAACTTGAAGGTCACATTCGTAATTATCTCGAATTCATCAGCGATTCGATTGCTGAATTTCCAAAGAAACTTCCGGTCCCTTAACTGAAGTCAGAGCCCCAAAGAAACGAGTTAATCAATGAGTGACGGCCGAGTCCGTGGCATGCAAAGTGGCGTTATTATGAGCGTTGAGCGCAGGATCATTTTCGGACTTGAAGACATCAAAGCCGTGACCTTTGCGTGCCATGCATGCAAGTCCCGGGTGAGCTTCTCTCCAGACGAGCTTATCAAGATTCCCCAGCATTGCAATTGCGGCCAGAGATGGGTAATCGGAGATGTGCCAACAAACTCTCCCTTTCGCAAATTTACAGATTCTCTCTATACAGCAAGAAATACGATTAAGCCAGAGACAGCTGGCTTCAGAATCCTGTTAGAGTTTGACGAACCATAAAACCTGCCCCGGCACGCCCAAACCTGAGCCAAGTCCTTATCGGAATATGACCTGCCACCGTGTTTCGCATGGCTCCCGGAACTGGTGCACAATCGTGCCGATGCGTGCGGTCTTCCTGGCTTATCCTCATGAACACGCGGGCTGCATTCGGTTGACAAGCCCGACTCAGCACTTGGTTACAATGGCGGATACTCCCCGGCCAACTTTCAGATAAGGCCGAATCATGTCCGACACATGGAAACGATTGGAAGGTGAAATCGTCAACGGGAAGTTCCCGCTGCGTCAGTACTTAGGTGGATCTGAACAGAGTGCGGTATTCCTCACGGAGCGGCTTAAGGGCGAAATTCTTGTAAAAGCCGCCATCAAACTGACGCTTGCTGGGATTGAAAATGGCGAACTCCAGTTCTCTCGTTGGCAAGAGGCAGCGAAACTCTCCCACCCTCACTTGATTTCTCTTTATGAACTAGGGCGATTCGAGCTTGACGGTATTTCCTTGGTCTATGTCGTGATGGAATGCGCAGACGAGAACCTTGCGCAGATTCTTTCCAGCCGAGCGCTGACTCCCGCCGAAACGCGGGCGATGCTTGAGAGCGTCCTGGACATCCTTGGTTATCTTCACCGCGAAGGCTTCGCGCACGGCCACATCCG
>Ga0210394_10001566_pt1 | contig 35933 bp, 26 predicted proteins | sample IncBWC12MmetaG_FD_160121 | JGI IMG/M metagenome (GOLD analysis project Ga0210394, IMG submission 160121) | Forest soil microbial communities from Barre Woods Harvard Forest LTER site, Petersham, Massachusetts, United States - Inc-BW-C-12-M | ecosystem: Environmental > Terrestrial > Soil >... | reverse complement strand
GCACTATTCTTGCTCACCGTACCCTCGCTAGCGCAGGCTCCCTCAGCGCGCAAACCCGACACCGTGGACAAAATCTGCGGCAAGTTTGCGCAAGATGTCGGCAAAACAAAAGAAAAGAAGGGTGAGACCGTTCCAAAAACACGGAACCTGCCCCGCACCAAACTAGAGCTTTTCAAAGCGGATGATTCCGGACAATGCTGCGACGGACTGAAACGCATCGGTGGGACACGGACCGGCATGCTGAGCGAGTTCGAATTCAAGGAACCACTGGAACCGGGCTTGTACTGGCTGGCGTTTCATCCCGGAGACCACAATTTCACCATTTTGATTAAGTACGACCCCAACAAAAAGCCACCCGATGGCAAGTGTTCGGACATTACCTACGTACTGGAAGACAACGGATACGTGTGGATTTCGAGGCCAGGCGACACCGACTAAACATGCCCAAACGCACTGACATCAAAAAGATTCTGATCATCGGCTCCGGTCCGATTGTTATCGGCCAAGCCTGCGAGTTTGATTATTCCGGTGCACAGGCGTGCAAGGCCTTGCGGGCCGAGGGCTACGAGGTTGTGCTCGTTAATTCTAATCCCGCGACGATCATGACCGACCCGGAATTGGCCAATCGCACCTACATCGAGCCTCTGACCAAGGACTACCTCGAAGAAATTATCATCAAGGAAAGGCCCGACGCACTGCTGCCGACCGTCGGCGGACAGACCGCGCTCAACCTTGCCGTGGAGCTTGCCGAAGGCGGCATCCTGGAAAAGTACAAAGTGGAAATGATCGGCGCCTCGCTGCGTGCCATAAAAGTTGCCGAAGATCGGCTATGGTTCAAGGATGCCTGTCGCAAAATCGGCCTGGAAGTCCCCGCGTCCGCGTTGGTCAATAATGCGCAGGATGCCCTGCGGCTGTGCGATCAGCTCGGCTTTCCTCTGGTGATTCGCCCGTCTTTCACGCTGGGCGGCACGGGTGGCTCGATCGCCTACAACAAGGAAGAGTTCACCGACTCCATTGCCCACGCGCTGGAGATGAGCCCGGTGCATGAAGCGCTGGTGGAAGAATCCGTTCTCGGCTGGAAAGAATACGAACTCGAAGTGATGCGCGATTTCCGCGACAACTTCGTGGTCATCTGCACCATCGAGAATTTCGACCCCATGGGTGTGCATACCGGCGATTCCATCACCGTGGCGCCCGCGCAAACGCTCACCGACAAGGAATACCAGCGTATGCGCGACGCCGCTGCCGCCATCATTCGCGAAGTTGGCGTCGAAACCGGCGGCTCCAACGTTCAATTCGCCATCAACCCGGAAACCGGGCGCATGACCGTGATCGAAATGAATCCTCGCGTATCGCGCAGTTCTGCGTTGGCCAGCAAGGCCACCGGCTTTCCCATTGCGAAAATTGCCGCACGGCTCGCCGTCGGCATGTCCCTCGACGAAATTCCCAACGACATCACCAAACAAACGCCAGCGAGCTTCGAGCCCACAATCGATTACGTGGTGGTCAAAATTCCCAAAAGGCAATTCGAGAAATTTCCCGGCGCCGATAGCACCCTTGGCACACAGATGAAATCCGTCGGCGAAGTCATGGCCATCGGGCGCACGTTTAAAGAAGCGCTGCAGAAGGGCATTCGCTCGTTGGAGCCCAGTACGCCCTGGCGCGCGCCCGCGGAAGCCCCGGATTCGCTGTTGCGCGAAAAACTCTCCACCCCGCGGCCGGATCGCATCCACTGGATTCTCACCGCCGTCGAACGCGGATTACCCGCCCAGGAAATTTGCGAACTGACGAAAATCGATCCATGGTTCATCCACCAGATCGAGGAAATTGTTGCCGCTAACCGTCGCGCCGCCACCGTCACCGTGGAAACTGCTTCCAAGGATTTGCTGCGCGAAGTAAAGCGCGTTGGCACCAGCGACGAACAGTTGGCGCAACTTTGGAAGACCACAGCAGCCGTAGTACGCCTGCAGCGTGCCCGCTACAACGTCGCGCCAGTCTTCAAACGCGTGGACACCTGCGCCGCGGAGTTCGAATCCTTCACGCCCTACATGTATTCGACCTACGAGGACGAAGACGAGTCGGAACCTTCCACCAAGCAAAAAATCATGATCCTCGGCAGCGGCCCCAACCGCATCGGGCAGGGAATTGAATTCGATTACTGCTGCTGCCACGCTTCCTTTGCGCTACGCGCCGATGGATTCGAATCCATCATGGTGAATTGCAACCCGGAAACGGTTTCCACCGACTACGACACATCGGACCGGCTGTATTTCGAGCCACTCACGCTGGAAGACGTTCTGGCGATTGTGGAACGCGAAAAGCCCCACGGCGTAATCGTGCAGTTTGGCGGGCAAACTCCGCTCAATCTGGCGCTGGAGCTGAAGCGCAACGGCGTGCCCATCGTGGGCACCGCCCCCGAATCGATCGACCTGGCGGAAGATCGCCGCCGTTTTGGCCGCCTGCTGGAAGAACTACGCATCCCTCAGCCGCGCAACGGCACCGCACTCGTCCCCGAAGAAGCTGCACGTGTCGCTTCGGAGATCGGCCTGCCTGTTCTCGTCCGTCCCAGCTACGTGCTCGGTGGACGAGCCATGGTCATCGCCTACGACGTCAACACCGTGCAGGAATACGTAGCACAAGCAGCCATGATGGGCCCCGCGCGGCCCGTTCTGATCGACCAGTTCCTCGAAGAAGCCACCGAAGTAGACGTCGACGCCCTCGCCGACGGTCACGATGTAGTCATCGGCGGCATCATGGAACACATCGAAGAAGCTGGCGTTCATTCCGGCGATTCTTCCTGCGTGCTTCCGCCGGTCAGCCTGTCACCGAAAATCCTGAATACCATTCGCGAGTACACGCAGCGCCTGGCCATAGCGCTGAAAGTGGTCGGCCTGATGAACGTGCAATACGCCATCCAGCGCGACACGGTCTACGTTCTGGAAGTGAACCCCCGCGCATCGCGCACCGTTCCTTACGTCAGCAAGGCCACCGGCGTGCCCTTGGCGAAAGTGGCTGCACGGCTGATGGTCGGACGTCGTTTGTCGGATATGAACCTTCCTCTGGTCCATCACAACGGCGTCGCGGAAATCGCTGTGCATTATTTCTACTCCGTGAAGTCTCCAGTCTTCCCGTTCAATAAATTCCGTGGGGTGGACACCATTCTCGGGCCGGAGATGCGCTCCACCGGCGAGGTCATGGGCATTTCGAAGTCGTATGGCCACGCCTTCGCGAAGGCTCAGCTTGCCGCAGGGCAGAAATTGCCAAGTACCGGAACGGTATTCATCAGCGTGAATGATCGCGACAAGCGCCAAATCGGCCAGCTTGGAGCGGATCTTGCCTCCCTCGGTTTCAAACTTACCGCTACACGAGGCACCGCGGCCGCACTCCGCGCGGCAGGCGTTGCTTGCGACGAAGTTTTCAAGGTCAACGAAGGGCGTCCCAATATCGTGGACCTGATCAAAACCGCGAAGATTCACCTGGTCATCAACACCCCGCTGGGCCGTGAATCCTTCTACGACGAAAAATCTATTCGCCGCGCGGCAATTCGCTATAACATCCCCTGCATCACCACGCTCTCCGCGGCGCATGCGGCGGTACACGGCATTCACGCGCTGGTCGAACTCCCACGGGAAGTCGCCTGCCTCCAGGACTTGCATCAGAGCCGCGTGGCTGCTTCCGGCAGCAATTCCGGTTCAGGAGACTGATCGATGAGCATCACCGGTATTTTCCCAGCCACGACCACGCCGTTTGCGGAAGACGGTTCCGTCTCTCTCTCCGGCGTCAAAAAGAACATTGGTCTTTACAACCAGACAGGGCTGGCAGGTTACGTGGTTCTCGGTTCCACAGGCGAAGCGGTCATGCTCTCGCGCGAAGAAGCGGACGCGGTGCTGATTGCCGCGAAAGAGGCCGCGGCTCCCGGGAAAGTGCTGATTGCCGGGACTGGCGCGGAATCCACCGTCGAGACTATCGCGCGCACCAAGCGCGCTGCCGCGTTGGGCTATGAGTTCGCGCTGGTCAAAACGCCCTACTATTACAAACCTTTCTATCGGCCCGAAACTTACATTCATCATTACCGCGCGGTCGCGGACGCTTCTCCAATCCCCGTCCTGCTTTATTCCGTGCCCATTTTTACTGGAATTACGCTGGATACTCCCGAGATTCTGACGCTCGCCGAGCACCCAAATATCGTGGGCATCAAGGACAGTTCTTCGGTGATTCAACGCGTTTCGGAAGTGGTTGCCTCGGCTCCATCCCACTTTCATCTGGTCACCGGCGGTGCCGCAGTCGTTTATCCGGCGCTGGTTGTCGGCGCGCGAGGCGCGATTCTCGCTCTGGCGTCCGCGTTCCCTGAGAAGTTTGTGGAGCTTTACGAGCTTTTCCGGGCGGGGCAACACGAGCGTGCCAAAACGCTGCAGCATCAATTGGCGCTGGCCTCGAAGCGCATCATCTCCGAAAACGGCATTGCCGGCCTGAAGTTCGCCATGGAGCTTCGCGGCTACTATGGCGGCGCTCCTCGCCTGCCGCTGCTCCCCCTGAAAGACGAGAAAAAACAGGTCATCTCGGCTCTCGTCGCGGAGTTACACCCGGTCGCCGCGCGCGTCTAATCCCAAGACATTTGCCGTCACCTTTCGCCACGTCTATCATCTAACCGCCTATGGATTGTCGAAGCCTACTCCCGAGCCAGCTTCCCCATACCACGAAGTTCGTCCGTGACTACGTCGAGAATTTTCCTAAGGTAGAACGCTTCTTCGCGCATCCTCCCGACCTCAAATCCGTTGTCGAATACGCCAAAAATCTTTCCTTTCCCGGCGATCGCCGTAGGGAAGTCGCGGAAATTCTTCGCCAGCAAAATCGTTCATTCGGAAGCGGACCAGAGACCGAAGCCAATCTGCAGCTCTTGGAGGGCGGCGCTGTTGCCATTGTCAGCGGCCAGCAGGTCGGCTTGTTTGGCGGGCCTTCGTATTCCGTTTACAAAGCGTTGAGCGCGATTCAGACCGCCCGCGAATTGTGCGAGTCCGGCGTTCCAGCCGTGCCCATTTTCTGGATGGCCACCGAAGATCACGATGTGGACGAAGTGCGCCACACCACGTGGTTCACCGACGGTCTGCTCCATCGCCTGGTGCTCGCGCATCCTGACGAACAGGCCGTGCCGGTCGGGCAAATTAAACTCGGCCCGGCGGTGGACGACGTCCTGCGCGAAGCCGCCATTACCCTCGGCGGCCCGGATGGAGCCGCTCTCGCGGCCGTTTTGCGGGAGTCCTACGTTCCTACCGCAACGTACAGTAGTGCCTTTGCGCAACTCTTCACGCGCATTTTCGAATCGTTTGGCTTGATTCTTCTCGATCCCCTGGACGAGCGCCTGCACAAGGTGGCGGGTCCTTTTTTGCGCGATGCGCTGGCTCAACGTGATTCCCTCAATGAGGATCTCCTGCAGCGCAGCAAAGAGTTGGACCACGCCGGATACGCGTCTCAGGTGAAAGTGACTTCGCGCAGCACGTTGCTCTTTACCATGGACTCCGGCAAGCGCCAGGTGCTTTCCGCGGCAAACAACCATTTCACCTCTGGCCAAGATTCCGCAACGCGCGAAGAATGGCTGCGGCGCCTCGACGAGCATCCCGAGCGTTTCAGCCCCAACGCCTTGCTCCGCCCCGTGATGCAGGATTATCTCTTGCCCACTGCTGCTTATTTCGCTGGCCCTGCGGAAATCGCCTATTACGCGCAGACCCACGTCGTCTACCAAAAACTGCTTGGCAGGATGCCCGTCATTCTGCCTCGCGCGGATTTCACTTTGGTAGATCCGAAGGCGTTGCGGATTCTGAAGAAATACGGCCTGAAGGTTGAAGACGCCTGGGAAGGAAAGCAATCGCTGCGGCGCAAGATGTACGCCTCCAATGTACCCAAAAAGCTCGCCAGGAAATTCGATGCCAGCTTCCACGACATCCAGAAAATCACCAAAAAGCTGCAGGAACGAATTGCCGGGGTGGACCCGACGTTGAAAGACACCGTGGCTCGCGCGGAAAAACGCCTGCTGTATCAACTCGAGAAATTGCGGCTCAAGACCGGAGCGTCTCTCGACCGCCACGAAAAGCTGGTCGAGCGCCACGCGGAATTCCTCGAAAATCTTCTGTACCCCGAAAAAAGCCTGCAATCGCGCGAACTATGTTTCCTGCCGTTTCTTGCTCGACTCGGCACTTCCGGCCTTCACGATCTCCTGAACTGCGCATCCGCCAAAAAGCCAGGCCGCCACGCCATCGTCCCGATCCCGTAGCATTCTCTGCGCACTCTGCGGCTCCTCAGCGGCCTCTGCGGTAAAGCCTTTCTCTTCGTTGTTTTCCTCTTTCTAAATCCCCATAATCAACACGCCATGCAATCCATCAAGGTCCGAACCGTTCGCCGCACAGAAATGGTGGACATCACCGTGGAAGTTCAACGTGTAGTGACCGCGCTAGGCATCAAGACCGGAACCTGTTACCTCTACGTCCCGCACACCACCGCCGGAATCCTGATCAACGAACACGCCGATCCGGACGTGGCCCACGACGCGGAAGGCGCTCTGGATCGCCTCATCCCCGCGGCCGGGCCGTATCGCCATGCCGAAGGCAACTCCGACTCTCACGTGAAAACTATGCTGGTAGGCACAAACACTTTCGTCTTCGTCGAAGAAGCCAAGCTCGCCCTCGGCCGCTGGCAAGGTATTTTCCTGGCCGAATTCGACGGCCCCCGCGAGCGCAAACTCTACGTAAAAGTCCTCCCCGACCGCGTCTAGCCACTGTGGAGTGCGGCGGCTTGCCGCCGCTTTAGCGGACTCAATGAGTGCCCACAAACCTGGATCGAACGAAACTTTGTAGCGGCCGCCTTCTGAGGCGGGCGCAGTTGACGTCGCTCGATAATTAGCGTATATACGCTAATGTATTCGGGCGCAGTCCGTAGCATCGCCTCGCGTTCGCGTTCTCTCCACACCGCGAGGAGGAACAAAGATGGCAAGAAACATACCGGATCATCAGCGCACGCAGGGCGAGTCCACAGGAACGCCGGGCGTACCGTCGATAGCCGAATGGATTTCTCCGATATTCCGGAAACCACCGCCGCAGAATTGAAGGGCGCGCATCGTGTTGGCAGGCCCGTGACCGGAAAGGCCAAAAGACTTATTGCCATTCGAATCTCTCCGCGGCTGCTCGCGGAATTGCGGCGCCTCGCCGCCAAGGAAAACAAGCCCTACCAAACCCTCATCCACGAACTCCTGGAACGCGCCGCAAAGCGTAGAGCAGCGTGATGCCAAATCTCGGGATTTACATCCAGGTTCCGTTTTGTCAAACGAAGTGCACCTATTGCAACTTCCACACTGGCGTTGTATCACCAGGCCGGTTCGCGCCGTACATCGAAGCCGTTTCCCGAGAGATTCGCCAGCATCACGCCCGCTTTCAAGCTGCTGGCATCGTGTGGCCTCCCGAAGCCGAATCACCCGCCGACGACATCGACACCATTTACATCGGCGGCGGGACGCCGAGCCTGCTCGAGCCGGAGCTCCTGAACACGCTCCTCGTCTCCTTGCGAGACACCTTCTCTCACCAACTCGAAGAAATCACGCTGGAGGCCGATCCCGAAACCATCGAACCGCAAAAAGCTACCGCGTGGGTCGCGGCTGGTTTTAACCGTGTGAGCATGGGCACGCAATCCTTCGTGGACGAAGAGCTAAAAGCCGCCGGTCGCATGCATCGCCGGGCGGATATCTACCGCGCCGTAACAATTCTTCGCCACGCAGGCCTCGGCACCCTTAGCTTCGACCTCATCGCCGGACTTCCCAAGCAGACGCACGCCTCGTGGCGGCAATCGCTCGACGAACTGATCGCTCTCTCCCCCGAACACGTTTCCATCTACATGATGGAAATCGACGAGGGCAGCCGCTTGGGGCTGGAAGTCCTGCAAAGTGGCAATCGTTACAGCGCCCGTGAGCTCCCAAAGGAAGAATCCATGGCGGAGTTCTACGAGCTCGGACAAGCGCTCCTGAAGTCCGCGGGCTACCAGCAATACGAAATTTCCAATTGGGCCAAGCCCGGTTTCGCCTCCAAGCACAATCTGAAGTACTGGCGCCGCGAACCGTATCTAGGCTTCGGTGCGGGAGCGCATTCCTTCTCCGGCCGGCAACGCTGGGCCAATCTCCACGACGCCGCGGCCTACCTAGACGCGATCTCAACCGGCAATTCACCTGTTCTTTCGCTCGAAACTGTTACCAGGGAATCGGCGCTGGAAGAAGAACTCTTCCTGGGTCTCCGGCAACTCTCCGGTATCGATCTTGCCCGCATCGAGCGCCAGTACGGCGTAAACCTGCGAGACAAGGCAGCTCCGTTGGTAACGGCCGGCTTGATGAACCGCGAACATCAGACCTTGCGGCTGGCCCCCGGAAAACTTAGCATTTCCAGCGAAGTGATCGTCGAACTGCTCAGATAACTAGAAACTTAGAACTAAAACTAAAAACTAGGAACCACCCATGACCTACACCGTCGCCAAAGGCAACCAACTCGCCGATCCAGATCAAGTTCTTCCCGTTGAGAACGCCGTGGACCTTCGCAGCGACACCGTCACCCGTCCCAGCGACGAAATGCGCCACGCCATGGCGGAAGCTGCCGTCGGCGACGACGTTTACGGCGAAGACCCCACCGTCAATCGCCTGCAAGCGCGCGCTGCCGAAATCTTTGGTAAGGAAGCCGCACTCTTCGTCCCCACCGGCTGCATGGGCAACCTCACCGCCATCAAGATCTGGACCCATCACGGTAACGAGGTCATCTGCGAAACGCGCAGCCACGTCAATCTGTATGAACTGGCCTCCATGTCCGCCATCGCTGGCTGTATGCCGCGCGCCGTCCACAGCGGTACCGACGGCATCATGACCTGGAAGCAGATTGAAGCTTCCGTGCGTCCAAAGATCTATTACGACTCGCAGACCGCGCTGGTCTGCCTGGAGAACACCAGCAACATGGCGGGCGGAACCGTATACCCAACCGAGCGAGTGGACGAAATCTGCGATGGCGCCCACGCCTTGGGCCTCAAGGTGCATCTCGACGGAGCGCGCATCTTCAACGCAGCCACCGCCTTGAACGACAACGTGCGCAACATGACCAAGAAAGTGGACTCGGTGATGTTCTGCCTCTCCAAGGGCTTGGGCGCGCCCGTTGGCTCCATGATTCTCGGCACAAAGGAGTTCATCGAACGCGCTCGCATGTATCGCAAGATGTTCGGCGGCGGTATGCGCCAGGTCGGCGTTATCGCCGCAGCCGGCTTGATCGCACTCGAAACGTCCCCTGCGCGCCTGCACGAAGACCACGCCAACGCCAAACTTCTGGCCGAGGGTATCGCCAAGCTCCCGGGTCTGAAGATCGATCCTGCGGCGGTCCGCAGCAACATCGTAATTTTCGATTGCACCGCGATCGGCTTGACCGCCGTCGAACTCTGCGACGCGCTCCATGCACGCGGCGTTTGGGCCCAGGACACCGCGCTGTACTCCGTGCGCATGGTTACCCACTGGAATGTGGACCGTGCCGGTATCGAGCGGGCGCTGGTAGAACTGAAATCCGTTGTCGAACGCAAAAAGGGCCAAGTAGCGTAGTTCAGCCTGGGATGTTCGTTTCTTAAGGAGAACAGAGATGCGGAAGCTTGCTCGACAAGTGTGTTTCGCAGCCGGTGCATTCATACTCGCGGTGGGCGTGAGTTGCAAGCCGGCATACGCTCAGTCTCCAGCACCGACACCCGAAGAAGCCAAAAAGTTTATCGAACACGCCGAGCAGGAACTCTTCCAGTTGGGATTAAAGGCCGAACGCGCCGAATGGGTGGCCAAGAACTTCATTACCGACGATACCGAAGCCATTGCCGCGGACGCCGACGAAACTCTAAACACAGCCGCCACGAAGTATGCCAAAGAGGCGCATCGCTTTGATCATGTCACCCTCGAGCCGGAACTCGCTCGCAAACGTCTACTTCTGGAATTGGCCGCCGGATTCCCCGCACCGGACGATCCCAAGGCGCAGAAAGAACTGGCCCAAATCCTGGCTTCCCTCGATGGCGATTACGGAAAAGGGAAGTGGTGCCCCGATGGCGCCGACAAACCCTGCATGGACATCACCAAAATCGAGCGCATTCTGGCCACCAGCCGCGACCCCGAGGAATTGAAGCGTGCCTGGATCGGATGGCACTCCGTCGGCGCGCCCATGCGTCCGCGATATGCGCGCATGGTCGAACTGGGCAACGCGGGCGCGAAACAACTTGGCTACGCGGATGTTGGCGCGCTCTGGCGTTCCAACTACGACATGCCCCCGGATGCCTTCGCAAAGGAAATGGATCGGCTCTGGACCCAGCTGCAGCCGCTGTATTTGTCCTTGCACGCTTACGTACGTGGCCAACTGGCAAAGAAATATGGAAACGATGTAGTCCCTGCGAATGGGCCGATTCCCATTCACCTGCTGGGAAATCTGTGGGGTCAGGAGTGGAACAACATCTATCCGCTACTCGATCCACCGAAATCCGCGCAGAGTTTTGACCTGACGAAAATTCTCGTGGATCGCAAAACCGATCCCAAGGGCATGGTCAAGTACGGCGAAGGTTTCTTTACCTCGCTGGGTTTCCCGTCCCTTCCAGAGACTTTCTGGGAACGCTCGCTCTTTACTAAACCCGCGGACCGCGATGTGGTCTGCCACGCCAGCGCCTGGGATGTCGACAACAAAGACGATCTGCGCATCAAGATGTGCATCCAGATTACCGAAGAAGATTTCCGCGTAATCCACCACGAGCTTGGCCACAACTTCTACCAGCGCGCCTACGATAAGCAACCTCCGCTCTTCGAAGACAGCGCCAACGACGGTTTCCACGAAGCTGTCGGCGATACCATCGCCCTTTCTGTAACGCCCGCTTATCTAAAACAGATCGGCCTCATTGACCAGGTACCTCCGGTGTCGGACGACATCAGTTTCCTTTTACAGAAGTCCTTGGAGAAAGTAGCGTTTCTCCCATTCGGACTGATCATCGACAAGTGGCGCTGGGAAGTTTTCTCCGGGCAAATCAAGCCGGAGGAGTACAACAAAATGTGGTGGGAACTCCGCCGCAAATATCAGGGCGTGGCACCACCCGTCGCGCGCACCGAAGCTGACTTCGATCCTGGCGCAAAATACCACGTGCCAGGAAACGTTCCCTACGCGCGCTATTTCCTCGCGGACATCTACCAATTCCAGTTTCATCGCGCCTTGTGCAAGACTGCCGGAGTCGAAGGGCCGCTAAACCGCTGCTCGATTTACGGCAACAAAGCGGCCGGTGAAAAACTCAATCGCATGCTCTCCATGGGCCGCAGCAAGCCTTGGCCGGATGAATTGGAAGTCCTTACGGGACAGCGTGAGATGGACGCAACCGCCCTCGGCGATTACTTCGCCCCGCTAAAAGTCTGGCTAGACGAACAGAACAAAAAGAACAACTACCCCGTAGGCTGGTAATCCGTAAACGATTTGTGTAGGGGCGGCTTTATGCCGCCCTCTAGGGTTACTCTTCTCCGGCGCACTCTGCGGTTCTCCGCGACCTCAGCGTTATCCTTTCCTCGGCTTCCCACAACGAAAACGTGCGCCTCTAACTCGCATAAGATAAACTTGTAGTGGACATATCCAAAACTAACACCCGAGGCTGACGTGGATTTCTCGTTTACCGACGAACAGAAGCACCTCCGAAAGACCGTCCGCGAATTCGCCGAGGGCGAAATCGGCCCACACGTTATGGAATGGGACGAAGTCTCGCACTTTCCCACGGAAATTCTGCCCAAACTCGCGGAAATGGGCCTGCTGGGTGTCATTTTCCCGGAGGAATACGGCGGCGCGGGCCTCGGCTATATCGAGTACGCCACGGCCATTGAGGAACTCTCCCGTGTGGACGGCTCCGTCGGCCTTTTCGTCGCAGCGCACAATTCGCTCTGTTCCAACCACATCTACAAATTTGGCAGCGAAGAGCAGAAGCGCAAGTATCTCGTTCCCCTCGCGCAAGGAAAAAAGCTGGGCGCATGGTCCTTGACCGAACCCGAGGCCGGCTCCGACGCGGGCGGTACCCGCAGCACTGCCGTACGACAAGGCACTCACTGGGTCCTGAATGGCGCGAAAACCTTCACCACAAACGGTCACTACGCCGACGTCTGTGTGGCCATGGCGGTCACCGACAAGACCAAAGATTCTCACGGAATCAGCGCCTTCATCCTCGAAAAAGGCATGCCCGGCTTCCGCCCTGGTAAAAAAGAAAACAAGCTGGGTATGCGCGCCAGCGACACTTCCGAAGTAATTTTCAGCGATTGCCGCATCCCCGCGGAGAATCTGCTCGGGCCGGAAGGCGAAGGCTTCATCTCCAGCCTTAAAATTCTCGACGGTGGCCGCATTTCGATTGCCGCTCTCGCGCTTGGTATGGCTCAAGGCGCGCTCGACGCCGCCACCAAGTACGCCAAGCAGCGCAAGCAGTTCGGCAAAGCCATCAGCGAATTCCAGGCTATCCAGTTCAAGCTTGCGGATATGGCCACCGAGGTAGAAGCCGCGCGCCTGCTTGTTTACCAGGCCGCCTGGCTCGCTGATCAGAAAAACGTGCGTTTCACCCGCGAATCCAGCATGGCCAAACTCTTCGCCAGCGAAGTGGCTGTACGCGTCGCCAACGAATGCGTGCAAATCCACGGCGGCTACGGCTTCATCAAGGATTACCCGGCCGAAAAGTTTTACCGTGACGTCAAGCTCTGCACCATCGGCGAGGGCACCAGCGAAATTCAGAAGTTGGTCATTGCCCGAGGCCTGCTCGGGGCGAAATAATAGAGGCATGCAGCCTCAGCCATCCGGTGCCAGCGGATTCAGTATCGCGCAGCAGCGCGCTCGCCGATGACTTCCATCATTGACGATTGGGCGTCGAAGATACTCCGCGGCGATGTTCGCTCCGTCTCCCGCGCCATCTCAGCCATCGAAAATCACTCCACGGAATCCGAGGACCTGCTGAAGCAGCTTTTCCCGCACACTGGCCAAGCCTATCTCACCGGCATCACTGGCGCGCCGGGCACTGGTAAGAGCACCCTCGTGGACCGCCTCGCTTCGTATCATCGCAAACACGACGAACGCGTTGGCGTGGTTGCCGTCGATCCAACCAGCCCTTATTCCGGCGGCGCAATCCTTGGCGATCGCATCCGCATGCAAGGTCACGCTTCGGACACCGGCATCTTCATTCGCTCCATGGCCACCCGTGGATTTCTCGGCGGCCTTTCTCGCAGCACTGCCGAAGTTGCGCTACTCCTCGACGCCGCGGGTAAGAAGCAAATTCTCATCGAAACCGTCGGCGTGGGCCAGGATGAAATTGACATCGTGCGCCTGGCCGATTGTGTTCTCGTGGTCATGGTTCCCGGACTTGGCGACGACATCCAGAACATGAAAGCCGGCCTGATGGAAATTGCCGACATTTTCGTCCTAAACAAAGCCGATCGCGAGGGTTCCGAGCGCCTTGAGGAACAGCTCCACGCCATGCTCTCGCTGGTCATGCCGCGCGACGGCTGGCATCCACCGGTCATTCGCACGGTAGCTACAGAGAATCGTGGCATCGAAGAACTCGCCGTCACCATTGCAAAGTTTCGCCAGCACTTTGAATCCAGCGGCAAGCGCGAAAAGAAACACCTCGAACACTGGAAAAATCGCCTCATCGAAATGATCGAATCACGGCTACTGGAAAGTGTCCTCGGTGGAAAAGCGGGTGAAGCGCGGCTTCAGGAATTAGCCGCGGCAGTCGCAGCTCGCAAGCTCGATCCTTTCTCCGCGGTCAGCGAGCTCCTTTCCAAAAGCGGCTTTGGAGCAAAGGTTTAGGGATGCATCTCGGCGATTTTGAAGTTCACTATCTCGATGGCGGCACCTTCCGGCTCGATGGCGGCGCCATGTTCGGGGTCGTTCCAAAGGTTCTTTGGGATAAGAAGTCGCCGCCAGATGAAATCAATCGCATCCGGCTGCGCGCCAATTCGCTCTTGGTCCGCGCGGACCGGCAGAACATCATCATTGAGACCGGCAACGGCACCATCTGGGACCCGAAACAACGCGCGATTTTTGCAATCGAGGATGGCGACCCGCTGGTTTCTTCGCTTCGCAAATTTGGCGTAGAGCCCGACCAGATCGACCTGGTCATCAACACCCACCTCCATTTTGATCATGCCGGCGGCAACACCCGTCTGCAGAGTGACAAAATCGTCCCGGCCTTTCGCAACGCCCGCTATTTTGTGCAACGCGCCGAACTCGAACACGCCATGAATCCAACCGAGCGTGACCGCGCCAGCTACTTTGCGCACCATTTCCAGCCGATTGTGGAATCCAACCAGTGGAATCTTCTCGATGGCGACGCCGAAATCGTCCCCGGCATCCGCGTTGAGCGCATCCCCGGCCACAACGCCAGCATTCAAGCGATCATTCTCCACAGCGCCGGAAAAAGCCTGGCCTTTGTTGCGGATTTGCTTCCGACGCGGCACCATATTCCCTTGCCCTGGATTATGGCTTACGACCTGTATCCTTTGCAGTCTTTGGAAACCAAGCGTGCCTGGATACCTCGCCTCATCAAGGAATCCTCGCTGGTCGTCTTCGGGCACGACCCGGATTTTGCCGTCGCGTCCTTGCAGCAGCAGGGTGGAAAAGTGGTCGCCGAACCGGTCAATCTGAATAGCTGACTCCCAGGAGAAAAACAGGATGGCCAAGCTCAAAAAATCAGCGGGGAAGACTGCTCAAGGAAAAGTCGTCGCCGAAATCGGGATCATCGGCGGCAGCGGCCTCTATGCCATGCCGGGTTTGACCAACGCGAAGGAAATTAAAGTCAAGACGCCGTTCGGTGCCCCCTCCGACGCCATCGTCACCGGTATTCTCGAGGGTAAACGCGTGGCTTTTCTCGCGCGTCACGGACGCGGCCATCGCCTACTACCTAGCGAACTGAACTTCCGCGCAAATATCTACGCCATGAAGCTCCTGGGCGTCGAGCGCATCCTTTCCGTCAGCGCCGTAGGCTCGCTCCAGGAAGATTTGCGCCCCGGCGAATTCCTCGTTCCCGATCAGTTCTTTGATCGCACCAAGGGCCGCATCTCCACTTTCTTCGGCAATGGCCTGGTGGCTCATGTGGCGTTTGATAAGCCCACCTGCGGCGAACTGTCCCGCGTACTCGCCGACGCCTGCGTGTCCGTCGCCGTCCCCGTTCATCGCAAGGGCACCTACATCTGCATGGAGGGCCCACAATTTTCCACCCTCGCCGAGGCCCATTTTCATCGCGCCATGAAGTTCGACGTCATCGGCATGACCAACGTCACCGAAGCCAAACTCGCGCGCGAAGCGGAACTCTGCTACGCCACCGTGGCCATGATTACCGATTACGATTGCTGGCACCCCGAGCACGAATCCGTGACCGCTTCCACCATTCTCGCCACCCTGCACCAGAACGCCACCAACGCGCAAAACGTGATCCGCGAAGCGGTAAAGAGCATGCCGTCCGCGCGCCACTGCAAATGTGGCAGCGCCCTTGCTCATGCCCTGGTAACCGACTTGAAGATTGTCCCCGCACAAACCAAGAAGAACTTGTCCGCAATTCTTGCCAAATACATTTCCTAGGAGAAGCCTGTGTCCTTATTGGTTGTCGGTTCGGTTGCCTATGACGCGTTGGAAAGTCCGTACGGAAAGGTAGCGCGCACGCTCGGTGGCGCGGCCACCTATTTTTCGGTGGCGGCTTCGTTCTTCACCCCGGTGAATCTCGTCGCCGTTGTCGGTGACGATTTTCATCCCGCGGACGAGAAAATCTTTGGCCCACGCTCGATCGACATCGAGGGCCTGGAACGTGCAACCGGGAAGTGTTTTTTCTGGGCTGGCCGCTATTCCGCGAATCTCAATGAGCGGGTAACCATTACCACGGAGCTAAATGTTTTCGCGGACTTCAAACCGCGGCTCCCCGAAAAATATCGCAACTCCAGGTACGTTTTCCTCGCCAACATTGCCCCAGACCTGCAGCGCGATGTTCTCCAGCAGGTCAAAGGCACTCCAAAGCTTGCCGCCATGGACACCATGAACTACTGGATCGAGCGCACCAACCCCGAATTGCGCGAGACCCTGAAGCACGTGGACATCCTGATGATCAACGACTCCGAAACTCGCGAGCTTTCCAACGAACACAATCTTCTGCGTGCCGCCAAACTTATTTTCAAAATGGGTCCATCCACCCTGGTCGTGAAGCGCGGCGAATACGGCGCGCTGCTTATCGATAAGCACGGAGTATTCTGCGTCCCGGCATTTCCCCTGGAAGAACCCCACGACCCGACCGGCGCGGGAGATAGCTTTGCCGGTGGCTTCATGGGCTACATCGCTGGCGCCAAGTCTACCAGCGACGCCGCGCTCCGCCGCGCCATGGTCTACGGTTCCGTGCTCGGAAGCTTCACGGTGGAGCGATTCGGCCTCGAGCGCTTACTCAAGCTCAAAAAGGCCGAGATACACGCTCGGGCACGCCACTTCGCAAAATTGACGCAATTCAAGCTGTAAGCGATAAGATGGCGTACAAGCGGAGCATTTCTTTCGCTCTGCATAAGTTATGCTGCTTTCCTTTCATCAAATTCTGATCCGGTTGCTGTTCGCGGGGGCCCTTGGCGCGTGTATTGGCCTGGAGAGGGACCTCCGTCGCCGCCCAGCGGGCATTCGCACCAGCATGTTCGTTTGCATGGCCACGGCGCTGTTCACGATTCTTTCCGGCGAGCTTGGCCACATGTGGGGCGACACCGGCAGCACCCGCATCGCCTCCAACATTGTCCAGGGCATCGGCTTTCTCGGCGCCGGAGCCATTCTCAAGGACAGCGCCGGGATGATCGGCATGACCACCGCCGCCACCATTTTCGTGGAAGCCGCGATTGGCATGGCCGCCGGTGGTGGATTTTACGCAGTGGCCGGCGCGGCGGCCGGAATCGTGATTTTCGCTCTGCTCGTGCTCGGTTGGTGCGCGGAAAAGCTCAACCTGAAGCCCCGGCTGCTGAGTTTTCGCGTGGTCACCACCCACACCGAAAACCTTTCCAGCGAAATCCAGAAGCTCCTCGAAACCCTCAACATCCCGTTGCTACATTTTCGCGTTTCCATGGCCGGCCAGAATTCCATCGTCGAATTTGAAGCCGATGTCAGCCATCGCCAGCAGCGCGCCATCGTCGATCAGTTGAATCGTCAAGGAGTCACCACCGAAGTTTTGTCGGTTGTAGGCCATTCCGGATGAGTCCGCGTCCCGCGACAATCAGGAAACCGAAAGCGCTCCGAAAGGGTTCAAAGCTCGCCTGGTTCGCCCCCGCTTCGCCGCCCTCGGACATGCACGACCTGAATCTTGGCATTCAAGAATTGCAGCGCTTGGGATTCGATGTGGTCGAGGCGCACGCGGTGCAGCCTGCCGGGTACTTTGCCGCGTCGCCAGAAGTTCGCCTCCAGGGATTCCTGGACGCCATGAATCGCTCGGACGTTTCCGGCCTGATCGGCTTGCGAGGCGGTTACGGCTCCACGTATCTCCTTAGCGCGGAGTTGCAATCCAAACTCTCGGAACCGAAATGCCTGGTCGGCTACAGCGACCTTACCGCTTTGCAGGTCTATCTCTGGCAAACGAACGGTTGGGTCACGTTTTACGGAGCTATGGTTTCGGCGGGCTTGAATCACGGCCCGAACAACCCACGCGGCTATGACGAAAATTCCTTTCTCGAAGCGATTGGCAACACTCGCGGCCCTTGGGATGTACCCCTCCGGGGCGAAACGCTGGCAACCGGCGCGGCTGAGGGAGTCCTGCTCGGTGGCTGCCTGACTTTGCTGCTCACCACGCTCGGCACACCATGGGAGCTGGACACCACCAATTCCATTCTTCTTCTCGAAGATTGCGCTATGAAGCCCTATCAGGTTGACCGGGCATTGATGCATTTACAGCAAGCAGGAAAATTTCGCTCCGTGCGCGGAGTGATTCTGGGAGAATTTCCAAAGTGCGATCCGCCCTTGGCCGGTAGTCCGACCGTCCGCGAGGTCTGCGAGCGGATTCTCAGGCCACTCGGGGTGCCCATCATTTTCGGCGCCCCAGTAGGGCACACACCGCGGGCCATGCTGACCGTTCCCTTGGGTGTCCGCGCAAAGTTAACCGCCGAAGGGGAAGGGAACTTGGTCATCCTGGAACCGGCGGTGATTGGCTGAATTTGCGAACCAAGATGCGAAGCGAACGATGAAGCATATCCACATGATCGGTATCGGCGGCTCCGCAATGTCTCCGCTCGCCGGGATGCTACGCGAACGTGGCCATCGCGTTACTGGCTCCGACGCCGGAGTTTATCCGCCCGCCTCCACACTTCTCGAATCGCTGGATATTCCGTTTTTCACGACTTTCGATGCCAAACATCTCACTCCGTCGCCGGACCTGATCGTCGTCGGCAACGCCATTTCCCGCGGCAACGTTGAAGTCGAGGAAATGCTCGATCGCAACCTGCCGCATCGTTCGCTCCCGGAAATTCTCGAAGAGGAATTCCTGCCTGGCAAGCACTCCATCGTGGTCAGCGGAACCCACGGCAAGACCACCACTACCGCGATGCTCGCATGGCTTTTTCACGTAGCCCGCAAACGTCCGAACTTCCTGGTCGGCGGCATCGCCGAGAATTTCGGCAAGAGCTACGGCTTGGCCGGTGGTGAAGATTTTATTCTGGAAGGTGACGAATACGATTCCGCCTATTGGGACAAAGCCGCCAAATTTTTTCATTATCAACCCGACGATCTGATCATCACCTCGCTGGAATTCGATCATGCTGACATTTACGCCGATTTCGAAACCTACCAGCTTGCATTCAAACGCCTGGTGAATCTCGTCCCACGCCGCGGACGCGTTGTCGTCTGGGGCGATGCCGATGCCGGCGAAGCGCTGCGCCATACCACGGAAAAAGCCTTCTGCCCGGTGATCACCTATGGTTTCAACAATGGCAATCAATGGATAGCTGCGGACGTCCAGGTCGACGGCGACGGAATGTCTTTTCATGCGTTATACAAGGGTGAAGAGTTCGGCCAATTCCATCTGGCCGCGTCCGGCAAGCACAACGTACTAAACGCGCTCGCCGCGCTAATAGTTGCGCAAGGGCGGGGGATTTCCGCCGCTTTGATCGCGGATGCACTCAAAACATTCCAAAGCGTTCGCCGCCGCATGGACGTAAAGGGTGAGATCGACGGCATCCTTGTCGTCGACGATTTCGCTCATCATCCCACGGCCATCAAAGCCACCATCGAAGCCGCTCGCCTGCGCTGGCCAAACCGCCGTTTGTGGGCCATTCTCGAGCCGCGTTCGAACTCTATGCGCCGCCGCGTTTTTCAGGACGCGCTTCCGCAATCCCTGGCGCTCGGTGACCGTGTTCTCCTCGGCTCCGTGCACCGCGCCGGCCAACTCGCCGACGACCAGCGCCTTGATCCCGAAACCGTCGCCGCCAGCGTGCGTGCGCTTAACAAACCCGCGCAGCTTCTTCCCGGCGCGGACGCCATCGCCGATTTCCTCGCCGCGGAAGCCCGCCCTGGCGATTTGCTGCTGGTCATGTCCAATGGCAGCTTCGATGGCTTGTGCGATAAACTCATGAAGAAGCTTTCCGCGCGCACATCTCCAGCAGAGGCTAATGCTAAGTGACGGACCTTACCCTGAGGGCTCGCCTCTCCTTCCTCCTCATTCTCTCCTCCTCTCTCCTCTTCTCCCCGCGACCCGCCTCCGCTGAAATTCACTACACCGTCTCTTTGGCTCACCCAGAGCAGCACCTCCTTCGCATTACCATGGAAATTCCGGACGTGCACGATGAGCTTAAGCTGCAAATGCCCGCGTGGAACGCCCTTTACGAAATTCGCGATTTCAGCAGCCACGTGCAGCAAGTCGAAGCGTACGCCGCCGGCCAGCGCGTCAGCATCGAAAAACTCGACAAACTGACCTGGGATGTCCGTGCCAGCGGCACCATTACCGTTCACTACGCCACTTTCTGGGATGACCCCGGACCCTTCAACACCCAATTGAACGAAGAACACGCCTTCATCAATCCCGCCATGATTCTTCTCTACGTCCCGGATCGGCGCGCTGAAAAATCCTTTCTCGCTTTGAACGATGTTCCCGCCGCGTGGAATGTCGCTTCCGCCTTGCCCGTTCTTTCGAGCCCGGACTCCTCGGCTCGCGAGTTTCACCTCGAAGCGCCGGGCTATGACGCGCTCGCCGACGCTCCGATTGAAGCTTCCAAGTTCGAGGAATTCACCATTCACGACATGACTCCGCCGATCCGCGTGGTGATTCACGGCGACGGCTGGAAACGCCGCGACGTTGAAGAGTCGCTGCGTAAGCTGTGCATGTACGAAATCAAACTGATGGACGGCGCGCCGTACGATCGCTACACATTCCTCTTTCACATCGGCAAAGCCGCACTAGGCAGCGGTGGTGGCATGGAGCACGCCAACGCCACCGCGATCTACGTTCCGTCCGGCGCATTCCTTGACAACGTTTCGGCGCACGAATTCTTCCACCTCTGGAACGTCAAACGCATCCGTCCGAGCACTCTGGAACCGGTCGATTTCACCCGAGAGATGTACACCCGAGCGCTTTGGTTTGCCGAAGGCGTCACCAACACTTACGCCTCCTACGCCATGATCCGTTCCGGCATTTGGAACAAACAGGAGTTTTATCAGGACCTCGGCGCGCAGATTAGCGAACTCGAAGTCCGCCCAGCGGAACACTGGCAAAGCGCCGAACAGTCCAGTCTCGACGCTTGGCTTGAGAAGTATGCCCTGTACAATCAACCCCAGCGCAGCGTTTCCTATTACACCAAGGGCCAGGTCCTCGGCGTTCTCCTCGACATCGAAATTCGCGACCGCACCGGCAATCAACACAGCCTCGATGATGTGCTTCGCGCCATGAACGTTGATTTTGCTCGCGCCGGCAAGTTCTATCACGATAGCCAGGACGTCCAGCGGACCGCCGAGAAAATCACCGGCGTTCCGCTGGAGAACTTCTTCTCTCGCTATGTCTCGGGCGCGGAAGCCTTGCCCTATCGCGAATACTTTTCGCGCATCGGTCTGGAACTTCGCATGCGCGATTCCGTGAAAGCCTCGCTGGGCTTTATCGCGCAACGTGACCCCAGCGGTCCGTGGATGGTGCAGAGCGTGGATGCGGACTCCAACGCCGCAAAAGCCGGCCTGCGCACCGGCGACGAAATCATCCGTTGGAACTCCATCGAACCTCCCCGCCGCCCGCAGCAGTGGGCTTCGCAGCACAAGCCTGGCGACGAAGTTCACCTGGTGATCCGCCACGGCGATTCCGAAAAAGAGCAACCCGTCGTTTTCCGCCTCGGAGAGATCCACGAACAATACTTTCAGGTTGCGGAAGAACCAAATGCCGTCGAGCGCGCCAGGCATCTTCGCGAGTGCCTCCGTCGCGGCGCCACCGACACGGTCACCGCGCACAACTGACAAGGCATGTGGCAAGTTCCGAGAGCGAACTGGAGGAGCTAAACGCTCCAACAAGCCCGGCCTGTGTAGCGGCCGCCTTCCGCTTGCCCTGACGCAGGAAGGGAGGCGGGCGCCTTTTCGTGCCTTTGTCCGGCATCTGCGGCACGAGAGCAGGGCCGCGGAATTTAGGTTCCTTTGCGATTCGCTTGACGAACCTCCCGGCATCAGGGAAAGTTTTCTTGCCCATGTTTCGAGCCGCCTTCTTATGTGTTGGTCTGACGTTGTACATCCTGATCGTCGGCCCGCCTCTCCTCGTATATTCCTACCTGACCAAGAATGTTGATCCCCTCTACAACGCGGCCATCGGCGGTGTCATGTTCTTTGTACGAGCTGTGGGAGTTCACGTGGAAGTGCGCGGGACCGAGCGTATTCCCAGCTGTACGGTTATCTTTGCCGCGAATCACACCAGTTCTGCCGATGCCCCGGCCATCGTTTGGTCGATTCCGCGGCGCATCGCCATTTTGCTGAAGCGTTCGCTCTTCGAATGGCCCATCGTCGGTCAGGCGTTCCATCTCGCGCATTTCGTGCCCGTGGACCGCTTCAATCGCGAATCCGCCATCGGCAGCCTGGAAAAAGCCACCGAATCCCTGCGTCAGGGCCAATCGTTTCTGATTTACCCGGAAGGGACTCGCAGCCCCGATGGCCGTCTTCAGCAATTCAAGAAGGGCGCTGTTGTCATGGCCATCAAAGCCGGCGTGCCCATCGTGCCGGTCGCCTGCTCCGGCGCTCATCGCATCATGAAGAAGCGCAAGCTCAACATTTATCCAGGCAAAATCCTGGTGGAGTTTCTCGACCCTATCGATTCCACGCAATACACGCTGGAGCGCCGCGAAGAATTAAACCAGCGCCTGCACGACGAACTAGCCGCGGCGTTACCGCCCGATCAGCGCCCCATCAACTTCCCAGGCGCATCCTAAAAGCCGTTCGCCTTTGTAGGGGCGGCTTCACGCCGCCCTCTTGGGTTTGTCCTGTCCTGCCCGCGCACATCGATCTCACCTCTCTTCTCTCTGGGTGCCGCACCCTGCGATGTTCAGGGTGCGGGTTTAGATCCAACACAACCCGAACACACCGATCCTCCTGGATGTTCTTATTTGTGGGATCCGACTCTCAATTGCTCTGACAAAGGAAGGGAGGCCTTCCGCAACGCCGCCCTCAACGTGCCTCAAAAATCTACGACTTCTTTAACCCTGCCACTTCCGCCTCCAACTCCTGCACGCGCTTCTGCAATTCCGGCAAACGGCTCATCGCCGCCATCATCTTCAGCCATTGCCGGTTCTCCACGGCGGGATAGCCCGAATACAAAGCATGTGCCGGCACATCGTTGGGCACGCCGCTCTGCGCCGTGATTACCGTCCCATCGCCAACCGTCAAGTGCCCCGCCGTTCCCACCTGCCCCGCCAGAATGCAGCCCTCTCCGATTTTCGTTGAGCCGGCCAGCCCCACCTGCCCACATAACATCGTATTGGCGCCCACCCGCGACGCATGCCCCACCAGCACCAGGTCATCAATCTTCGTGCCGCGTCCGATGCGCGTTTCCCCCACGGTTGCGCGGTCCACGCAAGCGTTGGCCTGCACTTCCACATCATCCTCCAGCACCGCCGGTCCGGTTTGCACCATCTTGTGCCACGATCCATCCGCGTTTTTCGCGAAGCCCAGCCCGTCGCCTCCGATAATCACCCCGTTCTGCAGGATCACCCGGTCGCCGATCCGGCAACCTTCGCGCACCACCGCATGCGCATGCGCAAAGAAGTCCTCCCCAATTTTCGCTCCACGATAAACGTTTACGAAACTGTGCAGCACCGCGCGAGGTCCAATCTCCACGCCATCTTCCACAAAACAATACGGGCCAATGTGCGCGCCGAACCCGATATTGGCTGTCGGCGCAATCACCGCGCTCGGATGAATGCCCGCGGCGTATTTCGGCGCTTCATAAAAAAGTTCCAGCGTCCGTGCGAAGGCGAGGTACGGATTCCGGGTGCGCAGCGCTGCCAGCGGAGCAAGCCCCGCTCCCCGCTCAATCGTCACGCCATCCTCAACAAGCACTGCCGTCGCGCGCGTGGTGCGCAATAGCGGCGCATAGCGTCGGTTCGCCAAAAATGTAATCTGCCCGGGCTCGGCAAGGTCAATCCCCGCAACGCCGGTTACCACACCGTTCGCGTCGCCCTCCAAACGGCATCCCAGCTTTTCCGCAAGTTCCTGCAGTTTCATCTGTAACTCCTGAACAAATCCCGCGCACTACATTTCCGATCTTACCGTTTTGCAGGCTTGAGTCTCCCACAGGCCAAACAGGGAAGTACAGAATAGCTGTCGGATGTACCTACGGCGTTTTGAAGTTGCAACTGGAAGTGACCGCGCAAATGAAATTATGCGGTTACATTATTCTCGCGAGGTTGCCTAGGCGCGAAGCTGTTATGCCATCTTTAAGCAGCTTGGCGAATTCCAGGGCTGCCACCGGGCGGCTAAACAGGTAACCTTGCCCCTGCCCACAGGCGTGCGTTTGCAGGTAGTTCCACTGCTCTTGGGTTTCAATGCCCTCGGCCACCACAACGTGGTTGAGGCTCTTCCCCATGCTGATTATGGCGCTCACAATGGAAGAGCCATCGGAGCCGTGTGTGATCTGGTGCACAAACGACCGATCGATCTTCAAAACATCAATGGGAAAATGCCGCAGATAGCTCAGGCTGGAATAGCCAGTGCCGAAATCATCGACCGCCAGACGAATTCCCATTGCCTTCAGCGCGTGCAGCACCTCGCTCGTGGATTCGGCATTATCCATTAGCACTCCTTCGGTCAGCTCGAGTTCCAGATACTTGGCGTCCAAGCCGGTCTCCAAAAGTACCTGGCGAACGTTGTCGACAAACCCTCTGTGCCGGAACTCCACCGCGGAAACATTGACGGCAACCTGCAATCGCGGCAGACCGTCCTCCTGCCAGGCGCGCGCCTGCCTGCAGGCTTCGCGCAGCACCCAACGGCCAATCGGTAGAATCAGGCCGCAGTCTTCAGCAACGGACACGAACTGTCCAGGTGGCAAGAGTTCTTGCCCGGCCTGCTGCCAACGCACCAGCGCCTCCACTCCGGTAATCACGCCAGTATCCAGATCGACCTTCGGCTGGTAATGCAACACGAACTCGTTTCGTTCCAGTGCGCCACGCAAGCTGCCTTCCAGGGATTGCCTTTGTACCGCCCTAAGATTCATTTCCGTCGTAAAGAATTGAAAATTATTGCGTCCGCATTCCTTGGCATGGTACATCGCCGTATCCGCGTTCTTGATCAGGGTTTCGGCATCCTGTCCGTCTTGCGGGTAGATGCTGATGCCGACGCTGCCGTCGATATGCAAGGTCTGTCCGTCGATGATGTGCGCCGCGTTGAGTGCCGCCAGGATTTTGCTTGCACTGGTCGCCGCATCCCGCGGGTAGGTGATCTCCGACAGTAGAATCACAAACTCGTCCCCACCCTGGCGGCTGACCGTATCCGAACCGCGCAAGCTGGCCAGTAAGCGCTTCGAAACCGACTGCAGCAGCTTGTCTCCGGCTGCATGGCCGAGAGAATCGTTGATGTATTTGAAGTGATCCAGATCCAAGAACATAACGGCAATCGGCTTGCCCCGCCGCCGCCCCAGCCCAATGGCCTGTGATATTCGGTCGTTCAGTAATACACGATTGGGCAGATTAGTCACGAAATCGTGCTGTGCGGAGTAGGTCATTTGCTGCGACATGGCGCGTGCCGCGGTAACGTCATGGAAAACAATCACCGCACCGATGACCCGGCCGGCCCGGTCGTGAATCGGCGCCGCGGAGTCTTCAATCGTCGATTCAAAGCCATCGCGGCGGACCAAAATGCAATTCGAACTCAATCCCAATGTGCGATTTTGCGCAACCGCCATCTGCATCGGGTCTTGCGCGATCTTGCGTGTCACGCCGTCGACGATCCGGAAGACTTCCGCAAGCGTCTTGCCAATCGCTTCTTCCCGCTGCCACCCGGTCATGGTTTCCGCCACCAGATTCAGATAGGTAATGTTTCCGGAAATATCGGTGCACAGAACCGCATCGCCAATCGAGTTGAGCGTCACCAGCGCACGCTCCCTTTCTAGATACAATGCGTCCTCCACGGATTTGCGCTCGATGGCGTTGCGCAGCGCACGCGGCAACGAGTAACTGTCCAGGTGCCCCGGCAACAGATAATCCTGTGCGCCGTGTGCCACAGCCTCTTTCGCCAGAACCTCCTCGCGATTTCCTCCAAGAATCAGAATCGGCACGTCAGGGGCGGCGCTGAATAGCCTCTCGAAAGTCTCTATGCTGTGGCTGTCCGGCAGCGACAACTCCGCTAAAATAGCAGTGACCTTATTCTCCATCAGGTATCCGAGTCCTTCGGACATCCGTCGCACCCACTCCACGTCAAATGAGCCGCCCTCCGTTGGCAAAAGCGCTGCCCGAATGCGTTCAGCAACCGTGGGATCGTCCGTGAGCAGAAGTACTTGTGGGTTTATGATCGTCGCCATCTCAGATGCACCGGCTGTAATGCAAGGTGGGCGCCTCCATGTTGCTTGTCAGTCTTGTCGCCGGCTCGAAGTCGTTCATCGCCGGGGAGTCATTTCCGGTTCGGCCTTGCACCATTCCTGCAACGCGCGAACATCGCGAAAAGTTCGTGAATTTACTTTGCCCGGCATACACACCCAATAGACGGTTGCGCTTTTTGTCAGGCCATCAATGCACATGCGTTGGTGCGCTTCCTTCACCGAACTGGAAGACTTTTTCCTGAGCCACAACACGCTGCCGCTCTGCGATTCGTTCACTTCGACGAAGCCGTTGTCGTGGGCTGCTCTCTGAAAGGTGTGAATGTTATCCAACCTCAGCCTGCCTTGTATGCACTCCTGCACGTTGTCCGCCTAAACTGGTGAGACATTCTCTTGCCCTTCCCAACGGCAGGATTTGCGTTGCGGAACTGGACAAAGTTTATTCCCATCCCGATTGTTCATGCTGTGTCTTATTGAACAGTAAGTGGCGGTATTGGTAGATTTCTACGGAAACTGTTCGCTGCTCCGGTTTGGAACAGCGAGAAATTGAATGTTTCAAGAAGGAATTGAAAAACAAAAAACACACCACGACAAGTCGTTATGTGCCGGACTATTCCGTGAACAGTCGCGGCTGCACATCCGTTACTGCTGCGGGCTTGCGCCGCGCGATACCCACCACCCCCAGCACCGTCAGTTCCGAGAGCGCCGTACGCGGCACGTAGATCCGGTCCGCGTTCGAATTCAAATCCGGTGGAGTGATCTGCAATCCTTTATCCGCATACGCCAGCAAGTCGTTGGCGATCACTCCTTCCAACGTCTCCTGATCGCGAAAACGCAATTTCACCCACAACCCATCCAGCTTCGGACGGCTCAAGAAACTTTTCCGCTCCGGAGAGAAATCGTCCTCCAGGTCGCGCACAAAATACACTGCTCGTACCGTCGTCGTAGGCACGGCCTCATGCGCACCTTCCTGCGTAAGCAAATCCAATGTATCCAGCTCACCGAGCCTCGCGGGATTCAAATATCCCCGCAGGACCTTGCGGTCCAACAGTTCGATAACCACTTTTTTGTGTGTAGTAGCCGGGGCTCTGGTTTTCAAAGCGAAATTCCGTTTACCGTGATGAAAGGATTGCCTAAGTTCAAAAGTTATGTTAAGTTAAGCTCGATTTTCCTGTCAACTTATTGTTTTTATTGGGTTTAGGTTCCTGAGAGTCATTCCTTGACAGAAAAGAAGCAGATTCTTAAGTCGGCGTCGATTATCTCGCTTGTTACCGTCGCCAGCCGAATACTCGGCTATGTTCGAGACCAACGTATCACCCTCCTTCTTGGCACCACTCTCTCTGCGGACTCCTTCGTCCTGGCATATCGTATCCCCAATCTTTTCAGGCGTTTAGTCAGCGAAGGCACCATGTCAGCTGCCTTCATCCCGGTCTTTACAAGCTACATGCGCGAGCGTACTCCCGAGGAGATGTGGCAATTCGCCAACCGCCTTTTCTGGACCTTAGCCCTTGTTTTGGCCATTGTCACCGTCCTTGGAGTCATTTTCTCTCCCCACGTGATCCAAACCTTCACTTCCAACGACGAAATTCCAGGAACTTGGGACGAAGCCGTTGCCCTGAACCGCATCATCTTCCCGTATCTCTTCTTCGTCGGCCTGGCCGCCCTGGGAATGGGCATTTTGAACTGTTTCGGATACTTTGCGGTGCCTGCCGCCACCACCGTGTTCATGAACCTGACCGTCATCATCTTTTCCACCGCCATGGTCTGGAATCATTTCAAAAGCCCGGCTGTCTCGCTGGCGGTGGGCGTTCTGGTTGGCGGCGCAGTTCAATTCCTGGTGCTGGTACCACAACTGGTGCGCCGCGGCATGCGTTTCGATTTTGGCATCTCCTTCGCTCACGACGGGATTCGCAACGTCGCGCGTGTCATGTTTCCACGCTTCTTCGGTTTGGGAATCGCGCAGATTAATTTTTTCGTGAACACCTATTTCGCGAATTCACCCAAAATGCCTCGCGGCAGCCTCACTGCATTGTACGTCGCCGACCGCGTGATGGAGTTGATGCTGGGCGGATACGCCATTGCTGTAGCCACCGCCATTCTGCCCATCATGTCGCACCAGGCGGCAGCGAAGGATTTTGACGCTCTCAAGCGGACACTGACCTTCGCGGTTCGCATCGTTGCGTACATCACCGTTCCAGCCGCCATCGGCCTGATGACTCTCCGCGAGCCAATCATCCGCATGCTCTTTCAGCACGGCCAGTTCGTTGCCGCGTCCACCCGCCTCACCGCTCGTCCGCTGCTTTATTACGCCATAGGCCTCCCCGCCATGGCCTGCGTCAAACTTATCGTGCCGGCGTTCTATTCCGCGAAAGACACCAAGACGCCGGTCATCGTCGCCAGCATTTCTCTAGCGCTCAATATTCTCCTGAACGTCGTATTCCTCGAGTATCTTTTCAAGCGCTTCCAGAATGGTGGCCCGGCTCTCGCCACGGCGCTCTCCACCTTTTTCGACTTCACCGCGCTCTTCTTTGTTTTCCGTCTGCGTTACGGCTCGCTCGGCAGCCTCAAGATTCTTCGCTCCCTTGGGAAAATTTCCGTTTGCGCGGTACTCATGGGCGCCGGCTGCCTGATCGCCAATCACTACGTCAATTACACGCTGCAAATGTCTTTCTTCATCCAGTTGATTGTTTTCATCGCCATGATCACCGGCGCGACGCTCCTCTATATCGGCCTTACCTACGTGTTTAAATGCCCTGAGATCGAGGAAGTCTACGGCATTGCTATGCGCCGCCCCGGCGCTGCGGAAAGCCTGGCAAGCTGATGGAAATCTCCGCCGCCATTTCCATGTTTCTTACCCATGTCCGCGTCGAAAAGGGCCTTTCCCCGAATACCGTTTCTGCCTACCGCCGCGACCTGATAAAGTTCGAAGAATTCACCAAGAAGAAGAAACTCGCCTTGGAAAAGATCACCCGCGACGATCTGGTGGACTTCCTCGCCAGCCTCTATCGCCAGAAACTGGAAAGCCGAACCGTCGCTCGCCATCAAGTCACTTTGCGTAACTTTTTCCGCTTCGCCCTGGTCCAGGAACTAATCACCACCGATCCGTCCCTGAATCTGGAATCGCCCAAAATACGCCGTTCGCTCCCTGGCTATCTCCGGCTGGAAGAACTCGAGCGCCTGCTGGCCCAGCCCGATGACAAGACCGCGCTCGGCCTTCGAGACCACGCCATGCTGGAAGTTCTCTACTCCACCGGCCTCAGAGTCTCCGAACTCGTTCATCTTCGCGTCATGGATCTGGATCGTTCCGCAGGATGCGTTCGCTGCATAGGCAAGGGTGACAAGGAACGCATTGTTCCCATCGGCAAGAAAGCTTTGGCCCTCGTCGAGCGCTACCTGAAAGACGCTCGCGCCAAGCTGGTCGGCAAAGGCAAACAAATCTCCGCGAACACTCTGTTCATCAATCGCCGCGGTGGTTCTCTTAGCCGCGTTGGCGTCTGGAAAATTCTCTCCGCGTATGGCCGTAAAGCCGGCCTGCGCGTAGCTCTGACGCCGCACATGCTGCGGCACAGTTTTGCAACTCATCTACTCGAGCGCGGCGCGGATCTTCGCTCCGTCCAGTTGATGTTGGGCCATTCGGATATCTCCACGACGCAAATTTATACCCACGTCGTGGAGGAGCGCCTGAAGCAGGTCTACAAGGCGCATCACCCCCGCGCCTAGCGCGGGTACAACTCATCGCGGGCTCGGAGTTCCCAGGAATCTCTACCCGCAGCGGAAGGAACGAAAGCAATGCCTGATTATATGTTTTTGCTCGAAAGCCGGCTCTCTCCCGAACAACGCGCTGCCATGCTGCGTGTTCAGGAGCTTGCTGCAGCACTGGGCTACAACGTCTATCTCACGGGTGGCACAGTCCGCGACCTCATCACCGGCGCTACCCTTCGCGATCTCGATTTCACCGTGGAAGGTAACCCCACCAAGATGGTCGGCGAACTCGAAAAGGGTGGCGCCAAGGTGCTCTCCGAGGACGACAAACATCGCCACGTCGAAATTCTTTTTGCCAACGATGTAGAAGGCAGCATCTCCGCTGCGCGCGATGATCATTTCGTCCGCCCCGGCACCAAGCCGGAAATTCGCTGGTCTACCATCATGGAGGACCTTCGCCGCCGGGATTTCTCGTTAAATGCCATCGCGATTTCGCTGAACCCCGCGTCGCGTGGACTCTTGCTCGATCCCACCAATGGACTCTCGGACATCGAGCACGGGGAAGTACGCGCGCTCACCATCCACAGTTTCACGAATCAGCCGGCGCGCTTGTTGCGTGTTCTCCGCATCGCTGCGCGCATGGGCTATCGCCTCGAATCGCGCACTCAGGAATGGTTCAACCTGGCCATCGAGCGCGAGCTTCATACCACCATCACTCCCGAAGATGGCGGCGAGGAATTGCGCTCCCTCAGTAGGGAAGAGCGCCCGCACCTGGCATTAAAGGAATGGGAATCCCACAAACTTCTCGACCGCATCCACCCGCTGCTGGCCAAAAAACATCCCGATTACGAAGCTATCAACCGGCTCATCAAAGTTCGCGACGAACTCTTCATGGCCGGTTATCGCCCCCGTCTGGCTACTCCGATGCTCCTCGCGATTCTTGGACGCTTGAAGGACAAAGAGGGAGCGCATCTGCTCTCCAAGCTCGGCTTCCGCGCCGCGGAAGTTGCCGCGGTCGAATCCTTCCCCGATAAAGTTCATGACGTCCAAAAAGAACTGGTCGGCAAAAAAGTCAAAACGCCCATCGATGCGTACCGCTTTATCGAAAAACTCCCCATGGAATATGTCGCGTACATTCTTGCGGAGTCCAACAACTCCGCCGCGGTCTCGAAAATTAAGGCTTTCCTCCACAAATGGCGGCCCATTCGCATGGCTCTTCCGGTGGTCGGTACGGAATTGGAAGCGTTGGGCATGCCTCGCGGGCCGAAGTTCGACGAAGTCGTTCAGGAAGTTTTCGCCATCCAATTGAATGGCCGCGGCAAAACACCCGAAGAGCGCATAAAAACTCTCCGCAAACTCTCCGGCATCAAGGAACTACCGAAGAAGAAAGAAAAAGAAAAGAAGCCCGCAAAGGGTCCGGAGAAGCCCGCGGCCCCCGCGCCGGCTCCTGCGCCAAAAACAAAAACAGCCGCCGAAAAAGGTGTAGCCAAAGCCAAATTCCAGGCCGGCATGAAAGCCGCCGCCGCAAAAAAGAGCAAATCCAAAAGGTAATTTGGAGTGCGGCGCCTAGGCGCCGCTTTACGGTCGCAACGCATCCATAATCTTCGCCGTGCAACCCTAACTTGTCATCCCGACCGGAGTGGCAGGTTCGCTCCGCGCGAACCCAGCCACGCAGCGCGGTGTCTGCGTCCCGTCTGTTGCACCGGGACGGAGGGATCGCGGCAACCACTCAGCGCTTCCGAGTCCCGGCGCAAGCCGCAAACCTTTTCTCGATACGACGGGGCTGTCTCTCTTCCTCCACGTCCACTCGTTTTGTCATCCCGACCGGAGTGCCGCGCCGTTTGCGGCACGCAGTGGAGGGATCATTGGCAACCACTCAGCCGATCCCAAGTCGTTCTGACGCTCGCTAACTTATCGCTAAATTTCTTTCCCCTGTGCAAATCTCCAAATGCCGTTCGCAATTCTTTCACGCTCGCCTTAAAATACAGTTCCATGGGCAATCCGCAGTTCGTTCACTTGCATGTCCACACCGACTACAGTCTTCTGGACGGCGCCTGTGAAGTCTCCGAACTCCTCGACGAAGCCTCCCGCCAGAAAATGCCCGCCGTGGCCATCACCGACCACGGAAATCTCTTCGCCGCCGCCAATTTCTTCTACGAAGCCAGCAAGCGCGACGTAAAACCCATCATCGGCTGCGAAGTTTACCTCGCCAAGGGTAGCCGCCATGATCGCGGCGAAAAATCCGCTCCCAATCCGGACCGCGACGAAATGGAAGTCGGCACGCGCGGCACCAATCACCTCGTCCTGCTCTGCGAATCGCTCGAGGGCTACCACAATCTGATCAAGCTCGTCTCCGCGGGCTTTCTCGAAGGCTTTTACTACAAGCCCCGCATCGATTACGACCTGCTCGCGAAGCACAGCAAAGGACTCATCGCCCTCTCCGCCTGCTTGCGCGGTCCAGTCACCGAATCCGTCGTCGAACAGAAATACGATCAGGCCCGCGAAAACGCCTACCGCCTCCGCGATCTTTTCGGAAAAGGGAACTTCTTCCTGGAGATTCAGGATCAGGGTCTGGAAGTCGAAAAGGGCGTGAATCGCGAACTGGTTCGCCTCTCCAAGGAAACCGGCATTCCTCTCGTCGCCACCAACGATTGCCACTACCTCCACCACTCCGACGCGCACGCTCAGGAGGTTTTGCTCTGCATCCAGACCGGCAAAACCATGAGCAACGACCACCGCATGAAGTTCGCCACCGACCAGTTTTATTTCAAAACTGCTCAGGAAATGGCCCAGGTCTTTCGCGAAGTCCCGGATGCGCTCAGCCGCACCGTCGACATCGCGGCGCGTTGCAACGTCAAAATTGATCGCATCCCCAACGCGCTTCCGGAATTTAAAGTTCCCGCAGGCCATACGCCCGGCAGCTATTTCGAACAAGTTGCACGCGAAGGGTTTAGTCAGCGGGTACCGTATCTCGAACGGCTGGCCCAGCAAGGCACACTGCGCAATCCGCTCGCCGAGTATGAACGCCGCCTCTCGTCCGAGATCGAAATGATCAAGAAGATGCGCTACGAAGGCTACTTCCTGATCGTCTGGGACTTCATCCATTACGCGCGAGCGCAGGAAGTTCCCGTCGGCCCCGGCCGAGGCTCCGCCGCAGGCAGCCTCGTCAGCTATGCGTTACGCATTACGGACGTCGACCCGCTCCAATACAACTTGCTATTCGAACGTTTCCTCAATCCCGAACGCGTCTCCATGCCCGATATCGACATCGATTTCTGCATGCGCCGCCGTGGCGAGTTGATCGACTACGTCACCCAAAAATACGGCCGCGAAAACGTTTCGCAGATCATCACCTTCGGCACCATGGCCGCCAAAGCTGCCGTCAAAGACGTTGGCCGCGCCATGGATATTCCGTATAGCGAAGTGGACCGCCTGGCGAAGCTTATTCCCACGACGCTTGGTATTGAGCTGGAGCAGGCGCTGAAGGAATCCCCGCAACTGAAAGCTGCCGTGGACGGCGACGAACGCTTGAAAGATTTAATGGCTGTCGCGTTGCGTCTCGAAGGTCTCGCGCGTCACGCCTCCACGCACGCAGCCGGCGTAGTCATCTCCCCGCAGCCGCTCACCGAACTCGTCCCCGTGTACAAGACCAACCGCGACGAAATCACCACGCAGTACGATATGAACGCGCTCGAGCGCATCGGCCTGCTGAAAATGGATTTCCTCGGCCTCACCACGCTCACGGTGCTCCACGACACCGTCAAATCCGTTCAGCAAAATCGCAGCGTCCAGTTGGACATGGACAATCTCCTCCTGGACGACGAAGCCACCTACAAACTCTTCGCCCGCGGCGAAACCACCGCCATCTTCCAATTTGAATCCCACGGCATGCGCGATATTCTTCGCCGCTACCAGCCCACCCGCATCGAAGATCTCACCGCGCTCAACGCTCTCTATCGCCCTGGGCCCATCCAGGGCGGCATGATCGACGACTTCATCAATCGCAAGCACGGCAAAACAAAAGTCAGTTACGAACTCCCGCAACTGCAAACCATTCTCGAAGAAACTTACGGCGTGATCTTGTATCAGGAACAAGTGATGCAGATCGCCAACCACCTGGCCAGTTTTTCGCTCGGCGAAGCCGATCTCCTCCGCCGCGCCATGGGCAAGAAGAAAAAGGAAGAGATGGCCGCCCAGCGCGCCAAATTCCTCGCCGGCTGCGCGACAAACAAGATTCCCGAAAAGAAGGCCGTCCGTATTTTCGACCTGATGGAAGAATTCGCGGGCTACGGCTTCAATAAGTCGCACTCCTGCGCCTACGCGCTGCTGGCCTACCACACCGCGTACCTGAAAACGCATTATCCCGTCGAATTCATCGCCGCGCTGCTCACCTCCGAAACCGGCAACGCGGAAAAGGCCGTGAAGTACATCAACGAAGCCCGCGGCATGGGCATCTCCATCCTTCCGCCGGACGTCAACGAAAGCGATTTGTACTTCACGCCCGTCGGTGACTCCATCCGCTTCGGTCTCGCCGCTATCAAAAACGTCGGCGAAAGCACCGCCAAAGCTATCCGTGATTCGCGCCTCGCGCAGGGTGAATTCAAATCGCTCTACGATTTCTGCGAACGTATCGAACCGCGCTTCCTCAACAAGCGTGTGTTCGAAAGCCTCATCAAATCCGGCGCCATGGATTCCCTCGGCGCGCGCGAAGCCATGGTCGCTTCCGTGGACGACGCCGTCGCAGCCTTGCAACGTGCAGCCCGTTCTAAAGAGTCCGGCCAGCACGGTCTGTTCTTCGGTGGCAACAGCCCGGAACCCAAGGTGCACTTCGAACTGCGCGATGCCGCTCCTTGGAGCGAAGAAGAGCGTCTCGCCAGTGAATACGCCATGCTGGGCTTCTACGTCTCTGGCCATCCGCTTGAAAAATATATCTCTCGCCTGAAGGAACTCGGCGTCCTCTCGCTGGACGAAATCGAAGGCCAGCGCAACGGCAAGGAAATCACCGTTGCAGGCCTGATTGTCGGCACTCGCCCCATGCGCTCCAAAAAAGGCGCCCGCTGGGCGATCTTCACCCTGCAGGATATGACCGGTGTCCAAGAACTCCTCGCGTTTCCCGAAAGCTTCGCGCGTCTCGAAGCCCTGCTCAAGCCGGGAGTTCCGCTGGCCCTCAAGGTCAAAATTCAGATCGAAGAAGCCGGCACTCGCCTCTCCCTTCAGGAAGCTCGCCGCGTCGAAGATGTCGCCGGGCGCATTACTCCCTCCGAATTCCGCCTGCGCCTCAATCTCCAACTCCTCAGCGATGTTGCACTTCAACAACTACAGGATTTGTTCGCCTCCGCTCCCGGGCCAAGTACGGTAGTGTTTGAGGTATTCGCACAGGACGGCTCGGCCGCCGTGGTTCAATCGCAGAAGAAAATCCGTGTATCTCCGGAATTCCTCGCGGCCGTGAAGAGCGTCTGTGGCGAAGAGAGCATTCAGAGGATGAGCTGATGTCCGCAGCGGACAAAAACAAAAAGGGTGCCGTCACCCTGGAGCGCCAGAAGGAAATCGACCGCCTCCAGAAAGACGTCGACGATCTTCGCCGCCTGGCTCCCACCGAGGACGGCGACGCCGAACTGATCCGCCTGAAAGAACAAGTTGCCGAACTGCGCCAGGAATTCTACGCTCACATGGGCCCGTGGCAGCGTGCACAGATCGCCCGCCACCCCCAGCGTCCCTACACCCTGGATTGGGTGCAGCATATGTTCACGGATTTCATTGAGCTTCACGGTGATCGCAACTTTGGCGACGATCGCGCTCTCATCACCGGACTCGCAAAATTCCGCGGCCGTCCCGTAGCCATCATCGGCCATCAAAAGGGAAGAGACATCAAGCAGCGCGTCGCCCGCAATTTTGGCCAACCCAAGCCGGAAGGCTATCGCAAGGCTCTGCGCGTGATGCAACTCGCCGCGAAATTCGGCCGCCCCATTCTCACCTTCATCGATACGCCCGGCGCATATCCCGGCATCGACGCCGAAGAGCGCGGCCAAGGTGAAGCCATCGCCCGTAACCTTCGAGAAATGGCCCGCCTGTCTGTTCCGGTGATCGCCACCGTTACCGGCGAAGGCGGCTCCGGTGGAGCCTTGGCCATTGCTGTCGGCGACCGCGTGAACATCCTCGAAAACGGCTTTTACTCTGTAATTTCTCCCGAAGGCTGCGCCACCATTATC
>Ga0210394_10001565_pt1 | contig 35943 bp, 31 predicted proteins | sample IncBWC12MmetaG_FD_160121 | JGI IMG/M metagenome (GOLD analysis project Ga0210394, IMG submission 160121) | Forest soil microbial communities from Barre Woods Harvard Forest LTER site, Petersham, Massachusetts, United States - Inc-BW-C-12-M | ecosystem: Environmental > Terrestrial > Soil >... | reverse complement strand
CGCAACCATCGCACGCGGACGTGGAGTTCATGCAGGGCATGATCATGCATCATTCGCAGGCGGTGGAGATGACGGCGCTGATTCCGTCGCACACCGAGAACAAGGAATTGCGCTCGCTCGGCGCGCGAATCAGCAGCTCGCAATCGGATGAGATTAAATTTATGCGGCGGTGGCTGGCGACTCGCGGAGAACCGCTGTCCATGGCCATGCCGGAAATGCCGGACGCAGAAATGTCTGATATGGGCAAGCCCGCGGACCACTCATCACATTCGATGGCTCTTATGCCCGGCATGCTGACCCCTGAGCAGATGGACGCGCTGCGAAAAGCGCGAGGCGCAGAGTTCGACCATCTGTTTTTGGTAGGAATGATTCAGCACCACAATGGTGCGCTAATCATGGTGAAGGATTTGTTCGACGCGCCGGGAGCGGGTCAGGATGCCGAGTTGTTCAACTTCGCGACTGACGTAGACAGCGGGCAACGAGCCGAAATCAGAATTATGCAGTCTATGTTGGATAAGGATCAGTCGGAGCGGGTGAAGAAGCTTTCAGAGGAGAAATGATGAGCCGATTGCAGCGTGTTCTTTTGCACCTGGTCTACGTGGCCGTAGCCGCGATTCTTTTGTGCCCTCGTGCGAGCGCGCAGGAGCAAAACCCTGCGCCCCCGCAGCCTTCACCCCAGGCTTCTGAGCCTCAAGCCGCTCAAGGGCAAGATGACGACGACAAGAATCCATTTATGCCGGAGCCGGCTGGACCACTCCCCGGGGGGATGACGGGATCGGACGTCAACGACCCGCGCGCCAAGCTTACTCCTGGGCTCTATGACGCCGGTGAAACCTCGATGGGCATAAAGCACCTCTTGCTGCTCAAGAAGCCTGATGCATTTCAGCTGGGCGCCACCGACCCTGACGATCCGAAGGTGGCGAAGACAATCAGCCAGCTCGGTCTGCCTATTCCCCTCTCGAAAATCCCCAAACCGTTGCAAATCGTGATCGCGCAACTCGCGTTCGGAAACTCGGACCTGGCATTCGAAGGTAAACACTTGTTCCAGGGAAATTTTTATGGCGTGAATATCTTTGATGTCTCCAATCCGGCCAAAGCAACTTTGCTAACCACGATGGTGTGCCCCGGCGGGCAGGGTGATGTGTCGGTCTACAAGAATTTGTTGTTCATGTCGGTGGAAATGCCGAACGGGCGCCTGGATTGCGGCACGCAGGGATTTCCGCCCGCCCCTCCGCCACCTCCTCCAGTTCCGGGCCAGAAAAAAGAACGTCGCCCGCCTCCGCCGGAGAAGGACCGCTTTCGTGGGGTGAGAATCTTCGACATTTCCGACATCAAGAATCCAAAGCAAGTGGCGGCAGTGCAGACCTGCCGCGGATCACATACTCACACGCTGGTGCTCGATCCAAACGACAAGGACAATGTTTACATCTACGTATCCGGAACATCGTTCGTCCGCCAGGCGGAAGAACTGGCCGGCTGCTCGGGTGAAGCTCCTGACAAGGATCCCAATACGGCGCTGTTTCGCATCGACATAATCAAGGTTCCGGTGGCGGCTCCGCAAGACGCGAAGATCGTTTCGAGCCCTCGTTTGTTCATGGATGCGCGGACCGGCGCGCTCAACGGCCTGAACAATGGCGGCAGCCACGGCGACGAGAAAGAGAAGAAGCCGGTGGACACGGATCAATGCCACGACATAACGGTCTACACGGCGATTGGCCTCGCAGCGGGCGCGTGCTCGGGAAATGGAATTCTGCTCGATATCAAAGATCCCGTGCATCCGAAGCGTGTGGATGCCGTGAACGATCCGAACTACTCCTACTGGCACTCGGCATCATTTTCGAATGATGGCTCGAAAGTCGTCTTCACCGACGAATGGGGCGGCGGCCTCGGCGCGCGCTGCCGCGCCAACGACCCCAACAAGTGGGGCGCGGATGCTATCTTTCATCTGAAGGACGATAAGCTCAGCCTTGCGAGCTATTACAAATTGCCAGCGGCGCAGGGCGACACGGAAAATTGCGTAGCGCACAACGGCTCGCTGGTTCCTGTTCCGGGCCGCGATATCGAAGTGCAAGCCTGGTATCAAGGCGGAATCTCCGTGGTGGACTTCACCGACGCGGCTCATCCGATGGAGATTGCCTATTTCGATCGCGGCCCCATCGATCCCAAGATGTTGGTGCTGGGCGGCTACTGGTCGGCTTACTGGTACAACGGCAATATCTACGGTTCAGAAATCGCGCGCGGGCTTGATGTCTTTGAACTCTCGCCGACGAAGTTCCTCACCCAGAACGAAATCGACGCGGCGAAGACCGTCCAAGTGGCCGCCTTGAACGTCCAGAACCAGCAGAAGATCGAATGGCCTGCAAAGTTGGTGGTGGCGAAAGCCTACCTGGATCAACTGGAACGATCACAGGCTTTGCCCGCAGACCAAATCACATCGCTTCAGAAGGCGATCCAAAGCGCGGAGACCTCGCACATGAGCAAGAGCAACGTGGCGAAGTTGAAACGCATGGCGCCATCAGTGGAGAAGAGCGCGGCCACGGCGAAGAATCCAGTTGATGCCAAACGTTTGAGCGCTCTGGCGCAAATCCTGAAGCAACCGGCGGCATAATCAGATCGGAACTCGGTTTTTGGTGATTCCTATCGCCCATCCTTGGCGGATTAGTGTTTTGGAATCGCGGTCGATGTGATGGGCGATTCGTGCATGCTAAGGATGTACCAGCGATTTTCGCTTTTGCGGCAGAGCATCATTCCGCGTCCGGCGAAGTGGAACGCCGCTGATTCGAGCGTGTAGTCGTAGGAACTCCAGACGATGTCTCCGACGACGCGCTGATCGTTCATAGTCATCGACATGTGCACGTGCGGTCGCATATTGAAGTATTGCTCGCGGAAATAGTTGGCAGCTTGATCCCTGCCGCGATACTCCGCTTCCGGCAAACTCAACACAAAATCGCGATCGAAGCAGAACGCCAGCCCTACAGCGTCAGCATCGTTGAACGCATCGGAACACTCTTTCATCGAGCGCTCCATATCCGCGATCAGCGAAAGCTCCGATGAATTGGGGGGTGGCACGCCGAGCCGGGCGACGCTGCGCTGCAAATCAATCGTCACGCCCAGTTGTTCCAGAAGATCGACGCCGAGAATCCCGTCAATCGGCCCCCCGCATGCTTTTGCGATAGCGCTGAGGTCGATGGCCGGTAGCTTGAGATTTTGTAGATGATGGTCGCCCAAACTCAGCTCGTTCAACACCACTTCCCGTGCGCTCAGAGAAGTCGTCTTATTCCAGGATTGAACGCGAACGTCCGTCGAGCGCCCGCTTCTGAATGATTTCTGGTTCAACATCGACGTGGCGGCGGTGTCTACCAGAAATCGCTTCTCAGTTTTATTCACCTCTACGATTGCCACCGGCAAACGATCGCAGCGCTGGAGAGGAATTTCAGATTCGGCAGGCGGTGTTTGCGCGTGAAGTGAGGGCACAGCGAACAAACAAACGAGAGCCGCGCTCACAAACATGAGCCCGCCTCGTTGGGTTCCCATTATCGCCTCGCGTGCGGCTCGGTCGCCTGGTCGATCCGTTCGAGAATTGCCCTGCGAATACGGCGAAACGCGCCCTCGTCGCGAAAAAGGCGGGACGCCCAGTTCGCTCCCATGGCAAGGGACTGGATTTCGAAGACGAAATCCTGCGGGACAATGTTCTTTCTAATTTCACCGGCATTCTGACCGTCGCGAACCGCCTGTTCCAGCGTTCCAAGCCATCGCTTAATCGATTCTGCAATCAAATCGCGCACTTTGCCGGGCCGGTCGTCGAATTCGAGGGATGCGGCAGCAAAAAAGCAGCCGCCGGGGAAAACTTTCTCTTCCGCGTAGCCAAGCCAGTTTCCACAGAGAGCTCGCAGGCGCGCAAGTCCGCGTAGCTCAAAAGCAGGCCGAATCACTGTCTCTACGAAAATACGGCCAGCCTCTTGCACCACAGCACACTGGAGGTCTTCCTTCGAACCAAAGTGAGCGAAAAGGCCGCTCTTGCTTATCTTCAGAGAGGTGGCAAGTTTTCCGATGGTGAGCCCTTCGAGACCTTCGAGCGAAGCAATATTTACGGCTTTTTGCAGAATCGCGCCACGAGTCTTGATGCCGCGCGGACGCCTGCTCTGATTCGCTGCTGCAACGCTGGCTGGCGCAGCGGCTACCTGCGGCTGCCGCGAGCGGCTTAGCGAATGGTGGCGTAAGCGTTTTGCCATGGGAAGATAATAGCACGACCGTTCGTTCTATTACAAGGCTTTCTTGGGCGGACGTGTTTCCTGGCTCACTAGCGCGCGGACTGTTTCAAACGGGTGGCCCTTATCTTGTTTGCTCCGCTCCGCCATCTCCGACGACGACCTGACCCCCGCTGGCTGTTAAGATTGGTCACGCGGCCGTTTCAGCGCCCGAAACCCTTACAAATGATCCACGACGACTGGCTTCCGAAATCGGTTCAGTGTTTCAAGAACTACAACGGCCGAAAATTTGCCTCGGATGTTTTGGCAGGAATTACGGTTGGGTTGGTTGCGCTTCCTCTCGCAATGGCTTTCGCAATTGCTTCGGGCGTCCCGCCGCAGGCCGGGCTTTACACTGCGATCATCGCGGGCTTTCTGATTTCTGCGTTGGGAGGTTCCACCACTCAGATCGGCGGCCCCACGGGAGCGTTCGTTGTCGTTGTGTACGGAATTGTCGCAAGGCACGGGCTCGACGGCTTGTACATGTGTACGCTGATGGCGGGCGTGCTGCTGGTAATTCTTGGAGTCACCGGGCTCGGAAGCGCGGTGAAATTCATTCCGCGGCCGGTTGTAGTCGGTTTCACAAACGGAATTGCCGTAATTATCGCCAGCACTCAAATCAAGGATTTCTTTGGACTCAAAGTCGATAAGGTTCCTGGAGAATTCCTAGCGCGCATGGAAGTTCTGGCGCGGAATTTCCGAACTCTCTCGCCGCTTGAAACCGGTCTCGGTGTGCTGGCTCTCGCACTCATCCTTGTCTTTGCGCGATACGTGAAGAAGGTCCCCGGCTACATCGTGGCGCTTTTCGTCGGGACGGCGATCGTCGCCATCTTCAAGCTACCGGTGGAAACGATCGGTACGCGATTCGGAGGAATTCCGTCCGGCTTGCCTAAGTTGCAGGTGCCGCAATTTCGTGTTGATTTGCTGCGACCGCTGATTTCTCCGGCCGTCACAGTCGCAATGCTTGGAGCGATCGAATCTCTGATGTCAGCAGTGGTTTCCGACCGCATGAGCGGCGGCAAACACAATCCCAATGTCGAACTTGTGGCGCAGGGCGTCGCCAATGTTTTTTCGCCGCTCTTCGGAGGCTTGCCGGCGACCGGCGCCATCGCTCGCACGGCAACAAATATCCGCTCCGGCGCAAAGACGCCGGTTGCAGGAATGGTTCATGCGCTCACGCTTCTCGCCATCGTGTTGTTCGCCGCGCCGCTTGCTCGCTTCATTCCATTGGCGGTGCTGGCTGCGATTCCTTTTGTGGTTTCGTACAATATGGGCGAATGGAGAGAGATTCCAGAGTTGCTGAAGCTGTCTCACCTGGAAATCGGGACGTGGGCAGTTACTTTTTTATTGACCGTCTTCGCGGATCTGACGGTTGCTGTAGAGGTTGGGATGATACTCGCGGCGCTGGTGTTCATCCGCAAGGTTACCTCGACAACGACCGTCTCCCAAGTGACGGAGGAATATGTTCGCGAAGGTTACGCGCACATTCTGCAACACAAAGAAATCCCGTCGTACGTAACGATCTTCCGAATTCACGGACCATTTCTTTTCGGCGCGACCGACAAAATTGAAGAAATCCTGGCGCAGATCGAAGCATTGCCGCCGATCGTGATTCTGCGCCTGCGCAACATGACCGCAATTGACGCCACCGGCCTGCAGGCCCTGGAAAAACTAGCGGACGTGGTGCATAGCTCCGGCAGAGGCCTGATCCTGTGCGGTGCGCGCGAACAACCGGCGCGGCTGATGAAGCAGGCGGAGTTCGAGCAGCACGTGGGATCTGAAAACATTTGCCGCAGCGTGGAAGAAGCTCTGGAGCGAGCTGAGCAACTCCACGCGGAGATGGTGCCGCAGGGTGCGGGGTCAGTCGTTCTGGAAAGTTGAAAAAGCGGAGACTGTTACGCGTTTGACTCCTGGGGCTTGGGCGCTTCTTTGGCCGTTTTGGCGCCCTGATCACGCTCGCGCTTCTTCTGCAGATATTCCCGCCAGGTAAGGTAAATCAGGATGAGATCGAAGATGGTAAGCAACACCAGAAAAATCGAATGCGTGTGCGTGAATCGATGCATCTGATAAACGCAAAACACGCCGAAGACGACCATCGTCAGCGGATAGGCCCACAATTTGTTCATCCAGAGGCAGGCCACCAGCAAGGCTTTCGAGAGCCCGTGCGTGATCAGATAGATCGAAGCGAATTCCCTTCCGCCGTTGGCGAGGGATTGGGTCCAATGAAAAAGGTGGGCGATGATGATTTCGTCGTATTTTCCCGGCAAATCGTGCAGCGCGGCGATGCGAAGGAATTCGTTCATGGCGCTCGGTTTGATAAACCAGATCAGCACGCCGCCGATGCATTCGAGCAGGCCGTCGAATCCCTTGATCGTAATTCCGGCCTGGAAAACCTTATCGAGGAGTGATCCGCCAAGTTTCAAATGAATTCCGTCAGGTCGCTTGTTCGAGTGATTTCAGTTCTTCGCGGAGGTAGTCTCGCCAACTTTCGGGCAGGGCTTCCAGATTCGCTGCGCGTTTCAAAAGATTAGCATCTTTACCGCCATCTCTGTAGAGGGTGTTGATTTCAGCGATACTGATTCTTTCAGGGTCTTCGTGGATTCTTTGGATCGCGTCGCCCGCTCTTACCATTCCTTGCTGCTCCACCGCAAGATAAAATCCGGATCGTCCATTCGTCAGCATGCGTTTCAACATATCGTCGCGCTCGAATTTCAGCGCGAGTTTGTAGCACGGCGTTCGCGGTTGCGTCACCATCACCACTGCGTTGCCGATTCGGAATTTGTCGCCGATGTGAATCTCGTGCTCGACCATTCCTTCGGTCGTGAGATTTTCGCCGAACATTCCCCAGGGGAGCACCATGTCCGGCAGTTCGTTTTTCCAGAGCGGATAGTGCTCGGATGGATATGCATAGACCGCTTTGGCGGGGCCGCCGTGCACGGTCAAGTCAGCCTGGCGATCGCCGTCGAGATTTAAACGCCTCATCATCACGGGGCCATCAACGGGTTTCTTGAAGATTCCGGTGCGGATTTCGTGGCCTTTCCAGACGACGGTGTGCGGGACGGCCACGTTGAGCGAAACAAGCTTCATTGCGATATCCTCGCGGTTCTTGTCGTCTTCAAATCGTGCCTTGGAGGCAAGGCGCACAGGCAGGAGTGCCTGTACCACTGAAAGTTACGGTGGCGCCATATTCCAAGCAAATTTGGATTCTCGTAGAGTTGTGGGAGACTCACTGTCTGCAGTCCAGCACTGCTGCACCGTTGATGCGATCTGCTTTCAGATCATTCAGCGCTCGATTGGCTTCGCGCAAAGGAAAGAGAGTGACCTCGCTGCGGATCGGAATCTCGGCAGCGACGCGGAGAAAATCCTGGCCATCATTGCGCGTATTATTCGCTACGCTCCGTATCACGCGCTCCTCGTATAGCAAATCGTAGCCAAATTCCGGAATCGGACTCATGTGAATTCCACCGAGGACCAGCACTCCAGCCTTCTTCAGCGCCTTCAGCGCCGGCGGAACTAATTCACCGGCCGGCGCAAACATAATGGCCGCATCAATCTTGTCCGGAGGCGGGTCGGCGGCTTCGCCCACCCATACGGCGCCCAGCTGGCGAGCCAACTCCTGATGCTTTTTGCCGCGTGTGGCCGCGTAGACTTCCGCGCCCCAGTGCCGGGCGACTTGAATCGCTACGTGCCCTGCCGCTCCGAAACCGTAGAGTGCGAGGCGGCTACCTTTTCTAATGCCCGAAATTCGCAGGCAGCGGAAACCGATAATTCCGGCACACAGAAGAGGGGCAGCCTGTAGATCGTCAAAGCTCTCTGGAATGTCATACACAAAATCTTCCCGCGCCACGGCGTACTCTGCGTATCCGCCATCGACGGTGTAGCCGGTGAACTCCGGATGGTCGCAGAGATTTTCCATTCCGGCCCGGCAGTATTCGCAGGTCTGATCGGTGCTATGAAGCCACGCAATTCCCACCCGCGCCCCGGCACGAAAACGCCGGGTTCCTTCACCGCATTTCTCAACTGTGCCAACCACCTGGTGCCCGGGAATCACAGGGGATTTTCTTGGCGGCAATTCACCCTCGACTACGTGCAAGTCAGTGCGGCATACACCGCAGAACTGCACGCGGACCAGCACTTCGCCCTGCCCGGGTTGCGGAACGGGAACATCGGCAAATTCCAGAGGATTCGTTTCAATCCGTGCTGCGGCCCGCAGTACGCACGCTTTCATTCTTGGTTCCTTCGCTTCCCAACCCAGCGTCTTCGGAGACATTCAGCGCGATGGCGGACCAATCCAGATCGCCACGGCCTTTAGCCACCGCCGAAACCCAGCGGTCATGCAGCAGGCTGCCGAGCGGCAAGGGTGTGGTGCTGGCGGCGGCCATCTGCAAAATCAGATTGACGTCTTTCAAGCCCAGCGTAAGCCGGAATCCGGCAGGTTCGAAGCGCTGTTCCGCTATCTGGTTTGCGTAACCGGCGTGGAGAGGAGAAAATTTGGCGATCATCTCGGCGACGGCCTTCTTGCTCACCCCGCTCTTTTCCGCCAGTGTCAACATTTCCGCGAGCGTCTCGATGGCTGCGGCCACCATGAAATTGCCGCACAGCTTCACGACGTTGGCGGCGCCGGTATCCTCTCCGAAATCGAACAGGCCCTGGCCGATGGCGTTTTGAATCGGCTCGGAGCGCTGCTTGGCGGCGGCTGGACCGGAGGTGCAAACCCACAAACGCTTTGCCGCCGCAGCATCGGGGCGACCGAACACAGGCGAAGCCACATAATTGACTCGGTGCTTGGCGTGATGCTCGGCCAGGCTGCGCGCAGTAGCGGGCGAGATCGTGCTAAGCGATACGTGAATTCCGCCGGGGCCGAGCCGTTCGACGAAGGAGCCACTGCCGAGGCAAAGATCTTCTAGTGCGCGGTCGTCGGCTACCATCGTCACGACGATCCCGCCAGGCTGCGCGGCGTCCGCTGGTTTCGACGCAAGTGTCGCGCCTTTTTCGACGAGCCCAGCAGCTTTTGCAGCCGTTCGGTTGTACACCCGCAGCCCATAACCGGCCTTGAGCAGATTCACGGCAATCGGCGCTCCCATGTTTCCCAACCCTATAAATCCGAGTGTCTCAGGCATTGTGGATGTCCTCCATCGGACGCTTATTTGCTGAGCAGGTCGCTATTGAATGGATGCGCCGCACGATTAGTATGACTCATTCCCGGAGTGTTAAATCTCGGCGCCGCCCGTTGCCGCGCGAGGGCGCGCCCTTCCGTGATTTAATGTCCCGGGGGCAGCGATGGCGAAAAAGAGTTTTAAGCAGCTTTCCGAACGGGAAATCCTGGCGCTGGCGATTTTTCCCGAGGAGGAAGACGGGCGCGTTTACGGAGATTTCGCCGATGGTCTTCGCGAGACGTATCCAGCTACCGCCAAAATGTTCGAGGAGATGCAGGCCGAGGAATCGGGGCACCGGCAGGCGCTAATCGATCTCTATCGGCAGAAATTCGGAGAGCACATCCCGTTGATTCGCCGGCAGGACGTGAAAGGTTTTATCGAGCGACGCCCTGAATGGCTCGTGCGCCCGCTGGGAATCCAGAATGTCCGCAAGCAAGCTGAGGTGATGGAACTCGAAACGCGGCGTTTCTATGAGCGCGCTATCAGCCATGTGACGGATGCTTCGATTCGCAAGCTTCTAGGCGACCTTGCGGAGGTCGAGCGGCAGCATTACGCCAGGGCGGAATCGCTCGACAAGCAGCAGGTGACTACCGGCGCGCGCGGCGAGGAAGAGAAAGCGACCCGGCGAATGTTCATGCTGCAGATTATTCAGCCGGGGCTCGCGGGATTGATGGACGGCTCAGTGTCGACGCTGGCCCCGATCTTTGCCGCAGCGCTCGCGACGCATAGCAGTTGGGACGCGTTCCGAGTCGGACTCGCGGCTTCGCTCGGCGCCGGGATTTCGATGGCATTTGCCGAAGCGCTTTCAGATGATGGCTCGCTCACTGGACGGGGGCGGCCCGTTATCCGGGGGTTGGTGACTGGTCTCATGACAGCTGCTGGAGGAATCGGACACACGCTGCCGTTTCTAATCACGAATTTTCATGCGGCGCTCGTGGCGGCGATGGTCGTGGTGGCGATCGAGCTGGCGATTATCAGTTATGTTCGGCATCGCTATATGGACACGCCTCTGTTTGCGTCCTCACTGCAGGTGGTGGTGGGAGGCGGTCTCGTGTTCGCTGTGGGGATCATAATCGGGAGCTCGTGATTACAAAGGAGCCGTTGATGATGAATCGGACTGTAGGGGGATTTGCGCTCGCGCTTTTTTGCGCACCGCTTGCTTGGGCTCAAAATGTCGTGAAGTATCACACGACGATGGGCGACGTGAAGTACACATACAACAGTATGTCGGCGCCGGTAGCAAAGCTCGCTCCTGGAGACATTCTCGAAACGAACACCGTGGACGCATTCGGCAACGCGATTCAAAAGCCGGGCGACACCCTCGCGCTCGTAAAAGGCGACAACCCGCTGAGCGGCCCATTCTATGTAGAGACCGCGGAGCCCGGCGACACACTGGCGATTGAATTTCTCAAGATGGATGTGGACTCCTCGCAAGGGGTCGGCGCATTTGCTCCGGGGTTTGGAGCGCTCAACGAAACTTTCTATACGCCGATGGTGCACCCTCCATTGCCAGAGCGCATTTGGTTCTATCCGATCGACAACGCGGCGGGCACGGCCACGTTTCACGCCCTCGACTCGAACTTTTCGGTGAAGTTTCCGTTGCATCCCTTCCTGGGCTGCATTGGAGTGGCGCCCGCGGGCGGCGAGGCGCGCAGTTCGGTGGTGCCGGCAGAATTTGGCGGCAACATGGACGCCCCGGAAGCGAGCGTGGGCAATACGCTTTACCTGCCTGTGAATGTTCGCGGCGCGTTGCTCTATATGGGTGATGGACACGCGGCGATGGGCGACGGCGAAGTGGCAGGAACAGCGGTGGAGGTTCCGCTGCGAGTTCGGATGCGCGTTTCTGTGATTAAGGGCAAAAAGATCGATTGGCCTAGATTCGAGAACAACGACGAAATCATGGCCGCCGGAATCTACCGGCCGCTCGACGATTCGCTGCGAATCGCGTTCACGCAGTTAATCGGCTGGATTCATGCCGATTATGGGCTTTCGGAGCTGGACGCTTACGAACTGCTCTCAAAGGTGGCGAAGATTCACGTTACCGAGATGGTGGATCCGAACTACGTGATCATCGCCAAGATTGACAAGAAATACCTGCCGGCCAAGATTCACTAAGCGCGCCAGCATACCGGGAAGTGCTGATTTCAATGCGGTCGAGAGCTGCGTTGTAATGTCACCGTAACTTTGCGACGACTCGTAATTTTGCCGGGCAATCAAACCAATGCAAATAGTCTTCCGGTTCATTATTGGCGGTCTTGTGGTATCGCTGTTTGCCGCGTTTGCCGACGCGTTGAAGCCTAAGAGTTTTGCCGGCCTCTTCGCCGCGGCGCCTTCGGTGGCGATAGGGACGCTTGGGTTGACGATTTTGAGCGAGGGGAAGTTATTCGCGGCCACGGAAGCACGGTCGATGATCTTTGGCGCCCTCGCTCTGTTCTTCTACACGATGGCGGCGATGCGCCTGATGATGAGGTACAAGCTGAACGCTGCTCCCGCGGCGTTCTCAGCCATTGCGGTGTGGATGATTTGCGCGATGGGAATTTGGTACGTGTGGTTGCGATGACTGCGAATGAGAGTTCACTTCGACATTTCGGATTTGAAAGATACGAAATGGTATGAACTGGCCGTGCGCTTTCTCTTCGGAGGTGCCATCACGGCCATTACTGGAATGCTGGCGAACCGCTTTGGACCCGTATTCGGCGGTTTGTTCCTCGCTTTCCCTGCGCTTTTTCCTGCCAGCGCTACTCTGCTCGAAAAGCACGAGCGAGAGAAGAAAAGAAGAGCGGGAATATCAAGTACCTTTCGTGGGCGCGAGGCTGCTGCTCTGGGTGCGCGCGGCGCAGCCATCGGAAGCATCGGTCTTGTCGGTTTTGCGCTCATAGCGTGGAAGGTGCTTCTCGTTTCAAACGGCGCTATCGCGCTTTTCGCAGCGCTTGTGGTGTGGAGCGCGATTTCGATTCTGATCTGGCGTCTGCGCAGACACCGTCTTTTTCTCCGCAAAGGCCACTCTGGCGCGGCTTCGCACGCGCCCGTTTCCTCGAAGGGTGATTAACCTCGGCGGCGAACCGCTTTTCTGCCGTCTTCGATACGACGCCACGCTTCCGCGGGGCCTTTTACATCGAGGATTCGATACTTCTTTCCGAGATGCTTGTGATAGTTGACGAAGAACTCTTCCAATTCCTCCACGAACTTCTGGCCTAGGTCGCGGACGTGCTTGATGTGGGCATAGCTGTGATTTTCTTCCTCGACGCCGACGATCCGATCGTTCCGCTGCCCTTTCTTTTTCTTGCCCTGCTCGCCTTCTATCACCCCAATCACGCGGCATTTCACAAGCACGCCCGGAAAAGCCGGCTCGTCCATCAGCACCAGAACGTCCGTGGGATCGCCATCCTCGGCTTTGGTCGAGGGAATAAAACCGAAGTCGTATGGAAACGTCATACCGGCTGGCAACACCTTTTTGAGGGCGAACACCTCTTGATCTGGATCGAATGCGAATTTATTCCGGCTGCCCTTGGGGGTTTCGATGATGACCTGGATCCTGCTTTGAAGGTCTTTGTCGAATGGCGTAAGGCGCGTCGGGTCAGCTAGAACGCCGCGGGTTTTTATTCTCTTCGGCATCGGTCAATCTTTGTGGAACAAATTACAACCTGGTTTCAAGGCTTTACCGTTCTGGAATCCTGGCCGACAACACAAAATCGTACTGAGCGCCTGGCGGCACCGTCGATACAGTGAAAGGCTTACTTTTTCCTGCCACATAGCTGGTGAAGGCCATGCAACACGGGCAGCAGAAAAAAACTGAAGACTGTATTGCGAAGCGGCAGGGGAGCAAAGTACTCTGGAACCTAGCGAATCGCCTTTTGCTAATAGGAAATCGGAGGGAATCGGTGGCTAAGACATTCGAAGTGGAAATCAAGTTTCAGGATCGCGAGAAGGGGCCGGGAACCGTGGCGGGGAAAGCCATCGTTACGGCCGGTACCATGGCGGCGGCAATCGGAAAAGGCGTGCGCGAGATTCTCGATAAGACGGATCGAAAGCAGAATTTCGACATGCAGAAACACGGCGTCGAGATTTTGGTGCGGTCTTCTGCCGATGCAGGCGAGTCCGAAGAAGCTGCCGAGTCAGCGGCCGGCGCATAACCGCAGGACAATCCCGGCTTTTCCAGCGCTCTATCGTCTAGATGGCGGCCGAGCCCCGCATTCGACTCACCCGATAATCAAACCTCCAAATCCTACGGGCATTTAGCCACACGGCGCGAACCCTGGTCGCGGGCTAGAGTCCAGCTCACCCGTCCGTTGACACGCAGGCGCGTTGACATGTGCGCGCGTCGCACCTAGAATCGCGGCCTAAATCGCACAGGCTAGGCTCCGATTCGAGAACAAGTGCAATTTTCGCGGAGCCGCAAGCTAGCGGAGATGGCCATCACGCCCGGTCCGGGTAAGCCCAAAATAGCGATCGTGGACGATGACGCGGCATTGCGCGCAAAGATTGCGTCGGATTTGCGTTCAGACTTTGAAGTTCTCGAGGGCGAGGACTACGACGCAGCGGTGAAGCTGCTGGAAGAACGCGAACTCGACGTGTTGCTGTTGGGGCTACCCATTGCGTCTGGCGGCGTGCGGGAATGCACCGAGCTGTTGTCAAGGCTGGACGGAAGCAACATTGACACGCTGGTGATCGTGCTGAGTTCCGACGAGAAGAAATCCACCGCGCTGAAGGTAATCGACGCGGGCTCCTACGATTATTTCATTAAGCCAATCGATACGGACGTGCTCCGGCACCTGCTCGAGCGCGCAGTGGAGAAGCTGCATATCCAGCGCGAGAACCGGCTACTGCGCGAGGAAATCAGCCGCAAGAATGCGCTCGGCGATCTGATCGGGACAACGGATTCGATGCGGCATGTGTTCGACTCGATCAAGCGGATGGCCCGGGCGACGACCAACGTGATAATTCGCGGAGAGAGCGGCGTGGGAAAGGAGCTGGTGGCACGTGCCCTCCACGAGCAGAGCCCGCGGAGAAACCGCGCTTTCATCAGCGTAAATTGCGCAGCGCTGCCCGAAGGGCTAATGGAGGCTGAGCTCTTTGGGTACGAGAAGGGCGCCTTTACAGGAGCTGTGGGTACGAAAGAAGGGCGCGTGGAGCTGGCTCACCAGGGGACGCTCTTCCTCGACGAAATCGCGACGCTGACGCCGCCACTGCAGAGCAAGCTGCTGCGGGTGCTCGAGGATCGGTCGCTGACCAGGCTGGGTGGGAAGAAGCAGATCAAGGTGGATTTCCGGCTGATCAGCGCGACGAACGAGGACCTGGAAGAGATGGTTCGGGACAACCGGTTCCGCGAGGACCTGTATTACCGAATTCACGTGGTGCCAATTTTCGTGCCGGCATTGCGCGAACGGGTGCAGGATATTCCTGTGCTGGCAGAATACTTCGTCAGCGTGTATTGCGCGGCGAATAGCTTTCCGGCGAAGCGAATCGCCGAGGACGCCATGCAGGCGCTCAAGCGCTACCCGTGGCCGGGGAACGTGCGCGAACTGGAGAATGCGATTCAGAGGCTGGTGATCATGACGGACGGAGAAACCATTGAGCTGAAGGATCTCCCGATCGACATCATGCAGGTGGTCAGCCGCGACAGGGGACGGGTCCGGCTGTCAGGAAACGGGATCAATCTGGACAGAGAGATCGAGGCCTTCGAGCGAGGGTGGGTGCAGGAAGCATTGGAACAATCGAAACAGGTGAAGTCAGTGGCGGCCCGACTGCTGGGTGTCGATCGGAACCGATTGAACTACCTGTGCCGCAAGTACAGCCTGTGATCCGGGTCTGCCTGCACAGGAGACAGATATCGGTGCTTACACATGGTGAAAAATTCATCGCCGTTGAGTAAATCAACACGGTAAAGACATTGGGGCCGAAGCAATCCGGGACGCAGAATTCGATCAAACACATTCCACGAGACTTATCGGGCGACTCGGGTCTCGAGGTGATTGGCAACTTGATTGCAATATAGAAAGCATCGCCCCAGAGGGGCAACTTGAGAGGGAGAACAAAGACATGGCAAAGAAAACCTTGAAGAAGTCCAAGAAGCTCGAATCGACCAAGCCGTTGATCAGCCGCACATAATTTTTAGGTGCGCCCGAACTAGTGGCGCACTTTGCGGAGAAGGATTCTTGAAATGAGAAGAGGCCGCTCCTTGGAGCGGCCTCTTCCTCGTTAGGGCCAGAAAGTTAAGGCCAAAGTCAGGGCAGAAAAATTCCGAAGATCCTCTTCTTTGACCGTGCCCTAGACCGGATTTTACGTGTCCGCACGATTAGCCCTGTAAGTGTCAGCATTTTAGTCATTTAGGAAACGGCACTCCTTTCGATTAAGTTGATTGCGCGTGATTCAGCGGCGGATTAGACTTCTATCGTGGATAAAGTTCAACTTTTCATAACACGGTGCAAAAATGAAGTCCAAACCGAAGCCAAAAACCCTTAAGAAGTCGACCAAACTCGAACCCGTAAAGTCCCTCATCGTCCGCGCTCCTTGGGCCTCAAAGTAGCGACGTTTCCGGCAACCGGCCAGCTATCTCTTCTTACGAGCCAGGTACATCGTTCGCAGGCCTGTAGACACTCGTCGGGTGCTGGGGCGCGCCGCGAGATCGCTAAAATCCAATACTCGAGCTAGTTCCAGCCCAGCCTGCCTGAGGTAACGTACTATCTCAGTCTGGGGCCACTCGATTTCTTCAAACAGGTCATCGTGGCGCTCCCAAACGCCCTTTCGGCTACGAATGAACCAAGTTACTCGATTCCAGCCCTTACCCCTCTTGCGATCGAATCCGCCGTGCTCGACGGCAAAGAAATTCGGTCCTTCGCCATAATTGGTTATGGACCAGTGCTTTTCGTAAAGGAGTCGCTGGTGCAAATCGAAGTAGAAATAGCCGCCGGGACGAAGCGCACGGGCGACGGCCCGGGCCACTTGAGCCAATTGGGAGCGGTTGGGCAGGTGGTTTATCACGCCCCATTGCGAGCACACGAGATCGACTGGCTGGGGAAGCCTGAAGGTGCGCATGTCCGCCCGCCAGACACGTACGGGGAGACCCGTCTGGCGCACCTTGCCGCGCGTGACGCGGCACATTTGTGGGGATAAATCGATGGCATAGACTTTCAGGCCCCGCCGGGCGAAATCAATGGCGGCCGTGCCGCTTCCGCAGCCAAGCTCACACACGCTTTTAACTCCGGGGAGAATCGAACGGAGCAACTTTTCGCGATTGCGAACCCAAGACTTTTCATAGAGGGGCCAGATGTCGTCGTAAACGGGGCCTAGTTCGGCGTAGGTGTTCGGTTTTGGTGCGATCTTTGTGGAGGTCAACAGGGCTCCTAAACGAGGGCCTTTTATATCAGGGGAGCGTGATTTTGCCCACTGCTAAAGAGCCGGCGTTGAAACGTTGGATTTTTCAACAACATGAGCAAAATTCAACGCCAACTGAGTTCAAAACAGAGGGTGGAGGGGCGCCGCCGGGCCTAAGTGGTTTGATTTTAAGCGAGGAGAGGGAATTGTGTTTGGCGCGCGAATTGCACTTGCTGTGAACAAGCCCCGGCAGGGGCGAGACCAAGAAAAAGGGACGAATCATGAATCCAACTGCGAAGCCAGTAAAGAAAAACAAGAAAGTCGAGCCGGCAAAGAAGCTCGAGCGTAAAACACCGCTGATGTCCGTGCGCAGTCTCACGGTGAAGTGGTAGGGGATTAAGTTCTCCCGAGATTTTTAACGATCTTCCGACCTCGCGCTCCGCTAGGCCGGGAGTTTGAAGTAGCAGCAACCCCGAAGGGCCGCCGTCCCAGGAACGGCGGCCCTTTCTTTGTGACCACGCCCAATCCCCGCAATCACCACCAAACCTGAGAACGCAACCAGTGCCAAGCGCTTCGACTCATCTGCCAGGCTAACGGCCTGCTTTTGACGGTAATCTTGGCAACGCCCGTCATCCCGGCACTAAGTGAGCCGTCGGAGTTTGGAAATACCATCACGACCGCGAAGCGGTTGGTCAGTTCCTGCCCTAGCCGAGTTAGCTTTTGCGTGTCAGAGATGGGCGCATCGGTAGCGGCGGCGGGAAGAATCTGCTCGACATGGCCTGTGAAGGTGCGAAAAGCGTACGGTAGAACTTTCACTCTTACGGGAGCACCGGCACGAATGTCGTTCAGATCGCGGTCAGAGACGAAAATGCGGGCCTTCATCGTGCGAGCGTCAGAGAGGCGGCAGAATTCTTCGCCGGCGGCGAGAAACTGGCCGACGCGCTGGCGAATTTCGGAGGTAGTGACGATGCCGTCAAAGGGGGCGCGAATTTGTAGCGCGCCGAGATTGGATGTGGCGACGGCAAGTTCTTTCTGAAGGCGGATGCGTTCGCGCGCGGACTGAGCAGACTTTCCGGATGCAGGCTGGTCCTGATTCTCTCGAAGGTTGCTGCTAGCCAAGGTGAGTTCGATGGCGGTCTTCCTGGCCTCCGCTTCGACCTCCGGGTTCTGCAGAACGGCGAGGAGTTGACCCGCCTTAACCTCTTGACCCTGGCGAACGAACACCTCTGAGATTGTTCCGGCAACTGAGGTGCGGAGAAGCGCGGCCTTACCGGGCTCGAGGAGGAGTTCGGAGGAGACGCTAGTGGGGATAGGAGGCACGAATAAGAGCAAAGCGACTCCTAAGACGCCGAAAGTCTGAGCGCGCGTTAATCTCCAGGTCATGTAGGACTCCCTCTGTTTTCGAATCCATGCGCGGGCGACAGGCAGAGATGATTTGATCCCCTTTCGCGCGAAAAAATAAAGCACACCGGCAAACAAGAAATAGCCCCAGTCCCCGAACTTTGAGACGAGCACATTCTTGGCGAACAACAGAACTACGGCCAGCAGAGCAGCGCTGTAGATGATTGCTGTGACGCCAAAAATAAAGAAAATTCGCCGTTGACGACGGCTGGAAGGAGGCAGATCAATATCCCGTCGCAAAATGTATTTTTGCGCCCAAACGCGCAGGAAAGCGAATGCGTCTTCGCGCAAGTTGTCGATATCAAGGAACTGCGAGAGGGCGTAGTAACCATCGGCTTTGATGAGCGGATTCAGGTTTAAAACAGCGCCCTGTATGCCGCTGAGAAGCATCATCTTGTACGCCAGGTCGCTAACGATCGTGCCGGGTGCGGTGAAGTGCCAGATCACGGCTGAAGTGCTGCAAAGAAGAAGTTCCACCCAGATTCCTGCGAAGATCACCCATTGGCGGCGTGACGTGCGATCGAAGAGAAGGATATCTGTGGTGTCGGTATAAAAGGCGGGCGTTAGGTAGATCAGCAAAAATCCCATCTGGTGAACGTCGCCGCCAAAGTGCTTGCAGGTAAGCCCGTGGCCGAATTCGTGGATTGCGCCGAGCAATAGAAGGAGGATCCAAAAGGCCCACACATCGTAAGCGCTCTTTTCAGCGAAAGAGTAAAGCGATGAAGTGTCGCGCTGCACCCGGCTCCAGTCACCAGCTACGAAATAGGCTGCGGTAACAAAGAGAAGAATGCAAAAAAACACGAACTGAGTGGTGTAAATCCAGCTGAGATAAGGGTCGAGCTTCGCGAGGGTTTTATTAGGATCCCAGGCTTTAAAGCTGATGTACAGCATGCTGGACTGGTCCACGCGGCCTTTGCGTTCGTCGCGGATGCGTTCAAGCACGGCGAGGTTCTTTTCGCCGAGGGAGCGTTCCCACATGGCCGGCTCGATTGAATCGAGAAATTCGAGAACTTCGGATTCAGCGATTGCGGAATCTGGGTCCTTTTCGGAAAGAGCTTCTGATATCTCAGCTGGTGTTCGTGTGCCATCACACAGCATAAGTACCTGGTATTCGAATTCACCGTAACGGTTGTAGGAATTGGTCTCGTGGTTTTTGATGACGTAGCTTTTTTCGCCGTTGACGGTTTGTTCGCTGATGCGCAGATCAGAGCGAAGCTTGGGGCGCCGCAATCCTTTGGAAAGGATGCTTGAGACTTGAATACTGGTGGGGCCAAAACGCATAAGTCGCGATACCTACGGTTTCGCTCGTGAAGTTCCCGGCCAAGTTACGTGTACAGCCATGCCGGGACGCAAATCGGAAATTCCGGTTCCGACAAGCTGGGCGGTGACGTCGTAGCTGTCGCTTGCGGGATCGACGGTGGGACTAACCTTCACAACGCGGGCTGAAAACGTGCGGCCGGAATTGTCGGCGAGTGAGAGGTCGACGGGCGCGCCGCGCTCGGGGCGCTTTGAGGAAGTTTCAGAAACTTGAAATTGAACTTGAAGGGGCGCGAGCTGGCTGATGCGAAAGCATTTGTCATTCTTGGCCACGGTCTGACCTTCACGAACATAGCGGCGCACAACGACGCCACTGAAGGGGGCGCGAAGTCGGGTTTGGTCCAATTGAATTTCGAGGCGATGAATTTCCGAGTGGCTGCTTTCGACAAGAGCCTGCCATCCATGCATGTCGTATTCGGCGCCTTTGGCTTCAAACTCGGCGGCTTCCAGATCGGCTTCGCTTGAAAGCCCGTACTCACGCAGCTGCTGCTGGCGTCTTAGAGCCGCGGCCTTGGCTTTGAGCTCCGCTTCTTTGAATTTCACATTGTTCTCGGCGACCACGAGATCATTGCGGGCCTTGTTGAGCTCCATCTGGAGGCTGCGGTCATCCAGTTGGCCAAGGATCTCGCCCGCTTTGACGGCGCTGCCTTCGTCTTTTGCGAGGGAGGTGACCACACCGTCGCGCTCAGCAGAGAGATCCACTTGGTGCTCCACGGAGAGCACGCTGAGAACGTCATTAGGCTCAGGCGGCTTCACGGCGGCGGTTGGTCCGGACGGTTGTGACGGCCGTGAAGGGACTGCCGAAGACGGAGGTGGAGCGGCGGAAGTGGAATCCGGCGCGTGAGAAGAATCGCCGCAGCCCGTCAATATGAGCGCTAAAATTGCGATTGGAAGATACGTTGAACGTCTCATCATGTCCCTGCCCCTTCAGCTTACGGAAGCCAGCTCCAGACCTTCTGCCAAATCCAGCGAAACGGATCGCGAAGCAGCGCATAGCCCACCGGATACACCCCGCTGCCAAACCATCCTCCGGCTGCTCGGATACGAACACGGCCGACCATGCCATCGCGGGCGCGTCCGTCCGGATTCGAAAACAGAGCGCGGACTAAAAAGTATTGTTCCCCTGCGTCGGAATGAGTTTGAACGCCGATACGATCGACAGTCCCAAAGAATGTCGCCGTCGGGAAAGCATTCAGCTTAAGCGCGACATCCTTGCCGGGGCGAACCAAGGCTAAATCTGTTTCGGGTACGCTCATCTCGGCGGCCATTTGCTGTTGATCGACTATTTCGGCAAACGGATCGCCTGGCTTGACCATCACACCGGTTTTTTCCTCAATTTTTGGAGTCACCACGACACCCGCGATCGGAGCGCGAAGGTCCGCCGCAGCAACGCGCTCTTGTTCGAGCTGCACTTCGGCAGCGTGAAGGTCGGCGCGCATCTTGGCTTGTCCCGCAGCTGATGGATCGTTGCGAAATTCCGCTTCCGCAATTTCACGGCGAGACTGCGCGAAAGCGGCTTCGGCCTGGGCAAGTTTGATGCGATCCTCGCTATCGTCAAGTTGTGCGAGAGATTGGCCTGGTTGAACGGTTTCACCTTCGTGAACGAAGACGTGCCGCACGACCCCGCCCTCAATCGAGCTAACAATGCGCCGTTCAGCTGGGACGACGGTTGCATCCGTGCGCACGCGCACAGGCCAGGGGACTAAAATGAGAATGGCGGCAGCAATTGCGGTGCGTTCGGCATATTGGCGCCAGCGTTCCTTCGGCATCGCGGCAGCCAGGCGCTTTTTCTGCTCGGCAAGGGGCTGGAAAATATTCGCGAGGGGAACCTGCTGGTAGAGCTGCGCATTGCGGATGGCAACAGTCGTCTGGTTGGCCAGAATCGAAACAGTTTCCTTGTTGGCGTCGGTGAGGAAATCTGCGTCGCTGCTAAGAAGTATCATCGCGCCAAGAACGCCCTGATCATCACGCAGCGGCAAGGCATACGTGCCGTTGAGCTCGTAGGCTTCGAGATACGAGACCAGCTGCGCGCGAGCATCTTCCGGATCGGCGTGCCAGCCATCGTCGTATTTATCGACGGCAACGGCGCCTTCCTGCTGGGATACCCATTCCAGGCGGTCGCGCAGTTCGGTCATTTCGCGCGTTTTGGGAACCTCCGCTTCGCCGGAGACGGCGCCCAGAACGAATTTACGCCGATCGAAAAAGCCGATGACCAATTTGTCGAACGGAACCACGGAGGCGGCTTGCTGGGCGACCGTGGAGAGAACATGGTCGAGGTCCAGCGTGGATGTGATTTCCTGCGAAATTTTCAGAAGAGCATCGAGGGCGTGGACCTTGCGTTCGGATTCGAGCAGATTGGCATTGTGTAAGGCGACGGCGGCCTGCTCGCTGATGCTTTCGAGGAAAAAAAGATCTTCTTCATTAAAGGGCGTACCGTCTGTCTTGTTCACCAGCTCGACGATCCCGAGCACTTCATTTTCTTTTCGCAGCGGCGCCGCCATCCACGACTCGATCTCGAATTCACCGCCAGCCTTGATGCGCTCTTCGAGCCCGGGCTCTTCCGATGGTGTCTCGAGGAGTTTCGGATTCCCTGCCTGAGCAATTTCACCGAGGAGCCCTTCGGTCACAGAAACGCTCGCACCTTCCTCGACTGTCGGATCCGCCCCAGCGGTATTGGCCAGCCGAAGTTCGTCTCCTGCAGCCAGCCAGAGATTGCAGGCCCCAGCCCCGAGAATATCTTTGATCTTGCCAGCGACGATGGGCAGCAGCTCTTCTAACTCGAGCGTGGATGTGAAGGTGCGGCCAAGGTCGTAGAGTGCAGTGAGGCGCTCGAGAGTGGCCAGCTGGCCGTGGCGCTCGCCTTCTATAGCTTCGAGATTCGTCAGAGCTTGGCCTGCAAGGCGCGCCGCTTCCTCGAGAAAATGCGCGTCTTGCTCTGTAAAGTTCCCGGCTCTTTTGTTCAGGACCTCGACCACCCCTTCAGGCCCTTCAACGCCGGGAAGAGAGGCAAACATTGCAGACTTGACGCGGACCCGGCTCGTCTCCTCCAGATGCCCGAGATCATCAAGCGACAGATCCTGCGCGGCGAGGCGACTGGTGCTTGCCGACTCAAACACGATGGCGAGAGGACCTTCAGTGACCGGTTCGCTGGAGGGCACAATCCGCTCGCCGGTCTCGGTCCAGCGTGTTCGGCATACGAGCCCTTCCGATTGAGAATCGTGAATCCACACAAATACCGCGCGCGCTCCGAGCGTGGTGCCAACGCGCGCAGCAAACGTCTTCAAAAGCGTGTCCTGATCGCGACACGCCAGAGACACGCTCGCGAGTTCGAAGAGCGCCGAAGATGTTTCCATTGCTCTCCCTGGAGGGGCGTTCTCACACCCGCCCCCGCGCCGAACCCGGAGACCGGGGGAAAGAGAACGCGCGGAGCCTAACAAAAGGGGCTGTAGCGCGTCAAGGAACTGTCCCCTAATAGCCCCGATAAACGGGACATACCAGAGCGCAAACCCTTGATTGCGGAGCGCAATTCAGTTAGCGTTGCAACTCGCTGAGAGGTACCTGTGAATATTGGTATTCGCAAAGCCGGGCAGGCCACAATCCTGGATCTTGAGGGCCCACTCAAGCTTGGAGAGGCGGAAGAGACATTCCGCAGTCAAATTCAGCAGCTGATGGATGCGGGATCCACTCGCGTTGCCGTGAACCTGGCGGGCGTAACCGAGCTTGATAGCTCGGGAATCGGCGCTCTCGTTCGTTCTTTTACGATGTTGAAGCGGGCGGGTGGAAAATGCACGTTTTTCGCGCCGAGTAAACGCGTGATGATGCTGCTGAAAATGGTGCGCCTGGATTCGATATTGGACCTTTCGGAAGACGAAGCTACGGCGCTAACGCGCATTTAGCTTTCCTTGCGTCGCCCACCTGAGATTGAACGATTCGCGTTCCCTCGTGTTTGTCCTATAGTTCCAGGCCGAGATGCGCGCTTCCGAATGGATCCAAATCGCTTTTGCAATTGGGATTGGTTTGCTGGCGTGGATGCGGCCGCTGGAAATGCGACGGCGATTGAGCATTGCACTGCTCGCAGTCATCGTGCCGGCTGCCATCTTGACGACGCGATTTGCGCTGAACGGGTTCGCGGGCTCTGTAGTGCGTGATTGGCTTCCGGCGGCGTTGTTGCTGATTCCCTACTGGCAGGCGGGGCAGTTTTTTACCGGTCCGGATGTACCAATTCAGAACTGGCTCGCGCAAACAGACGAGAGAGTGTTGCGCGCGTTCCGGCGGGTCGCCGGAAGCAGCGAGAATCGGGGATGGGCCAGATATTTTGAAACAGCCTACCTGATGTGCTATCCGTTGGTGCCGATCGGACTAGCGACTCTGTATGTGGGACATCACCGTGCGGCAGCCGATTTCTACTGGACTGTCGTCGTCTTAGCGAGCGACATCTGCTTTGCCGTCACGATTTTTGTTCCGGCCATGCCACCGCGCCTGGTTCCGGGACGGACTGCGGAATTCGCAGTCGCCTCTAATGAGGTTCGCAAGTTGAATTTAGAAGTCCTGAATCGCGGCAGCATTCAGGCCATCACGTTTCCGAGTGCGCACGTGGCTTCCACAACGGCGGTAGCGCTGGTACTGATCCGATTTTTGCCGGTTACCGGTGCGATATTCCTCGTGATCGCAGCAAGCATCGCAATCGGCGCATTTCTCGGCCGCTACCATTATTTCCTGGACGTAGTCCTGGGTGCTATAGAGGCCGCGGCCATTTTCTTGTTTTGTATCTTGGTATTTCGGCGGTAGCGCGCAGCAGCAGCGGCACCTAACGGCGGTCGAGAGCAGGATGGCGGACGTCGCGGCCAGCGACAAAGTAAATGACGTCCTCGGCGATGTTCGTGGCGTGGTCGCCGATGCGCTCGAGATTCTTGGCGACAAGGATCAGCTCGAAAGCTGCAAACACAACCGCAGAATTTTCCATCATGTAAGTAAGCAGCTCGCGGAAAAGCTGATCACGCAAGCGATCGACCTGGTCGTCGCGCTGGAGAACGCTGCGGGCAAGATCAATATCGCCGCGGACCAGCGCATTCAAGCTGTCGCGCACCATCCCTTCGGCAAGTTCGCTCATGCGCGGCAGATCGACGTAAGGCTTTACCTGGGGATGCCGCAGAACGCGCATCGCGGACTGCGCGATATTGACGGCCTGGTCGCCGATCCGTTCGAGATCGCCGTTAATACGCGAAACCGCCAAGAGAAAACGTAAATCGGCGGCCATCGGCTGTTGCAATGCGAGCAGCCGCTGCACGCGCTCGTCAATTTCAATTTGCATTTCATTGATGGCATCTTCCTCGCTGAGCACAATTTCAGCGAGGTGTTCTTCGGCGTCCAACACGGCGTGCACGGCCTGGTGTACCGCACGCTCGGCCAAGCTCCCCATCCAGAGCAGACGCTGCTTCAGTTCTTCGAGGTCGCGTTCAAAATGGCGTTCCATGTAATCACAGTCCCTTTCATTCGAAAGCTGAAAGTCGGGCCCAAAGCTGCACGGAGAATCATCCGAAACGGCCGGTTATATACGCTTCTGTGCGCGGGTCGGTCGGCGTTGTGAACAGCTTTGAAGTCTCGCTGTGCTCGATCAATTTGCCATCGAGCATAAACGCGGTGAAATCGCTGGCGCGCGCTGCTTGTTGCATGTTGTGCGTCACAATGGCCATCGTGCAGCTGTCCTTGAGCTGAAACATCAGCTCCTCGATTTTAGCGGTCGTTACGGGATCGAGAGCAGAGCACGGTTCGTCGAGCAGAAGAACTTCAGGGTCGACGGCAAGAGCCCGCGCGATGCAAAGGCGCTGCTGCTGCCCGCCGGAGAGCGCAAATGCTGATTTCTTGAGGTAGTCCTTCACTTCCTCCCATAAGGCGGCTCGGCGCAAGCTCTTTTCCACCAGATCGTCAAGGCGTCCTTTAAATCCATTCACCCGCAAACCGTAGGCCACGTTCTCGTAAATGGATTTGGGAAACGGATTGGGTCGCTGAAAGACCATTCCAACCCGGCGCCGCAGCCCCACCACATCCAATCCGTGAATATCTTGCTGATCGAGCAAGATTTCGCCCTCCACGCGCGTGTTACGGATCGTTTCGTTCATACGGTTCAAGGTACGCAGGAATGTCGACTTGCCGCAGCCAGATGGGCCGATAAGCGCGGTGATCTTGTTGGTGGGAATATTCAGATTAAGACCGAATACCGCCTGTTTGGGTCCATAGAAGACGTCGAGGTTCGAAATCTTAAAACGCAACGGCGAGTCCTTTTCGGAACCCGTTGATGTCGGCTCGGTCATCCGGACCTCCGTTGCAATCCGCTCGGCGGCGGGGTTCTTGCCTTGAGTGGCTGATGCCATGTCATACGCTCCGGACATTGCCGCCGCGGTTCAAAACAAGTCGGCAACCTAGATTTGCGAGGAGCACGAGTCCCAGTAGCACCAGACCTGCGGCCCAAGCTTGACGGTGCCAGTCATCATAAGGTGCAATCGCATAGGTGTAAATCATCACCGGAAGTGACGCGATCGGCTGACTCCACCCAGGACTCCAATAACGATTGCTGAAGGCAGTGAAGAGCAAAGGAGCCGTTTCTCCCGCGACGCGCGCCAGCGCCAGCAACATTCCGGTTAGAATTCCGCCACTCGCAGCAGGCAACACAACCGTGGCGATCGTCTTCCACTTGCTGGCGCCCAAAGCCATTGCGCCTTCGCGCAGGGTTCCCGGAATCGCTCGCAGAAATTCTTCCGTGCTGCGGACCGTAATCGGGATCACCATCATTCCCAAAGCGAAACCACCGGCAAGAGTTGAGAAATGTTTCACCGGAAGAACCACCAGTGAGTACGCGAATATGCCGATGACGATAGATGGCACCCCGTTGAGTAAGTCTGTGGTGTAGCGAATCACGAAAGAAAAAGTCTGGCCTCCGAATTCCGCCAGGTAGACGCCGGCCATCAGACCGACCGGCAAACCGATAACCGCAGCGAGCAGCAAGAGCTTCAAGCTCCCGACGATGGCGTTAGCCATTCCTCCGCCCGTCTCACCGACTGGTTTTGGCAGCTGCGTGAAGAAATTCCAGTTCAGAGAGGCACCGCCGTGCCAGATCAAATATCCGAGAATCAGGAACAACACGGAGACGACCGACAAAGCGGCCACGCCTGTGAGGGTGAGCATCACGACGTTGAGCGATTTCCGCCAGATCAAGAGCGCGCGGTTCATGCGGGACGTCCTCCGCCGCGCTCAGTGGCCACGATCAAAATCCGAGCGAGACCATTCAAGATGAACGTCATCAGGAACAGGACGAGACCGAGTTCGATCAGCGCGCTGAGGTAGAGATCTCCAGTTGCCTCCGTGAATTCATTGGCGATTACAGCGGCAATTGTGTAACCCGGATGCAGAAGCGAGGCGCTGATCTTGGGGTCGTTACCGATGACCATTGTGACGGCCATCGTTTCGCCCAGGGCGCGCGCTAAGGCGAGGAATATCGAGCCCATGATTCCTGTCCGAGCCCACGGAACCACCACCTTCCAGGTGGATTCCCACCGCGTGGCGCCCAGTGCCAGGGCTGCCTCGCGCTGCTCGCGAGGAACCGTGAGCAACACTTCGCGCGACACGGAAATAATGAACGGCACGACCATAATGGCCAGCACAATTCCCGCCGTAAAGAATCCCACTCCGTAGTTCGGCCCTGCGAATAGCTTTCCGATCCCGGGCAGTTTTCCGAGAGTGTTGATGAGAAGAGGGCCGAGCCATGAACGCATTAGCGGAACGACCACGAAAATGCCGAGTAGGCCATAGATAACGCTGGGGACGGCGGCGAGCAGGTCAATTAGGAACGAGACGGCGTCGCTGATTCTTCGCGGTGCAAGCTCAGAAAGAAAAATCGCGCTTGCTAGTCCGAGCGGGACCGCAAGTACGAGCGCGACAATGGAGGTTATAAGCGTTCCATAGATAAACGGGGCCGCTCCGAAATTGTCGAAGATCGGGTCCCAGGTTTGCGTCCAAAAGAAGTTCCAACCGAATTTCGTGCGGGAAAGGTGGGAATTCACCCACAGTTCCCATACCAGCATGGATGTAATAAGAAGAATAGCAGCGGCGAAAGTGAGCGTAATAAGGTGGGCGATTTCATCGCCGTGCTGGAATCGCCGGACGAACGCACGCGGCCCCGAATAGGGAGGAGCCGCGTGCGGAATCGTGGTGGCCGTTGATGTCATGCTACTGGATGAGAGAAATGGCCTTCAGTTCCTTTTCAACTACCGGCTTGGGTAGGCGAGCGTAAGCGAGGCCTTCATTATATCCCTGCCCGTCCGTCAACATCCACTTCAGGAAGCCTTTGATCGCATCACGCTTCGAAGCATCCGAAATCTGCGCCGGAATCAGCAGCCAGGTGAAGCTGGAGATAGGATACACGGTCGGGCCGGACTCGTTCGTGATCGACACGCGGAAATCATCGGGGATGTCTTTCGCGGCTGCAGCTGCGGCGGCGGTAACTCCCGCCAAATCCGCCTTTAAGAACTTCCCGGAAGCGTTCTGGACCTTTCCAAAAGTGATGGCATTCTGAACGGCGTAGATGAGTTCCACGTATCCGACCGAATTGGGCGTTTGCTTTACGAGGCCAGCCACACCCTCGTTTCCTTTACCACCCAGCCCAACAGGCCATTGTACAGAGGTTCCTTTGCCGACTTTATTTTTCCAATCATCACTGACCTTCGACAGGAAATCCGTGAAGATATAAGACGTTCCGCTACCGTCAGCACGGTGCACAACGACGATATCGGTTGCCGGCAAATTCACTCCCGCATTGGCTTTGGCAATTTCCGGGTCATTCCATTTTGTGATTGTCCCGAGATAGATGCCTGCGAGCGCTTTCTGGGTAAAGTTCAACTCGCCCGATACGCCGGCGACGTTGTAGATCGGAATCACGGCACCCAGCACCGTGGGGAAATGCAGAATTTTGAATTTCGCTTCTTTCAGCTGGTCATCACTCATCGGCCCATCGGAGGCACCGAAGTCTACCGTGCCAGCCAGAAGCTGGCGAATCCCGCCGCCTGAGCCAATCGACTGATAGTTGATCTGAACATTAGGATCCTTCTGGTGGTAAACATCAAACCACTTGGAGTAGATGGGATACGGAAAGGTGGCGCCTGCGGCATTGAGCAATATCGTGCCTGCCGGTTGGGCGGAGACCGCAATCGCCAGAACCAACAGGATCGACACAACGAGTGAGGTCTTCTTCATGGTGGCAGTACTCTCCTTAGGTGCGTATTTTTTGTCGGAATTGTTACAGCCGCGTTACATACGGAACAATTCGAAGTGAAATGGGAAAGCCCTCTCAAGAAAATGGAGGAGGCGTGGCCCCGGGGGTTGTCCAGGCCGCGCCTCCTTGGTGGGCGCAGGTCGTAGACTGCGTTTTCTAGCGCAACGTGCTGTCGCACCAGAACTTGTCCAGCCGAACCCATTCACCGCTTGTTGCGCGAATCATCTCAGCGGCATCCGTCCGGCTGCAAAATGGATGACGCAGGGTAGGCGTCACTGTTCACTGCCAGATGACCGATCGGTGAAAAGATTGTTACGAAGCCTTGGCGTCTTCTTGTGTGTCCATTAGACGCGCTCGGCCATGCCTTACCTCGAGACCGCGGACCCAAAACAAAACATCTTCCGCAATATTCGTTGCGTGATCGGCGATTCGCTCCAAGTGTCGCGAGGCCAGAACGAAATGAAGGTTCGGCGCGGCGAGCGATGAGTCCTTTGTCATGCCGGCGAGAAGTGCTTCGAAGACCTGGTCGCGATATTGATCCACGATGTCATCGCTCTCCAGGACTTGCGTTGCCAGATCCACATTTTGGTAGATCAGGGCTCCAAGACATTTCGAAACCATGGCGCGAACAGCCGTAGTCATTGGCTCGAGTTCAGAAGGAGTTTCAATCTCGCCCATTCCAGCCAGTGAGATGGCGCGCTCGCTTAAATTGACAGCCAGGTCGCCCATCCGCTCGAGATCGTTATTTATCTTGAGAGTGGCTACGATCAAGCGCACGTCGGTTTCGAGAAGGTTCGGCTGCCGCAGCATGCGTATGGCATGTTCGTCGATCAAAATCTCCATTTCGTTGATCCGGGGTTCGGTCAGGAACACTTCGCTGGCAAGCCGTTCGTTGCGCTCCATCAACGCCCACAGAGCGCGGTTCAGTGAAGACTCCACAGTGCGCGCCTGCGAGATTAAGTAGTTCACCAACACGTTCTGAAAAATTGCTTCCGAATTGGCCTTTGTTCCTGCCACGTTGCGTTCCTCCCAGGGCCCTATGGATCTGCGCCCAGCCATATCTTTTTCCAGCAGCTACATGATTGGCGGCGGATGTTGCAAGGGCTTGAATCCGCCGTGAATGTTTCGAGACTGGCTAACGAAGGTGAGTTAATTCGCCAGGGGGATCGAAAAGGAGAATCGGGAGCCTTCGCCCACAGTGCTTTCCACCCAAAGCCGGCCGTTGTGCGCGTCGATAATGTGTTTCGCGATGGACAGACCCAACCCTGTGCCGCCCGCTTCCCGGGAACGGGCCGCGTCCACACGGTAGAAACGTTCGAAGATTCGCTCCTGGTCAATGAGTGGAATTCCGATTCCAGTGTCCGCAACTTCAATCACCACTTCGTGGGAGTTAACGCTGGCGCCTACCCGGATCCGACCGCCGGCGGGCGTGTACTGAATTGCGTTATCAACCAGATTCTGCAGAACATCACGCAGCAAACTCGCATCGCCGCGGACCGGCGGAAGTCCTGGCGGGATCTCTATGTCGAGGGTTATCTGTTTGCGGCTGGCTTTCATCAGTGCTGTTTCCGCGCAGCGCTCAATAAACTCGATCACACCGACCGGCGAGAATTCCAGTTCGAGCTTTCCTGCTTCGATGCGGGCGAGCTTCAAGAGATCGTCCGTCAATCTCGCCAGCCGATTGGCGTGATCGCGCATGATTTCAAGGAATCGCCGGTTGTTCTTTGGATCTTCGAGCGCGCCGCCCAGCAGCGTTTCCGCAAAACCCTGGATCGCCGTAAGCGGTGTCTTGAATTCGTGCGAGACGTTGGCCACGAAATCTTGCCGCACCCGTTCGAGCCGCCGCAGCTCCGTGACATCGTGAAGCACAACGACCGCGCCCGATGGTTTTTGCGACGAAACCATCGCCGCAGACGGCGTGCCCGCGTTGGACGCGCCGGCTGTGGGCTCGAGCGCTTTTACAGGTGCAGCCGTCACGGAGAAACTCTGTTGCAACACAATTCCGGTGACGATATCGCTCTGCAAACCCTCCTCACCGCCCAACGCCTTGCGGATCAGCCCGGTCAATTCCGAATTCCTGACCACCTCGATGAGCGGGCGGCCTTCGCTGCTTTTCGAATCTATGTTCAGAATTTCCGAAAAAGCGCGATTGCAAAAGACGAGCCGCTCTTGAGCGTCAATTACCGCCACACCTTCCACCATGCTTCGAAGGATCGCGCTCGAACGATTGCGTTCGCCACTCAGCAACCGGATTTCGGACTCGAGGCGCCGCGCCGTTTCGTTAAGCGATGCTCCCAATTCCGAAAGCTCGTCGCTTGAGTTGTCGCCTGACAGCGGACGGAAATCTCCCTCTGCCACGCGCTTCGAGAATTCGGTCAGGCGTTCCACTCTGGCCGAAAACATTCGCGAGATCATAAGTGACGCGATGAGTCCAATTAGAAATATCATTAGCGAAGCAAATAGTAGCCGTTGACGCAATTCGCTGAGTGCCACATCAAGGCTGGTTAATGGCTTCGCCACGCGAATCACCACGGGCAAGCCGCTGGGCGGCTGGTAACGGCCAGCTTGATAGACCATCTGGCGCCCTGAGGTTGTGCTGAACCGAAGAGATTGGCCCTGACTGTTCGCGAAGGCCTGCTGAACCTCCGGCCTATCGGAGTGGTTTTCCATTGTGTCGGGGTCTTGAGTGGAATCGGCGAGCACTTTGCCGCCGCTGTCGATCACGGTTACGCGAGCCCCTGATTGCGACATCCACTCGACCCAGGAGCGAAGCCGCGAAAGATCATCGATTGCAGGTGGGCGCGTTCGGCCGAGTTTTAGAAGAGAAGTGAGTTCTTCATTGGTTTTGCGAATGTATTCGCGGCGCAGCACTTCCGCGGAGTAGAAATCGACCGCCAGCAGAACTCCGGCGAGGAGGGCTAGATACGTCAGCCCAATCTTCCAGAAAATCCTAGCTCGCACGGGTCTCGAACAGATACCCGGCGCCGCGAATCGTTTTCATATAAGCCGGGTGCTGGGGATCGGCTTCGATTTTTTCCCGCAGGCGCCGCACATACACGTCCACGCTCCGCGGCGTAACAAATCGTTCCGTGCCCCACACGCCATCCAGCAATTGATCTCGTGTAAAGACGCGGTTAGGCCGGGCCGCAAGAAAATAGAGCAGACGGAATTCGAGCGTGCTCATTGGGACGGGTTTTCCCGCACGCGTAACGCGATAGGCGGCGGGATCAATCCGCAAAGCTCCGATTTCGAGCGCCTTCTCAGAGGGCGTTCCCGGATCGGCGCGCCGAAGCAGCGCTTTCACCCGCGCAGCAAGTTCGCGGGGACTGAAAGGCTTCGTGACGTAGTCGTCGGCGCCCAATTCCAGGCCCACGACGCGATCCGCCTCTTCGCCCTTGGCTGTCAAAATCAGGATCGGAAGCCGGTTCAGGCTCACATCCTTGCGAACCTCTTTGCAGATCTCAAGACCCGACAGCTTCGGCAGCATCAGGTCGAGAATCAAAAGATCGGGCGGAGTCTTGCGGAGCTGGGCCAGCCCGGTGGCCCCGTCGCCGGTCGCACCCACCTGATATCCGTCCTTTTCCAGGTTGTACCGAACTAGCTCGATAATGTCTTTATCATCTTCAACAACCAGGATGCGCTTCATGGTTTTCTCTCTTTGGATGCCCTCAACATACGGGAAACACAGCCCCCGAAGCAAGCTGACGCTTGTAACATCTTTTGATTAACGGACTGTTAAGAGCAGTTCCTCGGCTTCTGTTCCATTCTTACCCAGCCAGCTTCAAGAAACATCCTCGAGCCTTCCCATTTCGGTGCAGTTAGCCGAGACGATTTCGCCGTCGATTTCCGCCCCCTGCAGGATCCTTTCGAGAACGTGGAGAGCCAGCCAAATCCCTTGAAGCAGTGCGATGCCGACTCTCCAACCTGCCGATAACAAGTGCAGGGGAGGCGTTTATGAGCGTTGGCGCTGGGAAACGACTTGATCCGGAGCGGAAGAGCCCTGAGTCAATGGGGTTCGAGGGAGGGCTGCGGCGGAAGATTGTAGGGCAGGACGAAGCGGTGCAGGCCGTCGTAGACCTGTACCAGGTGTTTCGGGCCGGCCTGAACTCGCCGGGGCGTCCGGTGGGGAACCTGCTGTTCCTCGGACCGACGGGAGCCGGCAAGACGCGCGTGGTCGAGGCCACGGCCGAAGTGCTGTTCGGTGATCCGCGGGCAGTGATCAAGGTGGATTGCGCCGAGTTTCAGCACTCGCACGAAATCGCGAAATTGATTGGGTCGCCTCCGGGCTATTTGGGGCACCGGGAGACGCATCCGCTGATCACGCAGGAAGCGCTCGCGCAATATCACACCGAAAAGTTGAAGATCTCCTTCCTTCTGTTCGACGAAATCGAGAAAGCGTCGGACTCCCTCTGGCAATTGCTACTGGGGATTTTGGACAAGGCCACGCTGACGCTGGGAGACAACAGGCGAGTGGACTTGTCGCAGACGATGATTTTCATGACGTCGAACCTGGGCGGCGGGGAAATCACGGAGCTGATGACGGGCGGAATGGGATTCGCGCCGACGGTACCGGCGGATTCGAAGCCGCGGCTGGACGAGAAGGTGGAGAAGACCGCGGCGGAAGCAGCGAAGCGGAAATTCGCGCCGGAGTTCATGAACCGGATCGACAAGACGATCGTGTTCCATCCTCTGCGTTCAGAGCAGCTGGAACAGATTCTCGAAATCGAGCTGGGAATGGTGCAACAGCGCGTGCTGGAAACTGCCAAGGGCCGCTTCCTATTTCGCGTGATGCCGGCAGCCCGGCAATTCCTGCTTCGCGAAGGCACGGACCTGAAATACGGGGCGCGCCACTTGAAACGTGCTATCGAGCGTCGGCTCGTTTACCCAATCGCGAATTTGCTCTCAACCGAGCAGGTACGCCTGGGCGACATGATTTCGGTGGATTGCGTTGAAGCGGACAGCTTGGTCTTCCTGAAAGAAGCCGAAGGCGCTCTGATCCCTCTTCCATCTCTGCAAAAAGCAAATGAGGCCGCCATCGCTAATTCAGGAGGCAGGGCGATGCCAGTCGAACAGGGAGTGGCTGTCGCCGAACGCTTGCCGTTTCGGCCTACGCGCTGAGAAATTCGCCGTTCTCTTAGAGCGGCGAAAAAACAAGGTGAAAATGTGGATTTCTTGAACAAACGCGTCAACAGAGGCTCGACCCAAATATCAAAAGCCGTGCTCTCTATAGCTGCGTGCGCGATGTCCGCACTGCCGGCGTGGCCGCAGCAGCAACCTCCGGATCTGGCCGATCGCAGTCTCGAGGATCTGATGGATATCCAAGTGACGTCCGTTTCAAAAAAGGAGCAAAAGCTCTCGCGCACTGCGTCGGCCGTCTTTGTGATTACGCAAGAAGACATTCGTCGCTCCGGTGCCACGAATATTCCCGATCTCTTGCGGATGGTTCCCGGTGTTGACGTAGCGCAAATCAATGCAAATACATGGGCCATCAGCGCCCGCGGTTTGAATGGGCGTTTCAGCAACGAACTGCTGGTGCTACAAGACGGACGGAGCCTTTATACGCCGACCTTTGGTGGAGTTTTTTGGGACGTCATAGATTTACCGTTTGAGGATATTGAGCGAATTGAAGTTATACGCGGTCCCGGCGCATCGGTTTGGGCTTCAAGCGCTGTAAACGGAGTGATCAACATCATCACGAAGACGGCATCGGACACACCGGGAGCCATGGTGGTCGCCGGAGGAGGAACTGTCGATCAAGGCTTCGGAACAGTGCAGTACGGCGGCAAGATTGGAAGCAGCACGTCCTATCGAGCGTTTACCAAATACTTCAATCAGGATCATTTTCCTGATGCGGAAGGGCAGAGTGGTGGCGACGGCTGGAATCTCGCCCGCGCCGGCTTTCGGGCGGACAGCGTGCTTTCGACCAAGGATAATCTTACGCTTGAAGGCGATCTGTATCGCGGCCGTGAGGGCAATCCGCACGTTGGACTCTCTTCGATCACCGCGCCTCCCATTCCAATCGTGTTCGACCAAGTGAACCTGGGTGGCGGTTTTCTTCAGACGGTGTGGGATCACACGTTCTCGGATCGTTCAGGAACAAGCCTTCAGCTCTCGTATGACGAGTACGAACGCAATGATGCCCTGGGGGAAACCCGCGGGACATTCGACATCGCTTTTCAACATCACTTTGGATGGACCAACCGACAGAACTTTGTTTGGGGCGTCGAATACAGGTATTCCGCATCTCGCACCGTTGGCAGCCTGATAGTTTCCTTGAATCCTCCCAATCTCAATACATCGCTGTTCAGTTCGTTCATACAGGACGACATCGCCCTCATTCCTGACCGGCTGTTCCTGACCGTGGGCACGAAGATTGAACATAGCTACTACACGGGCTTGGACGCACTGCCGAGTGTGCGAGTGGCATGGACTCCCAGCACAAAGCGGACTCTGTGGGCGGCAGTTTCCAATGCGGACCGCACTCCCGCAGCCACGGATACCTCCATTGTTTCGAATCTTGGCGGGTTCACAAACATGAATGGGACTCCGGTGGCTCTCCGGCTCCTCGGCAACCCAAAACTCCTCGACGAAACGACCATCTCGTACGAAGCAGGCTACAGGATGTCACTGGCGGAGCGCTTTTCTGTGGATATCGCAGCTTATTACAACAGTCAGGGCGATCAAGAAACCGTAGAACCTGGCACTCCCTTTTTCGAGCCAACTCCAGCGCCTCAACACCTTGTCTTGCCCCTTATCAATGCGAACCTCAGTTTCGGAGAATCGCATGGCGTCGAGGTCGCGGCGAATTGGAAAGTCGCCAACCGCTGGACCCTGAGCCCCGGATATGCGTTCGAGGAAATTCATATGCATTTAAAGCCTGCCAGTCATGACACGGGCTCAGTGTCTGAAGCAGAAGGGAGCAGTCCCACAAATATGGCCCAACTTCGTTCACATCTTTCTTTAGGGCACGGCCTGTCGTGGGATGCATCCGCGTATTTTACGGATCGGCTTACGGATCCCGTCATTCCTTCATACACAAGAGTGGACACGGGGCTCACATGGCAGTGGAACGAGAAAGGGTCAATAAGTTTCGTAGGACAGAACCTTGTGGGCGACCACCATGCAGAGTTCGTCGATTCGACAGGGAGTGCCGGGACAACTTTTATTAAGCGCAGCGCCTACGCCAAGTTTACCTGGCGCTTCTAGCGAGGCATGCAAGGCAGGATGGGCACTTTGCGCGAGA
>Ga0210394_10001564_pt1 | contig 35999 bp, 25 predicted proteins | sample IncBWC12MmetaG_FD_160121 | JGI IMG/M metagenome (GOLD analysis project Ga0210394, IMG submission 160121) | Forest soil microbial communities from Barre Woods Harvard Forest LTER site, Petersham, Massachusetts, United States - Inc-BW-C-12-M | ecosystem: Environmental > Terrestrial > Soil >... | reverse complement strand
ACAATAATCTCCCGCGCTCTTTCCCCGCATGAAACGCAATCACGATCTTTTCCTCCTCGGTTTCCCGCATGAAAACGAATGTCGTGTCATCCGACGCCAGGCTCCACAATTTTCCTCGCCGCAGCGCGGGATGCTGTGCCCTTACCGCCAGCAACGCGCTTACATAGGCGTACATCTCCTCCTGCTCGAGGTTACGTCCGATCTTCGTGAATGCGTTCCGCGGATCCTTTATCCACCCGCCGGGAAAATCGCGGCGGTTGTCCGGATCGCGCCCGCCCGGCATGCCGATTTCGTCGCCGTAATACATTTCCGGAATTCCGCGCACCGTGAATATCAATCCAAACGCCAGTTTCAACCGCGCGGGCGTTCCCTCCAGTGTTCCCGAAATGCGCGTCGTATCGTGATTCCCAAAAAAGGGCACCAGAAATTCCGGATGCGGGTACAGCGAGTCCTGCCGCAGGATGTTGGCGAGTTTTCCCACTGGTGCGCCTTTCAATAAAACGTCGCGCAACGTGAAATACATTGGGAAGTCAAACGGAGTGGTCAACTGCGTATCAATGCCATCCCAGCCTTTTCTTCCACCCTGGTAAAACGACGTCACCGTGGGATCGGGATGAAACACTTCGCCAATCGTCGAGAGCCGCGGATAGATTCTCCGCAGTGCTGTGTGCCACTGTTCCCAAAACTCCCTCGAAACATACGGAAACGTGTCTATCCGGTAGCCGTCGAGTCCCGTTGCCTCCGCCCACCAGATGCTGTTCTGCGCCAGGTATTCAACCACTGCCGGATTTTCCGTATTCATATCCGGTAAAATTCCCGCGAACCATCCCTCGGTCAGATTTCTTCGCAACTGCCGCGGAGTATGCGGGTCCACCAGCGATTCGAACGCGTCGTTGGTGATTTCCTTCTTGTCCGGCAACCCGTAAAACGATCCCTTCAGTGGCGAAGCAGACGTCAAATGATGCTCCGGCGTACCGTGAAACCAGTCCGGCATCGGCGGATGCGTTGCCCAGGGATGCCGCGGCCCTACGTGATTTGGCACCACGTCAAACAGAATCTTCATCTGCTGCTTGTGCGCCGCCTGCACCAGTTCCTGATAATCAGCCAGCGTGCCGAGATGCGGGTCCACGGCATACAAATCCGTGGCGCCATATCCGTGGTAATCCTGCGCGGCGCCGTTCTTCACAATCGGCGTAAGCCACAGCGTCGTCACTCCCAGGCTCTTCAGATAATCCAGGTGCTGTTCCACGCCGCGCAAATCTCCGCCATGGTATGCCCGCGGTTTGCCGCGGTCGTGCGTGCCCGGAAATTCCGCCGGCTCGTCGTTCAGCGGATCGCCGTTGGCAAAGCGGTCCGGCATGATCAGGTAGATCACGTCGTCCAGCGAAATCCCCTGGTTTCTGCCGAGGATTTGCGGCCGCGCCGCAATCGGCAATTCAAACGTGGTCTCCCCATGTGCCGTAGTAATCCGGCAAACGACGGTACCGCTACGCAACTCCGGTCCCAGTTTCAGCCACACAAACAGGTAATCCCCGTCACTACTCGATTCTGTCCGGCCGACGACCGCATCGCGAAGATTGCAACTCACATGCGTCGCCCGCAGGTTCGTCCCGGAGAGCAACACCATCACTTCCGGCGTAAGCCCCACCCACCAGTTCGGAGGCTCCACCTTCCTCACAACGGGAGCATCCGGGTTCACGCTCTGCTGGGCCCGAAGCGAAATTCCGTTCACCAGGGCGCAGAGCAAAATCATCCCAGCCAATGCACGAACCCGGGTGCCCCAGGTGCCGGTGTTGCACCTGGGGTCTTTGTCCCCCGACACGGAACGCAGACTACGAATCACGTCTCTCCTCCTCCGTTTCGCGAAAAGCCAGATGCCCAAACGCCTCCGGTACATGAAAATTCGGAACCGACGTAAGCGTCGGGCTCCACGCCGAATAAAATCTCGGCTCACCTTTCCCTTCCACTCGAAAAAAATTCGCCCGCCAACTCCGCTTCGGATCAAACGCCGGCGTCAAACTTCGCATCGGGACGGCGAGTTCTGCCGTCCACGTTCGCGCCGCCGCATTTTGCACCACGCGCCTTCGCAGTCCGCTGCGCATCTCCTCTTTCTCGCCATGGGCAATATGCAGGTCAATCCAAAATCCGTTTGGGCTCACTTCTAATTCCTTATACACGCGCGCATCGCTCGCGTCTGGTTGCAGAAATGCTTCCGCGACATCACGTTGCCACAATTCGTCGCGCCATCCATCCAGCCGAGCATCGGGAAACACATGTAACTCCCGGTACCGAGCGAAAAACCGCAGAAACAGATTGCCCTCATTCCAGAGCAGACGTACCTCCGTCGCGCGTAGCGGATCCGCTTGCTCGCCTTTCCAATCGCGCTCAAATCGAATCGCCGGCGCCCTTTCCCACCAAGCCGCCTCCGGAAATGCATCCGTCCCTACGCTTCCTTTTAGCAGCAGCGCATAGGCCGTCGGCAGCTCATTGAACTTTGAACCAATATCCCGATTCATCGTCCAAATAGTGTAGTCCACTACCCACTGGTTCTTCTCATCCTTCCATGCGCGGACGCACGCCCATTCTGTTCCCGCCCCGCCTCTTCGGCCAGCAGACTCTTTGCGCACTTCGCCATTGCGCCGCCCGGCCGCTCACACCCCTGCATGCTAACATCCGCTCTGGACCCATTTCCGAAGGAGAAACTCCCGTGGAAGCACGCCGCACCACCATCGCCGATCGCAACGTCGAGGTTCGCACCGATCCCATCCGCCGCAATCCCGCTGATTTTCAATATGTGAAATTCCGAGTCGAAGCTAGCGTCGCGCGCATGACCCTCAATCGCCCCGACCACAATCTCCTCAACGAATTCATGCTCCGCGAACTGATTGATGGCATCGCGCATGCGGGCGAACGGCCCGAAGTGAAACTCATCGTCCTCGATTCCGCCTGCAAGGTATTTTGCGGCGGCATTGACGTCGGCGAATACACTACGGATCGTGTATTCCAAATGCTCGATGCGTTTCATTCCGTCTTCATGCGCATCCTCGAAACCGCGAAGCCCGTCGTCTGCGTCGTCAACGGCCCGGCCATCGGCGGTGGCGCGGAGCTTGCCGCGTTCGGCGACCTGGTCATCGCCACGCCAAAAGCGCGGTTCGCCCAACCCGAAATCACGCTCGGCGTTTTTCCACCGCTCGCGTCCACTATTTTACCGTTCCTCGTCGGCCCCAAAGTGGCCCTCGAAATCGTGCTCCTCGGCGAACCCGTCACCGCGGAACGCGCTCTCGATCTCGGCATCGTCAATCGCCTGGTCCCCGAAGCGCAACTCGAATCCACGGTGAACGATCTCTGTGCCCGCATCGCCGGCCATTCCGGCCCCGTCCTGACCATGGCCAAGAAAGCAATTCTCGGCGGCATGGGTCTTTCTCTCCGCGACGGCCTCCGCAATTCCATGAACATTTTCCTTAACGAACTTTACCGCCTCGAAGATTCCCAGGAAGGCCTCCGCGCGCTCAGCGAAAAGCGCAAACCCAACTGGAAAAACCGCTAGCCACACGGTGAAAATTTGCGCAGGACGAGCGAAGGAAGGTTAAGCCCAGCCCACCTTCTCAGCGCGGGCAAGGTGCGAACTGTCTACTTGTGCACAGACTCGCTTACTGGCGACGCCTATCATCATCTTGCGGAGAAAGCATTGTTGCGCCGAGCGGTAAATCCTCTTTAGTTTGATATCCGTGGCCCACAGCTGCGCGGAGGACATTGAACACGCTGTTATTTGCGCCAAGCTGGCCTGGATAGGCGCCCTCTCCTGCGGACCAGTTCTAATCCGACAAGAACGGTCGAAAGTACTCGATCGGAAGAGTAGTACAACGACGAGCAGCTTACAGCCCTCCTCGTCACGTAAGGAACACTTATATGCGGGAGGTAGCTGTGGCCATCCGGCGGAAGACCGGTCTGATAATTGTTGGAATCGCCGCGGCGCTCCTGTTGGCCCTGATTTTCCTTTTACCCGCACTCATTCAAGTAGATCGCTACAGGCCCCAGGTGATCTCATTTCTCCAGGAAAATACTGGCAAGCAGGTCGAAATCGGGCGGCTCTCGCTAACCTTTTTTCCTTTGTCCATTCACATTGAAGATTTCGGCGTGAAGAACCCTCCTATATTTCCCCGCGGCTATGTCGTCCAGGTGGCGCGCATCGATGCTGAACTTCGTCTCGGCGCGCTTTTGCGCCGGCAGGTGGTCATCAAGTCCCTCGTACTTCAGGACCCGGTCATGAATATGACTTCGGATCCCGACGGCCCGTGGAATTTCGAGAATCCGCAAGCGCAGGCGTCGCCGATTACTTTCCCTCTCCAAGTGATTTCCCGGGTACAAATCAAGCGCGGGCAACTGATTGCGTCGAATTTATTGCCCTCCGACGCAGCGGGCCCCATTTTCTTCGAAGCCCACGATGTTTATTGCGACCTGGAACAGGTAAACCTGAGGGGGATTATCGATCCTTCGTCCTCCTCGAAGGATGGCCAAGGCAGCCTGAAGGCGGGCCTTTTACGCTTCGGTTCCGTCGAGGCAAGAAATCTGGAATCCGCATTGCGGCTGGAGGCGAAGCATGTTTTTTTCACGGAGGTTAAAGCGGAAATCTACGGCGGGAAAGGCGCGGGTGACCTGACCTTTGATTTCACAGGGAAGACCGTAAAGTACAAAGCGAACGCGCGATTAGGCGGAATCAATCTGGCCCAGCTCCTGGCCGCCTTCCCGAACGGTGGCGGGAAAATGACCGGGAATATGGAAGGGGACGTAAAATTAGCGGGAGAAATCGCGCACTCACTTCGTCCGCTGTCGGGAATGCACGGGACCGGACACGTGACCGTGCGCAACGGCCAGATGCCAAGCCTCAAGCTCAACGCGAATTTGATGAAACTGGCGCACTTCAACGACCTTGGCCCGGCCAAGAATGATCCTTCCGCATTTAATCTGATAACCACCGATCTGGAATTGGACAACCAGCGCATTTCAAGTCGTGTGATAGACATTGACGGTTACGGAGTCGATGTGGACGGCTCAGGCAGCGTCAGCGTCTCGGGCTCTGACGAGTTGAACTATCGCGGTCTGGCCGAAATTACTACGAAGGAGAGCTTCCTCACCAACACCGTTGCGCGCCTGTCCGGAGCCACACTGAAAGACGGCAAGTTGCAGTTTCCCTTTCGAATCGCTGGAACGATCGATAACCCGATATTCTCCAAGGGCAAAGGCGATCAGGACGTGGACGCAGTACAAAAACCCAAGTGAGTCAGGATGTCCGGCAGTTCTGGACATAGTGATACGCAAATCGGAGCCATAGCCAAAGCAATTTAAGACTGTGTGGGATTTCACCCTGGCAACAAAAGACCACATCGCCTCCAGCAGACTTGACCTTCCGTTACCAATAATCCTCAGTAGACTCCGAAAAAACTCAGGTATTGTTTGGTACGGATCTCCGGTGTTCACCCGATAGACATCTCCCACGTCTCAGCTATCGTTCAGGCCGGCCATCAGGTTGGCTGCCAGCTTGTGAGAATGCCGTCCGCTGTACTTGGCTGTGAGTTCTTCATAGCCAACGCAGGCTCGCGCACGTCGTTTTGAGGCCCCTTGCAACTTCGAAAACGCTTTCGGGGAACTCCCCACGGAGATGGCTATGCTTAAGACAACTTTCAAACATCTACCGGTCCTGGGCCCGCGAGTGCTTGCGATCATCACCTTTTCGCTGGCCGGGATCGCGAGCCAGGCGGCAGGCGCGACCAATGATAAGCATTTCTTTTGGGCTGCAGGACAGGCGCCCAACCCCAGCTCGGTTTCGAATGATCTCATCTATCACGGCGGTGATGCGGGGCCCGGCGCGATCGGCGTCGAGACGCCGCCGGCGATTTATTTGATTTTCTGGGGGCCTGATTGGGCAAACGGATTCACGACCACCGACGCGAACGGAAGGCAGTACACCAGCCAGCAATTGCAGACCTACGTGACCTCGTTCCTCACCAATCTCGGCGGCACTTCCTGGGCCGCCATCCAGATGGAATACTGCAATTCTGTCCCCGCAGGAACCACCAGTTGCGCCGGCGCCAATGGCAGCGGGTATGTCACCAACCCAAGGAAGCAACTCAAGGGCGTGTGGACCGACACGACGGCCGTTCCCAGCGATATCATTGCCCTAGGCCTAGCCGAAAATGTTGCCGACGATCCGCTCGCCGTAGAAGCGATCCGCGCGTCCGGTCACTTCGGCTACAACCCGCAAGCGACATACATCATCCTCACGCCGCCGACCTCCATCGCCACCGGGCAGCCGGTCTATTGCGGCTACCACACGCAGACGAGCAGCGTGGATGGCCTCGGCAATCCCTATCGGCTGCAATACGCCTTCATTCCATTCCTCAACATGAATTGGCCGGGCCTCGGCACCAGCGGTTGCGGCATGAACTCCGTCAACGCGATCAGCGATGATTTTGGCCACGGGGTCTTCGACGGCTACAGCATCGTCACCGGGCACGAGTACGCCGAAGCGGTCACCGACCCGGACAATTTTGCCAGCGTTCAGGACGGTTGGAACGACGCGCAAGGCAGCGAGAACGGCGACAAGTGTGCGTGGAAGGGCCTCGGCAATGTCGCCATGGATAATCACACTTCGTTCGCCGTGCAACCGTTGTGGAGTAACAAGGCCTTCGACGCTACAGGCGATGGATGTGTGCGCTCCGCCCCTGCCAATCCGCACGCCATGCCCGCGGCGGGCATTATGCCTCCTGCAATTGATATCTGCATGACCCTCGGCACCTGCCTGCCAGGTGTTGCAGCGGGGCAGCCGATGCCCGTCAACATGGCCTATTTCGGCGGACCGGTTCAGGTGAACCCCAAGATCTACCTCGTCCTCTGGGGATGGGGTCAGCCAAATGCGTTCGATCATACGTCCGTAGGTAACCCGGCGAACGATCCGGACGGCGCAGGCGCCCTGATGACCCGATTTGTGTCCGCCATGGGAGCCACGACCTGGGGAGACATCGTGACGCAATACTATCAATCGAATTACAACGGAAATTATTCGACGATTGGCAGCCCGAAACAGCAACTGGCCGGAGTCTGGCACGACGATGCCAATCCCATTCATGACAATCTGGCCCCCATCGACCTGGCGCGTGAAGCCGCGCGTGCAGTCGCATTTTTCCACGCGACCGATCTGACCGATTCCAATTTCGTGATTGCCACGCCGCAGAAGTTCAATGACGCGGGCTTCAATCAAAGTCAATACTGTGCCTGGCACGACTACACGACGCCGACGGGTTATCCCGGGGTGCAGCAAGGCATCGCCTTCACCAACATGCCCTATGTGTTGAATGCCGGCGGCAGCTGCGGGAAGGACTTCGTCAATCCCGCGCCGGCAGGAGATGTGGACGGTGTCACGATCGTGCTCGGCCACGAGATCGCCGAAACATTAACCGATCCCGGTGCCGAATCCACAACCGGCCAGGTGCAGAACGGCGGCTGGTTCGATTATCAGAGTTGGGAAATCGGCGACAAGTGCGCGTGGGTTGGCGACGGCCTCCAGATTCCCGGCTCGCCCTTCAATATGATCGGCAACGACGGCCGCGCGTATCCGGTGCAGACGCTGTGGAGCAACAAGAGTCTGAGCGGAGTCGGGTACTGCTCGCAGGGCTTCTGAAACGCGTTCGACCGTTATCCACAACTTTAGCGTGGCGTAAGTTGCCACGCGCCGCCCGGCCTCTCCCCAAGCCGGGCGGTTTGCTTTCTTAATTCATCGGACTGAGCTCGTTCAGAATGATGAGTGACACTCGATAGCGTGGCACGATGAGAATACCGAGATAGGATGAGCTTCCAGAGGCTCGCCGGGACGCGGGCGCCAATTACTCAGTAATTCTTTGCGAGGTACTCGCGCAGGCGGCCGATTCGAAAGGCTGCATCGGCGGTCTCGATTTGCAGAAGGAGTCGGGTGGCAGCCAATTGGTTGTGGAAATCGAACGCCGCGGAAGTGTCCGGGGCCGCAACCAGCTGAAGATTCTTGTCGACCTGTTTGTTTTCTTCCTCAAGGGACTTAAGCTTGGCCTCCTGCACCATGACGCAATCCGCCAGTTGCTGCCGGAGCACCTCCATCTGCCGCATAACGTCGCTTTCTTCCACTTTCTTCCATTGGCCGTGCGCTTCCGCGGCGCGATCCAGATGCCGATTGATGGCCCGGCTGGCCAGATTGTAGCTGACAGAGACCTGCCCATACGGCTGCGCACCCTGGGCAACCGGATTCACCTGCTGATGGACGCCAACGGTGAGCGCGACATCCCAATTATTTTGCCGGCTCAGCTTATCCAGCACTTTCTGCGTACCCTCCTCGCTGCTCTGTTTTTGCGCGACCAGTTCCTTCAACGGTTGATCGCTCAGCGGCGGAACATAAATAGCCGAAAGCCTCGAGCTAGTGTCGGCACGGTCTGCCTCCAGCTTGATCTTGCTAGTCTGCAACGAGAAGAGCATGACCTGCGTGGCATTCTGGGCCTCCAGCATCTTCACGGTCTGCGCGATCAGCGTGTCCAGGGATTTGGAGGCCTGCTCGATCAGGGTGAGCCTGTTGAGAAGGGCTACTCTCTCCAGGCTTGGCAGTGCGTATTGGATTTCCTGCTGCGCTCCCGTGGTGGCCTTGTAGAGTTCGCAGTTCTTGCGGGCGGCATCCATGGTCAACTCGGCTTTCCTGACATCGGAAAGTCCCAACGTGGCTCCCCCAACCAGTTGCATCGGCAGCCCGGTCTCGGGTTGCGTGAAGCCTGCCGTGGCCGTCGGCGTGCGCAGCAAGTTTCGTTGCGCTTGCGCCTGTTCCATTAGGTATGTGCAATACGCCTGCTGATCCTGCTGGCCTCTCGCGATCGCAGGGACGACACAAAGCAAACCTGCAGCCAGCACGGATTTCCACGGATTCCTGATCATTGAGTTCTCCTCAGAACAAGAGCGGCTTACGGCCGAGGAACACGGTCTTGGATTTCGCGGATTCCGGATGATCGAGATTCATCTGCATCAGGAATCCTCGAATGTTGGTCTTGAAGATGGGATGAACGGCTGTCTCTTCGCCCGCGAATACCTGGTTCACTGTGCCGACTTTGCGGCACGCGAACATATTGAGGTAGCAGTCGTAAACCGGACGTCCGGCCACCGCGCTGGCTTGATTGTCATAAGGGACAAAAGCGAAATACAGCGTCTGGCCCCCGGACGCATTCAGATAGTAGGGGCTTTGTTTAGCGGTGCGAATGGCTTCCCGTAAGCGGTTGATCTGTTGCGATTCTTCGTGCAGCTGCTTATCGGAAACGTTGATTGCCACATCCAGCTGGGCGGCTTCCGAGCGCAGTTCCGCCTGCTTTTCCAGCACGTCGAGCGAATCCGTGCCCGTCGTGTTCTTTTGCAGGACGCTGTCCGTCAGCAGCACCTCGGCTATTTTGCTGTCCGTGTAAGCGTTCTCGGCCTGGTTCAGCGCCGACAGCTGAGTAGCTGCGTCGCCTTTTGTAATCAAGCCGGCAGCCAGGTCTTTGTTGATGCTCGATTCGACTTCCTTGAGTTGCTTGAGGACCGCTTGCGTTTTTGCGTTGTCGGCCTGCTTCTGCGTGTCGAGTGTGGCGAGTTGGGGCCCCATGGCGCGGTTGTGCGTGCGCTCACGGGCAATCGCGGCCTGAAGTTGAGGCTCCAGCGCCAGCAGCGCCGTCCGATGTTTCTTCATCTCGGTGATGCCGCTTTCCAGTTTCTGCGAATCCACCTTCAGGTCTTCGATGGTCTGCTGGCTCGTCACCAGCTTTTGCCGGAAGTCGAGGCTTTTCTCATCAACCGCGGAAAGTATGAGCGGCGCGGCCCACGAGGTGCTCACGGCGTAAAAACCCATCACAAATGCGTAAGTAAGTATCCCGCCCAGCACCAGGTACAGCACGGTTATGGCAAAGACGCGGTAAAGCGAAATCACAATTTTGTAATGAAGTGATTGCCCCGGCGAACCTTTCTTCGGCGCTGCGGGCGGAGTATCAGCGGTCAGGGCTGGCAAGAAGCACCTCTTCTTCTTTGGTTCGCGTTCCCCAATCTGCGGAATCCATCGTGCACAGGGCCAGCGGTGTCAGGAACAAACTGCTCACCAGCGACCAGGCGACATAAGCGCCAAACACCAGCGGATGGGCCAGCGCTTCTCGCGCGCTGTATTTCTTGATCACCCAGGTCAGCACCGCCCCGATCCCAAGCGCTGTCAGCAGGGGCAGCGGGCCCGCCCAAGCCAGTGGATCCGAAGAGAGCATCGTCACTGCAACCAGAAATGCGACAAGTGCCCCAAGTGGCGTCAGTACCAGCGTGAATACCGTGTTCGGGTGCAGCTTCCAGACATGTTGCGGAAGTGTTCGAAGCGTGTAGAAAAAATCGCGCACGATGCTGCGGCGCCAGCGCAGTTGCTGTTTAAAGAGTACAGAGAGCGTGTTCGGCACCGTGGTCCAGCAAAGCGCGTCATTATTGATGTAGGTTCCGTAACCGCGCAACAAAGTTTGGTGGGTGAGGAACCTATCCTCGCCCTGATTGACCGGAATGCCGAACCAGTTCCGCGCGCGAATTGCGGGCTCGATGTCCAGCAGCAATTCGCGCCGGATGGCGAACAGGCATCCGCTGATGCAGCAGACGCTCCGCGTCCAATTCTCGGGAATTTTGTAAAGCTGAAACGCCGAGTAATAGATGACTGCCTGAATGCCGGTGATTACGCTGTCGTTCGGATTCCGGACTCCCACCCTGCCGCCCACCGACCCGATTCGCGGCTCGGAGAAGCAGGCGGTCAGTTCGCGAATCGCGTCCTCGTGGAAAATGCAGTCCGAATCGATCGAGATGATGATGTCGGCAGAGGAATGCTGCAGCGCGTTGCAGACCGTGCGCGCCTTCCCGCTGTTGATCGTGTTCCGGCCGGTGCGTATGCGAATGTTGGTGAAATCACGTTGGGCTTTGAGCACCCACTCGTAGCTGTCGTCGACGGAGCAGTCGTCCTGGGCAATCACTTCGAACTTCTCGTTCGGATAGTTGCACTTGCTGATGCTTTCGATGGTCTCGTACACCGTCTTGCCCTCGTTGAAACAGGGCATCAGAACGCTAACCGTGGGCTGGTAGCTGTAGTCCTTTTGGATTTTTGTGCTGGGGAACGATAGTTTCAGGATGATTCCCATCACGTACTTGACGACGGAAATCAGCAGGCAAAGGACCATGACGAGCCAGAGAAGTATCGGGGCCATGTTCGCAACGCCTCCGGTGCCACATCGCTCATCCAGGTTTCGAGAACTTTAACGATTGTATCTCGGGTTCGATTGCGAGGGACGCTGTGGCGAGATGATTGTTTCCATCACCACAAACTGAATCTCCGCAAATTCCGGGTACTGCCCTAATTCGGCTTTCTAACCTCGCTGTGCCGCCACTTCTTGATATCGCCTTGCGCTAACAAGCGGCCACCTCGGACAAGAATCTCGATCCGTTTGGCGACAAGATTGTATCCAGCATCACCTTCCGGTAAGCCGCTGCCCATTGTGTCCGCGACTTTGATAATCACAGATGCAACTTTCCTCCAAGATGCTTCAGTAACGCAGAGAATAACTTCATCAATTTGGAGATCGCTCAAAGAACTCATTGTCAACGCCTTCAGAATGCTTTCAGGCTTTGGAGATCTGTTCCATCGGAAAATGCGTTTTCGAAATTAAAACACTACCAAATTCCGCACTCGATTGACACTCCTTGCCGCGCCTCGTAAACTGATTTGGACATCCAGCAGGCAAGGGAAGTGGGGAAGTGCCGTGCAATTCGGCCGCGGTCCCGCCACTGTATTCGGCTTCATTGCCGAGAGCCAGGCTACCCTCCCTCGCCGCCGTGGTTGGGCCTACTTCGCGAGAGGGTATGCCCCCAATACGACCCCGGCTTCTCGCCGGTTTTTTTATTCTCAAAATTCTCGCGGTTTTCTCGTAAGAGGAGATTTGTGCAACACCGTTTTGCCCATGTAATGCAACGCCCCCGCGTTTTCGCCGCTGCTGCACTTTTGCTCACCGGCTTGCCCCTTCGCGCCCAGTCCTCCATGCCCGCGCCTCCATCCCCCGCGCCGCCCGCAATGCACGAAGTTGTGGACGAATTCGGCCGCACCGTCCGCGTCCCGCAGCTTCCCTCGCGCATTGTTTCTCTTGCGCCCAGTTTGACGGAAACGCTCTATGCCCTCGGTGTCCAGGACCGCCTCGTCGGCGACACCGACTACTGCGACTATCCTCCGGAAGCACAAAAGAAAAGGAAAGTCGGCGGCCCCATCAATCCGAATCTGGAGGAAATCGCCGCGCTCCACCCGGATCTCGTCCTTGTCACCAAGGAAATCAATCGCCTCGATACCGTCCGCGCCCTCGACACTCTCGGCATTCCCGCTTACGCCACCCGCGCCCAGAACGTCGACGAAATTCTCTCCACCACGCAGAAACTCGCCGATCTCCTCGGCGTTCCAGAAACCGGCAAATCGCTCACCGCCGATCTTGAGGCTCGCCTCTCAGCGCTGCATGCAAAACTCGAAGCCCTCCCGCCGAGCCGCGTTCTCTTCGTCGTCTGGACCCACCCGCTGATCTCCGTCGGCAAAAACACCTTCATCGCCGACGCGCTCAGCAAGGCCGATGCCGCCAGCATCGTGGACGTGACCCAAGACTGGCCGCAGATGAATCTCGAAGAAGTCGTCCGCCTACAACCCGAATACCTGGTCTTCGCCGCCTCGCACCCGGATTCCGCTGCGCGCGATTTTGAATCCCTCTCTGTGCTACCCGGTTGGAAATTGCTCGATGCCGTGCGTAATCGCCGCTTCGCGGTCATCAGCGACGCCGTCAATCGCCCCGCGCCTCGCATCGTTTCCGCAATCGAAGACCTCGCGCGCCAGCTTCATCCCACGGCGTTTCGGGAATCGCCTGCTCCCGAAAAGCCCGCGGCTCCTGCGCCACCGCCGTCTGATCCTCGCGCGGCAGCGCCCGCGCACATGAGTCTCAACGGGCAACCCTTTGCGGAGGAGCTTGCATGCGCCCGCTGACCCTCACGCGCCTCTTGATCCGCTGCGGAATCCTTGCGGTTATTCTCTTCGCTGTCGTCGTCGTGGCCATGAAGCTCGGTGCAGTCCAGGTTTCTCTTTATGGTCTCGGCAAGGATCTCGTCAGCCTGCTGCTTCATCGCACCAGTTCTCTTTCCAGCGACTACGGCATGATTGTCCTCGGCATCCGACTCCCGCGCATTCTGCTTGCGATCTTCGTCGGCGCTTCTCTTTCCGTCGCCGGGGTCAGCTTCCAGGCGCTGCTTCGCAATCCGCTCGCCGATCCGTACGTGCTCGGCGTTTCTTCCGGTGCGGCACTCGGCGCAATCGTTGCTCTCATTGTCGAAGCGCGCCTCGATCTGACTCCCGAAATGGCAGGATTGATTACCCCGGTCGGCGCGTTTCTCGGCGCCGCCGTCACGATCGCGGCCGTTTACATTCTCGGACGTCGCGATGGACAAATTGACAGCACCACGCTGCTTCTCGGCGGCATCATCACCGCTTCGTTCCTGCAGGCGGTCATCATGTTCCTGATGACCACGCTCTCCGGAAATAATCTGCGCGGCAGCGCGTTCTGGTTCATGGGCGATCTTTCCACGCCGCAGCCCAGTAGTTTGCTCTACTTCCTCTCGTTCGGTTTTATCATCGCCGCGGGCGCGATTTACACCACCGCCTCCGATTTGAATCTTTTGCTTGCGGGCGAAAAAGAAGCTATGCACCTCGGCGTGGACGTGCCGCGAGTGCGTATTGTTGTTTACATCGCCGCTTCCATCCTCACGGGCCTTGCCGTCAGCGTCAGCGGCACGATCGGCTACGTCGGCCTTCTCGTTCCCCACGTCATGCGCCTGATCTTCGGCTCCGACCATCGCATGCTCATTCCAGCTTCCGCGCTTGGCGGCGCCATCGCGTTGCTTATCGCGGACACCCTCGCGCGCACAGTCACTTCGCCCACTGATCTCCCCGTCGGCGCCGTGACCGCTCTCGCTGGTGCTCCGCTCTTCATCTATTTGCTGCGCCGGAGAATCGCATGAGCAGCGCGCTACGTCACCCGCTCTCCGGAGACACATCGCGCGCCACTCCCGACGTCCGCCTGAGCGTCGAACAGGTCAGCTACGCCTACGCGCCCAATCCCTCGCAAGCGCCGCTGTTCACGCTCGAAGCGATGAGCTTCCAGGCCAAGCCTGGCGAACTCGTCGCCATTCTCGGTCCCAACGCCAGCGGGAAATCCACGCTCCTCAAGCTCATCTCCGGCGCGCTCCAGCCGCTCTCGGGCCGTATTTTCCTCAACGGTTTTGAAACGCATTCGCTCCCAGTCAAGACGCGCGCCCAGCGTATCGCCCTCGTTCAGCAGGAGAGCCGCCTGCTTTTCCCATCGCACGCCTGGGAATTTGTGATGCAGGGCCGGCATCCCTATCACGGTGGCCTGCGCTTCGAGTCAGAGGAAGACATCCTTATCGTCAACAACGCGCTTGCGCAGGTCGGCGCCACCGAACTCGCCGACCGCTGGATGGACAAAATCTCCGGCGGCGAAAAGCAGCGCGTTATTCTTGCCCGCGCACTGGCACAGCAGCCGCTCCTGCTCCTTCTCGATGAACCCACGCTGCATCTCGATATTGGAGCGCAGGTGGACCTGCTCGAATCCCTGCGCCGCCTTGCCGCGCAGAATCGTTACACCGTCGTCGTCGTCACCCATGAACTCAATCTCGCGGGCGAGTACGCCGACCAGGTTGTCTTGATGCACCGGGGCAAATGCCTTCGCGTGGGTCCGCCGGCGACGGTGCTTCAACGTGAAATTCTCGAACAGGTTTTTCAGGCGCCGCTTTCCGTGGAGATGACTCCTTCCGGCCGGCCGCGCATAATGCTTTTCACGAACAAATAGAAGTTTCCTCGTTCACCTCAACCCGGCGGCCCTGCGCCTCCGACATTCGTAACCCGCAGCGGGCACTGCCCCTCCACATTAACCGCGGACTTCGTGCTCGGGAAGACGGTGCAACACCGTCGCCGCCGCGCGACTGTAAGGCGAATGCACGGCTCGCCAGCCACTGTAGCCAGTTTTTGCTACGGGAAGGCAGCGAGTGAACTCTTTTGGGTTTCATTGCAGGATGGCTCTTTCTTTAGGAGGCTGGGGCTTCAGCCCCAGCGTAAAGCGCTCAGCATGATTGGGCTTTAGCCCCTGAAGAAAGTGTTTCTTAATTTCCGCAGCCACTGCCAGCCCTCTTCGAGTTCCTTTTCGCCAAGCCAGGAGACCGGCGAAGTCTGCAGCCCGTGCAAGCCTCTTTGCACCGGCCAACCTTCAAGCTCCCGCGCGTGAGGGAGCGGAGGAACCATGAAAAACATATTTGCACTTCTCTCTTTGCTCGCCGCATTTCTTGTTCCCGCTGTCAGCTCCAAAGCCGCACCGCAATCCCAAAGCAACAACGCACATCTCGCCGGCACGCTCGCCGATCCATCCGGTGCGCCTGTCGCTGAAGTTCACATCACCGCGCAACCCGAGGCTTCCTCCTCGGGTCAACTCGCGTCCGTCACTTCTTCCCTGGACGGCGCATACTCCCTTTCTCTGCCCGCGGGCCGCTATCGCCTGCGCTTCTCCCGCTCCTCCTTCACCGCCCGCGAAATCGTACTTACTCTTGCGCCGGGCGAATCTCGCGTCCTGAATCTGCGTCTGGACCTTGAACCACTTTCCTCCAGCGTCGTCGTCACCGCGCAAACCGTGCCTACACCCGCGCAGCAAACCACCGCGCCCACCGACGTCATTTCCCGCGAGACCATCAGCGAGCGCCAGGCCACCTCGCTGCCCGAGCTGCTGCAATTTTCCACCGGCATCGCCGCGGATCGCACCGGGCCGTTCGGCGGCACCGCCTCGATTTTCCTGAACGGCGGCAATTCCAACTTCACCAAAGTTTTGGTGGACGGCACGCCCATCAATCCTCCCGGTAGCGCGGTGGATTTTTCCAGCCTCACCACCGAAAACATCGATAAGGTTGAAATCGTGCGCGGCGCCGAAAGCGCAATTTATGGCAGCGATTCCGTGTCCGGCGTAATCCAGCTTTTCACCCATCGCGGCGATACACGTATTCCGGCCTTCAGCGTTTACTCCGAGGGCGGCAACCTGGCCTCCGCACGAGGCGGCGCGGATCTCAGCGGCATCCTCGGTAAGTTCGACTATTCCGGAGCCGCCGTGTATTTCCAGACCGACGGCCAGGGCCCCAACGACTATTTCGTGAATCGCACGCTTTCTGGAAATTTCGGTTACTCTTTTTCGGACACCAACCAGCTCCATCTCTCGCTTCGCAACAACACCAGCGACGCGGGGATTCCAGGCCCCACGCTGCAGGGCCCGCCGGATCTTTTCCAGGGCTACGGCCAGAAGATTTTCTCCGCCAACGCCCGCTGGGAGTTCACAACCGGCTCCCACTGGCATCACCAGCTCATGGGCACGGACTCGTACACTCGCCAGCACAACTTCGCGAATCAAGGTGACACGTTTCCGTTCGATTCCCTGCTCACCTTCAACCGCGCCGCATTCAATCCCCAATCGAGCTACGTCTCTCGCAAACTTATCGCCGCCATCGGCTATCAGTACGAAGTCGAAAACGGAGACGTCTCCTCCGGCCACCTACGCCGTAACAACCATGCCGGGTACCTTGACTTTCGTTATACACCGATTTCGCGGCTCACCCTCGATTTCGGTGGACGGGTTGAAGCCAACAGCGAGTACGGCACCCGCTTCAGTCCACGTATTGGAGGTTCCTATGCTCTTCACTATGGCAAAGGTTTCTTCGGCGATACGCGTTACCGCGCCTTTTACGGCCAGGGAATCAAGGAGCCCCGCTTCGATCAAACCTCCGGCACTGATCCCTGCTTTCCGGGCAATCCCGATCTCAAGCCCGAGGCAAGCAAGGGCTGGACCACCGGTTTCGATCAAAAACTCGCTTCCGACCGTTGGAAAGTTTCCGTCGACTATTTCTACACTCGGTTTTACGACATCGTCAGTTTCGCGAATTGCTTTCCAGGCGGTCTTTGCCAGGTGAATCCATCCTGCCAGTTTGGAAATGGCACCTTTTTTAATACCGACCTCGCTTTTGCCCGTGGCATCAACCTCGTTTCCGAATTCCGCCCGCGCAAGCGGCTCTTCATCAATGGAAATTACACATACGACGACACGCGCGCGGTGAAGTCCGAAAATCCCTTCGCCGATCCCTCACTGGAACCCGGCAACCATCTGATTCGCCGTCCGGTGAATTCGGGCTCCTTCGGGGTCAACTTGAATGTCGCCCACGTGAACTGGAATTTCATCGGCTACTTCAGCGGCGTTCGCACGGATTCCAATTTCGTGAATCCCACGCAAACCACGAATCCGGGCTACGCGCGCTTCGACATGGCGGCTAGCTACAACGTGACCCGCGGCTTTTTCGTCACCGCCCGCGCCATCAACCTCTTCGACAAGCAATACCAGGACGCCCTCGGCTTCCCAGCGCTGGGCCGCTACTACATGTTTGGCCTCCGCTACGCCTTCGCCGGGAAAAACTGATGCCTGTAGCAATTGACTTTGTAGGGGCTGGGCTCGCCCGGCCCCTGTCAACACCGGAGCGCAACTTGCCGCAACTTGAACCAATTCTCTTCTGCTGGAGCGGCGGCAAAGACAGCGCCCTCGCGCTGCACACGGTGCTTCAGCAGAACGACGTGCGCATCTCGGCCCTCCTCACCACCGTGACCGAGGGTTACGACCGCATCAGCATGCACGGCGTTCGCCGCGAACTTCTGCAGCAGCAGGCGAAATCTCTCCGTCTGCCGCTGCACGAAGTCTTCATCCCGCCGCAGTGCACCAATTCGATCTACGAAGCCCGCATGGAAGAAGCACTTCACTTGCACTTCCACCAGGGAATCCGCCGTGTCGCATTCGGCGACATCTTTCTAGAAGATCTCCGCGTGTATCGCGAAAAAAATCTCGCCCGCGTCGCGATGCAGGCCCTCTTCCCCATCTGGAAGCGCAACACCCGCGATCTCATTCAAGAATTCCACGCCGCCGGATTTCGTTCCGTCGCCGTCTGCATCGACTCCAAAGTCCTCGATCCCAGCTTCGCCGGCCGCGAACTCGATGCGTCCTTCTTCGCCGATCTCCCGCCCGGCGTCGATCCCTGCGGTGAAAACGGCGAATTCCACACCTTCGTCTACGATGGCCCCATCTTCACGCGCCCCGTCGGCTTCACCCTCGGCGAAGTCGTCCAGCGCGATTCCTTCATCTTCCGCGATCTCTTGCCCAGTGGCTCGTAAAGCCGCCACTGGGGACTCGCGCCACGGGTGGCACAGCCATTCCTGGCTGTGCTCTTGGGTGAGGCCGGGGCTTCAGCCCCGGCGTAGAGTCACAAAAGCAACTGGGCTTTAGCCCCTGAAGAAATTTTCTCGAGTGCTATACGCTCCGCGATTTATGAAATTAGTTGTATCCAGAGAATTTAAATAGGGGGTTTATTCGAATCATGTTTCAGGAAAAATCAACCACTCACGTTTTCGTGCTTCGCGCCATTCTCGCCGCCGTAATGATCATTCTCGCTGCTGTGGTACGCATCCTTCCTCATCCGTGGAATTTCACACCCATTGGCGCCATGGCGCTCTTTTCGGGCGCAATGTTCCGCGACCGCCGCGTAGCCTTTCTCTTCCCGCTCGTGGCTCTTTTTGCCGGCGACCTCTTCGTCGGCCTGCATCGCCTCATGCCCGTCGTGTACGCCAGCTTCCTGCTCAGCGTTTTTATCGGCACGTGGCTGGCGAATCGCCGCGGCGTTCTACGCATCGGCGGCGCTGTCTTCCTCGGCGCGCTCCAATTCTTCCTCATAACCAACTTCGCTGCCTGGCAAGTATTCGGCACCTACCCGCACACTCCCGCCGGCCTCGCCGCCTGTTACATCGCTGGTTTGCCCCTCTTTGGCAACACCCTCGCCGGCGACGCCCTCTACTCCACGCTTTTCTTCGGCATATTCGTGCTTGCGGAAAAGTTCTTTCCCGCATTGAGTGAACCTGCGGGACATCCCGCATATTGAGGAGTCACCATGCCCGAATCGTGCGTTCCTCGCGTCGGTGTCGGCGTCCTGTTGGTAGACGAACTGGAGCGTGTGCTGCTCACATTGCGTAATCGCCCGCCCGAGGCCGGTTGTTGGAGCATCGTAGGTGGCAAACTGGATTTTCTGGAAACCCTGGAAGAATGCGCCACCCGGGAGGCGCGCGAGGAGGTAGGCATCGAAGTCTCCATCGAGTCGCTACTCTGCGTAACCGATCACTGCCTTCCGCAGGAAAACCAGCATTGGGTCTCTCCCGCCTACCTCGCAAAGGTTCGGACCGGCAAGGCGGTCAACTGTGAGCCAGAGAAGACCGCGGACATCCAGTGGTTCGAGCTGGATCGCCTGCCTCCCAATCTGACCATGACCGCTCGCAACGCCATTCGCGCCTACACCCGCCAACGCCAACCGCCGGGCCGAGACCTGCCGTGGTGATGCTATAATTCTCGTTTCGCCATGACGAAATTCGCCACAGAATCCGCCATGTCTCCCGAACTGCTCGCCAAATACGAGCCGGTCATTGGCCTAGAAGTCCACGTCCAGCTCCTCACCAAAACGAAAATCTTCTGCGGCTGCTCCACGCGCTTTGGGGATGCGCCCAACTCCAACGTCTGCCCGGTCTGTCTCGGCCTGCCCGGCACGTTGCCCGTTCTCAATAAACGCGCCGTCGAAATGGCCATACGCGCCGCTCTCGCTATCAACTGCACCGTTCACGACCACTCCCGCTTCGCCCGCAAAAACTATTTTTATCCGGATCTGCCCAAGGGCTATCAGATCTCGCAATACGAACTGCCTCTGGCCACCGGCGGCTGGCTCGAAATCGAGGTCCACGGCGGAAAAAAACGCATCGGCATCACCCGCCTGCACCTTGAAGAAGACGCGGGCAAGTCGCTCCACGACGGCTTTCCGCACTCCGCCGAAAAAACCTACGTCGATTTCAACCGCTGCGGCACCCCGCTCAGCGAAATCGTCTCCGAGCCGGACATGCGCACGCCCGATGAAGCCTACGCCTATCTCACCACCCTTCGCCAGATCCTTCTCTACACCGGCGTCAGCGACGTCAACATGGAGGAAGGCTCGCTCCGCTGCGACGCAAACGTCAGCGTTCGCCGCCGCGGGGCCACGGAATTCGGCACCAAGGTGGAAGTAAAAAATCTCAATTCATTCCGCTATCTCGCCAAAGCCCTCGAATACGAAATCGAGCGCCACGTCGGAGTCATCGAGTCCGGCGGCCGCATCTCCCAGGAAACGCGCCTCTGGAATCAGGCCGCCAATCGCACCGATTCCATGCGCTCCAAGGAAAAGGCTCACGACTACCGCTATTTCCCGGAGCCGGACCTCCTGCCCGTCCACGTCAGCCCCGCCTGGCGCGATGAAGTTCTCCGCTCGCTGCCCGAACTTCCAGCCGCCAAACGCGCTCGTTTTGTTTCCGCCTACGAGATCACACACTACGACGCCGAAGTCCTCACCGGCTCGCAGGAACTAGCGGATTATTTCGAATCGGTCGTGAAAGCCGGCGCACCCGGCAAAGCCGCCGCCAACTGGATGCAGACCGAGCTCCTCCGCCACCTCCACGATTCCGGCAAGGAAATCGCGGCGAGCCCCGTCAAGCCTGTAGCGCTTGGCGAACTTGTCGTGCTGGTGGACTCGGGTGAAATCACCGGCGCGGTCGGCAAGAAAGTTTTTGCGACTATGTTTGAAACCGGCCGCTCCGCGGCGGACATCGTCGCCGCCGAAGGCCTCGGCGCCCAGGTCGGCGATGACGCTATCGAAAAAGCCGCCCGCGAAGTCATCGAAAAAAATCCCGACAACGTCGCCAAGTTCAAATCCGGCAACGAAGGCGTCTTCAAGTTTTTCGTCGGCCAGGTAATGAAAGCCACCAAGGGCCAGGCCAATCCGCAAGCGGTCAACGATATCGTCCGCCGCCTGCTCTCTTAGCACTTGTAGCGGCCGCTTTCTGAAGCGGGCGCATTTCGGTCGCCCGTTACTCGAACCCAGGATAAGGAGAACAACCTGATGCTCAAGATCGGCGACAAAGCTCCCGATTTCACTCTCGCCTCCGACGGAGGCAAGCAGCTTTCGCTAAAAGATTTCAAGGGCCGCCGCGTCCTGCTCTTCTTTTTCCCCAAAGCGAATACTCCGGGTTGAACGGTCGAAGCGTCCGAGTTTCGTGACGCAAAATCGAAGTTCGATAGGCTGAGTGTCTCCATCCTCGGAGCCAGCGCCGATCCCGTGAAAGCCCTGCAGAATTTCAGCGACAAGTGGAAACTCAATTTTCCGCTGCTCAGCGATCCCACGCACAAAATGATCGAATCCTACGGCGCGTGGCGCGAAAAAAAATTCATGGGCCGCTTGTTTAAAGGAATTATCCGCAGCAGCTTTCTGATCGGCCCAGACGGCAAAATCGAAAATATCTGGGACCCAGTCAAAGCCAAAGGCCACGCCGCCGAAGTCCTCACCCACCTGCAGGAAATATCTTGAAAGTTGGGTGGGCGAGCCTTGTCATCGTGAGCGCATCCGATAAGGTCCGGTGTTGGGACTCCGGTGGTGTTCACCGGAGATGCGCGAAGGACCTCAACCTAAACGGCGAGAAAATCTCGCTGACGCACCGGGTCTAAACTTCCACCCGCAACTCTTCCCCCATCGGTTCAATCAACATATTGTCAATCAACCGTGTCTTCCCCAAATAAACTGCCAGAACCGCGTAGCACCGCCGCGCCACCCGCACCACCGGCTCAAACGTCTCCGCATCCACAATCTCCGCGTAATCCACCCGCCCACGCGGCTCGCTCGTCAGAACCTTACTCATCGCTCTTTGCAACTCCAGCGAATCCCGCACGCCTGCCGCAATCTCGCTCTCCGCTGCGCGCAGCGCACGGTACAACACCGTCGCCGCCTTACGATCCTCTCCCTGCAAATACGTATTCCGCGAACTCATCGCCAGCCCATCCGCCTCGCGCACAATCGGGCAAACCACAATCTCCGTATCCATGTTGAGGTCCCGCACCATCTGCTGCACAATCCGTACCTGCTGAGCATCCTTCCGCCCGAAATACGCGAAGTGCGGCTGCACGATCTCAAATAATTTCAACACCACCGTGGAAACGCCTTGAAAATGGCCCGCGCGCGACCTGCCCTCCAGCCGCTCGCTCAAGCCCTCCACGTGCACATACGTGGAAAATCCCGCGGGATAAATCTCCGGTGCCTCCGGGTGAAACAGTCCATCTACCTTCGCCGCGGTTAACTTCTCCACGTCCGCTTCCAGCGGCCGCGGATACCGCGACAGATCCTCATTCGCCGCAAATTGTTTGGGATTCAAAAAAATAGACGCATACACCGGCGAGCACTCTCGCCGCGCTCTCTCCACCAGTGCCAGATGCCCTGCATGCAGCGCGCCCATCGTGGGCACCAGCCCGATGATTCGCTGCTCCTGCCGCGCCGCCCGCGCCCGCTCTTTCATCCAGGCAACTGTCCGAATCGTCTCCATCCGCGCTAAGCGCCCGCCGCCGTGGCGCGTTCCCGGTAAAAGTGCATCAAGTCGGTTAACACCGGCTGTGCGCCCAACTGCCGCAACAGCGTCGTCACCTGGCCACGGTGGTATGTTCCGTGATTCACGACATGCTGCATCGATTGCCAGAGCGGATTGCTGTAGACGCCGAACTTCAACGTTTTGTATTCCAGCACCCGGTTCAGATCCTCCTGCGTCAACGAGCCGACAAATTTATGCAGCCGCGCCTCAAGTTCCGCCCACTTCTCCCGTAAACTGGTGGCGTCTTGAAATTCCGCCACGTCCGGAAGAGACCCGGGCGAACGCCCCTGAAACCGTTCCAGCCACACCCATTCCGCTCCATAAATATGAGCCGCAGTGTCCCGCAACGACCCGAAACTCGACCCCATCGGCCGCAAAAATTCTTCCTGCCTGACCGCCGCAACCGCTCCCAGCATTCTCCGGTTGGCCCAGGCGTTGAATTCATACAGCAAAGCCATCTCGTTCGGGGTCATGCCGCGCCTCCTTACTGCAAATTTGTTTGATTAGATTCTTCGGGGCACGCGATAGTCTTCCGCCGCCGCCCGCAAAAATTAGAAGGTCCACTCAACGCGCGATGCGAATGGGTTTGTTGCCCTGTAGCGCGCCCGGCGCGTGATAAGACTCCGCATCCGAAGGAAAACTTCCGCCTTGCACGTCCGCGCAGTATTCGCGCACGGCCTGCGAAATCACTTCGCCCACATTTGCATACCGCCGCGCAAACTTCGGGGGTTCTTGAAACGTCAGCCCCAGCAGATCGTGCAGCACCAGGATCTGCCCGTCGCAATCGGGTCCCGCGCCGATTCCGATCGTCGGGATCCGCACGCTCTTCGTAATCTCGGCCGCCAGTTCGCGGGGGATTCCTTCCAGCACAATCGAAAACGCCCCGGCCGCTTCCACCGCACGCGCATCCCGCAGCAACTGTTCCGCGCCGCCCGCTGTTTTCCCCTGCACGCGGTATCCGCCCATCGCATTCACCGATTGCGGCGTCAATCCCACGTGGCCCATCACCGGTATCTCGGCTTCCGTCAGCCGCGCAATCAACTCCAGTCGCCGCTCGCCGCCTTCCACCTTCACGGCTTCCGCACCCGCCTCTTTCACAAAACGCACGGCATTTTTCAGCGCCTCATTCACATCGCCCTGATACGTGCCAAACGGCATGTCCGCCACCACCAGTGCCCGCTGCACGCCTCGCCGTACCGCCTTCGTGTGGTGCAGCGACTCCTCCATCGTCAGCGGCAGCGTGCTCTCATACCCCAGCACCACCATCGCCACCGAATCGCCCACCAACACCACGTCCACCCCGGCCTCGTCCATCAAACGAGCGGTCGGATAGTCGTAAGCCGTCAGGCAGGTGATTTTTTTCTCGTTTGTGGAATCCGCAGCCAGGGATTTCCGCTGCAGCAATTCGGGAACGGTCACTTTCGCACTGTTCCCATTCGGAATGATGCTCATGTCGGCCTCCGGTGCCGTTCCCTAAGTTCGGGATACAGCCCTCGCGCGAACAACCCAACTATAACAAAATGTGATGCAAGTCACCACAATTTGTGATGCTCAACGGCTTTTGTGGCGCGGTGATTCCTCGCCCAACTCTTTCTTTTGTAGTGGCCGACCTTTAGGTCGGTCACTCCGGACGCTTTCCGTCCCAACTTCCACTAACCGTTGCTTCAGATTCCACCCGCGCAATCCTGCGCTGACCCCTCCCGTTGTCGCCGCCTTCGGGTACTCCACAACAATTTCCTTCTTCTCCCCCGGCAGCAGCGAAACATAGTTGTCGCTATAATACGCGGGCAGCACCCGCGTTTTTCCATCCCCCTCCAGCAGCGTCAACTTCAATTCAATCGCCGCCGTGCGCCCCGTATTCTCCAGCACCGCCTTCACTCGCCCCTCGTCGCCATCAACGGCGGATCGCACCGTCGTTTTGATTTGCGCCTCTCCCAGCCGGTTCAATTTCCGGTAATCCGCACTCGTTCCGCCCATCCAGTAAAAATTGTCCGACACCAGCTTTCCAGTCGAATCATGCAACTCCAATTTCACGAGCGCCACGTTCTCTTTCAAATAAGGCGCCAGGTCCAGCGTGAAAAATTCCGTGGTCCCGCCCACCGCATCCTTTTTCTCTTCATGCTCCGCCAGCAGCTTGTTCTCCAGCGAATAAACGCGCGCGTGTGCCGTCAGCCCGGTCTTCGTATCCGGCAGCGAATTGGCCACCTCCACGGCGTAATCCGAAGGGTCCAGTTGCACGTGCACCATTTCGCTCGCCTTCTTCACCGCATAAAACGACGCCTGCGTATCGTAATCCGAGCTCAAAATCTGCCACGTCGAGCTCGGCCACGCCGGCTGCGTCATCCACAGCATCCGTCCCGTATTTGGCGCCCACAGATGCGCGTTCATCCCCTCAAACACCGCGCGGTGCTGCACGTAATTGAACATCTGCGCTTTCCGCTCAAAATCTTCCAGGCTCGTCGGCGCGCCAAACTCCTTTTCCATCTCCGCCATGAACGGCGTCATATCCCCATTCGCGCTCTGGTGCCAGTCGTGATACGCCCAGTTGTCGCTGATCGGCCACAAATCCTCCCGCGGAATCCACGCCCGCCAGTTCTCCAGCGTCGGGAACGACGGCGTCCCCGTCTCCACCGAAAATCCGTGATTCAGCATCGTGAAATACAGCTTCGGCTCCACGTATTTGTACGGCCCGCTGTTCTGCAGATTCACTTGGTTCGAAGTTGGCGTGTAATACCGCGTTCCATCCACCGTGCGGGTCAATTCCTCCAGCCCCTCATTCAAAATTGGCTGAGGCACGCCCTCATTTCGCCCGCACCAAACCACAATCGACGGGTGATTCCGGAACCGCGAAATCGTGTCCCGCGCATTCTCCAGAAACAGCGCCGGGTCCTCGGGTTCGATATTGTAATTTTGCGTGGAAGCCCAGAAATCGTTCCACACCAGCAATCCATACTCGTCGGCAAGTTCAAAGAAAACCTCTTCCGTGCTCTGTCCAACCCAGTTCCGGATGATGTTCACGTTCGCGTCGCGGTGCAGCCGGAAAAACGGCTCCAGGCGCTCCCGCGACACGCGCTTCAGCATGTCGTCCATTCCCCAGCTGCCGCCGCGCGCCGCGATTCGCACGCCGTTCACCTTAATCGTCAGGTACGGCGTTGCCCGCGCATCCTCAACCTGCTTCACCGCCACGGATTTCTCCGCTCCAGGCTTCAGCGAAACCACCCACGACTTCCAACTGTCCCTCCACTCCTCCGGAAAAATCGATGGAAACGGGTCCGGCGAGGGCACATTCCGGATTCCCGTGTGCGTCACATCCACAATCTGCTCGTGCTTTGCCTTCGCCGCCGTCGGCGAAAACTCCACACGCTCCAAATGGCCGCTGGCGTCCAGAAGGCTCAATTCATAGGTGAGTTCCCGAATCCCGAATCGCACTTCCTTGCCGTCCGAGTTCCTACTGTCCACTGTCACCGCCAGCTTCAGCGTGTACAACTCCGGCTTTCCGTATCCGTTCGGCCACCACAACCGCGGGTGTAGCACTTTCAGTTGCGCGAACTCCGCAGGCGTTAACGTCACCGTGTTCTTCCCAGGCGCCAACGAAACGGTCTTTGTTACCTTCACGTTGTCAAAAGACGCCTCCAGCGTCCCGCTCACCGTTGCGCCCGTTTCGTTTTCCAGTGGGACGGTAATTTCCACTTCCGCCGAATTCGTCTCCGGCAGCGGCAGTTTCGTCACCACCTGCGCATCGCCAATCTTTATTCCGCCCGTAGCCCGCACCGTCACCGGCTGCCAGATTCCCGTGTCGCGATCCCGGATCGACGGAATCCAATCCCATCCTTCCGTGTCCACAAACGTTGGCCCATCGAGGCACATCATCCCGCCGTTTTCTCCAGGCCCTGCCTTGATGCTCTGCTCGTGTGGAATCCCCGGATGCGGCGGCGGCGAAACGCGCACCGCCAGCACATTCGCTCCTCCGGCCTTCACCGCCTCCGTCACGTCAAACAAGCCCCGAATAAACGCGCCCTTGATCATTCCGATCCGTTTCCCATTCAGCCAAACCTCCGCCGCGTAATTGATCCCCTGAAACGTCAGGGTCAGCCGTTGCCCTTTCCAATCTGTGGGTGCCGTAAACTCGCTGCGATACCAGTAATCCTGCTTGTTCAAACTCTCCGGAATCGCCAGATTGTTCAGTCCGTAATCCGGATCGGGGTACACGCCCTGATCGATCATCGTCGTCAGCACCGTTCCGGGCACCGTCGCGTCCCACCAGCCATTGGTTCCAAATCCGTTTTGTGAAATCGCCTCCCCACTCGCCGAAATCTCAGGAGCCGGCCGCAGTTTCCAGCGTCCGGAAATCACCCACTCGTTCGAACTCTTCGCTTCAATCCCCAGCTTCGATTCGCTCACCCCTTTTTTTTCCGGCCGCGAATAAGCCGCCTTGCTCCTCGGCATCGTGTCCGGATCCTGTGGCGCGCGGTAACCCGCCTGCGCCTGTGTTTGCACCGGCCATGGCTTCGACCCCTCCTCATAAACGACCGTCGCGAAATTCAACGGCTTCGCATACATCTCCTTCAATTCCTCAACGCTCAAGGCGCGCCGCAACACCGTCAGCCCCGCAATCTTCCCCGCAAAATGCCGGTTCTCCTGTGCCGGAAATTGCACAGGCGCAATCACGAGGAGCGGACTGACTCTCCCTGCATCTGGGTTCCCGCTCGCCACCTTCACGCCATTCGAATAAATCTGAACTTCTTGCCCGTCAAACGTCGCCGCAACAAATTGCCACTTGCCCGGCGCAAGCCCGGCCGTTCCTGAAAAAGTCGTGCCCTTGCCTCCCCAGTAAAACAATTTGCCTCCGTCCACTCCCAAGTACCGCGAGTATTCCTCGTCCGGATCGCCCACCCCCGCAATCAGCACCGCGCCCTTCGGCGCCTCATCCATCCAGACCCACGCATACAAACTCCACAGCGAATCGGCGCGCAGCACCGTGTCGCTCTTCAGCAGATGTTTTTTCAATTCGTCCCCGCCGGCCAAAAACGCGCCGTTAAACGGCCCGTAGTACGGAGGATCGTTCGTCGGAATGTAGCTCTGGCCCTGCGCGCGCGCAGCGCACAAAAACGCGGCAACAAACATCATCACGACAGAAAATCTGGTTTTCATGGTGAACCCGCTGTTCCCGCTGGATGCTTTTGATTGGTACCGGAAAATAGTTCCACAGAAGCGTGATAGTTGGAAAGGATTTCCACGGCCGTGCCCGTCAAAGGACAAGCGCCGCTTAGTGTGCCGAAGACTTCGCCGGCGCTTGCGCGCGCCCCTTCCACTGCCCGCCGCGTCCCAGCCAATACCTCACTGCGGAAATCCAGGTCGCGTACGTGTAAAAAGCCGCCGCCACCGGCAACGCCGCCGCCCACAACGGCGACATCCGGTAAAACCGCACCGCCGGCAAATACGTGATGGCCATCAATGCCCACGCCGCCAGTCCCAGCCGCCACACCACCGGCTGCGCGCTGAAGGTGAAAATCACCGGCAGAAGGTACGTCACGACCATCCCAAGCAGCGTCGCCGCCAGCAGCAAACTCGAATAGCCCAGTTGGGTGAACGCTGTCCGCGCAATCAGATCCTGTATCCCCGTGAACGACGCATACGTCCGCAGGCTCACGCTCTTCCGCGTCAGCCCCATCCAGATTCCGCCGCCCGTCCGCTTCACCGCCCGCGCCAGTGTGCAGTCGTCAATCACTTCGCCGCGAATCGCCGCCAGCCCGCCGATCCGTTCGAGCGCCTCACGTTTCAGCAGGATGCAACCCCCCGCCGCTCCAGCCGTTTTTCGTTTTCTGCTCACAGTCCAACTCGGCGGGTAAAGTTTCAGAAAAAAGTAAAGAAATGGCGGGATCAGCAGGCGTTCCGGCAAAGAATTCACCTGCGAGAGCGCCATCAACGAAACCAGATACAGGTTATCTTTTTCCGCCCGCTGCACCAGGCGGCGCAGCGTGTCCGGCGCGTGCTCGATATCCGCATCCGTGAACCAGAAATATTCCGCCTCTCGCGCAGTGCCGCTCTCCACGCCTTGCTGCATCGCCAGTAGCTTTCCCGTCCACCCGCTCTGCAGCGCCGCTCCCCGTAAAATCAAAACGCGCCCGGATACTCCTGCTCGTTCCGCCGCTTCCCGCGCCAGCGCGCCGGTCCGGTCTTCGCTGTGGTCATCCACCACCACCACTCGCAGTTCGCCCTCGTAGTCCTGCTTCACGAGCGATTCCACTGTCCGCGCAATGGTCTCCGCCTCGTTGCGTGCGGGCACAATCGTGACCACGCGCGGCCACCGCTCAAGCGGCTCCTGCTTCGCAATGTCATCATCAAACGCGAGAAGCTGCCAGAACGCCCCGCGAAAAAAGGTAAGTACAACCCAGATCAGCGATGACAGGACAGCCAGTATGAGGGCCAGTAAACTCACTCCTCATTCTGTCCCAATTCCCCACCCGCCGCCACCTTTGCAAAGCGGCTTGCCCTGAGTTTGGCGAAGGGAAGCTCAGCCTGCCCGCCGCAGGCAGGCTTCCGCTTTTACGATGTCAACTCAACCGCCCGACTTCCGGGTCCATTATCCAAACTATGCCAAATCCTCCGCGCGAATTGGCAGCCGCCGCACTGGCTTCCCCGTCGCCGCAAATATCGCGTTACACACCGCGGGTGCAATCGGCGGCGTCCCCGGCTCCCCGATTCCGCCCGGCCCGTCGTTGCTTTCCACAATGTGCACTTCCACCTGCGGCGCCTCATTCATCCGCACCACGTCGTAATCATTGAAGTTCGCCTGCTCCACGCGCCCATTGGCGATCGTAATCTCGCCCTTCAACGCCGCCGTCAATCCGTAAACAATTCCGCCCTCAACCTGTGCGCGAATCGTTTCTGGATTCACGTGCCGCCCGCAATCGACCGCGGCAACCACGCGATGCACCTGCACCGAATGGGCTTTGCGATCAATGCTGATCTCCGCCACTTCCGCCACGTAGCTGCCAAACGATTCCACCACTGCGATGCCCCGGTAGCGCCCCGCAGGCAGCGGCTTGCTCCATCCCGCCTTTTCCGCCGCAAGTTCCAGCACCTTGCGTTGCCGCGCATCCTTGTTCAGCAACCCACGCCGGAATTCAAACGGATCCTTCCCCGCCGCCTTGGCCAGTTCGTCCACAAAACATTCCGCAATGTACCCGTTGTGCGAATTCCCCACCGACCGCCAGAATCCCACCGGCACGCCGGGCTCCGTCAGCAAATACTCCACCAGAAAATTCGGCACGTCATATTTGAGCGTTGCGATGCCTTCCGTAGCCGTATCATCCAACCCATTCTTCACCGAGCCGGGGAAAAACCGCGACATGATCGAGGGCCCCACAATCCGTGATTTCCACGCCACCGGCGCGCCCTTGTCGTCCAGCCCCGCCCACAATTTCACCATCACCGCCGGCCGGTAGTAATCGTGCTGCATGTCGTCTTCGCGGGACCACGTCACCTGCACCGGCGCGCCAACCGCCTTCGAAAGTTCCACCGCTTCGATGACGAAATCCAGCTCGGCTCGCCGCCCGAATCCTCCGCCGAGATATGTCGTGTGAATCCTCACCTGCTCCGGCTTCAACCCCGTGATCTTCGAGCCGGCTATCTGCGCAAACGTCTGAAACTGCGTCGGCGCGTAAATGTCGCAACCATCCGCGCGCACGTCCGCCGTGCAGTTCATCGGCTCCATCGTCGCGTGCGCCAGGAACGGCACTTCGTACAGGGCCTCCACCTTCTTGGCGGTGCCACCCATCGCCCCATCCGCGTCGCCGTCCTTGCGCGCAATCACGCCGGTCTGCTGCATGCGCCCTTGATACAGCTTGCGGACCACGTCGCTCGAATTCTTCGCGTTCGCGCCTTCGTCCCAGTTAATCTGCAGCGCGTTTCGTCCCTCCATCGCCGACCAGGTGTTGTCGGCCACCACGGCCACGCCGGTTGAAACCTGCACCACGTTCTTCACGCCGCGCACGGCTTTCGCCTTCGTGCCATCAAAACTTTTCACCGTGCCGCCGAACACTGGGCAACGCGCCACCGCCGCGTGCAGCATCTGTGGCCGCCGCACATCAATCCCAAACTCAGCGGTGCCGTTCACCTTGAGCCCGGAATCGATCCGCTTCGTTGCCTTACCGACGTACTTATATTGTTTCGCGTCTTTCCGCTTCGGATTCGCCGGCACTGGCAGCTTTGCCGCCTCTTCCACCAGCGCGCCATACCCGATCCGCTTGCCCGAAGCCGTGTTTACCACCGCACTGTTTTCCGTGTGGCAAGCGCTTGGTTCCACATTCCAACGCTTTGCCGCCGTCGCCACCAGCATCTCCCGCGCTGCCGCTCCCGCCTTCACCAGCGGCTCCCAAGATCCGCGAATGCTCGTACTGCCGCCCGTGCCCTGCAATCCGAAAACCGGATTGAAATACACCGGTGCCGCTGGCGCGAATTCCGTCTTGATCTTTTTCCAATCAAGGTCCAGCTCATCCGCCAGAATCATCGTCAACGCCGTATTGATTCCCTGGCCCATCTCGGACTTATCGATCATGAGTGTGGTCGTATCGTCCGGCGCGATCTGCACCCACGCGTTGATCGCGGCGGCATCCTTCGGTGGCACACCCGCCAGCGCCTCATATTTCCCCGGCAGGTACACACCAATCACCAGCCCGGCTCCGCCGGCGACACTCTTCTTAAGAAACTCACGGCGATCCAAAGAGGATGCAGTTGCCATGGCGACCTCGTTCCTCTGCGCGGTGAGGCCGCGCAGCGATAGATTTTTTTGATTTACTTGCCGGCTTGCAGGGAAGCGGCGTGGTGAATAGCTTTGCGGATTCGTTGGTACGTGCCGCAGCGGCAGATGTTGCCACTCATGGCGTCGTCAATATCCGCATCGGTTGGATTGGGTTTCTTTGCCAGCAACGCCGCCGCGGACATAATCTGCCCGGACTGGCAGTACCCGCACTGCGGCACATCCTCTTCGATCCAGGCCTTCTGCACCGGATGCGATGCATCTGCCGAAAGCCCCTCAATCGTGGTGATTTTCTTTCCCGCAACGCTCGAAACCGGCGTGATGCAAGAGCGCGTCGCCTCGCCGTTGATGTGCACTGTGCAAGCGCCGCAAAGCGCCATCCCACAGCCGAACTTCGTGCCCGTCATGTTCAACGTGTCACGCAGCACCCAGAGGAGCGGCATTTGCGGATCGACATCGACGGTCGTGGATTTCCCATTCAACGTAAACGTTGTGCCCATGTTCTTCTCCCCCAACTCGCCAATTATCCTACAACACCCCGCCACCGGATGGAAATCGCCGAAAATCCGCCCACCGGCGAGCAACTGCCTTGCATATTGATTGGGAGCCAGAAGTGAGCCGTACAAAACTGGAAATCTTCGCCAAAGGCGAGTCAGCTAGAGGGAGCGCTACTCGCTCGGCGAAATACGGACGGATGAGTCGTCTCGGAAAGCAGAAACAGGACTCGCGTAGATACCAGGCGCGACGCCCATGATTCTTTTGAAATGGCGCGCAAAATGACTTTGGTCCGCAAAACCTGCCGCGCTGGCAACCTGGACGCAGGGCATTCCTGCGCGCAGCAAACGGCACGCGTCTTTGATGCGCATTTGCACTTGATACGCGTGCGGAGGAAGTCCGTACTCCTTAGCGAAACTCCGCACCAGGTGGAATCGGCTGAGGGCCGCGGCCTTGGCCAGTTCGTCCAGTGTCACGGACTCGTTTCGACGGTCGTCCAGAATTTCCCGCGCCCTTTCCAACGATCGCCGCAACATCAGCCCCGATACTGGGCGGTCCGCTGGACGTTTCTCCGCGTACTTCAGTATTCGGTGCACCAGGACCGCAAACCTTGACTGGAGCTGCAGCAAATCGCGGCCCGCGCGCAAATCCCGCGAGAGGCGCGCCAGGCATTCCAGCAGTTGCGCATCGAACACCGCCGTCACGCGGAAGTGCGGCAGCCCCGTCGCGCCCGATTCCTCTGCCAGTCTTACGAACTGGTCGCGCTCTATAAAGAGAGTAAAGAAGTGAGATGGTTTGCTTTTAGCCCGCACACGGTGAGTTTCTCCCGGCTCCATGAATGCAGTCGCGCCGTCTTCGATCACGTGCGTCTTCCGGCGATATACCCAGGAAGTTGCCACCGAGGGACACCCACAAAGCAGATACCTTTCGTGAAACATGCACCAATTCCCAGTGGAGGGGCTTGCAACAAGCATCTCCACGCCGTGAAGCGCTGGGTTACGCAGGTAGGTAAGCTGGCTGGCCGGCTGAGCATCCGCCATTCGGTTGACTCCTTGTGGCTATTGTCTGGATTGAAACATGCGCAAGAAGAAGCAAGAACGTTCTAGTACGACTAGAACTCAGTTCTCTACCCTCAATTGCGCGGATGTACCGGAATGAAACTTCTGGCCCGCACTACTTCTAACAGTTGGACCCGAGGATATCGATGAGAAAACTAGCCCTCTGTACCTTGTTCGCCACTCTTGCCCTTTTCACTGGCTGCAGTAGTGGACCGGCCCCGATTTTGGTGACCGTCTCCGCGCCTACTGGCGCACAAGCCCTCGACGTCGGGCAAAGCTTTACCATCACAGCCGCGGTCACCAACGACAAGCTGGCCAAGGGTGCGACTTTTTCACTGGTCGGCGCCGGTGCCTTATCCAATCAGACGCCGACAAGCGCAACTTTTACGGCATCCGCCAGCGGCAACGCCACGATCACCGTTGCTTCCACGACTGATCCAACCAAGAAGCAAACCATCACTGTCGTCATCAGCGCTGCTCCCGCCATCACCAGTGCCGCAACGCTCTCGCCTGCCACCGAAGGTTCCCCTTACTCCGGGACCATTGCTGTCACCGGCGGCGCGGGCGCGCTCAATTATTCCGTAACCGTTGGCACTCTGCCGGCCGGCTTGAGCTTGAATAGTTCCACTGGCGCCATCTCCGGAAATGCAACTGGGCCCAGCGGCACCGTCAACTTCACCGTGCAGGTAAAGGACTCAAGTACGGTTGCTCCGCAAACCAACACCAAGGCCATGAGCATCATCATCAACCAGCCGCCCGCGCCGCAGATCACCACCACCACGCTTCCCGCGGATGTGGAAGGCACGGCCTATAGTCAGCCGCTCGCTCTCACGGGAGGTCTCGCTCCGTTTACCTATTCCATCAGCGCGGGGGCATTGCCCGCAGGATTGAGCATTAACGCCGGCACCGGCGCTATTACCGGAACCCCAACGGGCCCGAACGGCAGCGCGAGCTTCACTGTCAAGGTTGTGGATTCCAGCAACCCGGTTCAGTCCGCGACTCAGCCGCTGAGCATCGCCGTGAACTTGCCTCCAGCACCTGCAATTACCACGGTGTCCCTGGCCTCCGACGTGGAAGGTACAGCTTATAACCAGACCGTTGTCGCGACCGGTGGCTTGGCGCCCCTTACGTACTCGGTGAGCGTCGGCAGTCTCCCCGCCGGTTTGAGCATCAACTCCGGCACTGGCGCAATCACCGGAACACCCACTGGACCGAACGGCACCGCAAGCTTCACGGTGAAGGTGACCGACAAGAGCAATCCCGTGCAATCGGCCTCTCAAGCGCTCAGCATCGCGGTGAACCTGCCGCCCGCTCCGGCGATTACCACAAGCTCTCTCTCGGCCGGCGTGGAATTTGCAAACTACAACCAGACTGTCGCCGCAACAGGATTCGGCAAGCTCACCTACTCCGTGAGCGTCGGCACCTTGCCCGCAGGCCTTAGCCTTAATTCCAGCACCGGTGCAATCACCGGCGCGCCTACAGGCCCCAATGGGACAACCAGCTTCACCATTCAGGTCACCGATTCCAGCAATCCCGTGCAGTCGGTGGCACAACCATTGAGCATCGCCGTCAGTCTCCCTCCGGCTCCGTCCATCACCACCACCACTTTGCCCAATGGCACGGTCGGCGCGAACTATAACCAGACGGTCGCCCTCACCGGCGGCCACGGTCCGTTCACTTGGAGTATTTCCCTGGGGGCTCTGCCCACCGGTTACTCCTTGAACGCAGCCACAGGCGCCGTCACTGGCAGCTCCAACACGGCGAATACTTACAGCTTCACCGTGAAAGTTGTGGATTCCAGCAACCCGGGGCAGACCGCCAGCCAGGCTTTGTCTATCTCCATCGTGAACGGCCCGCTGCTGGTCACCCCGGCAACTTTGCCGACCGCCGCGATCAATGACGCTTATCCGTCCACCACTCTTGGCGCCAGCGGCGGCTTGCCGCCGTACACTTGGGCCATCACTGTGGGCAGCTTGCCCGCTGGCTTGTTGCTGAACTCCAGCACCGGCGCCATCACGGGAACACCCACGGGCCCGAGCGCCACCGCAAACTTCACCGCTCAGGTCACCGACGCTACGAACGCCAAACAGACCGGCTCCTTCAGCATCACCGTCAATTCTGCGCTCGCAATCACCAGCACATCATTGCCGGGAGCAACCGCGGGCACAAACTACTCCACCAATCTCAGCGCCACCGGTGGTGTGACGCCCTACAACTGGATCATCTCCGCGGGCAGCTTGCCCACAGGCATGAACCTGAGCGGGAACACCATCTCCGGCATCCCCACCACTGCGGGAACGGTGAGCTTCTCCATCCAGGTGAATGACGCATCGGGCGGCTCGCAAACCGCGGCGGTCAGCATCGTTGTGGCGGCTGCGCCACCTCTTACGGTTGTGACCACCTCCGGCAGCTTGCCGCAAGGTGTCGTGAACTCCTCGTATGCGTCTACACAGCTCAATGCTACCGGCGGCTTCCAGCCGTACACTTCCTGGATCGTCGTCGCTCCCGGAACCGGCACGCTGCCTCCGGGTCTGTCGCTCAGCGCCAACGGTCAGATCACCGGCACACCGACGACTGCGGGAACATATCCCTTCACCGTTCAAGTGACCGACTCCGCCACGCCAACGGCCAACACCGCCCAGGCGAATCTCAGCATCACCGTAGCTGCCACCACCAGTTGCACCACTTTGACCGGCAAGGAATCGCTCCTCCAGGGCGACTACGCTTTCACGCTTTCGGGCTTCGATGCTTCAGGGAATCCGGTGTTCCTCGGCGGCGTCTTCGTCGCCAGCGGCGCCAAGGGCCCTGGCAACATCACAGCCGGCACCCTGGACATGAACCTCGTCGCCGGTGTGCAGACTGGCCTCAGCATCACTTCGGCCAGCTCGTACAACCTTGGTCTCGACCCCAACGCAACCAATGGCTATCGCGGCTGCATGTCCATCGTCACCTCCGCGGGCACCATGAACTACCGCTTCTCCGTGGATGCCGTTGGCGCTATCACGGCCAACGTAGCTTCGGACGGCCACATCATCGGCTTCGATGCCGG